>Ga0182017_10000287_pt1 | contig 39072 bp, 30 predicted proteins | sample 712E3DmetaG_FD_120492 | JGI IMG/M metagenome (GOLD analysis project Ga0182017, IMG submission 120492) | Permafrost microbial communities from Stordalen Mire, Sweden - 712E3D metaG | ecosystem: Environmental > Terrestrial > Soil > Wetlands > Permafrost | place: Sweden: Stordalen | collected... | reverse complement strand
GGTGGAAACGATATCGACGAAGCTTTTCGATTTGGAAACATCGATACGGCTTGTCCTTAATGATTTCGTTTCGCGCTTCAATGCCGCGGGAACGCCCTATATGAAGGAACGCGGCGGCGACATTGTTGAAGTATGCGAAAAACTGATTTCCTATCTGCATGAGGATGACGGAAGGAAAAAAACGTTCCTTGAGCCCGTCGTTCTCATCGTGCTGAGAATGTTTACTCCGTCCGACATCCTCACGTATGACAAATCGAAAATCCAGGCCGTGGTCTGCGTAAGCGGGGGAAAGACTTCCCACGCCGCCATTTTGGCGCGCGCGTATTCCATTCCCGTGGTTTCCGGCATCCGCGATTTGCAAAAGCATATCTATCCCGGAGAACAGGTGTACGTCGACGCCGACAAGGGTGTTGTTTACATCCGGCCTTCGCCGAGCATAGCCGGCAAGGCGGTAAAGCCTAAGGACGCCGAGGAGGAGTTTGAAAAGTTAAAGGCCAAATGGCGCAGACCCGTCTACACCCGCGACGGCATCCAGATCGAGGTGCTGGCGAACATTTCGCTGCCGGAGGACGTGGACGAGGCCAATGAGTGCGGCGCCGACGGCGTGGGGCTGGTACGCACCGAATATTTATTGTCGAATATGCGGAATTTCCCGCCGGAAAACATCCAGATGCAGTATTATTCAAAAATATTCGAGAAGGTGGGGAATAAACACTGCGTGATCCGGGTCATGGACATCGGCGGGGATAAAATCCCGGAGTTTTTCAATATGCCCCCGGAGTTCAATCCCTTCATGGGATGGCGGGCGATCAGGATACTTTTGGAACGGAAAGACCTTTTCGAGACCCAATTGTCGGCCATCATGAAGGCGCCGAAAACAGGCGAATACTCCATCATGCTTCCCATGGTGACCACGCTCAAGGAATGGATGGAGGCCAAGGCGTTCATCCAACACGTCGCCGCCGGGTTAAAATTGGAAACTCCCCATTGCGGCGTGCTGTTCGAAGTGCCGCTGGCCATCCTGGAAATGAACACGTTCATGAAGGAGATTGATTTCGCGGCAATCGGCACCAACGACCTCATCCAGTATCTCAGCGCGGCGGACCGCAATAACTCTAAAGTCAACTACCTCTACAATCCCATAGAACCGGCGTTTTTAAAAATCATCAAGAATGCCATAAATATTTCGAAGGACAATGGAAAACCGCTGTCGATTTGCGGGGAAATGGCGGGCAACGCCTTCCATACCGCGATGCTTGTAGGACTTGGGCTGCGGCGGTTCAGCGTTATTCCCAAGAATATTCCCCTTCTCAAGGAACTTATCTCCAAAATCAGTTTCGCCGAGGCCGCGGAGGGCGTGGCGCATATCGAATCCCTGGATTCCACCGAGGAAATGTCGAAATGGCTTAAAAACTTCAATAAACGAATGCTCGGAGAAAGTCTCGATAAGCTCCAGTTGTCGGGCGAAGTGTAAATTGAAATCCGAAAAAGTAGGTTTCAATGCCTTCAAGAAAAGCCGCGCTGCCTAAGAAATCGAATAATCGCGTAAATAAAGGCCTCAAACCGGTGAAAGAGGCTATAGCCCGGGTTGCCGAGGAATGGCAGAAGACCTTTGACGCCGATCTGGACGCCATCTGGATTCTCGACAAAGACCAACGAATCATCCGCTGCAATAGAACCGCGCAAAAGGTATTCAACCTTTCCCGCGACGAAATGATCGGCAAGCATTGTTGGGAAATAGCGCATTGCTCCAATCAGCCGATTCCCGAGTGTCCCGCGCTGCGCGTGAAAAAGAGTCTTTGCAGGGAATCAATGGAATTACCGATCGGCGGACGCTGGTTCGCGGTGTATGTTGATCCCATTCCCGACGCGGGTGGCCGCATTTCCGGATTTGTTCATATCGTCAGCGACATCACCGAACGCAAACGCGCCGAGCAGTTGCTGCGTGAGGGCGAGGAACGCTTTTCAAAGGCGTTTAAGACCTCGCCCTATGCCTATATGATCGCAAACATGGAAGACGGCAGGGTTATCGAGGTCAACGACGCGTTCACCGTCATTTCCGGGTTCACCCGGGAAGAAGCCATCGCCGGCTCCACGATCACGCTTAAAATGTGGGCCAATGAAGAAGACCGAAAGCGTATGGTAGTTTCTCTTCACGAAAGCGGGGAAGTGAGGCGCCTGGAAACTCAGCTACGCTCGAAGAACGGCGGCGTCATGACGGTACTGCTCTTTGCGCGGGTGATCCGACTGGGCAACAGGCCCTGCATTATCTCCATCATCGAAGACATTACCGAACGCAAACGAGCGGAGGCCGCGCTGCGGGAAAGTGAAAAGAATTTCCGGGTTCTTTTTGACGAAAATCCCCTGCCGACGATTCTGTCCGAGATACCTTCGGAAAAAATAACGTTTGTTAACAGGCGGATGGCCGATCTGCTCGGCATGGACGTCAACGACGTCATCGGGAAAACCGCCAATGAGCTCGGAATGTTGAAGAATTCCGACGATCAGGAAAAACTGACGGGGCTTATCGTCGGGCAAGGGTATGTTGACAATGTTGAAGTGGAAAGGGTTTCCCCGGACGGCACGGTCGGCGCGAATCTTATTTCCATGAGGCTCATCACGGTAAACGGGAAACCATGTTGCCTGAGCGTCCTCCAGGACATTACCGAACGTAAACGCATGGAAGAGGTCATTCAACGCACCGCGAAACTCGACTCGCTGGGCATTCTCGCGGGCGGCATCGCCCACGATTTCAACAATCTGCTTACCGGAATTTACGGCTACATGGATCTGGCCCGTTCCGCGTCGAAGGATGCGCAGATGACCGAATACCTTGAGGCGATGTTCGCCACCATGAAACGCGCGAAAGCGCTTACCCTGCAATTACTGACTTTTTCAAAGGGCGGTTTCCCGATCCAGAAAGTAACGCCGCTCATTCCGTTCATTCAGGAAACCGCGCAATTCGCGCTGAGCGGATCGAATAGCTCATGCCGCTTCTTGGTGGACGAAAACCTCCCGCCATGCAACATCGATAAAAACCAGATCGCCCAGGTGATCGACAACATCGTCATTAACGCGCAACAGGCGATGCCCGGAGGCGGGACCGTTGAAATAACCGCGCAAAATCTTTCTTTTGGAGAGAACGAACATCCTTCGCTTGACCGGGGCAATTATGTGAAGATATCGATCAAGGATTCGGGCATCGGCATACCGAAGGAAAGCATGCCCCGCATTTTCGATCCGTTCTATACCACGAAGATCAAGGGGCACGGTCTGGGGCTGGCCACCTGCTATTCAATTGTCAAACGTCACGGCGGATGCATAGACGTGGAGTCCGAGCCGGGCAAGGGCAGTACGTTTCATGTTTACCTGCCCGCGTCAATGGAAAACATCGTCGTCCATACGCACGCGGCCGTCAAACACACGGGCAAAGGCGTGATTGTCGTAGCGGATGACGAGGAAGTAGTGAGGGAGGCGTTTCGGCAAATGCTTGAATCGCTGGGATACACCGTGGTATGTAAAAATGACGGCAAGGAAGCCATTGAATTCTATATCAACGAAACCGCGGAAAACCGCCGATGCGCGGCGATGATTTTCGACCTCACGATTCCAGGCGGCATGGGCGGGATGGATGCGGTTACGGAGATCCGGAAAATGAATAAAAAACTGCCGGTTTTCGTGGCAAGCGGCTACGCCGATAATTTCGTGATGAAAAGCCCCGTTGAATACGGCTTTACCGCCAGCATATCAAAACCGTTTACCATAGCGGAGCTTTCGGAAATGTTGGAGAAGAAGGTGTAGTGTATAATTGGAGATGGGAGATACTCAATGCCTTCAAGAAAAACGGCAAGGCCGGAAAAATCAATTAATCGGTTAGCCGAAAATCACGACCTCAAACGGCAGGAGGAAGCCCTGCGTTTGCGGGAATCGTATCTGTCCGCGATTATTGAAAATCAACCTGGCTTGCTCTGGATGAAGGACCGGGAAGGGCGATTCCTTGCCGTCAATACGGAATTTTCTCGATCATGCGGCCTGGACCGTCCCGAACTCCTTCTCGGCAAGACGGATTTCGACATTTGGCCCCGTGAACTGGCAACCCGATACGTCGAGGATGACGCCAAGGTAATGAAATCGGCGAAACCATGCTCGGTTGAAGAGCTCATTTCGGATAGGGGCGATATTCACTGGTTCGAAACCTTTAAGGCCCCCATCATGGATGCGCAAGGAATAGTCATCGGCACGACCGGCTACTCCCGCGATATCACCGAACGCAAACAAGCCGAGGAGGCGCTGAGGAAGAGCCAGGAACGCTATCGCTTGCTCTATGAACATGCGCCGATCGGGATATTATTAATGAATCGGTCGGGAAGCATCCTCGAAGTGAATTCCGCGGCCGTTCAAATTCTCGGATCACCATCCGCCGAGGCGACAAAGGGAATAAATGTCTTGACATTACCACTGCTTATCGAGGCGGGGATCGCGGCCGCCTTCCGGCGTTGTATTGAAACGGGCGAAGTCGTATTCGGCGAGCATCCCTATAGTACCAAGTGGGGAAAATCCATTCATATGCATTTGCGATTCGTCCCCATTTTTGATGATTGCTGTCAGGTGAATCTCGTGCATACCATCATCGAGAATATCACCGACCGAAAACGCATGGAGGAAGAGCTTCAAAAAAACCAAAAACTCGAATCCCTCGGGGTTCTCGCCGGCGGCATCGCCCACGATTTCAACAACCTGCTGGCCGGAATTTTCGGCAATATCGATCTGGCCCGGTCGGTGTCGAAGGATGCGCAGGCCATCGAATACTTGAAAGCGACGCTTGCCACGATGAACCGCGCGCGCGCGCTTACCCTGCAACTTTTAACCTTCGCCAAGGGCGGCGCTCCGGTGCAGAAAATAACGCCGCTGATTCCCTTTATTCAGGAAACCGCGCGATTCGCGCTGAGCGGATCGAATATCTCGTGCGTGTTTTCCATGGAAGAAAACCTTCGGCCGTGCAATATCGACAAAAACCAAATAGGCCAGGTCATCGATAACATCGTCATCAACGCGCTGCAAGCCATGCCCAGCGGCGGCGTCATTGAAATATCGGCCGGCAATATTCTTTTGGGGGAAAAAGAACATCCCTCACTGGTAAAAGGCGATTACATAAAGGTCTCCGTCAAGGATACCGGTATCGGCATACCCAAGGACATCATGCCCCGCATTTTCGATCCGTTCTACACGACCAAAACAAAGGGACACGGCCTCGGACTCGCCACCTGCTATTCAATCATCAAACGTCATGGCGGCGCCATCGACGTTGAATCCGAACCGGGCAAGGGCAGCGTGTTTCACGTTTATTTGCCCGCGTCGTCCCAGCCCGCCTCCGAGGACGCGGCGATGCCTGTTGTCAAGCAAAGCGGCGGCGGCACGGTGATTGTGGCGGATGACGAGGAAATTCTGCGCGTTACGGTTCAGAAAATGCTTGAATCGATAGGATACTCCGCGGTATGCAAAAACGACGGCGGGGAAGCCGTTGATTTTTACGTGCGTGAAACCGCGGCGGGTCGCCGCGTCGCCGCGATGATTTTCGATCTCACCATCCCCGGCGGCATGGGCGGAGTGGAGGCCGTTCAGGAAATCCGGAAATTGGATAAGGATCTGCCGGTTTTCGTGGCAAGCGGCTACGCCGACAATTCCGTGATGAAAAACCCCGTTCGCTACGGCTTTACCGCAAGCATATGCAAACCCTTCACCATCGCCGAACTTTCGGAAATGTTGAAAAAGAATTAGGCGGAGATTTTTTTGCATAACGACCCGCAAATTGCCCCGCGTAAAGCACGCCGAAAATGTATATTTCATACGAGGTATAGTGAAATCATGATTAAAAAATTTAAAGCGTTTAATTCCTTTTCATGGGTCGCGATGGCCCTGCCGGTGATTTTCGCCATGGCGGATTCGGATGGCGCGTCATCGCCGGATTTGCCGTTTATGACGGCGGGCGCGAAGGAAGCCGGGATAACAGGCATTCCTGGAGCGCCGGCGCGGGACGCCGACGAGGCCGCGCCGAAATGGCGGTTGTTAAGGACATTCAAGCATCCATGTCCCGTGGCCCAAGGGATATTCTTCAAGGATGATACGAGAATACTGACCCGGAGTTATGACGACAAGGTCCGGACGTGGAGTCCGGCGACGGGTCAGGTGATTGGGCCGGTATTGACGCACGACGGGTTCGTGCGCGGCGCGGTATTTTCCAGGGATGAACGGAAAATCCTGACATGGAGCATGGATAAAACGGCGCGACTGTGGGACGCCGAAACGGGAAAACAAATCGGGCCGAGCTTGATGCACGACGATGACGTGTTCGGCGCGGAGTTTTCCAGAGATGAACGGAGAATCCTGACATGGAGCGAGGATAAAACGGCGCGGCTGTGGGACGCCGAAACGGGAAAACAAATCGGACGGAGTTTTACGCAAAATGGTTCCGTGTTAAGCGCGATATTTTCCAAGGATGAACGGAGAATCCTGACGTGCGGCAAGGATTCAACGGCGCGGCTGTGGGACGTGGCGACGGGAAAACAAATAGCGCCGGCTTTTCGGCACGACAGCTACGCGCGGGGCGCCATATTCTCCACCGACGAAAAGAGAATCCTGACGTGGAGCTGGGATAAAACAGCCCGTTTGTGGGATTGCGCGACGGGCAGGCAAATCGGAAGGAGCCTGACGCATGATGGCGAGGTCAACGGCGCGGTATTCTCAAAAAATGGCGCGAAAATCCTGACGTGGAGCGCGGATAAAACGGCCCGTTTATGGGACGGCGCGACGGGCAGGCAAATCGGGCCGAGCTTAACGCATAATGATTTCGTGAACGCCGCGGCATTTTCCCGCGACGAAACGAAAATATTGACATGCAGCGTCGACAATACGGCGCGGTTGTGGAACGTCGAAACGGGAAAACAAATCGGCCCGAGCCTTTCGCATCATGCTTCGGTTACCGGCGTGTCATTCTCCAAGGATGAATCGAGAATCCTGACCTTCAGCATCGATAATACGGTCAGGGTATGGGACGCCGCGACGGGAAGACAACTCGGCTGGAACCTGACGCATGATCATGACGTCAATGGCGCGATATTCTCCAAGGATGAAACGAAAATCCTGACCTGGAGTTACGACAATACCGCACGGCTCTGGGATATATCGGGGAAAGAGTTCCTTCCCGAAAGATAAAATTCAATGAACAGGAAAAAAGTCCTCGTCGCGGCGCTCAATTGGGGGCTGGGACATGCGACCCGGTGCATACCCGTCATACGCGCCTTTGAGCGGCGCAGGTGCGATGTTGCTTTTGCCTCCGATGGGGCCTCCCTCCTTCTTTTAAAAAAAGAGTTCCCGCATTTAAAGGCCTTTGAACTGCCGCCCTATGGCGTGGTTTACTGGAAAAAGCTGCCCATGACGATCGGTATTGCTTTACAATTGCCAAAAGTTCTCCGGAATATAAAAAAAGAGCGCGTGTTCATGCGAACGCTCCAGGAAACGGAGCGTTTCGAGGTGATCGTTTCCGACTGCAGGTTCGGGTGCTTTGTTCCCGGCGCCATCAATGTTTATCTCACCCACCAGACGGTCATCAGGTTCCCGCGATTTTTAAGAATGTTCGAGGGTGCGGGGGCGGCCCTCCACGCCATGGTATGGAAAAAGTTCGATCGCGTCTGGGTGATTGACAGAACAGGTGAAGCGGCGCTGAGCGGCGAAATGGGGCATTCCTGCAAGCATTCCAAAATAACGTATATCGGGATATTGTCCAGGTTTACCGCGGGACAGACCATGGAAAAAACAATCGACGTGTGCTTCCTGCTCAGCGGACCCGAGCCGCTGCGTACGATGTTTGAAAAGGACGTGACCGGCCATGCCTGGCCGGGGCATAAAAAATATTATCTCGTGCGCGGGTTGCCTCAATCCGAGGAGTCTTTGGCGCTGCCCGGCCATTGGACGGTTGCGAACCATGTACCTTCGGACGAGCTGCGCCGCGCGCTCCTGTCGTCGAAAATGATCGTGTGCCGGAGCGGCTACAGCACGATCATGGATTTGGCGAGATTGGGACTACGGGCCACGCTTGTTCCAACGCCCGGTCAGCCGGAGCAGGAGTATCTGGCAAGCCATGTATCCGGTATTTTGCATTTCAGCGGTTTAACGCAAAGGGAATTCGCCAGGAACGGTGTGGAAGTGCGGGAAACGCCGGGGTATGAACCGTATCATGAAAAGGACGACGACGATATGCTTACCGCGGCGATAAACGGAGTATTGGCGCTTTAACCGCTCTTATTTTATCATTGACGAAATACGTTGTTGCGCGTCGCGGCACCGCTCCGTGGCGTCTTCGGCGCAAAAGGCTTTTGAATACTGCTGCCATGCCCGTATGCAGGCGCGTTTGTTTTCGGAATTCGGTTTCAACGTATAGATCTGGTCGAGGGTTTTCGCCCACAAATAGGTAGCTTCCCGCAAGGTTGCGCCGTTGTAAACAGAGGGAACGGTTTGCGCGTTGCCGAAGCACGCGATGGCGCGCTCGTAATTTCCCAACATGGCATAGGTCCTGCCGCAGAGCAGATAAAAATACCCGTCGTTGATGAATTTGGCGTTGGCATGGCGCAGGGCGCCGGCCGCGTCGCCCACGGACAGGTATGATTCCATCAGGTTGACCGTTGCAACGGCCCGCTGCGATTCCCCCAGATCCTTTTCCAGCGCGGCCTCCAGGCGGGGAATGGCTTCCTTATACCGTTTCGCGCGCGCCGCGCCGAGCCCCGCCTTGAACTGGTCGACGGGCGCCGCGGAGGAGACTTTGTTTTTTTCAGCTTTTGCCTGCCCCGCCGCGCTTCCCGCTTGACGGGACGCCGCGGCTTGCGCGGGCGCGGGCCGCGGCGCGGGTTCCGACGCGGGTTCGTCAACCGTAGGCTCGACGCGCGGCGACTCGGCGGATGTTTTTAAAGCGGGCTGTCCCGCGGTACGGGAGACGCGGGAGATTATTTCAAGGAATGCCTGGCGCATGTTCGGCATGATAACGAGCGCGGAAAAGGAAAGCGTGATGAGCAGGATCATTGCGGCGGCAATGATGACCGGCGCGCTGAACCTCTTTTTTTTCAAGTGAATCGGGGTGTCCTTGGGATTTTTAAGGTACTCCAACACGATGTGCTCGGGCATTTTGGAAGTGAATTTTTTAAGAAGGGCCAAGAGATCGTCGGCCATTTCCGGGGCCGTGGCGTAGCGTTTCTCTTTTTTTAACGCCATACTTTTATCGATGATGGCGCAGAGCTGCTTGGGGACCTCGATGCCGAACGCATGCACCGGTTTATAGTCGTTAAGCATTTTCTTTTGTATGAGCTCGGACATGATTTTTTGCGGGAACGCCTTTACGCCCGTGATGATTTCATAGAGCACCGCGCCGAGCGAATAAATGTCGCAACGATAGTCGAGGGGATCGCCGTTGAGCTGTTCGGGACTGAGATAACTGAAGGTTCCCATGACCTTTTGCCCCACGGTATGGAGGCTGATTTCCGAGGGCTTGGCGATGCCGAAGTCGGCGAGTTTGACCACCCCGGCGCGTGAAATCAGGATATTGGCGGGCTTGATATCGCGGTGAACCACTCCCTTATACGGTTTACCGTAGAGCGTAAATACCTGGTTGTGCGCGTAGCTCAACGCGCCGCAAACGAAACATCCGATTGAAACGGCAAATGTAAAATGCGCCTGCTTTTGATATTTTACTACATCCTTAAGGGAAAATCCGTCGATATATTCCATTTCCAGATAAGGAACCGTGTCTTTCCAAAAATTAACTCCGTATATTTCAACGATATTGGGGTGGTGAAGGTGAGCGGATATTTTCGCCTCGGTATGCAGCCGCTGCTTGGATTCCTCATTGAATCCCGGTTTGAGTATCTTTATGGCGCGGACGATTTCCAATCCCTCATGCCAAACCTTATAAACATTAGCCATGCCGCCTTCGGCGATGAGTTCCAAAATCCTGTTCGGTCCGATCCTTTGGCCGGGTTCAGGCATGGCTAAGGAGGTATCGGACATAGCGGTCGAGTCGTTCGACGTACGGGCCGTGCCGGATTCGTTGGGAGTTGGATCGGTTGAATCTTGCATTTTTACTTAAATAATAAACTAACTAAGGACAGGTTTTTTTATCAATATAAAAATTTTAAAAGATTTTTTCTTGACTCGTCTCATCGTAGAATCTATTATTATGTACTATTATTTTTTATTTGGAATCATTGTTGGGATGTTGGAATTCATTTAAGAGGAGGTCGTTGCTATGACGGGGTTAGGCAAATGCGCGCGTATGTTGTTAATCGGTTCGTTCGTGGCGATGGCGGGAGCGGCCGGCTGTACGAAGAAACCGAGTCAGGATGAATTGACAAAGCTGGATGAGGCGAAAACGGCCGCCGAAAGCGCTGAAAAGAAACTTACCGACTTGCGGCAGGAGCGCGTGCAGTTGGAAAATACGCTGCAACAGAAACAGACCGATCTGCATCAAAACGAGCAGGAACGCGATGATGTAAAAAAGAAAATGGGCCAATAGTCCGTTTTTCGCGTTTTCCGTTTTCGCGAACCGCGGCGTCCCTCCCGGGTAAAAACTTTGGAGGACGGACGGGAAGAATCGTAATGGGCGCTTCCAGGGGAGTGATAGGTTAATTCCCGTGATAGCGGTTTAGGCAACCATTCATTGGGGAGGGCGAATATGATACGATGGTTTATGGCAATGTCGTGCTGTTTGGCGCTGTCTCTGCCGCTGTATGCGGCTCATACCGAAATGACCTATACTCAGTATGAAACGGAGCTTTCTAGTGCGCAGCAGAGGGAAAAAATCGCCAAGGAACAGATTGCGCAGGAGCAAGCGCGCATGGAAACCCTTAAACGGCAGATTGCCGAAATAGACCTGAAAATAGCCGCGGTGAAACGGGAAATTTACGGGATTCTTGGAATTACCGAGGCCGACGTTGCCGCCGCTGAAAGCGAAATAGCATCCATTCGCGGTGAATTGGAATCGCTGCTGGGACTATTGCCCGAAGACCTGAAAAAACGTTCGAAGGATATCGACACGCAACAGACCAGGATAACGGCGCTTAAGAAAAAGCCCGTGTCTTATTTGTGGAGGGTGCGCGATCTGATTCCGCCCGTGGAACAACTGCTGGAGCAGGTCCGGGCCAAGGCTTCGCAACAAATCGCCGCACCGGCGACATCACAATCAGTCAATTCCTATACGGTTCGTCTCGTTCCGGGAAAACGGGAATGTTTGTACAGGATCGCGGCGTACGATTTTATTTATAATAACGCCGCGAAGTGGCCCACGCTGTATCGTACGAATGAATCGATCATCAAGAAAAAATTCGACCGGTACTCCAAGAGCGCCTCTCAACCGAAATATACGCATCCGGAGGACCTCATTTTTCCCGGGCAGGTGCTGGACATACCTCGATAAATGACACGATGAATGCAGCAACCAAATGGCGCCGACACGCCCAATCCGCAGTAAGCGCGGCGGTTCCGGCCCAACTTCTCATTCTTGCCGCCACGGCGGCCTTTCTCCTCCTCCTGTTTCCATTTCCGTCAATAACGCCCTTGTTCGATTTGCCCCGCGAGGGGGAAATAGCGAGTGAAACCATCATAGCGCCCTTTACCTTTGACGTTGAAAAACTGCCGCAAAAACTTGACGAGGAGCGCAAGGCCGCGGCGTCGAAGGTGCTGTTGGTCCTGGATTTCAACCAGGATGCCGCGAAACTGGCGCGCCGCAAATTGATCGATGCGCGTACCGCCGTTACGTCTCCTTCCGAGAAGGCGGCAAAATCGTCGTACGCCGCCCAATCCGGCAAGGAACTCTCCGAGTCCGCCCTCCGGACGATAAAAAAATACCCCGTTCTCATCGATGAGGCGCTGGTCGTCATTTCCCAGGCGCTGGAGAAGGGAATACTGGCGGGGCGCATTAATGTCGAGCAAAATCCGTCATCGTCGTCGCAGGGCGCAAGCGCGGGGAACGATGGGGCTATTTCGTATGAAAAGGAATTCGTTACGCTGCGGAAGAATTCGTACGAATCGACGATTCGCGCCACCGACATTCCCACGAAGGACCGCGCGGTGGAGTGGATGGTCAACCGGCTTAAAAGCGCGTCGCATTATGACGGCGCGGAGCTCAGCGCCCTCTACGAGCTTTTAGGCGCGTATACCCAGCCCGACGTTTTCATCAACGAACCCGAAACCGCCGTGCGAAAAGAGCAAGCGGCCCAGGACGTGCTTCCTATAAAAGGAAAGGTGCTGCAGGAAACCGAGCTGGTGCGTAAGCACCAGGTGGTCACCGCCGACGTCGTGGAAAAGCTGTACTCCTACCGTAAAGCGCAGGAACAAATCTACGCCAGCGGCGAGAGGATGCGGACGCGCCAGCACAACATCGGGGCCTTGCTGCTGATAGTCCTTTCGCTTCTTTTTATCGCGTTTTATATCCGTTCTTTCCACAAACCCCTGCTGCTCGACAATAAAAAACTCATGGCTATCGCGTGTATTCTCCTTGTGCAAGCCGGCATCATCCGGTTGGGGCTGCTGATCGACACCAAGGTCGTGGAGACGTTGAGCGGGGCCGCGTCGCTTGCGCCGGAATACATCATTCCCACATCGGTCGGCGCCATACTCGCCGCTATTTTTTTCGACCTGCGCGTAAGCTTTTCGGTATCGATGTTCACCTCCATCTTCATCAGCATGGCGTTGGGTTCGAATTATCCGCTGCTGCTGACGACCGCGCTCAGCGGATTCATAGCCGGGTACGTAACGAAGAACATCAGATACCGATTTGATTTTGTGAAGGCTGTTCCGCCCATGTTCGCCATCTACGCCTTCATGATCCTCATCATCGACCTCATCAATTGTCGTTTTTCCCTGGCGGGGCTGCTGCAGAACTGGGGCATCGCGGCGGTCAATTGCAGCGCCGCGGTCTTCATCGCCATGGTGCTGACCATGGCGTTCGAATATTTGTTCGATATCGCCAGCAACATGACGCTCATCGAGCTGGCCGACATGAACCACCCCATTCTCAAGCGTCTGTCCATTGAAGCGGTCGGAACCTACAACCACAGTGTTTTGGTGGGGAATCTGGCCGAGTCCGCGGCGGAGCGCATCGGAGGGAATTCGCTGTTCGTGCGCGTGGCCTCGTACTATCATGACATCGGCAAAATAGAAAAAGCGGGATATTTCATTGAAAACATGACCGCGCACGAAAAGAGCAAACACACGAAACTCAGCCCCAATCTCAGCGCGCTGATCATTTCTGCTCATGTAAAGGAAGGCGCGGAACTCGCCAGGAGATATAAATTGCCGCGGGTGATCCGCGACGCCATCATGCAGCACCACGGCACCAGTACCGTATCGTATTTTTATGAGAAGGCCCGCGAGCAGGATCCGCACAATCTGGTGCAGGAGGAGCAATTCCGCTATACGGGGCCGCTGCCGCAGACGAGGGAAAACGCGATCATCATGCTTGCCGACGCCGTGGAGGCTGCATCGAGGAGTTTGGCGACATCGTCGCCGAAACTGCTGCGCGACCTGGTTAAAAAGATCATCCGCGACAAATTTTCATCGGCGCAGCTCGACCAGAGCAATCTCACCCTTCGCGATCTCGACGAAATCGTGGAAGGGTTCATGCCGATTTTGCAGGGGATTTTTCATACGCGGGACACCATAACAAAGGAGCGACGATAGTGGCGACGAATACCGGATTTGTCAGGAAGCATTTTTTCATAAACCGGGAGATGCAGGGGCGCTATATGCTCACGTTTCTCCTGCCGATGCTTATCATGCTCGCCTTTTTCCTCTTTACTCTCTATTTTGCTTCCCAGAGCATTATTACGACAACAACGAAAATCATCAAAGAGGAGATCGACAATAAAATAGCGGTTCAGTTCCAGGATCAGCAGCAGCCGTCGGCTGCCGCGTATTCGTTGCTTGTGAGGGGTATCAAGACCTATATACGTGATTTTTCCACCGACCAGAAATACCGCAAGGCCCTGATGGGATCACTCCTGTGGATATTCGGAAGCGGTATTTTTTTAATTATCGTTCAGGTAGCCCTTCTGACTATTTTTTTCTCCCATAAACTAGCTGGTCCGCTCTACCGGTTAGAAAAAGCTTGCCATAGTGTGATCGACGGAAATTATGACGAGAAAATTACGCTTCGCAAGGGTGACGAAATGCAGAATTTAGCGGGGCTTTTCAATGAAATGATCGCGGTGACGCGCGATCGGATGAAGACGCTGAAGGGGCCGGAGGACGGCGAAATAAAAGATGGAATCGTATCGAATTTAAAACTTTAATATTGACATGGATTCGTGAAGGAAACTAATTTTAAGTGCCTTATTTTTTATTATGGAGGCGAATGAATGTTCGATTCGATAAATTATAAGCTTTTCGGAGTGAGCATCCTGCTGCTTATCGTAGGGTACGTGCTTCTGGGGCAGGGGCCGGTCACCAACCATCTTTCATGGAGCGTTGCGCCGGTAGTGCTTGTGGGAGTATACTGCTTTCTCATTCCGATAGCGATCATTGCGCGCGGAAAATCCGAAAAGAAGAAATAGCTCTTTCTTGGGAGGGCGTTTAGCTCAGCTGGTATAGAGTACCTGCCTTACAAGCAGGTGGTCGTAGGTTCGATCCCTACAACGCCCAAATTCAGCGAAGCGGCGCATCCGCGGCCAGGAAAAAATGTTCGATAAAGTTCACTAGCGGGCTGGTAGTTCAGCTGGTTAGAACGCCGGCCTGTCAAGCCGGAGGTCGCGAGTTCGAGCCTCGTCCAGCCCGCCACTGAAAAAGCCCGAAATTCTTGAAATTATAAGAATTTCGGGCTTTTTTTATTCCTTCAAACTCACGCCGTCACTACGCTAAAATACTCCCAAAATACCCGAAAAACCGGACGAGTACGGTCAAAACCGGACACCAAACCGGACATTTTTAAACAAAACATTAACTAAACGAGCACGACACAAAGCATTATTCCGATTTCCATGAATTCGCGATTGCGCCCAAACCGGGCGCGGGCATGGCCGAAGGATCGGCAGTAGTGATGACCAGTCTGTACGTCCGAAGGGGGGAAGGGCTTTAAGGGCCGCGTCCGTGCGTTGAAACCATGAATAAATAATTAAAGGCCAGAGAGATTTAATTTTTTTGGAATCAATTTAAATTCTTTTTGAAGATTATATTTTTTACAATATGAATTAAAAAAATCTACTATTGGTTTAAAATGGTTCGAGTAGGCATCAAATATTTCTGTTGGTCGAAAACAATACACTTTATATCTTCCATCGTGCGCAAATTTTCTTAATTGAGTAAAAGAAAAGTGAATTTCCTTTAAAATGTTCTTTACTTGTCTTTCTCTTTCGTCATGGTTGGTACAATCTAATTCTAAATATCCCCACTTGTCTTCATTCCTTAACCTGTTCACTTCTTTATACATGAGTCCTTCAATTAAATGTAGAGAAGTATAAAACATAACGGTCATCGACCAATCATGAAAATCCTTTAAAAAAAATGAATCTAAGAATTTATTGTTGCGGGTTGCTTGATCGAAGTGCTGTTCGAACGTAGGCATTAATTACAACCTAATTGAGATAGGGTAGTCTCTTTGAATAAGGTTGGATACTATATTTTCATCATCGAATAAAGAATTAAAATAATAATAATTGGGCTTGAATTCTTCGTTACATTTTTCTTGCGCTTCGTAAATGGCTTTTAAGAATAAATTATAATCTTCATTGTCTTCAGGGTTTTTCCCATTAGGGCATTTAAAGAGAACCATTATTGAGGTTTTTAAACTGAGTAAATCAATATTTGCCCTAATTTGTGAGACTTGATAATTATTATAAGATTTGATAGACTCCCGAAGTCTTTCCGTGCAAGAAAAACAATGCTCGAATTGATTTTGAAATGCGGTCTTATATTTTTCAATGAATGAATTAAAATTATCGACTTGGCTTTTTATTTTTGAAAATTCGGAGTACCAATAATCAAAGACTTTTGTATTGCCTTCAATATGACGATATTTTCCTGTATATCGCTCAATAAATCGGGAATCTATTTCACACTTATCAAAGATATTTTTATCTTCGCTAAGTTGTGTTATAGCACTTTGGAGTGTGTCTACAGGGGTTGTGATTAGAGTATCCATTTTATTTGTGAGGTTGTCGTGAACAATCAAAATATATTATAACGCTAATAAGGTGCAATTTCAAGGCCAGTCTTTTTTTGTTAGGGGGAAATATAGCTTTTTAATCCCCTTTTCACCCCTCCAGGGATTCCGTGAGCCTGAAGCCGTGGGAATCCGTCAAACCATGGTCGAATTCGAGAACGGATGGCGGCGGATTACAAAGTACATGGCCGAACGGTTTGCAAGGGGACTTAAGATAATGCCGGAACGATTGACGCAATCATTGATGGGGCTTGCATTTTTAAGAAACATTTAAACAATTCTGAATTTATTTTATAAATAGGACAAATTTCGAGGGGGCAATACTTTTTATATAGGTCTCTATTATGATAAAAAGCGGGAAGGGAAAAAAAACCTGGAGATTTCCGGGATTAAACGGTATTTTAAAAGGAACAATACCTGCCACGCCTCTTAACAATGCGCAACACGGCGGGTTTTTTCATGCCTTTTAAGCGCTCTTTTTCCAAACCTGCCCTTACAATCGACCAACAAAAATGCATAAAAACCCTAAACAATGGGATATAATCAGATGACCTTCGACAAAATCCTCGACAAATACCGCCGCCTCTCCTTCTCCGAACGCGATAAAGGTACCCGCTTTGAGCGCCTGATGCAGGCTTATCTTCAAACCGATCCGAAATACGCACCTCTATTTAAAAAAGTATGGCTTTGGAATGAATTCCCCGGCAGAAATGATTTAGGCGGCGGGGATTCCGGCATAGACCTTGTTGCATTGACTTTTCAGGGCGATTATTGGGCGATACAATGCAAATGCTTTCAAGAGGAAACCGGTATTGACAAGTCCGCTGTCGATTCTTTTCTTTCAACCTCAAGCAGAGAATTCAAGGATGAAAATATAAAAACTGCCAGGTTTTCTCACCGTCTTTGGATTTCTACAACGAATAAATGGGGCAGTAATGCCACCGAAGCCATTCAAAACCAGAACCCCCCGGTTACAAGGCTTAATCTGTACGATTTGCAGGAAGCCCCGGTTGATTGGGAAAAATTAGATAAGGGTATAACCGGCGAACAATCAAGAACAGCCAAGAAAAAAATACGCCCGCACCAGAAGGAAGCGCTAAACGCCTTGGAATTACGGTATTTCATCATCCGCTCGAAATAGAGTTTTTTTTCGTCGACGGTTTTTGCCTCATTGAAATACACGAGCATCTCGAAATATTCCTGCTGCTTGGAAGAGAACTTCATGGCAAGCGAAAATCTCATGATAAGGCTTCTGGTGATGCCTGTTCTGCCGTCAACGATGTCCTTATACAGGCCCGAGGAGTTGAATCCGGCCTTTTTAGCGAAATACCGGTAGGAAAATGCGGGATTGCGCGCTTTCTGCTCTTTGTAGTAAGCATGTAAAAATTGTCTGTAATCCGTATAATCGTAAATGTTGATTGACTGTGTCTTGTTCATACCATTTAATCTATCAAATATCGGACGAAAAATCAACCTCAATAATTATTTTTCGTTCGGTATTTACGAACACTTTGGTTCAGATGTAACTTCCGATTTGACCAAAGGTATTCCTTTGTTCATACTGTTATAGTAACGGGATATGATGCGATTCACCGGGTGATCGCCGCTAATTTACACATGCGCATTTATTAAATTTCTATCATTTTAAAACTAATTAAGCCCGCAATCCGGTCTGACTTTTTCAAAACATTTCGGTAGGATATATATTTTAATAATCTACCGAATTCCCCGAACGGCGAGAAGAAAATGGGGTTTGGAAAGTGAAAAAACTTTCAGCGATTTTCAACGTAACCCCCGGCGTTTTCATTTAAAGCGGAAGGAACGTTCATATGAAAAAATGTTTTGGAATTACTGTTCTTGGCATCGGATTATTCTTTGTATGTTCGCGAACGGCAAGCGCTCAATGGGTGCAAATGACGGATACGTGGGATGTCTACGCGCTTGTCGTAAGCGGCAGCGCGATCTTTGCGGGAACGGCGGGCAACGGCGTCGAACATTCCACCGATAACGGCGCAAGCTGGACCTCGGCTGATTCCAGCCTTACGGATGGAGATGTCTATGCCATGGCCGTAAGCGGCAGCGCGGTCATTGCCGGGACGTGGAGAGGCGTCTATCTTTCAACCAACGGCGGCGGTGGTTGGACTCAGTCAAATTCCGGCCTTGGGAATAATGTCATACATGGCGATATCAACGCTCTTGCGGCGAGCGGCGACAAGGTGTTTTTAGGAACCGGAAGCAACGGCTTGTTTCTTTCCACCAATGGCGCAGCGAGCTGGACCCTTGCCGATTCCGGTATCGGGAATAATGGTATAAGTTCCCTTATCATGAGCGGCGGAAACGTATTTGCCGCGACCGACGGCAACGGCGTTTTCCTTTCAGCCAATAACGGCGCAACCTGGTCCGCGTTCAACATCAGTCAAACAAGCGCAAAGATCGCGCTTATTACCGGGAGCGACAGCACTCTCTATATCGAGACTGAGGAAGGCAGAGGTTTTTTTTCCACCAATGGCGGTACAAGCTGGACCGCGGTGACTATCGGCCCGTCGGGTACGAAGGTTACCTCTCTTGCCGTCAGCGGCGGCGCCATCTTTGCGGGAACCCTTATTGAGGGGGTTTTCCTTTCAACCAACAGCGGCGTAACCTGGACAACGGTCGATTCCGGGCTTACCAATACCGACGTCCGGACCCTTGCGTTGAGCGGCGGCGCTCTTTTCGCCGGGACGATGAGCGGGGGCGTATGGCGAAGGCCGCTTTCCGAAATGACAGGGATACGTAATCCCGACCTGCGTCTGGGAATGTTGAATCGAACATCTATGGGAATCAACGTTCAAAACCATGCCGTTCCGGCCGTAACCGTTGAATTTTGCCTGCAACGTCCGGACAACGTAACCGTTAGGATGTACGATCTTTTTGGCCGTGAAGTAGCATCTCTTGTCAATAAATATTTCGGTTTCGGCGCGCACAACGTATCCTTGAGCGTCGGAACCTTGGCAAACGGCCGTTATATGGTGAAGATGCTGGCTGGATCGAATACGCTTGTAAAGGGTGTTCAGATTGTCCGTTAGCGATTCAATGGTGTCAAGCTTACGCCATGTCGGGGCATTCGACTCGTGGAACAACAGTTCAACGAAAATAAGAATTCACAATCGAATAATCGATACACGTTTCGAAAAAACCATATATTACCGGATAGCGGCGGGTATCGAACGAATGTATAAAAATACGCCGGGAAAGAAGTCTCTTTGACAAATACGATCAATTTCAACGGAGAATCCTCATGAAAAAACTCTTACAAGAATCAAACCGGATCGCCTATCGCTGTGTTGCCATACTGTCAATAACGGTGTTCAGTATATCCGCCGCTCCCACGATTTCCTCCGTAACCGCGAATTCCAATCAGGTCGGCGCCTATGCAAAACTGGAGCTTACGGTCGGCCTTACCGGGACCTATACGAATCCTTATGATCCCGACCAAATCGATGTATCGGCTGCATTCACCGCGCCCTCCGGCGCGAAATGGAAAATCAACGGTTTTTATGGGGTCGATGCCGCAAATAATTCGTCGTGGAAAATCAGGTTTGCCCCGGATGAAATCGGCGCCTGGAGCTATACGGTTCAGGCTACCGACCCAACCGGAACGGTCCAGGGCACCGCGGGAACTTTCACGTGTGTCGCTTCAAAGAATCACGGCTGGATACGAGTCGCATCGAATGGCAGATACTTGAAGCTGGACGACGGAACGTCGTTTTACGGTATAGGCCCCTGCTATCCGTATAACGTGACATTTCCGGGGTTCCATCTGTTGCAAAGCTATGGGTGCAATACCTATGTTTACTGGAACGGAACCAATGACGGCTATGGGCTCATAGAGTCCATGGCTTCGGGTATCGGGAAGTATGATCAGCCTAAATGCAGAAGGGTCGACTCCCTGCTGGATTCATCCGAGTCGCTAGGTTTAAAGATGTTCTTTGTGCTGTGGCCCCATGACTACCTTGGCCAGTCTCTTGTTCCCGGCTGGACGGAGCAATGGAGCGACCATACCCCTTATGCTTCAGTAGTTGACAAAGCGGCTAATTTTTACGGCGATTCGACTGCGTGGAAATATGAGCAAAAAATGTATCGTTACATTATCGCGCGATATTCATATCACCAGTCTCTTGGAGGTTGGCAAACCATCGATGAAATCAACGGCACCGACGGCTGGAAGTCGAACCAGGCCGCGGCAAACGCCTGGACCACGAAAATGGCCGATTATTTTCATACGAACGATCTTTTCAAACATCCCACTAACGCCTCCGAGGCCAATGACTATTGGGCGCATGGAGATTCGGTGAACGATATGACGAATACCGAGAATTACAACAGCACGACGGCCGCCAGTTGGGCGTCTCTGGTGCAAAAACTCTGGAATGGCAATAAAAAGCCCGCCATTGTCGGGGAATCGACGAATAGCAATGCCCACACCAATCTTTGGTCAACGCTTGCCACGGGAATAGCGATCACGCCTCTCATGTGGCAATTCAATGCGAACCCGTCGTCATGGTCTCCAACCATATCGGCGAATTGGCCGCCCGTGGCGGCATTTGTCAAAGAAATAAATTTTGCCGGGTTGACGAACCTTGCGCAGGCGAAGGTCACCGTAACGGGCGCCACGGCCTACGGCATCTCAAGCGATCAAATCACTTTCGGCTGGATCACCGGGACCTTTTCCGGCAAGAGCTTAAGCGCGACGGGGTTGACAAACAGCAGCAGTACGCTGGAATGGTGGAACACCACGGCGGGAACGATACTGTCAACGAGCGCCGTTACGGTGACCGGAGGGGCCCTTACAACGGCTATTCCCACGTCGACCGCGGCCGACATCGCGTTTAAAATCATATCGCCGGGGGGAGTCGGCGTCGCTCGCCGGAGCTCGCCATTGATAATAAATAGCAAGCCGGCTATAGCCTACGATCATGGCGCCCTGCGGCTGATCGAACCGCTTGCCGGCTGCGCCGTGGTAACGGTTACGTCGGTCCAGGGCCGCGAAATTGCTCGCTATTTCGTATCGGGTTCGAATAGAACCAATATTCAGGTCAATAAGATTGAATCAGGAGTCTATTTCGCAAAAATCCTTTCAAGCAGCGGAACTTTCCGGCAGAAGTTGATAGTGACGGGACCGTAGCGGGTTCATGCCCGGCTAAAAGTTTTGCAATGTCCCAATACATTTAAAAAATGCACAGTTCGTTCCCGTTTTTTAATATATATTTGAAAATACAAGGGGGAATTTTATAGTAGATTTTGTAAATTTCCCCCAAGGGAGATTTTTATCGATCTCTTAATCGATTAAACGGCGCTGCAAGAAAGACATGTATAAATGAAATCAAAGGTTTCTTGGACCCGGGAGGGAAATAAATTTCGATGACAACCAGCGTTGGAATTCTCCACGGCTTTTTAAAATCTTTAATCGCTCTTATAGTGATCGTACCTTGTTCGTTCGCCCTTGAGTATTCAGTGGGAATAAAATTCGGACATACCGTTTCCGAGTTTTGGGGGAAGGATGACCTATCGTATGCATCAAAATGGTGCAGAGTAAAGGGAAAACCGGAATTTCTTTTTATTTCGGTGAAATGCAATACCTATATATCTTTGCAAGCCGAATTTGGACAATATGTTAAAAAGGGAGAACAAATTGAATTGGATTATAGCGCCTATACTGATAGTGCGATGACTCCGGTTCTTTCAAATTTTATTTGGGAGGAAGTGTATACGTATGAATATCGTGAGATTCCCATTGTGGCGAAGATATTAATTCCATTGCGATATCCGGTCAAATGTTCGGTTTATGGCGGCCCTCAACTGGATTTTCTTGTATCCGCCTCCAAATTAATAAATGATTTTGGAATACGACATAGTTTTGACCTGCGCGACGAAACGCAAAAATATGATATCGGCATAGTAGTGGGGTGCGAGTGTAAAATTCCTTTTATCATGGGTTCGCTTATTATTGACTTGCGCGCTTCCGAAGGATTATTGACTACCGCGAAAACATCCTCATTGGAAAACCGACTATATCCGGGTTCAAAGGCCGCGGATAGGAAAAATCGAACGGCTTACCTTATGGCAGGGTATGAATATGAATTTTAAAATCCCCTTCGGCGCCGTCCTGGCGATCATGGCGTCATTGTTACCTATGGGACCGCGGCGCATTGTTTTTGCCGCTGACTATCCCTTTAATGCCCCAAGTCTTCCCGCCGACGTAAGGGCCGCTGATTTGGTTTCGCGGCTGACCCTGTCGGAAAAAATATCCCAAATGGGCAATGAAGTTCCCGCGATCCCTCGTTTAGGAATTGACAAATATAATTATTGGAATGAAGCATGTCATGGTATTCAAGGAGATAATGTCACTGTTTTTCCGCAAGCCATAGGGCTTTCCGCGAGCTGGGACCTTGATTTGGAATACGAAATCGCGAATGCCGTTTCCGATGAGGCGCGTGCATTAAACAACTCAAAGGGCAGGGGATTAACCTATTGGGCGCCGACCATCAATATGTGCAGGGACCCGCGTTGGGGGAGAAATGAAGAAGGGTATGGGGAGGACCCCTATTTAGTAAAAAAATTCGCAGTGAATTTCGTCAAAGGAATGCAAGGCGTTGATCCAAAATATCTGAAAACGGTTGCGACGGTAAAACATTTCGCCTGCAACAATGTTGAATCTTACAGAGTCGGAATTTCATCAAACGTTGACGAGCGGAGTTTACGGGAATACTATTTGCCGGCTTTTAAAGCCGCGGTTGTGGAGGGAAAGGTTTATTCGGTCATGGGCGCCTACAATGCTCTCAATCATATTCCCTGCAACGCGAATAAAATGTTGCTTACGGATATTCTTAGAAAAGAATGGGGTTTTAAGGGGTATGTGGTTTCGGATTGCGGAGCGATCGAATATATTACCGCCTATCAGGGGTATGTTCCGACTTTCCCCATGGCGGCTGTCGTCGGATGTAAAGCAGGATGCGATTTGAACTGCGGAGGGACCTACCAGCGCTATTTGCCTATTGCATTGCAGAGTTCGTTATGGTCTATTGGTGAAGCGGATATCGATACGGCGGTGAAGCGGATTTTCAAAGCGCGGATATTGCTGGGAGAATTCGACCCTCCGACGTTGGTTCCTTATACATCGATTCCGGTAACAACCATTAATAGCCGGGAACACCAAGACCTAAACCTGAAGGCTGCGCGAGAGTCCATTGTTCTTTTGAAAAACAACGGCATTTTACCGCTGGATACCGGCAAGATTAAAACAATTTCCGTTATAGGACCTAATGCGAATGTGTGCAGGCTCGGAGGGTATAGCGGAAACCCTGATTTTTCCATCACGCCCCTTCGGGGAATTTTAAACAAGATCGGAATATCCAAAGGCAAAAAGGTTTTGTATTCCCAAGGGTGTGACATAAATGCGCTCATAGACCAAAGCGTATTCGACCAGGCGGTCAATAACGCCATTAATTCGGATGCGGTTATTATGTTCATGGGCACGGACAATGATTATGTCGGGGAAGGCCGCGATTTAAACAGTCTAAACCTGCCGGGAGTTCAGGATGCATTGATACAAGCGGTGTATTCGGTAAATCCCAATACCATTGTCGTATTGATTAACGGAAACCCTTTGGCAATTAAGTGGATGAATAAAAATATTCCAGGGATCGTTGAAGCGTGGTATGCGGGGCAATCTCAGGGGACCGCGATCGTGGACGTTCTCTTTGGCGATTATAACCCGGGCGGGAAACTCACCGCAACGTGGGTTCAATCGACGGAAGACCTGCCGGATATGCAGGATTATCGCATTTTTAACAACCGGACCTATATGTATTATAAGGGAACCCCTCTCTATCCTTTCGGGTTTGGTTTAAGTTATACGACGTTTGAATATGGCAATCTTCGAATAAGCTCGGGAACAATTTCGCCGGGGAAAAGCATTACGGTCAGCGTGGACGTTAAAAATATCGGGACTCGCTCCGGAGATGAAGTGGCTCAGGTGTATATACACGATAAAATTTCCACGCTCAATACGGCGAATAAAAAGTTAAAAGGATTCATGCGTGTACCGCTTAAGCCGGACGAAACAAAGACCGTCGATTTCGCGCTTCCTTTTGAAGAGTTATCGAATTGGGATACGACTACACATGCGTTTGTCGTTGAAAATGGCGCGGTTCAAGTTCTCGTTGGAAGTTCCTCCGCGGATATTCGCGATTCCGGGGAAATAATTGTTTCCACCGTTTCCGATAGCCCCGGAGTGATGAAGAGAGCGCATTTTTTGATGGCAAAACAAAAATCCAGGAATAATTTTCGCATCACCGTTACCGGCGCCGAATCAAGCCGGATAGATATCCTCAATTGTAACGGCAGACTAGTTCAATCCTTTCATCAAAACGGTTCCTCAAACATCATCTGGCATCCGCCCGCGCCGGGACTCTATTTTGTCAAAATGTCACAAGGCGCATTCAAGTCAGTTGAAAAAGTGATAGCGGATAGGTGACCCTTTAAGTCATCTCCGTTCGAAGGTTCTTGCATCGATTTTTCCAGTTCCGATTCGCTCATTCAGCCGGCGAATCGGGATTTTATTCGTCCGGATTTTTTTAGAAAAAATCGTACTTTGTGATGTACGTCACATAGCCGGGGATTCCGCTGACTGTATATTAATGAAAGTTTTACATATACGGGGCTGGTTTTTTTTCAGAAATCATGGTATAATAGTAGTATAAAAACTCCGCGGGGAGAAACTTTATACTCTTTCTACTCTATCCATCGGAGTCTATTTATGAGCAAAGTTACCGACTCACTCCATAATTCGATAATCGGCAGGAAATTTTCCAAAGAAAAAGTCCAAAAAAGCTGCTGGAACTGCGGTTTTGAATGGAAGGGATTTCGGCAAAGTTTTTGCCCCCGCTGCATGGGAGGCCGACTGACGCCGGAAAAATACAGAAAAGTTCCTGAAGCGGCATAGGCGCATCGTTTTGTTAGTAAATATTCCCCCGCTTTCACCTTCTCCCATCCATATCAATGTGTCCTATCCTATTTCTTTTTTAAACCGATAGACGCCTGCTACGCGGGCCGCTGAATCGAAGATAAATAATCGTAAAATTCTTCCCTATAATTGACATACAATGCTTCCGAACCTATTTTTGTTCCTTTGGCGGATGATCCCCCTTCCAACGTTCTGTTTAAAATTCAGCATTCAGGTAGCAAGGAAACACAACTATGTCATCCCGCAATCTTACCTATGCGGATGCGGGCGTTAACATTCCCGTGTGGAATGCGACGCGAAAAAAAATCGGCAAACTGGTCGAGTCCACGTTTAATAAAAACGTCGTGGGCAAATTCGGTCATTTCGGCGGTATGTTTTCAATCGCATCGCTCAAGGACTATAAAAAACCCATTCTCGTCTCTTCCGTAGACGGGGTCGGAACCAAACTCAAGATTGCCGCTGAAACGGGCATCCATACTTCGGTCGGTGAAGACATCGTCAATCATTGCATCAACGACATCCTTGTTCTTGGCGCCAAACCTCTCTATTTCCTTGACTACATAGCCACCGGGAAGCTTGATCCCGACGTGTTTATAAAGGTAATTTCAGGCATCACGCGCGCATGCAAGGCCGCGGGATGCGTCCTCATTGGGGGAGAGACCGCGGAAATGCCCGGGTTTTATCAGGCGGGTGATTACGACATCGCGGGAACCATCGTCGGCGTGGTCGACGAAAAGGATGTTATTGACGGAAGCAAAATTAAAAAAGGCAATATGCTCATCGGACTCGCAAGCAGCGGTCTTCACACCAACGGGTACAGTCTCGCTCGAAAAATCGTCAAAGGCGCGGCAAAAAAGTCATATTTCGATATTTTCCCCGACACGGGAAAGACGTTTGCTGAGGAACTGCTTCAACCGCATCGGCCCTATAGTCCGGTGCTTAAGCTCATGAAAAAAGGTCTGATCCGCGGTTGCGCGCATATCACCGGGGGAGGGTTTACCGACAATGTCGACCGCATTTTACCTCCTCGCTGCGATGCCTCGATTAACTGCAAGGCATGGACGCCCCCCCCGATCTTTTCCTGGATGCAAAAGCAGGGAGGCGTAAAAAGTCATGAAATGTATCGAACGTTCAATATGGGTATCGGCATGGTTCTTGCCGTTAAGCCTTCCGATGCCGACAAGGTTCTTCGTTCAAAGGAAATAGCTTCATTCAAACCGAAAATCGTCGGGACTGTTATCGCAGGGACCGGCAAAGTCATCTTGGAGTTTTAAACGCGTGCAAAAGCGCCTCTACCTTTATAATACCGCGACCCGTGAAAAAGAATTGTTCAAGCCCGAGCATGAACAGGTTGGAATGTACTGCTGTGGTCCCACGGTGTACAATTACGCTCATATCGGTAATTTTCGGTCGTATATTTTTGAGGACGTGGTCAAAAGGCTTTTAATTTCGCTTGGGTATACGGTCAAACATGTAATGAACATCACCGACGTGGGCCATTTGACGTCGGATGCGGACACGGGCGACGACAAAATGGAAAAGGGCGCCGCGCGCGAAGGCAAAAGCGTTTGGGACATCGCGGCCTACTATACGGACGCTTTTAAACGCAATATGCGGGACCTCAATATCGGCGAACCTTCCCTTTGGGTAAAGGCTACCGACCACCTGCCGCGGATGATCGCCATGATCGGGGATCTCGAGGAAAAAGGATTTACGTATAGAACGTCGGACGGCGTTTATTTCGATACCACGAAATTTTCAACCTATGCGGATTTTGCGCGGATTGACGTGGAAACTCTTCGGGCCGGAAGCCGCGTAAACATGGGCGGGAAAAAAAACGTAACGGATTTCGCGCTGTGGAAATTCTCTCCGAAAGACGTCAAACGGCAAATGGAGTGGGACAGTCCCTGGGGCAAGGGGTTTCCAGGTTGGCATATCGAGTGCAGCGCGATGTCGCTAGCGTACTTGCCGCAACCCATCGATATTCACTGCGGGGGGCAGGACCATGTGCGGGTGCATCACACCAACGAAATCGCGCAGGCCGAGGCTGCGACCGGAAAGCAATTCGTGAAATATTGGCTTCACGGTGAATTTCTTGTTATTGACAAAGGCAAAATGGCGAAGTCGGGAGAGGGGTTTGTTACCCTGGATTCGGTCAAGAAAAACGGAATAGCGCCTCTAGCGTATCGAATGTTCTGTTACGCCGCCCATTATCGCAGTCCGCTCATGTTTTCTTGGGAAGGTCTTACAAGCGCGCAGCAGGGGCTTGTTAATTTAAAGAAACTTATCGTCTCGGAAATCGGCGGGTCCGCCGGTAACGCGGATGATGTTTCCGAGGCTTCGGACCGGTTGCTTAAACCTTTTTGGGAGGCGGTCTGCGACGATTTCAATATGCCGGTCGCTCTTGCCGCGGTTTGGAACCTGCTTCGTGACGGCGGCGTTTCAGCCGAGGAAAAACGTCACGCCATCCAAAAGGCGGATGCCGTGCTTGGATTGGATTTATTGGTTCAGGATGCCGGCGGGTCATTTGAAAAGAATATTGATGAAGGAGACATACGAGTCAAGCTTATCGCGCGGTCCGATCCGGGCGATCAGGTCATTCGCCGAATTGCGGCTTTGATTCGGGAAAGAAACATTGCCAAGATGACGAAAAATTTCATGAAAGCCGATGAAATCCGCCACCAGCTTAAGGACATGGGCGTCGGAACAAAGGACCTACCCGGCGCCGTCACTGAATGCACGCTTCAATAAGGAGATACATGATGAAAAATCAGAAAAATGGAAGTGATTTTCTTTCCGGACTTAAACATGCTTTGGTGGGCAGCGAAATCGAAGAACAGATGCTCAAACGGCGTGAAATTTTCCTGTGGGGCGAAATCAACGATGATTCGGCCGAGACGGTTGTCCAGAAAGTACTGTATTTTGACGGACAAAACACGGATGATATCACCATATTTTTGAATAGTCCCGGCGGCGCCATTTCTTCGGGGTTGGCTATTTATGATGTTATGCAATATGCTAAATCGGAGATCAGCATCGTATGCATGGGGCTTGCCGCGAGCATGGGAGCCGTCATTCTATGCTCCGGAACGAAAGGAAAACGGTATGCATGGGAAAATGCGCGAATCATGATTCACCAACCTCTTATAGCCGGAAGCTTTTTCGGACCCGCGTCCGACATACAAATACAGGCCGAGGAAATGTTGCGGGTGCGTGAACGGCTCAATTCCATTTTATCCCTTCATACCGGAAAGAGCATTAAAAAAATAGAGGACGACACGGATCGGGATTATTTCATGTCCGCGCAGGAATCGTTGGAATACGGGATTGTGGATAAGATTATAAAAAATACGTAAATGATTTATATTTTTTGACTTTCATAGTCCACATATAGTATATTTTCAAAACTTTTTTGCACTTTCGGCCGATGTAGCTCAGTTGATAGAGCATTCGACTTGTAATCGAATGGTCGGGGGTTTGAATCCCTCCATCGGCTCCAGAAGATCGATTTCCGATAGAGTAAATTTGCGTAAGGCATGTGGTTTGGGTAGGTGCCCGAGTGGCTAAAGGGGATGGACTGTAAATCCATTGGCTGACGCCTACGGTGGTTCGAAACCATCCCTACCCATTATACGCTGACGCGGGCATAGCTCAATTGGTAGAGCTCCACCCTTCCAAGGTGGTTGTTGTGAGTTCGAGTCTCATTGCCCGCTTTTTAAAAGCGCCCATGTAGCTCAGTTGGTAGAGCGCATCCTTGGTAAGGATGAGGTAACCGGTTCGATCCCGGTCGTGGGCTTTAGAAAGTTCGCCTTTAACAATATTATAGTATACAATTTTTTCCATTAATCAAGGGGTTTTTCATGGCAAAGGAAAAGTTTGAACGTACTAAGGTGCATGTGAATGTCGGAACCATCGGTCACGTCGATCATGGCAAAACTACATTGACAGCTGCAATTACTCGCGTGATGGAGAAAAAAGGCCTTGCTAAATATATTTCCTACGACGAAGTTGCAAAGGCTTCCGAGTCACAGGGCCGAAGAGACGAAACAAAAATTCTGACCATTGCCACGTCGCATGTGGAATATTCTACGGAAAAACGTCATTATGCCCATGTTGATTGTCCCGGACATGCCGATTACGTGAAAAACATGATCACCGGCGCGGCCCAGATGGACGGCGCCATTCTCGTGGTGAGCGCCGCGGACGGCCCCATGCCCCAAACCCGAGAACATATCCTTTTGGCCCGTCAGGTCGGCGTTCCCTATATCGTTGTGTTTCTCAATAAAGTCGACCTTGTTGACGATCCGGAATTGCTTGAACTCGTAGAGCTTGAAGTGCGTGAATTACTTTCCAAATACCAATTTCCCGGAGATACGACCCCCATTATTCGCGGGAGCGCCCTGGGCGCGATTCAAGGAGTAGACAATCCGGAAAAAACAAAATGTATTCAGGAACTTCTTGATGCTGTAGATGCCTGGATTCCCAATCCCGTGCGTGAAACCGACAAACCGTTCCTGATGCCGGTTGAAGACGTCTTTTCCATTACCGGCCGCGGAACCGTCGCCACCGGGCGTGTTGACCGGGGTACCATTAAAATGGGCGAGGAAATTGAAATTGTCGGGATTAAAGACACCCGGAAAAGCATCGTGACGGGTGTTGAAATGTTCCGCAAGCTTCTTGACAAAGCCGAGGCAGGCGACAATATCGGTCTGCTTCTGCGGGGAGTCGAAAAGGAAGAAATCGTCCGCGGTATGGTGTTGGCGAAACCGAACAGTATCAAGCCGCATAAAAAATTCAAGGCGGAAGTGTATGTTCTTTCCAAGGACGAAGGCGGCCGCCATACTCCGTTTTTCAGCGGATACCGTCCCCAATTCTATTTCCGTACCACCGACGTTACCGGGAACCTCAATCTCGCCGCTGGCGTTGAAATGATCATGCCCGGCGATAATGCCGCGCTGGAAGCGGAACTTATTTGTCCTATCGCCATGGAAAAGGGGCAGCGGTTCGCCATTCGTGAGGGCGGTCGAACGGTCGCCTCGGGGGTTGTTACGGATATCGTCGAATAATCTCTTGAAGTATGCGCGGAGACGCGCGATGGCGCGTCTCCGAATAATCAACAAAATAAAAAGGTAACGGCGGGAATAAATGGCAAGAGAAATAATTACATTGGAATGCACATCGTGCAAACAAAACAATTATACATTGATGAAAAACAAACGGAAACATTCGGAACGTTTGGAACTTAAAAAATATTGTCCTTTCGAGAGAAAGCGAACGGTACACAAGGAAACTCGTTAAAAATCGCGCGATACCTCCCATTTCTTCCCCAAAATGTGACGGTTGTACGATGATGAAGCGACGCACTGTACGCATGTGCGAAAAAACCGGGAATGGAAATGTCAAGACCGTGAAAAGTAAATCGTTGGAAATATTTTTTAATGCAAATAGGTCTGTAGCTCAATTGGTAGAGTAGTGGTCTCCAAAACCATTGGTTGGGGGTTCGAGTCCCTCCAGACCTGTTTAAAAAAGTGGAACTTATGCAAAAAATCATTCAATATTTAAAAGATGTCCGCGCCGAGATGATGAAGGTAAGCTGGCCCGCCAGAAACGAACTTTTGGGTGCGACGGTATTAGTGATCGTTTTAAGCATTTTAATGGCGTTATTCGTTTATGCCTGTGATCAGGTCATCAATCGGCTGGTAGGTTTGTTGTTGCAGATAAACATGTAGTTGGACATTTGAGGACCAACAAGGATTGTACATGGCAAATCGTTGGTATGTGGTTCATACGTATTCGGGGCAGGAAGCGAAGGTATTGGAAATTGTCAATAACGCGATCGCTTCCGGTGAAACAAAGAATCAACTAACCCAGGCATTGATGCCGACGCATGATGTCGTTCATGTAAAAAACGGAAAAAAAGTAAAAACCACCCGAAAATTTTTTCCGAGTTACATTTTGGTCGAAATGGAGTTGAATAAGGAAACAAGTCATTTCATCCGGGATATTAACGGGGTGACGGGATTCGTGGGCGGAAAGAAACCCCAGCCGTTGCGTCCGGAGGAAGTGGAACGGATTCTCGGTCAAACGCAAAAAGGTCCTCGTCAACAGATTTCGGAAGTGCCGTTTGAGTTGGGTGATGTGGTTAAAATAAAAGAAGGACCGTTTAAGGATTTTGACGGAGTAGTAGATGAGATACACCCTGAAAAGGGGAAGATAAAGGTAATGGTGAGCGTTTTCGGCAGATCTACGCCCGTGGAAGTTGATTTTATTCATGTAAATCCAATCAATTAATCGGGATTGCCATGATTTTTTAAGGCGGGTCATCTTGTATCTCGAGATAAATTAAGGTCTGAAAGGGGAAATAGCTTTGGCAAAAAAGATTAGCGCACAGATTAAATTACAGATTCCGGGCGGTCAGGCTAATCCTGCTCCTCCGGTGGGTCCGGCCCTCGGCCAACACGGCGTCAATATCATGGAATTTTGCAAGGCGTTTAACGCCAAAACAAAAGACGCCAACGGGATGATAACGCCGGTTATTATTACCGTTTATGCGGACAGGACATTTTCTTTCATTACAAAAACACCCCCTGTTTCGGTCTTGATTTTAAAAGAACTCGGGATCGAAAAAGGATCGGGCGTTCCTAATAAAGACAAGGTTGGCACCATAACTATGGATAAGGTGAGGAAAATAGCCGAAATGAAAATGCCGGACCTTAATGCCGCGAGTATTGACGCGGCCATGCGGACGGTCATGGGAACCGCTCGCAGCATGGGCGTACAGGTGGCGGGCCAATAAACGTATAGTAGAGGAGAAGCATAGAGATGAAACACGGGAAAAAGTGGAATAATGTTAGGAAAAAAATCGACAAAACCAAGACATATTCCCTGGTTGAAGCGATAGAATTTTTAAAGGCGAATTCTCAGGTTAAATTTGATGAAACGGTGGAAGTTGCCATAAACTTGGGAATCGACCCTAAAAAGAGCGATCAGTCGGTTCGCGGCTCGGTGGTTCTTCCTCATGGTCTGGGTAAATCGGTGCGCGTTTTGGCCTTTGCCGTTGGAGAAAAAGTCCAAGAAGCCAAGGACGCCGGGGCGGAATTCGTCGGCGCCGACGATATGGCCGAAAAGATAACGGGCGGCTGGCTTGACTTTGACGCGGTCGTCGCGACTCCTGATATGATGAAGGTAGTGGGAAAGTTAGGTAAAATACTTGGAACGCGCGGTCTGATGCCCAATCCAAAAGTCGGTACCGTGACCATGGACATCGGAAAGGCGATCAGGGAATTAAAAAAGGGAAAGGCTGATTTCCGGGCTGAAAAAGGTGGAATTTTACACGCGCCGCTTGGGAAATTGTCATTTGATGCGGCAAAACTCCACGAAAATATCAGGGCCTTTCTTGATGCGGTGGCAAAGGTCAAGCCGCCATCGTCAAAAGGGTCCTTTATTAAAAAGGTTATTTTAACCAGTACCATGGGCCAGGGCATAAAAATAAGCGCTGAATAATAAAAATTATTTTTTTAAAATAAAAAAAGGTTTGTCAACAATGTCAACAAGAAGCGAAAGAACGCAAGCTATAGAGGAACTGGAAAAAGAATTTTCCCAAGCCGGCGGAATCTATCTCACCGACATCAATAGGATCAGTGTAGAGAAAATATCGAAATTACGGGTTAATTTCCGTAAAAAAGGCGTGCGGTATGTGGTGGTAAAAAACACTCTCGCCAAAATCGCCTGCGAACGCAGCGGAAAGAAAGATCTTATACCCTATTTGAAAGGGACGATAGGGGTGGCCTTGGCGCGTCAGGACAGCATGGTTCCGGCGAAAATCATCAAGGATTTTCAGAAAGAAAATAAAGACCTGCTTGCGGTTAAAATCGCGTATGTGGATGGGACCGTTTTCAACGCTCAGGACACGATGAAGCTGGCGGACATTCCTTCCCGTGAAGTGTTGCTCGCGCAGTTGCTTGGCTGTTTGCAGGCGCCCATGGCGAACATGGCCGGTTCGCTTAACGCCCTTCTTATTAAATTCGCGGCTACTCTGGACGGTCTCAAAAACAAAAGGGAATCGGAATCAAAGTAACGTACATGGCACGATAACTAATCATCAACTTTTCAATACGGAGGTATACTTGTGGCAACCTTAACTAATGAGGAACTTATTGAAGCTATCGGCGGCAAAACGGTGCTTGAATTGTGCGATCTTATCAAAGGCATCGAGGACAAATTCGGCGTGAAGGCGGCCGCGCCGGTCGCCGTTGCGGCGGTTCCCGCCGCTGGTGGCGCCGCGGGCGCCGAAGCCGCGGAAGAAAAAACCGAATTTTCAGTGATACTGAAAGAAGCCGGAGCAAAGAAAATCCAGGTAATCAAGGTCGTTCGCGCGGTTACGGGCCTTGGGTTGAAGGAAGCAAAGGATCTTGTGGAAGGCGCTCCGAAACCGGTAAAGGAAGGAATCCCCAAAGCCGATGCCGAGAACATTAAAAAACAATTGGAAGAAAACGGCGCCGTGGTTGAAATCAAGTAATAAACCGGCGAAATGCGCCGTATAAAAAATCCAAGCGTTTTTTACGATAAGAATCTCACGCTTCAAGGATCGGTCTTATTCAAACACGGAATGCCGTGGTAAGTGGTATTCCGTGTTGATTGTTGTTTAAAATGCACTATCCACACCAAAAAAAATAAAGGGGACGTGCGAATGATAGAACGCAGAAGTTATTCCCGCATTCCTGCTGTAATGGATTTGCCGGATCTTCTTGAAATACAGACAAAGTCATATAAGGCGTTTTTACAGTCTGATATTCCTCCCCGCTTGCGGAAAAAACAAGGGCTCAACGCGGTTTTTATGACCCTTTTTCCCGTGAGCGACGTTAAAGGCTATTATTCGTTGGAATATGATGGCTATAAACTCGGCGTACCCAAATACACCCTTAAAGAGTGTAAAGAAAGGGGAATGACGTTTGCGGCCCCTCTGAAGGTGGATATGTCGCTGCTCGTCTATGAACAGGACGGCGAAGTAAAAAAATTCGTCGAAAAAATCGCGAATGAAGTATATGTCGGCGAAATTCCGCTTATGACCGAGCGAGGCACCTTTGTGATCAATGGCGCCGAACGGGTCATCGTCAGTCAATTGCATCGATCGCCCGGTATTACCTTTGACGAGGAAGACCATCCTAGTGGAGAAAAGCTTTTAACCGCCCGCATCATTCCGCAGCGAGGCTCCTGGGTCGAGATCATTTTGGACGTCGATGATGTTCTTACCGTCAATATCGACCGCCGGAAAAAAATGCCCGCTACTATATTATTGCGGGCGCTTGGGTATTCAACCGATGAAAAGTTGCTCGCGCTTTTTCATGAAAGCGTGAGTATTGAAGTTTCCGCTAAAACAAAGGAAAAAATACTCGGACAAGTTAACGCTAAAACGGTATTCAATCGGGAAACCGGCGAAATCATCATTGACGCCAACGAAGTCATTACCGAAGAAAAATGGAAACACGTGTTGGCGAATCATGTAGCCAAGATCGACATCATCAAGGATATTTCCAATCCGGAAAACATGATCATCCGGAATACCATCGCCATTGACCCGACAAAATCCGAAGAAGAGGCGCTGTTTTACATTTATGCAACGATGCGACCCGGCGATCCGCCCAATGTGGAAACCGCCCGCAACCTCATTCAGCGATTGTTTTTTGATGAGAAACGCTACGATCTCGGCGATGTCGGGCGCTACCGCATCAATACCCGACTGAACATGAAATCGGAGGAGGGGAAGAATATATTAACGAAGGACGATTTCGTCGCCACCTTCAACTATCTGATCCATCTCAGCGACGGCGTGGGTTTTATCGACGATATCGACCACTTGGGGAACCGCCGGGTCCGGTCGGTGGGTGAACTGCTTTCAGCGCAGTTTACCGTGGGTCTCACGCGCATGGTTCGCACCATACGAGAACGTTTGAGCCTGCGCGACAACGAAAACATTACGCCGCAGGATCTCATCAACGCCCGCACCGTATCAACGGTAATTCAGGCGTTTTTCGGATCGTCCCAGCTCTCCCAGTTTTTAGACCAGACCAACCCGCTTTCGGAATTGACGCACAAGCGGCGCGTGAGCGCCCTTGGACCCGGCGGATTGACCCGTGAACGGGCCGGTTTCGAAGTCCGCGACGTTCACCATACGCATTACGGCCGGCTGTGTCCCATCGAAACTCCGGAAGGACCAAACATCGGTCTCATCGCTTCACTGTCGACATTTGCACGTGTAAACAACTTCGGCTTCATCGAGACTCCGTATCAAAAAATCGTCGATGGCCGGGTCACGGGCGATATCGAATACCTGACGGCCGACCAGGAGGATAATTTTAAAATCGCCCAAGCCAACACGCCAATGGATAAAAACGGAAAGATTACCGAACCGCTGGTGTTCGCGCGGTATCGGGGCGATTTTCCCCTTGTAACTCCCAAGGACGTCATCTACATGGACATTTCGCCCATGCAGCTGGTGAGCATCGCGGCGGGGCTTATTCCCTTCCTTGAACACGACGACGCGAACCGGGCGCTCATGGGATCGAACATGCAGCGTCAAGCGGTTCCGCTTTTATCAACTGAATCGCCGCTGATCGGCACCGGATTGGAATGCCGGGCGGCGGTCGACTCGGGGTGCATGATCCTTGCCAAGAATCCGGGCGTCGTGGAAACGGTCGATGCGACAAAAATCAGGGTCCGCAAAACGAAGTCGACCGCGGCCGACGATATCCTCGGCCTTACGGAATTCGACACCTACGAACTTGTTAAATACGAACGGTCCAACCAGGATACGTGCATCAACCAGAAAGTACTTGTGCGACAAGGCCAAAAAGTCAAAGCCGGCGAGGTTCTCGCCGACGGTCACGCAACGCAAAATGGGGAACTTGCGCTGGGCCGCAACGTTATGGTGGCCTTTATGCCGTGGCGCGGCTACAACTACGAAGACGCCATCATCATTTCAGAAAAACTGGTCGCTGCCGATTGGTATACGTCGCTGCATATCGAGGTGTTCGAGATCGAAGTGCGCGACACGAAACGCGGCCCCGAGGAATTGACCCGTGAAATTCCCAACGTCAGCGAAGATGCGGTAAAAAATCTTGACGAAACAGGAGTAGTTCGCGTCGGCACCGAGGTCGAGGCGGGCGATATTTTAGTGGGGAAAGTCACTCCCAAAGGCGAAACCGAGCTTTCGCCCGAAGAGAGGTTGCTGCGCGCCATTTTCGGCGAAAAAGCCGGCGATGTGCGCGATTCGTCCTTAAAGGCGCCGCCGGGACTCAAAGGCATCGTGATCGACACGCGCATTTATTCACGCAAGGAGCGCGACAAGCGTTCGAAGAAAAAGGACAAGCGGACCATCGACGATTTGCGCGCGGATATCACGAAGCAAATAACCGAAATTGAAAAGGTGCGACGCGAAAAACTCGTGGAAATCCTTCTCGACACCGCCTGTAAGGAGATCGTCAATGCGCACACGGGAGAGGTGATCGTGGCCGAGGGGAAAAAATGGACGAAACCGCTCATCGCCAAATTGGATTTCGGCGCCATCGCCTTTAAAAACGGTTTGTGTTCCGACCCGCCGAAGAACCGCAAAGCCGAGGAGATTTTTTATTTCGCCAATGACCTCGTCTCGAGGTTGGAAGATAAACTCGATAAAGAGATCGATAAAATAGTGCGCGGCGATGAACTCAAGCCCGGCGTATTACAGTATGTCAAAGTGTATGTCGCAAAAAAACGCAAGCTTTCGGTGGGCGACAAAATGGCCGGAAGGCATGGAAACAAAGGCGTGATATCCAAAATCGTTCCCGCCGAGGACCTGCCCTTCTTGCCCGACGGCACGCCGGTCGACATGATCCTCAACCCGCTGGGGGTGCCCTCCCGCATGAATTTCGGGCAAATCCTGGAAACCCACATGGGATGGGCTGCACAAAAACTCGGCTTCAATGTCGCGACGCCCGTTTTTGACGGCGCCAAGTTTGATGACGTGGTTAAGTTGCTTGACAAAGCAGAGCTTCCTCGAAACGGAAAGATCCAACTGCGCGATGGCCGGACCGGAGAGCCGTTTGACCGGGAAATCACCGTCGGGCCTATTTATATCATGAAGCTGTGCCACTTGGTCGACGATAAAATCCACGCGCGTTCCATCGGTCCGTATTCACTGGTGACGCAGCAGCCCCTGGGCGGGAAGTCCCAATTCGGAGGACAGCGTTTCGGCGAAATGGAAGTGTGGGCTTTGGAAGCATACGGCGCGGCGCATACGCTGCAACAGGTGCTGACGGTTAAAAGCGACGATCTGAGCGGCAGGTCCAAGATTTATGAGGCCATCGTAAAGGGCGAAAACGCACCCAAGGCGAGCATGCCTGAGTCGTTCAAGGTTCTCATTCACGAAATCAAGGCTTTGGCGCTTGACATTGAAGTAAAAGTCGGCGATGAAATAAAAACGATATAACAAGCTGAAACTCTCCGTTCGTTACTGAACAAACGCTGTGCGTGCAATGTTTGCATGGCATGCAAGGAGGATTGAGACGTGGCATTAGGTCAGGTACAACCAAAATCAGAAGAAGTGAGCGAAGTTTCGATCCGGCTCGCTTCTCCGGACATCATCAGAAACTGGTCGTATGGAGAAGTGACAAAACCGGAAACAATCAATTATCGCTCTTTCAAACCTGAACGCGATGGCCTGTTCTGCGAAAAGATTTTCGGCCCCGTCCGTAATTGGGAATGCAACTGCGGCAAGTATAAACGCATACGATATCGCGGAGTGGTGTGCGACCGCTGCGGCGTGGAAGTAACGCATTCGAAAGTCCGCAGGGAGCGCATGGGACATATTGAACTCGCGGTTCCTATCGTTCATATTTGGTTCCTTAAAAACGTCCCCTCGCATATAAGCTACCTGTTGGGCCTTTCGAATACGGTGCTTGAACGCATCGTGTACTATGAATCCTACGTCGTGATTGATCCCGGCGACACCAATCTGCGAAAGGGAGCTTTGCTCAGCGAGGACGAATACATCGAACTTGAAGAGCAAAACAAGCAGTTCGTCGCCAAAATGGGGGGTGAAGCGGTGTTGGAAATGCTCGCGACCATAGAGATGGAGGAGCTATCCATCGATTTACGTTCGAAAATCAAAATGGAATCGTCGGAACAGCGTAAAATGGAGCACCTCAAGCGTCTGCGCATCGCCGAGGCGTTCCTCAAATCCGGCAATAAACCCGAAAACATGGTCCTTCAGGTCTTGCCCGTATTGCCTCCCGATCTGCGGCCCCTGGTGCCGCTTGAAGGCGGACGCTTCGCTACGTCCGATCTCAACGATTTATACAGAAGAGTGATCAACCGCAACAACCGCCTTAAAAAGCTCATCGAAATCAAGGCGCCCGACGTCATCCTCCGCAACGAAATGCGCATGCTGCAGGAGTCGGTCGATACGCTCTTCGACAATGGTCGCCGGACGTTTTCCGTCAAAGGCGAAGGTAAACGTCCCCTCAAGTCTCTCTCCGACCTTCTTAAGGGAAAACAGGGCCGTTTCCGGCAGAACTTGCTGGGAAAACGCGTCGATTATTCGGGCCGTAGCGTCATCGTGGTCGGTCCGGAATTAAAAATCCACCAGTGCGGATTGCCCAAGACTATGGCTTTGGAGCTTTTTAAACCGTTCGTCATCCAAAAGCTCGAAGAAAAAAACATGGTACAAACAGTAAAGAGCGCCAAGAAATTCGTCGAAAAGGAACGTCCGGAAGTGTGGGACATCCTGGAAGAAGTGATCAAGGACCATCCGGTGTTGCTTAACCGCGCGCCCACGCTGCATCGTCTGGGAATTCAGGCGTTTTTCCCGGTTCTTGTCGAGGGAAAGGCCATC
>Ga0182017_10000286_pt1 | contig 39137 bp, 32 predicted proteins | sample 712E3DmetaG_FD_120492 | JGI IMG/M metagenome (GOLD analysis project Ga0182017, IMG submission 120492) | Permafrost microbial communities from Stordalen Mire, Sweden - 712E3D metaG | ecosystem: Environmental > Terrestrial > Soil > Wetlands > Permafrost | place: Sweden: Stordalen | collected... | reverse complement strand
CCTTACTGTCAGCGCTGATCAGAAAATCGCGCAACTCTTCACATCCCATTTCGAATCTTTGACAAAAGCTGCTTGACTCTCCTCTAAGTTGCATCACATTTTTATGCAACGCTGGGGTTTACTAAGGAGTTTGGTTTGACTTTTAATTTTGAAGGCGACGATGATGTTTGGGCCTTTATCAACAATAGGCTCGTTATGGATATCGGAGGTATTCATCCAACCGCGATCGATTCTATTAATGTAGACAGTTTGGGACTAACCAATAATAAAAAATATTCATTCGATTTTTTTTACTGCGAACGCCATGTAACAGGTTCTGATATCCGGATTACTACCAACATCATCGCTCCTCCTCCACCAACTGATCTTATATATTCCACAAATCCAGCTTCCTATATTGTGGGTACGCCAATCACGCCGAACAAACCATCATCTCAGGGACTCGCCGTTGCTTCATATTCGGTTACACCCCTACTTCCATAGGGCTTGATATTTGATACAACAACCGGCATTCTTTCAGGAACTCCCACCCAGGCAACAGTAACGACCAAATATACTGTTATCGCGACTAATGCTGGCGGTTCCGATACTGCAACGCTTTCAATAGCGATAAATTCAGCGCCACGACTGCTTTCAGCGGTCGCAAGCAATAACCCTAATGAGAATGTACTTTTAACGTTTGATAAACCGATTGATACTTTCGCAGTCACATATCAAAATATTAATTCAAATTTTCAACTTTCAAATGGACATAGCTGGCTCAGTGGATTCGGTACCCTCGGCTCGGCCGTTTGGAACCCTGAAAGCACAATGGTTCTTATTACTCTTTTAAACACAGTTTCCTCGCCAACGATAGCAATTGGCGATACCATCACTTTTACGCAAGGAAAAAACAGCGTCGTATTAACAGGATCTTTTTCAACTGGTACTCACAATTTGCGAATCGAGAACTTGGAAAAGTTTTCGATTAAAGCTTATAAGAACCAAATAATTTTTTCGATCCGACCGGATTTGACTGAACATTCAAAGATAAAAATTCAAAATCTTTCAGGAAAATTAATCGCCGATTTCCAAGGTTCTCAAAAGATAATCTGGAATTGCAAAGGCTATTCCTCGGGCCTTTATATCGCCCGGATTTATTTAAAGAATGACATTGTTGCTTCTATGCCTGTCGTTTTAAATCCTTAAAATTCGTTAAAATCTTCTCACATAAAAACAGAATATTGACTTCCATAGAATAAAAATCATATATTAACCTCATTGTCCCTTCGGTGTTTTCACCGTCGGTCCCGGCATGCTGCACACCTTTCCGGGTTTTTTATTTGATTTTTTTTGTTACAGAACCGTACTATAGGTAATAATGAGCAAACTGATATCTAATCAATCTAATTTAATTATTATTGGAGCGTGGAACCCTGCAATTATTCAACCTGCCTGGCTTAAAAAGGAATTCCCGACTCAAATCCCTGACAATTTTCGAATTCAAGTGGTGACTGGCGTAATTTCTTCGTTTATAATTGAATTTGATGACTTCATTATTGACCCTAATGGTGGACGTTTGGTCTTTACTCCAAAAAAGTTCGATGAAAAAACTCTTTCTAATATCTCAAAATTAAGCAATGGAATTCAAGAACTTCTTCGGCATACCCCAATTGCAGCAGCAGGCTGTAACTTTGTTTTCAGTCTTGATGCAAATGAATTTTTTAGCATTGAGAAAATTGAGACGGACGAACAGATAAAATCTTTATATAGCAGTTTAAGTGAATGTGCTCTTGTAGCAAAATCTATCGGACATGTTTTTTCAGCCGAAGATCATAAGATATCCGTAAATTATGATTTTCAAGGCATTACGAGGTTTTTACGTATTAATTATGAATACCAACAACCCTTAAATCCTATGAAGAAAGCGGCTGATTCTTTTTTAAAAAATTTCAATCACGCTCAAGAATTGTGCAAAGAACTTCTCAGGAGTAAATAAATGATTGAATTGGGTATAACAGGTAACACTTCCTACAACACGACACAAATTGTTAAAAATATTTCAAGAAGTTATTATGACAATAACAAAATTGTTTGTGTATTAAATCCTTTTCCGTTCCAATCTACGGATCCTCGTATACTTGATGCAATGGTTATAGGTGATATTAAAGTAATAACGAGCGGGAAAGGTGAACCCACGTATGAAGGGTTAACTTCAACTACAAAGGAAGCCTCTGTAATAAATAATTTTGAACAAAGGATTTTTAAAAAACTCATATTTCCTGATTATTGGGAATATGAAGGTGTTTTAAAACCAAATCTTTCAGCGAAAAAAAATGCATATGAAATATGCAAAGAAATTTTTAAGAAATATGATCTTGAGCCGGATAGAATCCTTGCTTCAAGAGAAAATGGCATTTTTATAGCTTACGATTTTGTGACGGATTCGAGTGAGCGGTCGTTAATTATTGAAACCTATAATAATCTTGAAACTGCAGTTGTTGTTTCCGATAACGCAAATAAAAAAATCCTTTATTCGGAAGACATTTATGGGTTAAATTTTGAAAATGCCATTCAAGCTTTTAAAGAAAAAATTTGCTAAATGCAACACGCTTGCGCGATTGCTTCGTTACAAGTTCGCACCAACTGATTTTGAGCCCCTAGAGAGATTGTATCGAGGATTTAGAAAGATTGATTTGCCTGATCAATGGGGTGCATTACGGGCAAATTCTTTTTCATTCCCAAATATATCCTGTAATTGGAATCGGTTTTCAAAACCCCTGGATATAAGAAAAAGGGCAGGTGGTCTTCCTACGGATGGCTGCTATTCATTTACTGTTGAACAAGCAAGATATGATGGTATGGTCAATACATGCCATGATCCAACCCCAATTAATGACAGAAAAAATTATGCACATACCGAATTAAGACAGTTAATGATAGGGGAAGATTTTTCTTTCGAGCCCCCAAAAGATAGGCCCAAGCTAGAAAAAGAAAAGCAAGGTTGGTCACGTAGCAAGCGTCTAGCCTATCGACAATATATTTCCTTGAATCTTAGGAGTGAAATTGATCCTCTCGCATAATTGATTAAAATGCCACAACTCGCCTTTTGTCCCCCAACGTAATGTATTTTTCTCCACTATGTCCATAGAGCATTTTTCCACGAAATGGTCCGAAAAATCATTTCCCGCGGTCACAAAATGGCTTGAAACCAAGCCGGAAACGTCCGTGTTTTCTGGCATGGCCTGAAGCAGCGACGCGTTTGTAATCGCCGATTTGTTCAAATCGACCGGGCGCCCGGTTTTTGTCCTAGTTGAAAACGGAAAACAGGCGGAAAACAATGAAAGCAATAAAATTATTGTAATATTTAATGATCCCAGATATAATTTATTAGAATCTTCATAACTATTCCAAATGTTTTATTAAAAATTGATAATTTTAAGCCGAATGAACCGAAATATCCATAGGATGCCGTGATGGGTGTAGGTGATTATTATCTAATTAGTTACAGAGTTATTTATTTTTTATTGAGGGTTAAAGATGATAATTGAAAGATTTTTAAATGCTTCTCTGTATTTTGCCGAGAAAACACAGAGACTTGACACAATCAAACTTTACAAACTCCTGTTTTTAGCTGACCGAGCCTGTATTAAAAAAACAGGGCATACAATTACAGAAGCTACCTATAGAAAGATAAAGCCATGGGGGCCGGTTCCTAAAGAAGCCAAGGCGTTGGTGGATGGAGTAGCGGCAGGCGATAAGGTCAGTTCCCGTATTTCTGAATTTCTTAAAGTTGAAAAACAAGGTAATAATATCCACATTAAATTTACCGGGCCTGCCGATTTAAGCTACTTTACACGCGAAGAAATCCAGATTCTTAAAAACCTTGCTGTTAAGCACAAATCAACTTCGGGTAAAAAAATTGCGCATGGCGTCCACAATATGAGAATTGCAAATACAATGGAATGGGAAAAGGATTTTCATATGGACGTTTTTTTGCCGCCCAAAGAGAAACGAATGAGTCAAGAAAACCGGAAAATTGCCGATAAGTTCAGATTGGCTCTTGCCGATGTCTGAAAGGGAAAAGATCGAAGATCCGTGGCGTGCCGTTCTGAAACAAGCTGTTGATAAATGCTTTAAACTGGGATCAATATTTTACTGGCCTCAAGAAAAGCATTTCTTCATATATCTGGGTCCTGCTGAACAAAGCGGGGCCCATAGTTTTTTTGTAATGGCAAGCTCACAGCCATATCGAAATACCAAACGCAACTTTGGTATCGTACCGGAAGATTTCAGGAATGCAAAACAAGGAACCAAAAGCCGCGCATTTATTAAGACTACCTATTTCCTTTTCAGCGAGTATCTGAATTATTGTTATGAAACTGCCAAATTGCGTGAAATTTATGTAAGTGGAAAATTGGAATATAAATTTAATTTAAAAACCGACCTGCCAGATGCATATGAACGCTTAGAATATTTTATAAAAAATAATTTGCCTCCTGCATATGCGAAAAGATTCTTAGATTCCGATAATGTATTGCCGGATAAGGCACATCCGTAGCAACCTGATTCTCGTCTTTTTTACTGCCACAATTCGCATTTTGTCCCCCCACGTAATGTATTTTTCTCCACTATGTCCATAGAGCATTTTTCCACAAAATGGTCTGAAAAATCATTCCCCGCCGTTACAAAATGGCTTGAAACCAAGCCGGAAACGTCCGTATTTACGGGCATGGCCGGAAGCAGCGACGCCTTCGTTATCGCCGATTTGTTCAAATCCACGGGGCGCACGGTTTTTGTTTTCGTTGAAAACGGGAAACGCGCCGAAATCCTTGAACAGGAATGCGCAACGCTGTTGGGCGATGATAAGGTTTCGTTCTTTCCTTCGCGCGACGCCGTCCCCTACAACATGAAATCGCCCTTCGGCCCAGTGGTCGAAGCGCGGTTTAGCGTACTATCCCAATTGCTCAAAGGGGAAAAACGTGTTTACTTTTCGGTGCATGCCGCGCTCACCCAGAAAATCCTGCCGCCGCGCGACCTCTTCAACAAGATCATCAGGCTGCAGGTGGGCGACCAGATATCCATCGAAACGCTGTGCATGTGGCTCGTGGACAACGGCTTCCGGAGGGAAACCATGGTCCAGGACATTGGGACATTCTGCGTGCGCGGCGGCATCGTGGATATTTATCCTTTTCTCGGCGACGGCCCGGTGCGCGTCGAGTTTTTCGGCGATACCATAGATTCCATCCGCGATTTCGACGTGTTCAACCAGAAGTCGAAGACCACGAGACCGGTTGTTGAAATTTTTCCGATGAAAGAATTTTGCATCGCGGGCGATTCGCTTGAAAAAGGCCTCACGGCCCTGCTTCAGTATTGCCGTGAGTACAGCGGCTCAACGGAGGCGGTCCAGAAACTTTCGCACCAGTGGAAAACGGTCTCTGACTATGAGGGGATCGAATGGTTCCTTCATTGGTTTCCCTTGCCCTTTGCTTCAATACTCGATTATCTGCCGTCCGATACGCTGCTTGTCTGGGACGACCTGCTGCCCCCTGACCGCAGACTTGACGAATGCAAGCAAAACTATGTCCGTCACCTTGAACGGGTCCCGGAAATTTTTCTTCCCTTTATTTCCCCTCCCGACAAACTACTTGTGCCCCTCGACGAGACCAGGCAGGACCTATCCTGTTTTTCAATGGTTTATATGGGGACGGTCAATGATTTCGGGAATGCGCCGCGGTTCGAAATACGGTGTTCCGAGCAGCCTGCATTTCCTCAGAATGTAGATCCGCTCATCGAAGACCTTACGTCCCATCATATGGCGGGCGAAGAAACAATGGTCCTCTGCGGCAATGCCGGTCACGCTGAAAGGCTTTTGGAACTCATCGGCGAGTCGTGCCCTTTTGTCACGGTATATGTGGGTTTTTTATACCGGGGATTTATTGACAAAGAGAACAAACGGGTCGTCTATACCGATGCGCAGATTTTCAGCCGCCAGACGACGAAGCAAATCAGCCATAAAAAAATATCCACCGGCCAATCCATCCCGAGCTACGATGCGCTCACGCCGGGAGACTATGTCGTGCATATCGACCACGGTATCGGGACTTTTTTAGGCATAGAGCGGGTAAGCGCCGGCGTTAACGGCCGTGACTGCATGGTCATCCAGTATCTTGACAACGCAAAGCTGTACGTGCCCGTCGAGGATTTTTACAAAGTCGAGAAATACATAGGGAAAGAGTCGGTGGCGCCGACTCTCTCAAAATTAGGGACCGCTTCCTGGGAAAAGCTGAAACAGAAAACGCGCGAGTCGCTCAAGGAAATGGCCCAGGAACTGATCGACTTGTACGCCAAAAGGCAGCACTATGAAGGCATTAAATTCTCCCCCGATTCGCTGTGGCAGAAGGAATTTGAAGAGTCGTTCGTGTACGAAGAAACGCCCGACCAATTGCGCGCGATCAAGGAAGTAAAACAGGACATGGAATCAATCAAGCCCATGGACAGGCTTATTTGCGGGGACGTGGGGTTCGGCAAGACCGAAGTCGCCATGCGCGCGGCTTTCAAGGCCGTGATGGACGGCTATCAGGTCGCGCTTCTTACGCCCACAACCATTCTTGCGGCGCAGCATCTTGCAACGCTCAAAGAGCGCATGGCGGATTTTCCTCTGTCAATCGGGATGCTTTCGCGGTTCTTGAAACCGAGGGAACAAAAAACGGTATTGGACCGTCTTAAATCCGGAGAGGTTTCCATTCTTATCGGCACGCACCGGCTGCTGTCGAAAGACATAGTATTTAAAAACCTCGGACTTCTCATCGTGGACGAGGAACAGCGGTTCGGCGTCCGCCATAAGGAAAAACTCAAACAATACCGGTATAAAGTGGACGTGCTGTCCATGACCGCAACGCCCATTCCGCGGACATTGCACATGTCGCTGATCGGCGCCCGCGACCTTTCGATCATCAACACGCCCCCTCGTAACCGCTTGCCCATCGAGACGCACGTGATGGAATACCGCGACGAAATCCTGGGCACGGCCATCGAAAATGAGCTGGAGCGCGGCGGCCAGGTGTATGTTGTCAACAACAGGATCGCGGGGTTGCAGCAATTAAAAGACAAAATCGAGCAGATGGTCCCCCGCGCGCGGGTCATATGCGCGCATGGCCAGATGAACGAAGGCGAGCTTGAGCCCGTCATGAAAGAATTCGTTGCGGGGCGCTTCGACGTCCTCGTGTCGACGGTCATCATCGAAAACGGGATCGATATTCCTAATGTAAATACAATCATCGTGACGCGCGCCGACATGATGGGCCTGTCGCAATTGTACCAGCTCCGCGGCCGGGTGGGCAGGTCGTCGGAACAGGCATACGCGTATTTTTTGACCCCGCCCTTCCGGGAGGCCCAGGAACTGGCGCTACGAAGGTTGCAGGCGCTGGAGCAATATACCGATTTAGGGTCGGGGTTTCAAATCGCCATGCGGGACCTGGAAATCCGGGGAGCGGGCAATATTCTCGGCGTGCACCAGCACGGTTTTGTGGCGGCCGTAGGCTTTGAAATGTATTGCCGCCTCCTCGAAGAGGCCGTGCAGGAAATCCGCGGCGACAAACCCGCGGAAAAAGAACGCGAAGTCTCTGTCGATATAGGGGTTGAGGCGTTTATTCCAACCGAATACATTTCCGATGCGGCCGCTCGCGTGGCCATTTACCAGAAATTGTCCGCCACGCATGGAATGGAAGACGTGGATGCCGTGGAAAAAGAACTGTCCGACCGTTTCGGACCGATGCCGTCCACGGTCCAGACACTGCTTTTATTGATACGGACCAAGGTCGCCGTACGGACCGCCGGGTGTTCTAAAATCAGTATTAATGCCGAGGGCGAGCTGACGCTGACTTTTGAGGGTGATGACGAATTGGTGCGCCGTTCAATCAAGCATATTCTTTCAAAAAACAAACTGCATTTTGAAATTACCAATGCGGTCCCCGTGCTCCTGAAAACCCGGCTTAAAGGAAAAAACAGCGTCGAACAGGCCATAGAGGCAAAAAACTTGCTTTGTTCAATTTTATAAGAGTTTTTTAGCACCATTTTTTACGAGCATCATGTATCTTATATATAATGTAAAGGACTCCATCAAAAGGACCATTCTTATGCGGTTCCGGTATGTTTTTTTGTTGTGCATATGCGTTGCAACCAGCATGCTTTTTTGCCGGCAAAAAAGCCAGGGGCCGATTGTTGCCAGGGTCGGCCAGCATGTGCTGACCCTGGATGATCTTTACAAAAGCATTCCTCCCGAATACAGCGATTTCATAACACGGGAACAGATGGTCAATTATGTCAAGCAATGGATCGATAACGAGATCCTCTATGAGGAGGCCCTCCGTCAGAAAGTTGACAGGGAGGATGCCATTAAAGTCCGCCTCATGCGCATGAAACAGGACCTTTTGTGCGCGGAGATGATAAACCGGAATTCCATTTCATCTCAGAATATTCAAATTTCCGACGATATGATCCAGAATTATTATAACGAGAATAAAAACAAATTCCTTCGCGAAAAAGACGCCGCCCGCTACATACAGATCGTCGTCGGGGACGCGACCACTGCCTGGAGTGTAAAGACCCAGGCAACTCCCGACAATTTTTTATTTCTTGCATCGAAATATTCCAAGATACCCGTTGCGGACCCTCGAACGGTTCCCTACGTGAATATAAGCGATATTCCGCCCCAGATCGCCCAGGAAATCGCAACGATCCGCGTCAATGGCACGTCGAACCCCATAAAAACGGATCTAGGCTATCACATCATCCATGTTCTTGACAAGCAACCCAAGGGGAGCATTCGCAAGATAGAGGAAGTGCGAGACGATATCGTCAATGTTCTTTCAACAAAGACCCAGAATGCGGCGATAGAGCAAATGCTTTCGGGATTGCGTTCGAAGATGGCGGTCGAAGTCCATCTGGATGTCGTGCCCAATATCCAGAAAAACGTTAATGATTCCGCGGCGGCGCAAAAACCACATGTTGACTCAACCGATATAAATTAATGGAGAATTATCAATATGATATTGAACTATAGAAACACGCTACCGGTTATGTTCTTCCTGCTTTTTTTAAATCTTTCGTCGTTCGCGGCTGAAAAAGTCGACGGCGTTGCCGCGGTCATCGGCGACAGCGTCATTTTACTTTCCGAGGTGGACGCGTACTCGCTTGTCAGACTCAACAGTCTCGGGCAAAAACCGGATTCTGCGGCCCTCCCGAAAATGCGCAAACAATTTTTACAGGAGCTTATTGACGGTAAAATATTGATAGTTCATGCGGCCAAAGACACAAACATCGTCATTAAAGAATCCGAGGTCGAGCAGGCCCAGAACAACCAGGTCCAGATGATTCTCCAACAGAATTCCATATCGCTTCCGGCGCTGGAACAGGAGCTAAAAGAGAAATATGGCATGAGCCTCGCAAAATTCAAGGCCCAGATGCGTATGCAGATCCAGGAACAACTGGTCAGGCAGAAAGTCCAGCAACTCTATGTTTCTTCGATACCGCCCAATAGAAAAGATGTCCAGGCTTTTTACGACACCTACAAAGACAGCCTTCCGCAAACGGGCGAAAGCGTCCTTTTGTCGAAGATCTCCATCCATGTGTCGACAGCCGACTCAATTCGTCAAGCGGCCTTTGTGAAAATAAAAGGCATAAAACAGCGCCTTGACAATGGCGAAGATTTCATGGCCCTTGCCCGGAGCTATTCCGACGATCCCAACGCGGCAAACGGCGGCGATTTGGGGTTTATTAAAAAAGGGACACTCAACGAGCTTACATTCGAAGAGAAGGCCTTTTCGCTCGGCCCCGGACAAATAAGCGATATTTTTGAGTCACGCCTCGGGTTCCACATCATAACCGTCGTCGAGAAAAAAGATCAGATGGCCCATGTGCGCCAGATATTCGTCAAGGTGACCCCGCCGGAGGACGTGCTGCAAAAAACGTCGGCGCGGCTGGATTCCATTAAAACCCACTGTAAAAGCCGTGAAGATTTCATTGCTGCGGTAAAATCCTTGAGCACGGATAACCAATCGAAAGCGAATAATGGCCGTGTCGGCTGGGTCCAACTGTATGAATTGCCTGAAAAAGTCCGCGTGGCGCTGGACAGCCTGAAAACGGACGAAATAAGCGCACCCGTCCGCGACGGGGAGGATTTCACCCTTTTCCGGGTCGACGACCGGAAAGCGCAGAGGAAATTGACAATAGAAGACGATTACAATCTGCTGGCCGACAAGACGCGCGAGATATCCATGCAGAAAAAACTATTTGATCTTGTCAAGAAATGGCGCCAGGACGTCTTCGTTGAAGAACGACTATGACCCCGAACTACCGCGCCCTGGCCCCCCTTTACGACAGGATAATGTCGCATGTCGAATATGATCAGTGGGTTTTTTACATTACAAAGGTCCTTGACATCTATGGTGAAACCGGCGCTTCCCGTATTTTTGAAATAGGGGGCGGGACCGGGCTGTTAGGGTGCAAGCTTCGCGCCAAAGGCTACCGCTATACCGGTTCGGACCATTCATTTTTCATGTGCCGCCAGGCGCTGAAAAAAGACATGTCTTTTTTTACCGCGGATGCCCGTTCCTTGCCGCTTAAAAATACCGTGTCTTTCGACATGGTAATTTTTTTATACGATGGAATAAACTACCTGCCCTCAATCGACGCATATCCTTTAGTCTTTGAACAGGTCCACAAACACCTGAACAGCGGCGGCCTTTTTCTTTTCGACGTCACGACGATCACCAATTCGCTGGACAATTTTTCCGAGTTTCTCGATGCAGGGGAATTTGACGGGCATTTTTATTTCAGGCGCAGCTATTTCCATGCCATTGACTCGATGCAATATAACGACTTTACTATTTTCAAACAGGTTACAAATGGCCCGGGTCCCGCGGACCGCGATTGTTTTTACACGAAGTCCTTTGAGCATCATGCCCAGAAAGTGTTCGACATAAAGACCATCAAAGGCGGGGTCCCCGGCGGATCGTTCGATATTATAGGAATCTGGGACAATTTCTCATTTAGACGGTATTCGAACAATTCGGAGCGGGTGCACTTTCTTTTAAAAAAGAAAATTCCATGATCCGATTTTTACATGTTACAAAATTGTATGACGGCCAGAGCGCGGCTTTGGTTGATGTCTCGTTTTTTATCGATAAGGCGGAATTCGTTTTTCTTTCAGGGGCAAGCGGCGCCGGGAAGACGACGCTGCTCAAGCATATTTACATGGAAGAATTTCCCACTCGGGGCCAGGTGCTCGTCGGGGGATATGACTCAAAATACATGAAGAAAAAACAGGTGCCGTTTTTAAGGAGAAAATTAGGCATCGTGTTTCAGGACTTCAGGCTGCTTTCCGACAGGAATGTTTTTGAAAACGTTGCTTTTGCCATGCGGGTGACGGGCAGAAAAGAGCGGGAAGTGAAACGGAAGGTATTTGAAGTGCTGGCGCTAACCGGGCTTTCCCATAAATGTTCGTATGTGCCCCAGAAGCTCTCCGGCGGGGAGCAACAACGGGTCTGCATCGCCCGCGCAATTGTCAATGATCCGGAGATCGTACTGGCCGATGAGCCGACCGGCAACCTTGATGTGGGGATTTCGCAGGAAATTCTTTCGCTTTTCCGCACCATAAACAGCAGGGGCGCTACCGTGCTCATGGCAACACACGACCGCGGCCTTATCGAGCAGCACCATTATCGTGAAATCGTGCTTTCACGCGGGGAGCTTCTCAAGGGCGGCGACGCTTCAGTGAAACTGAAAATGGAAAGGACGCTTTCATGATTCTGGTCACCGGCGTTGCCGGTTTTATCGGGTTTCATGTTGCGAAGGTCCTCTGTGAGAACAAGGCCGAGGTTGTCGGGATCGACAATGTGTGCGATTACTACGACCCCGCCCTTAAAAGGGCCAGGCTCGATCGACTCAAGGATTTTACCCGGTTCCATTTTTACGAGGCGGACATCTGCGATTATTCCTTTTTAACTTCACTTTTTCAACAACACCCCATTACAAAGGTCTGTCACCTTGCCGCCCAGGCGGGTGTACGCTACTCCTTGACGAATCCGTTTGCCTATCAAAAATCAAATAATGAGGGGTTTTTAAACGTCATTGAATGTGCGCGGCATCATCATGTTGAAAATTTTGTGTATGCTTCATCATCGTCCGTGTACGGCGCCAATACTAAAATGCCTTTTTCCGAATCCGACCGGGTCGACACCCCCGTTTCGCTTTACGCGGCTACAAAACGCTCAAATGAGCTTGTCGCGCACTGTTACAGCCATCTTTATGAACTTCCCTGTTCGGGGCTGAGGTTTTTCACGGTTTATGGTCCGTGGGGAAGGCCTGATATGGCCTTATTTATATTCACAAGAGCAATTCTCGAAGGTAAACCCATCGACGTTTATAACAACGGCAACATGCGGAGGAATTTTACCTATATAGACGACATCGTCAAGGGCGTTGTGCTGACGCTTAATGCTCCGGCAGCGTACGAAATTTACAACATCGGCAATAGCCGGGCGGAGAATCTCCTCGATTTCATCCATGAAATCGAGCGTAATTGCGATAAAAAGGCAGAAATGAACTTTCTGCCCATGCAGCCCGGGGATGTGCCGGAAACCGTGGCGGACATAACAAAACTGAAAAAACTAGGGTATGATCCGGCCACCAACATTGACGAGGGCGTAAAACGATTTGTAGAATGGTACAGGGGTTATTATGCTGAGACCTTTTAAATTAACTATTTTATTAATGAGATTACCTCACCCCTCTGTCCCCTCTCCTTAGCAAGGAGAGGGGAAGACGCGAAGCGGCAGGGGTGAGGTGCATTGGTTGGAAATTATTTTATAATGGTTCAAATCTATTATTTGTATGTTTAAAACATAGTTGGGAATGGGTATGAAGAAAATTACGGTCTCCGCAGCGGTGGTTTTTTTATGCTTTTGGCAAGGGTTCTGTCAAACCATTGATAATGCAATGGCCCAGGAATATCTCAAACAAAACGGTTACAATATAAGCAATTCACAATTGCAAAATCTTGCCAAAAACCGAAACGGTAAAACTGGAACAGTTCCCACCGCTGATTCCATAAAGACAAAAGCCGACACGCTTGGTTCCGGCAAAAGGGAATCAATCGCTGAATTTTCAATCTATGAAAACATCATTAAAAACAACATTGTCGACCCTGACTCAATTTTGAAAACCCTTGGAATATTCGGGCAGGATGTTTTTAAAAACTCAAAACCGACGACCTTCGCGCCGGAGGACTACTTTGCCACGCCCGCCGATTATTCGGTTGGAAGCGGCGATGAAATAAACATCCTTTTGTGGGGAAGGATCAACGAGGAATACCGGCTCAAGGTGGACCGTGACGGAAGAATCAACATCCCCCACCTTGGCCCCATCCCCGTTGCGGGACTGCCGTTTTCGGCCATGCAGAAAAATATCCTTGACAGGATGCAGAGCATCGAGGGCGTGCAGGCCTCGATTACCATGGGTGAATTGCGCACCATCGGGGTTTTTATCGTGGGTGAGGTACGGTCACCGGGCATGTATACGGTAAGCGCTTTGTCAAATGTGACCAATGCACTCTTTGCGGCGGGGGGCCCGAGCAAACGCGGGTCATTGCGCGACATCCAGCTTAAAAGGAACGGAAACCAGATCGCGACTATAGATTTTTACGACTTTTTATTATCGGGCAAAGACAACACCAATCTCAGGCTCAAATCGGGCGACGTCATCGTTGTTCCTATTATTAAGAAGATGGTAGCGGTCGCGGGAAACGTCCGTCGAAGCGCGTTGTATGAAATTAAGCAGGCCTCTTCGTTAAAAGACGTCATCGCGCTTGCCGGAGGGATCACGCCGGCCGCATGGACAAACAGGGTGCAAATAGGGCGGTTTCAGAACCATCAATTTCAGACCGTACTCGATATTGTGTCCGATAAAAAAGAGACCATTCCCGATTTCGAGGTCCAGGACGGGGATATTATAAAAGTTCTTCCCGTTGTTATAAAAGATGAGAACACCGTTTTTCTTTTAGGCAATGTGTTTCGTCCGGGCAAATACGAATATAAAAAAGAAATGAAAGTTTCGGACCTCGTACCCGATTTCCAGTCCCTGCTTCCTGAAACATATTTCGAATATGCCGTTATCCTGCGGCAGGAACCTCCTAACTTTTTAAGCAGGATTATTCCCTTTAATCTTAAAAAAGCAATGGACGACCATGCAAATGCAGAAAATTTGCCGCTGCAACAACGGGACGTGGTCATGATTTATTCACGGGACTATTTTGAACCGGACCGGACAGTATTTATCGGCGGCGCTGTAACCACGCCCGGGAAGCAAAAACTCCTTGAAAACATGAAAATCCGCGACCTTATCATCAAGGCAGGGGGCCTGCTTGAGGAGGCCAGCACCGAACGCGGGGAGTTATATCGCCGGGTGTATAACAATGAAATCGTCTCAACCGAGAAAATCGAATTTAACATCGGCCGCGCGATGGCTGACGACGCCCAAAACAATCTGGTCCTGAAAAAGTTCGATATGGTGTTCATTCGAAATAAGAAAGGCTGGGAAGATGAAAAACACGTGCAATTAAGGGGCGAAATCGTCTATCCCGGCGAATACGTTTTGCTCAACGGAGAGACGCTGGGCGATCTCATCAATCGCGCGGGCGGTTTCACCGGGGACGCATATCTTCCGGCCGCGATCCTGACGCGGCCATCGGTAAAAGCGCTTGAACGAAAGCGCACCGACGAATATGTGAACCGGTTGCAAAGCGACGCCTTGACCGTTTCAACGGAACTCATGGCAAAGCAGGAACAGGCCGGTGATGTGCAGAACATGCTCCAGCAACAGCAACTGTTGATGAACAGGCTGCGGGAAACAGAATCCACCGGGCGGGTGGTCATCGACATGACAAATAAGGAAGCCTATCGCCATTTTATCCTTGAAGAGGGCGACAGTCTTTTTGTCCCCAAACAAGTTGGGACGATTTCGGTCATCGGTGAAGTGTATAATCCCGCCACGTTCAGATTGGAATCCGGCATGTCAAGGGCAAAATATTATGTGGAAATGGCGGGAGGCCTGAAAGAGAATGCCGATGCAAAAAACGTTTATATAATCAAGGCAAATGGCAGCGTCATTACCCGGAAAAATGTGGACATTATGCAATATGTGCTTGCTCCCGCCGACGTGGTGGTCGTTCCGCAAAAGATCGAGTTTAAAAATAACTTTAAAATTTTCATGGATTCACTTACCGCAATAGTGCAAATTTCCGGTCTTTTGCTTTCCGCTGCCACGCTTATTATTGCCCTGAAAAAGTAGCGCTTTCTTCCACATCGGGCTGTTTTTCACACAGAGCGATATCCACTACTTTGTCGCCGTTCTCGAGGCTTATGAGCCTCACTCCCTGCGTGTTTCGGCCGACTTCGGAAATCCTGCCGACGTCGCTGCGGATAATGATCCCGTTTTTCGTCATGAGCATGATATCGTACTGGTCGGTCACGCCCTTTAATCCGACCACTTTCCCGTTACGCTCGGATTGTTTGATATTGATGATGCCCGAACCGCCGCGGTTTGTTTTTCGGTAGTCGGCCACGGGCGTGCGCTTGCCGAAACCGTTTTCGGTCACGGTAAGCACCTGGTGCGACTCGTCGACGATGATCATGCCCACGACGCGGTCGTCGTTACGGAGCTTGATGCCGCGCACGCCCCGCGTATTGCGCCCCAGTTCCCGCGCGGCGCTCTCGTGGAACCGCACTGCCTGGCCTTCGCGCGTGCCGAGGATGACGTCATTATTTCCATTTGTTAATTTGCATTCAATCATGCTGTCGCCTTCGTCAAGGTTGACCGCGTTGATGCCGTCCCTCCTAACGTTCGCATAGGCGATGAGCGGCTGTTTATTGACGATGCCGCGGCTGGTCACGGTCACGATAAAATGCGAGGCGTCGAATTCCTTGACGGGGACCAACGCGGCGATGGTCTCGTCGGGCCGCAGGCTTAAGAGGTTGACGATGGGTTTACCCCTCGATTGCCGTCCCGCTTCGGGGACCTTGTATACTTTAAGCCAATGACACCTTCCGGCATTGGTGAAGAAAAGAATATACGAATGCGCCGAGGCGATGAAAAGGTGCTCCACGAAATCGTCGTCCTTGGAATCCATTCCCAAAACGCCGCGGCCGCCGCGGCCCTGGGTGCGGTAGGTGGTCACCGCGGAGCGCTTGATGTATCCGGCACGGGTCATGGTAATTACCATGTCTTCATTTGCTATGAGGTCTTCGATTTCAACGTCGCCGGAAGCTTCGATGATTTCAGTCCTTCGGTCATCGCCAAAACGATTCTTGAGGTCGATGAGTTCGGTTTTGATGATCGCCATTCTTTTTTCACGATCGGCAAGGATGCTTTCGAGGTCCGTGATGGCAAGGCGAAGCTGGGCCAGTTCGGTCTCGACTTTTTCCCGCTCGAGTCCGGTCAAACGCGAAAGCCGCATTTCCAAAATCGCATGCGCCTGCAAGGGCGAAAGACCGAAGCGCTCTTGCAATTGTTTGCCGGCCTCCTCCACCGAGGATGACGCTTTGATAATTGCTATGATCTCATCGATGTTGTCGATTGCAATTTTCAGCCCTTCGAGAACGTGCGCCCGTTCTTTTGCTTTGTCAAGGTCAAACTGGGTACGCCGCGTCACCACTTCGTGGCGGTGTTCGATGAAATAGGTGATAAGTTCCTTGAGGTTCAACTGGCGCGGCTGCTTATGCACCAGGGCCAGGTTATTGATGGCGAACGTGCTCTGGAGCTGGGTAAATTTATAAAGCTGATTGAGTATAACGTCCGAGAATTCTTCCTTTTTGACTCCCACGACAATCCGCATGCCGCTGCGGTCGGATTCGTCGCGGATAAATGTTATGCCTTCAATTGTTTTTTCCCTGACCAGTTCGGCCATTTTTTCCAGCAGGGACGATTTATTGACCATATAGGGGATTTCGGTGACGACGATCTGTTCCCGCTCATTGTTCAACTTTTCTATTTCCGCCCTGGCGCGGACAATGACCTTGCCGTTCCCCGTTTTATACGCTTCTAAAATACCGCTCCTGCCGTAAATGACACCACCGGTCGGGAAATCGGGACCGGGAATTATTTTAACAAGGTCGAGAATCGAAATATCGGGGTTATCAATAGTGGCCAGGATGGCGTCCACGACCTCGTTCATATTATGCGGGGCCATATTGGTCGCCATTCCCACGGCGATTCCGGTGCTTCCATTGAGCAAAAGGAAGGGCGCTTTTGCGGGAAGTACCGACGGCTCCTTCATCGAATCATCGTAATTTGGAACAAAATTTACCGTATTTTTTTCCAGATCGGCAAGCATTTCCTCGGCGAGCGCGGTCATACGACATTCGGTATATCGGTAGGCTGCCGGCGGGTCGCCGTCTATCGAACCGAAATTACCCTGGCCGGAAACCATCGGATATCTAAGCGAGAAGTCCTGGGCCATTCGAACGAGGGTATCATAAATCGCGCTGTCTCCGTGCGGATGATATTTTGCCATGACGTGTCCGACGACGTTGGCGCACTTTTTCGTGGGCTTATTATGAAGCAGCCCTATGTCCGACAAACCGATCAAAACACGCCGGTGAACGGGCTTAAGGCCATCGCGCACATCGGGAAGGGCGCGGGCGGTGATCATGCTCATGGAATAATCGAGATATGATTTCCGCATCTCGTCTTCAATGAAAACCGATATCAGTTTTTCACCGTCAGAATGTATCGTATCCATAGAACGTACCTTTGCTGATAATTTACCGTTCCAGACAAGAAAGGTGCTGCATTTGCCAATGCGCTGTGGCATCAAAATGCAGCGGCGTTATGGTTATATAGTGGTTCATGAGCGCACGGGAATCGTACAAATCAGAGGCCTCAATTTCTTTTTTTTCACCGTAGACGATATAGCCGTCCTGTGCATTTTCAATTTTAATGCATTCATAGCGGTCGTCAAAAAACGCAAGGCTTTGCCGGGTGATCTTTATTCCTTTGCAGGTATCCTCGGAGCACGCGGGAAAATTGACGTTGTAATAAGTCTGGTTGTTATCGGCGGAAGGTGAAGCAGCGGCCAGGACCAGGTCTATGATGTCAAGCGCTTTACGCGAGTAGTCGACAAGAAAGTCTTCTCCGCCGGCGCACAGGGAAAATGCGAAACTTGGAATACCCCAGAATGCGCCTTCTCGGGCGGCCGCGAGCGTGCCGGAGTAAAACCCGGAAACACCCGAATTTTCGCCGTTATTGACGCCTGAAATAATAATGTCAGGCTTCTCCTTGAGAAGGTAGCTTATTGCGAATTTTACACAATCCGACGGTGTGCCTGAAACCATATATCCATCCATGCATACCTCTTCAGGAAACTTGGCAAAACTCAAAGGTCTGTTAAAGGTAAAGGCATGACCGATGCCGCTCTGTTCATCACGGGGAGCGGCAACAACGACATCGTGCCGGGAAACAAGCGCTTCGTACAGGCGTTCGATTCCCGCCGACTGGTATCCGTCGTCGTTGGTGAGAAGAATACGTAGGCGTTTAGTCATGAAAAATGCGTTTCTGAATGATATAAGCAATTATCAATCTTTTTCCCAAGTTAAAATCCTTGTAATCAAGCTTTATCCAGGGTATCCTGATCAGATGTCGAGGTTCTTGACTTTATAAGCATTTTCTTCGATAAACGTGCGCCGTGACGCCACATCTTCGCCCATGAGCATCGAAAACACCTTGTCGGCCTCGACAAAATCCTCTAATTTTACATGGAGCATGGTCCTGCTTGCCGGATTCATCGTTGTTTCGGCGAGCTGGTCGGGGTTCATTTCTCCAAGCCCCTTATACCGCTGCACGGAGATGTTTTTCTTGTCGCTCCACTCGGCAAGCAATTTTTCTTTTTCATCATCCGAAAACAGATACCGTTCCTCTTTTCCTGCTTTAACCTTGTAAAGCGGTGGCTGGGCGATATAGACGTAGCCCCGTTCGATAAGCCCGGGCATATGACGGAAAAGGAACGTGAGCAGAAGCGTGCGGATGTGCGACCCGTCGACGTCGGCATCGGTCATGATGATTATTTTATGGTAGCGAAGTTTGTCGATCGAAAATCCGTCCTCTTCTTCGGAGCTGCCGAAACCCGTTCCAAGCGCCTGGACCATGATCTGGATTTCTTCGTGTGAAATGATCTTGTCGATGCGCGCCTTTTCCACATTGAGGATCTTCCCCTTGAGCGGAAGAATTGCCTGGAACGTGCGGTCCCTGCCCATTTTTGCGCTTCCGCCGGCACTGTCGCCTTCCACCAAAAAAACCTCGCATTTCGAAGGGTCCCGTTCGATGCAATCGGCGAGCTTTCCGGGCAGTCCGCCGCCGTCCATGATGCTCTTGCGGCGCGCGAGCTGGCGGGCCTTGCGAGCGGCCTCCCGGGCAATCGCGGAATTGATGCATTTCTCCACGATTTTTTTCGCGATCAACGGGTTCTCTTCCAAAAATGCCCCGAGAAATTCAACCACCGCCATTTCAACGCTTCCCGCCACCTCCGAGTTGCCTAATTTGGCCTTGGTTTGCCCTTCGAATTGAGGGTTGGAAAGCTTGATGCTGACAACGGCGGTAAGGCCCTCTCGAAAGTCCTCGCCCTTTATTTCCATGGTGTTGTTTTTAAGCAGATTGTAACTGACAATATAGGAATTAATGGTCCTGGTCAGGCCTTTTTTATACCCCATCAAGTGCGTTCCGCCGTCGATGGTATTGATGTTGTTTGCAAAAGAGAAAATATTTTCGGCGTAGGAATCGTTATACTGCATTGCGATTTCAATTTCCATATTATCGCGTTCGGCCCGAAAATAAATGGGGTCCGGCTGGAGCGCAACCCGGTTTTCGTCGAGAAACTTGATGTATGAAACAAGCCCGCCCGGATAACAGAATTCGTGTTTTTTGTCTTCCGCCCGCTCGTCGGTTATGGTGATCGTAATGCCTTTATTCAAGAAAGCGAGCTCGCGCAAGCGTTTTGAGAGGACGTCGAAGCTGACATCAGTGGTCTCAAATATTTCCGGGTCTGCCTTAAAACGTATTTTCGTCCCCGTTTTTTCGCTGTCGCCTATGACTTTAATGTCAGCTTCGGGGACGCCGTAGCTGAACCGCATGAAATAAATTTTCCCATTGCGGTATACTTCCGCTTCCAGCCAGACCGACAATGCATTGACGCAGGAAACACCCACGCCATGCAGTCCGCCGGAAATTTTATATGAATCATTGTCGAATTTTCCGCCGGCGTGGAGCATGGTGAGGACAAGCTGGAGCGCCGACATTTTTTCTTCTTCATGATAATCGACCGGTATGCCGCGGCCGTCATCGATCACCGACACGGAATTGTCTTCGTGGATGAAAACGTCGATGGCCTTGCAGTAACCGGCGAGGGCCTCGTCGATCGAGTTGTCAACCACCTCGTAGACAAGGTGGTGCAATCCGGTCGGGCCCGTGCTGCCGATGTACATCGCGGGACGCATTCTCACCGCATCGAGGCCTTTAAGGGCTTTGATGCTTTTTGCGCTGTATTGGGTATCATTCATGACCGAAAGCCCCTTAGTCCCTTTTAGCCTTTTAAACGACAAAAAATTATCGCTTAAAAGGCTAAAAGGGACTTATCTGCCTTCAGGCAGATTTGTTGAATCAATAAAAAACAATATCTTTAATCGTTGTACAACCGGTTTCACGGCGGATCTTTGACAGGAGCTGCTGTTTCATAAAAACGATTTCCTGCCGCCAGGGGGCCGATACGACACGGACATATAAAACACCTTTATCTACCCGCGTGCATTCGGCAATGTCCCGCAGGGCCTCTCCGACAATGGATGGCCACGCACGAAGCACGCTTAATTCTTTGCAGATTATAAGGTATCCGCGCTCGCTCAATACCGATTCAACAATCGTCCCGATTTTTTCCGGTGAACTGTGCCTGTTCACGCACACCATACCTGTCCGTCGGCAACGGTAAAATGCGGGATATCCTCGATGCAAACGTCCCGATCGGAAGATGTCGCAAAAAAGATCTGTCCTTTACCTTTTAAAAGCGGGAAAACCCGGGATGTCCGCGCTTTGTCAAGATAGGTCAACGCATCGTCAAATAGAAAAATCATAGTGTCTTTTTTATGCTTTTCCCCGCACAGGATCGAGCACATTCGTAGCGACAGGGTAAGTGAGGTACACTGCCCCTGGGAAGCAAACATCCGTGCCGGTTTGCCCGCAATGCTTACCAGTACGTCGTCCCTGTGGGGACCCACTGAAGAAAACCCGTGTTGAACGTCTTTTCTTTTGGCATTTTTTAGACCTTTATAAAATACATTTTTCCAATCATTCAGAGTATCAGAATCGCACTGTGCCGAGGGTTTATATTCGATGGACGCCGATTCGCAATTCCCGCTGATTTCCTTGTAAAAGCCGGCAAAGAGCGGTTTCATAAAAGAAATAATTTCTTGTCGTTTTAGAAAAATGATCGCCCCGTGTTCAACCATCGATTTTTCATAGAGGTCCAGCTGCATATCGTCAATATGCAGAGACAGCAGTGCATTACGTTCGGCAAGGTTTTTTTTATAGAGAATCAGGTTTTTAAGGTATTCCTGGTCGATCTGACACATGAAAATATCGATAAACGCGCGCCGCTCTTTAGGCAACCCGCGTACGAGGTTGATGTCGTCGGGACCGAACGGTATGACGGTGCCGTGACCGAACCACTCCGACACCGAGGCAATGGAAACGCCGTCGGCCTTCATGCTTACTTTTTTGTTTTGGGAAAAGCCGATTGACATCGGTTTGTGCATCAAACCGTCCGGTGTTGAAAACACTCCTTCGATGAATCCGTAATCCGAAGAAAACCGTATCATTTCATCGCGAGTTGCCTGACGCTGGGAACGTGCGGTGCACAGGAAAAAAATCGACTCTAACAGGTTGGTTTTCCCCGAACCGTTCAGACCATAAAAAAGCGCCCCTTGAGGGGAAAAATCCAAGGACACGGTCCTGTAATTACGAAAATTGTCAAGAGCTAGACGGGAAAGGTGCATTGCAGTGCCATGTTTGTAACTATTTTGATGGTATCGAATCGACACAGAAAAATACATCATGCGGGGAAAAAATTATGAGATACAAGCAAATAGTAACTTGCCTTGTCAAGCAGTTGTTTTTTATTATAGCAGGATAGATGGAGGTCAACCGTGGATGATGGAATAATCTATGTGACAAGGGAATGCCATGAAAAAATGATTAGGCAGCTGAATGATCTTGTGTCGGTGAAGCGCAAAGACATCGCCAGGCAAATCGCGGAAGCGCGGGCGCATGGAGATCTTGGTGAAAATGCGGAATACGATGCGGCCAAAGAGACGCAAGTGTTCAATGAAATGAAAATCGCGGAAATGCAGCAAAAAATAAGCCGCTGCCGGATCATTAATGAAGATGCGATCCCGCTCAATAAGGCGGTACTGGGTACGACCGTGAATCTCAAGGATATTGACACAGGTGAAGAGCTTACGTATGCTCTCGTTTCCGAACCTGAGGCCGACCTCGCACAGGACAAGATCTCGGTGTCCTCTCCCGTGGGTAAGGGCCTGCTTGGTCATAAGGAAGGCGATGCCGTTGAAATAAAGGTGCCCGCGGGCATGCTGCAATACGAAATTGTCAAGATTGCGAGAACGAGATAAAGTTGGAAATGAACTTTGCTTCGGCGCCGGAAGCGGTTTTATTTTTTAGTGGGGACCACCTTTTCATCCCTTTGTTCACCGGTATTCATGTCCTTTCCAGAAAGCTCCATGTAATTGACCTTGGGAAGTGTCATTGTCTCCCTGCTATTGATGAATATTTTTTCCAAGGATGAGGGCTGGCCGTTAATGGAGACTTCGGCAACGGCCTTCCCGTTTTTCTGATAAACCTTGATGGTGCGCTCAGGAAATGATACCAGGTTCATTTTGAAAAATTTTTTATTGGGGTCTTGAATTACCTTGAAACCGTAAGCCATTCTCTTCTCGATTAAGTTCAATTCTTCTCGTATCGCACCCCCGGAATCCTTTTCCCACATGATCCAATAGGCGTGGACGGGTTTATGTGAATCGATCAAACTGTCTTTTGTTAAACGGACTTCGTAATAGACTTTATTTTTATTGGTATTGCGCTCCATCATGAAAAGAGGTTGGGTGGACTGCGCGGGGCACACAGTCTTCAGAAAAAGAAAAAAAATGACCGCACCGAAGAATTTATTCATACAGGTTAGGTTCTGTAGGCGAATTATATACGCGTTTAGCGTAGATAATTACCCGTACAGAACCTTATCCACCTTGTGGGTTAGTTATAATTTGTAGTCGTAAATTCTGTACGTTTTATAGATCCGGGCGCCGAGCTTGTTGAGTACGTTGTTCATGGGAGCGTTGGTTTCCAAAATCTGCGACATATCACAGCGCCAGACGCCCAATTCAAGGGCTTTGCGGTACGTCTCGTGGACAAAACACGTTTCAATACCCATATGCCGGTATTCTTTAATGACGCCCATAATCGTCAGACGGATCATGTCAATCTTTCGCTTATACCACAAAAGTTTGAAAATACCGAATGGGAAAAGTCTGCCGCGAGGGATTTTCTTCAATACCTGATTAATATCCGGCAGAGCCACGGAAACCCCGATGACTTTCCCGTCAATTTCCGCCAGCAACACCAGACCGGGAATTGCAATCAGTTTGAGGTCCTTCGCCAGATGGTGAAATTCTTCATCGGTCATGGCCACCCATTTCCAGTTTTTTTCCCAGGCCCGCGAATAAACTTCATGAAGTTTCTCTATCTCCTCGTCGAACCGCTTCATGTCTGCGGGCCGGATCGTGATATTATATCGTTTCTTGACAAGCTCGACGCCTCTCGTCAATCGTTCTGGGGGTTTGCCGTCATGGTCCTCCATGTAGTAGGCAAACAGGTCTACTTCTTTCTTAAATCCGTAGGTAGTAACGAGGGCCTCGTAATACGGCGGATTGTGAGGAAGCATAACGGCCGGCGGAGTGTCAAAACCGCTGATGAGCAGGCCTATTTCGTCATTGACATTCATGCTCATGGGGCCGCGCATTATACCCATGCCCTGTGAACGCAGGAACGATGCGGCCTTTTCGAAAAGAAGGTTGGCCGCATTTTGATCATTTATGCACTCAAAGAGACCGAAAAAACCCGCGCCATCATTATGTGTTTTAAGGTGGTTGCGGCTGATAATGGCGGCGATGCGTCCCACGGGACGTTTTTTTTCATCGTAAGCCATGAAGAACTTCACCTGTGCGGACTTAAAGAACGGGTTTTTTTTAGGGTTGAGGAACGTTTTCCGGTCGATCAGCAGCGGAGAGACCCACTTGTTATCGTTTTTGTAAATTTTCCATTGGAACTTGATGAACCGGTCCATTTCCCGGCCGGTGACGACTTCCTGGATCGATACGCGCATACAACACTACCTCGAAAAACTGGTTTTTTATCAGCAGGAAAACAAACGTAATAAAATAATCAATGCCGGTCTTATTGGATTATTTAAGAATTGTTTCGTCATCATTATTTTTTCCCGGAATTTGCAGGAAGAAAAGTATGATCATCCAGAAGTTGGCTAAACCGATGACGAAAATAAAGAAGAGCATCGGATTAAACAGGAATGCGGAAAGTATCAAAAAAGATATGTGCGTTGAAGGACCGATCAAGTTCCAGAGCGCCGCGTTAAAAGCGCTGAAGCGCTGCGGACGAACGGGTTTTTTATTAAGGCGCGAGGAATCGACTTTCCCGGCTTGCAGATTTAAATACCATACGTAGGTTTTAATAAGCGTACGGTCGAATACATGCGCCTTTATTTGTTTCAGGCGGTCAAGCTCGCGGACAAATTGCTCCTGTTCGGTCCCGGCGCTGATTGGTTCCGGTTTTTTTAGATTAAGAAAACCGTTGCGGTATTTGTCCGAAAAAACCGCGTGGGCCGCATGACTGGCCGCGGCGAGCAAAATCAAAATCCAGGGGTTACAGGGAAGAATGACGGTCCCGGCGAACACGGCCTTGGATAAACCAATGCCAAGCCCTACATAAACCGCTAGACTTGTACTATAATCCACCATTCCGTCCACAATGCGACCCGTCAGGGTGCCGTTTTTCTTCAGCCGGGCGACCATTCCGTCGCAACAATCTAAAATATTCGAGAGGCCATACAACAGGCCCCCGACGACCCAATACCGGGAACTTCCCAAGGCAAAAAACAGCCCGCCGGCAATTCCGCACATCATGGCCAGCAAACTGATCTGGTTCGGCGTAATTGGAAATGGAAAAAGCAATTTGACCAATAAGAATGCAAGCGGCCTGTAGAAGACGAGATCAATCAACTCTTCAGCCCAGGGGTTTTTCAGGGATTTTCTGAATTCAGTCAGAAACACATGCAGTTCCCGGTTTAAGGTGTCTGGTTAAATTAAATCCCGTGCAACGGCATCCGCAAAAAGCATTCCTTTTTCCGTCAAGGCCCAGAAAGGCCTTCGATATACAATGCATTCCTGCCGGATAAATTTTTCCAGGAGTGGTTTGCGTTCGGCGGAACAAAACAGCGTGCCGGTATTTTCATAAAAGCGGTCTTCATGTATCCCTTCAACGGTCCTGAGCCCGAGAAAAACCATTTCCCGCGACATCGTTTCCGGATCAATGTTCTCGGAAAAATCAACCGGGAGTTTCCCCTGACCGATAAGCGTAATATACCGAAGGATGTTGTTTATATTTGAAAAACGCGCGGGTGGCAGGTAAGAGTGCGCCGACGGTCCCAGTCCGATATACGGCGCATGGCGCCAATATGCAATGTTGTGTCTGCTAATATGGCCGGGCCGTGCAAAGTTCGACACTTCGTAGCGGGCAAAACCGTGTTCGCGTGTTTCATGCGCAATTGTTTGGGTCATCCGCGTGATGGCGTCCTCATTTGGCACGGGCAAAAGCCCCCGATGCCTTCCAAACGCCGTCCGGTCGCCAATTGTCAGCTCATACAGGGAAAGGTGGTTTACGACAGAATGCGAAAAAACCGCGTCCAGAGATGCTTCCATCGTGTGGGGCGTTTGCCCCGGCAGGCCGTACATCAGATCAATTCCAATAGAGCGGAAACCCGTTAGAACGGGCTCGCTCAGCACCTCGCACGCTCGCTTGGCAGTGTGAGCGCGCCCCAATACGAGTAATTCCCGTTCGTTAAAAGACTGGACCCCGAAGGTCAGGCGGGTGACGCCGCATGATTTCCAGAACTTCGCTTTTTCCACGGAAAACGAGTCGGGATTGCATTCGATTGTCCATTCGTAATCATCGGTCAATAAAAGGCCCTTGACTAATCGGTCATGAATTTCATTCCATTGCGTGAGCGTAAGAAACGAGGGCGTTCCTCCGCCGAAAAACAGGGTCGTTATGGGCACGCCTTCAAGCCCGTAGATGTTCTTTACAAGGTCCCATTCACGTATGAGGGCGTCGATGAATTTGTCAATAACCGGGTTCTCGCAGCGTTCCGAATAAAAATCGCAGTAGCGGCATTTTTTTTTGCAGAAGGGGACGTGAATATAGAGCGAAAGCGGACTATTACTGTTCATTACCTGTTTCACAATCAGGCAGGGCTGGTTTGAGGGGCGGTCCGGTGTTTTACTCGCACCATAGGGATTGCTTTGAGGGGGCCCAGATGCGAGTAAAATATCGGACTGCCCCTTTATTATAGTTTAATCTCATACAAACGATAGGTCTTTATCAGTTTCCCGCCGTTGGAAAGTATGGCTTTATTGACCTGCCTGTTATTTTCCGGGACCCAGGACAATTCTCCCCCGGTATATCCCATCTCTTTCGCGCTTTTAAACGATTCCACATAAAGCAATGTTTCAAGACCCCGGCGCTGATAGGCTTTGCGTACGCCGAGGAGTGCAAAACGTAAATTTTTAATTTTACGCGAATACCAGAAGTATTTCAGCATGTCTTTGATTTTGATTCTGCCTTCGAAATGTTTAAAGACTTCGTTATAATCGGGAATAATAATGGAGAATGCCACGGGCTTGCCTTCCACCTCAACGAAATTAATCAGTTCCGGCTCAATTAAAGGTTTAAATTTATCACTTAAATTTTGTAAATCATTTTCATCGACCGGGGTAAAGCCTATGGCCTGGTTCTGGGAATCATTAAAAATATTCATGATGTTTTGCAGGTCTTTTCGAAAATGGTGCGCATGCATATGGCGGATTGTAATTCCTTCTTTTTTGCATGTATACGCGGCCAATTTGGCCAGACGTTCGGAATAAGGCGCCTGCACATCGATCCAATATGCATAAAAATCTTCGGCTTTTTTAAATCCGTACTGTTCAAGATACCCCTGATAATAGTCCGGATTATAGGGCATTAAAATTGCCGGTGAAAGGCCATGGCCTTTTATCAGGCATCCCATGCCTTCCCACGGGGAAAATGTCATGGGCCCCCGCATCACCTTTACGCCGCGGTCCTCAAGCCAGTCCCGGGCCGCATCGAAGAGTTTTGCGGCCGCATTATAGTCCTTTCCCACTTCAAAAAACCCGAAAAAACCGGCTTTTTCCCTGTGGAACTGGTTTGTGCGGTGATCGATGCCCGCGATAACGCGCCCGACGATCCGGTCACCGCAAAAAGCAAGAAATGCCTGCGCGTCGCCATGCTGGAAAAAAAAGTTTTCTGTTTTGTCAAATATCGATTCCACCTCGACGACCATCTGCGGGACCCAGTTTTTATCTTGACTATAAACAATTCCCGGCACGTTTAAAAATTCGGTCTGGTCGGTTTTTTCCTTCGAAACAAATGAGATGGATTTGATGTCCACCGGAGCACCCGTCGCATGCACACCGATGACGTCCAGGGCCAGGCCCACTTTATTAAGTTTTTCAAGCGCAAAATCCAGTTCCTCACGTTTGTGCGTGGCTGTATACGATGTGCGAAGGCAGGCCATGCCTTTGGGGACCGCGGGCGACACGACAGGATTGACGTATACTCCTTCTTCTTCAAGCATTTTGGACATTTGAAAGGTCTTTAAATCATCACCGATGATAATCGGTATGATCGCGGATTCGGTGTTCCATGTCCTAAACCCCATGCCACGGATCGCTTTTAACATATAGGCGACGTTTTCCCGAAGTCTGGTGAGCCGCTCAGGCTCTTTTTCCAGGATATCCATGCACGCCAGAACAGCGGCGATTGCGGATGGCGGGGGCGCCGCCTGAAAAATAAAGGCGCGGGAATTGTGTTTAAGAAAGGAGATTACTTTTGCTTCGCCAACAACGAACCCGCCCAGGCTTGCGAACGATTTTGAAAAAGTCCCCATGATCAGATCAACCTGATCGAGCACCCCCAGTTCTTCGCAGGTGCCGCGACCATGTTTCCCCAACACGCCCAAGCCGTGCGCTTCATCCACCATCAGCCGGCAACCGTATTTTTTGGCCAGGGGAACGATATGCTTCAGATCGGCGCGATCGCCTTCCATGGAAAACACACCGTCCACGACAATGAGTTTTCCAACATCCTTGTCTTTTAAATTGATCAGATGGTCTTCAAGGTCCTCCATGTCATTGTGCCGGAATTTGATCAGTTTTCCATAAGCGAGCCGGCAGCCGTCGAGGATCGACGCATGATTGGTACGATCGCAAACCACCACATCGTGTTTGCCGACGAGCGTGGAGATAATGCCCTGGTTCGTGGTAAAACCTGTTGTAAACACCAGGCAGTCTTCTTTTTTCATGAATTTCGCCAGACGCGCTTCCAGTTTGACGTGCAGATCGATGGTCCCGTTAAGAAAGCGGGAACCCGTGCAGCCGGTCCCGTATTTTTCAACCGCTTTAATCGCGGCTTCCTTTACATACGGGTGTGAGGTCAGCCCGAGGTAGTTATTGGAACCGATCATGACCGTTTTTCGTCCGTTCATGATCGTTGTGGTATCGACCGCGGTTTCGTTCATGCGGAAATAGGGGTACAAACCCAACTTCATGACTTCTTCGGCATCATTATAGGTATATGCCTTATCAAACAAGTCCATTATACGGCTCTCCCTCTTGTGAGGAACTTATTTCCAGTTTTTTACCAGGGTAACGGCTTCGCGCATTTTGTGGGGGTTTTTTATGCCGGGCTTTATTTCCACGCCGCTGTTGAATTCCACGGCATACGGATGGACTGCGTCCAGCGCTTCGCATATATTCGTCGGGCCCAACCCGCCCGCCAAGATGATCGTGCGGAATTTCTGTATGGCGCTGTTCGCGATTGACCAGTCGAAAGTTTTTCCCGTGCCTCCATGCTGTGATTCGCTCCAGGTGTCCAACAGATAACCGTTGACTTTGTATTTCTCGAAACTGGACAAGTCAAAGCCCGGTCCCACCGGAAAGGCCTTGATAAGCGCGACCGGGAGCTTTTCACAGATCGACGGCGGTTCATTGCCGTGGAGTTGAACGGTATCGATGCCGGTTTTATTGACGATATTCATGATCGTGGATGCGTCGTCATCCACGAAAACGCCGACCTTGGAGACAAACGGCGGCAGACGCCGGATTATTTCTCTGGCGTCAAGCGGATGGATGCAACGGGGGCTTTTGGGGTAAAAAATAAAACCCAGCGCGTCGACGCCCAGGCTTACCGCGATTTTAGCATCTTCATACTGTGTTATTCCGCAAATTTTTATTTTAACGGGCATTCGGGTCCTTCAGCCGCTCTTGTAACCGGTTGTGCGGACAGGTTGTCGTTGAGATGGGAAAAATACATTCTTTAAAGCTAACCTACAAGCCCGTAGAGCAATTACGGGTGCGCCTGCATCGTGTCGATGATCGCCTTGCCTATCAACGTATATCCCAATTGGTTTGGATGTATCCCGTCGTCGGAGTAAGTATAGTCGATCGTCGAATCGCTCTTCACGACCACGGAATAGGCGTCCACGACCCAGGCCCGCCAACCTTGCGCGCGGCGGGCCGCCAGCGTGTCGGTAAGCATTGTATTGTACGAATTCACACGGTCCATATAACCGGAGGCATAATAGTCAGGGTATGGAAGCCCTTTAAGAACATAAATGCCCGCCTGTGGATTTCTACGATGGGCTTCGTTAATCAAATTAATAGTACCTTGTGATTCGGTAATATCGTAAGCTTTATTAACGCCGATCATTAAAACCCAAAGATCCGCGTTTAATTGAGGGAATCCTTGTGTCAACATAGTGTACATAAAGCTGGCGAACGATCCGGACATCGCGTAGCAAGAATCGTCGGTTTTATTGCTCATGTTGCCTGCGCATAAGGGACCGACGGGCTGGACGCATTTCGTCGAAATTTTCGGTTTTCTAAGCGCCGAAAGGACCTCGGCCCTGAATCCGCCGCTCACTCCGTCGCCCATGTCCCCGTCAACAATCGAGTGTCCGGCAAAACAAATGGTCTTTTGGAGCAGGCAGGTAAAGGCGCCGGAGGCCGACGTGCTGTCGCCAAAGCGGTCCTTGCAGACTATTTTCCAAAAGTAATGCGTCGTGTCGGCTTTGCTCACAGTATAGGCCGTGTCAAAACCGGCATACATAAGCGACAGCGAATCGGGCCTTTTACCGAGGTACAGGAAATACTTAAGCGTGTCACGCGGCCCATCCGGATCGATGGCGCTGAATTTGAAAAAAACCTGTCCCTTGACATATGATGAATCAAACAACCTGAATAGTATGGTGTCGCTCGCGGCCGGTCGCGTCACGATAAGTTGCCGTGGCGGGTTATTGTACCTTATGGTGAAGGTATCGCTCGCAAGATTACCATCATTGTCCATTGCGCCGACGATTACTTTTTGAGTATCGTTTGAACCTTTATAAATTTTTTTAAAGTTTGAAGTTGACGTTTCGTCCCATCCCGCGTCGTGCGAGTTCCAGTAATATGACGTTATTGTCCCATTGGTATCGAATGCCGTTATTTTCACGACGACAGTGTCGTGTATAGAAACAAGGGTATCGCCCAGCGGTTTGATGTACGGCATGCCGATATTGACGTTTACGGTCATTGAGTCCGGTGAAGACAGGAGCGTGTCGTTGTCGAGGACTTTTACCTTTAATGTCCTTTTTCCGGCCGCGCTGCGGGGCCAGACCGTCATCATGGTGTCATCGAAGGTCGTGTCGCGGTAATAAACGCCGTCCAGTGCCCATAAATATTTGACGACACGGCCGTTTTTATCGGTCCCTCGCGCACGTAATACGAGCGTGTCGTTGATGAATAGCGTGGTGTCCTTCATAAAGGTCACTGCCGGAGCATCGAGGTCGACGGTCACATGCACGGAATCTGCGGAAGATTCGACTCCATGGCCGTTGATCGCTTTGACGCGGATGGTATGCTTGCCGGCGTCCGGTTTTCTCCAAACGGAGACCAGAGACCCCGAAGAGGTCGAATCACGAAAATCAACTCCGTTAAGCGCCCAGACGTACCGGGCGACAGTGCCCCCTTCATCAATCGCGATCGCCCTAAGCATAAGGGTGTCGTTTATGGAAATAGCGGTATCGGGGATGAGCCAATGCACCTGCGGCGCATTGGGCGCCACAATGACTCGTGTGGTCACGACTGGAGAAAAGAGGCTGTCGTCGTCCAGTGCCTTGACGTTAACGACATGGGTCCCCGCCTGGTAAAAACCCCACGGCCAGGAAAGAAGACCGGTGGGGGTGACAAGCGAGAAATCGTTCCCGTCGATTGCCCAGAAATAGGCTACTATCGTACCATTACTGTCATAAGCGTTTGCGCGGAATGCCAGTGAATCGCCAACGGAAGCGACCACTTCCTCCTGGCTTGAGATTGAAGGCCGGTATGCCTTGACAATAATAGCAAATGATACCGTACCGGTCGTTTTTCCCCGCTGGTCAACTGCTTTTACGGAGACCATGTTGTTGCCGGTGTCCAAGAGTGAAAACCGATGGACCATAACCGTGTCTACGGTGGAATCTCGAAACGAAGCCCCTTTGTCAAACGACCAGAAAAAGCGCACGTTTTTTGTGTTATCGGAGGCATTGTGGACGTGCAGGACGATAGCATCCTTGACGTCCACCGTGGTATCATTCATGGGAACGAGCATCACGTCATGTATCACCGGTTGTGAGGGGTTAGAGCATTGAAATACAGGTATGACGCCCAATAAAATAAAAATTATGAGCGTTATTACATAGGTCCGGCCGACGTGCTTTTTCATAGTAGGGCCTTTCAAAATATTATCTAAAGAAAATACTTTTCACCGTTCGTGCAATTTTTTTCGATAAAGATGCTTTGTCAAGCACTCTACTCGGAATCCGCTGGGTGCCAAGCTGGTCTTTAAACGACGCAACGCCGCTAAGATCGCCGGTAGTGTTGAAATCAAACCAATGGAACCCTTTTTCATGCGCGTCACGCACCATTTCCTGATACAGGAGGTGGTTTGGATACACATCAAAATACTCCTCGAACGCCCCCCCATGCCACGCTACGGCATGATGGTTCCAGTAAAAACTGATGACGCTTGAGGCGACTTCTCCCTTGCAAAGCGCGAGCCAGAGCTTGCAGCAGGAAGAACGTGCGTTAAAAAGAATTTCGAATAATTCCCATGAATAACCGGCCGAAAGTTTTTGTTGCCCTGCTTTTTCCCACCTGCTCCGTGATGCCAGATATCCCTGGAAATGGCGCTGCCACTGCTCCCTGGAGTCGGCTTCACAAACACTAACACCGCTGCGAAGGGCCCGTCTGATCGACTTTTGATGTGTCCTCGATGTAGCGCTGACAATCTCGTCATAGCTTGTGCGCAAATCGACTGCCTGGGTAAAATCATGACGCGCGGCCTTTATTTCGATGTCACGCAGACCGGGGGCATAAGGGTTTTCACGCCAGGTGATATTGGAGTGTTTTTGCATATACAGAATGAGTTCCCTTATGTGGTCAGAGGAAAGTTCCTGGAGAGACAACCATCCGCCGAAGGTCCCGGCCGGAGAGGACACATACTGCTTGAACATTCCATGGAAATATGAAATACGGCTTAAGGGGACAATGGCAATTTTCCCGTCCTCAAAAACAATTTTTTGCGGCCAGGGCCGCATTCTTCCATGCATATAGGTCGAAAACACTCGCGCCCATTCAGGTGTATGAAAATACGTTGCATACAGGCACTGATCACAGACTTCCTGCCATTCTGTTTCTGAGGCAAGGCAATCATCTATAATTTTAATTTGTTCCATCTACAAACCGTTTTAAAACATTGCTATCAAATTCCGGGTTAATAAAGCGCCTCACGAAGGTCTCGGCATTGCGATAATCTTCATCGGTCATTCTTCCTCGCAGTCCGCGCGCATATATCGGAATACTATCACTTGGAATTCCCAGAAAAATCAAATCCAACCAGTTTTCGCAAGTGCATACGGTAGTACAGGAAAAATCAATGCTCTCTTGCATGGAATTGGCGACTTTTTGCTTTATTCTATAAAATGCCTTTATTATGCCATTTTTAGCCAGCAATTTTCTAAAATAATAAACATAATGCCTGGTATTCAGGTCAATATTCATTGCACAGGTAAGTACCTGGCCTTCAGTCGATACCCTGATATTAAAATATTGATTAAAGCATTGAATGCTTTTAAAATTATGAAAACGGGTAATTCCATCAAATACGTGCATTACTGAAAAGCCCTGTTTTTTCAGGTCTTCATACGTTTCAAAGAACTCCTGTACCAGGGATTCTTCCCGAAGTATCGATAGTGTTCCGTCAGGAGGCATGACCGGTGTAAAAGAAAGGATCAAAGATTCGGACACACTTCGTACCTGGCCGGCAAATTCCCGCATACTTTTTAAATTTGCGGTCGTTAAAACACAGTTGACCCCAACTTCGATGTTGTGCGCCTTGAGTTCCGGAAGCACGGATTTTAGTTTTTCCAGGACTGAGGAACTAGTAATTCCCCGGTTTGCCTTGTTGATCGGGTCAGGCCCGTCCATACTGATCACCAGACGGTCGATAAAGGGAAAGCTTTTAATGAGCTTTTCCGGGCCGGTCCCATTATGCACTACACGGATAAACGGGCGCCAGCGGTTCTTGATTTCCGATAAAATTTCAGGTAATTCCTCAATGAGCGAAGGTTCTCCACCGGAAATATTCAGTATTTTTGGCGAGTATCCGTTCAGCGTTTCTATGATTTTCGAATAATCGACATTTTCCCGGTGGGTCGCTTTACGCATGCTTGCATGGTCGCAGTACACGCAATACAGATTGCACCTGCGGGTGATTTTCCACGTTGCGATCCAGGCGAAATTTTTTTGGTACATGATCGAAGACCTTTTTAAACCAAAGATCCGTAAATCTCGTTGATGTCCTTTACCTGCCTCTGTATGCTGAAATGTTCCCGTGCGCGTATTCGTGCGGCATTGCCGAATTTTTCCATACGTTCCGGGTCCGAAACCAGAAGTTCGAGATTTTCTGCCAAAGCGTCAATGTCGCGTTCCGCGCAGAGCAGCCCTGTTTTGTTATGGACCACTATGCTGGGAATATCGCAATGAGTGGTCCCGACGACTGGCAGACCCGCGGCCTGGGCCTCGATCACCACCACCGGCGCGCCCCCCTCGGTATCGCCGTTTTCCGTGGTCACGGAAGGCGCCATGACAATGTCCATGTGTCCGAGGACCGCGTAATAGCTTTCCAAGGGGATATACCCGTGAAAAACGCATCGGTCAAGCACCCCTGCGCCGGAAAGCAGTTTCTTGACGGGAGCGCAGTACGGGCCGTCTCCGATGACATGCAATTCCAGGTTTTTGTGTTTCTGAGCGACGAGCGCATACGCTTTAGCTGCGTAAAGCGGACCTTTTTTTCCCCGTTCCAGACCGACGAACATGACTTTCATGACGGACCGGTTTTTTTCAACCACGGCCGCTGATATTTTTTCTATGTCGACCCCGATCGGCACGACGCGGATTTTTTTTTCCGGACATCCGATCGCGCGCAGCGCCTGCGCCATGTGCGGGCCTTCAACAATAAAAATCTCCCCCCGCCGGAACAACATTGGATACCGCCTTTGCCATTGCGGCAATCGGGCCAGCTTGTTGACGTCAAGGCCGTAAAATGTCGTCACCAGGGGAAGTCCTGTTTTTTTAATGAGCCCGAAATTCCTCCACGATTCCCACGAAAAATGCCCGTGCAATACCTGCGGCCTTTCCTGTTTGATGACCTGAAGATAATACCCTGTAAAATACTGCGCGCGGGCGCGCGCAAGGACCATGCTCGCCCGCGCGAAAAGATTGTTTCTTTTGAACGCGGGAAAGGCCGCGATGCCAGGAAACATGCCCGTGTTCTCCAAAGTTTGACATAATACTATATGGCGGCATTCGGTGTTGAAGCGCAACTGATGATACATCCAGTTTTGCGTAATCGGCAGGAAAGGGTTTATAAAATGGGCAATAGTCGTCCGGGTCATCGGTTATTGCGCCTTGAAAAAGAGGTTTTATGAATGCCACACCTATTAAAAATACCGGTCATATATTTTATTGATCCCTGAAAAATGTTTTTCGTATGAAAATTTTGCTGCAAGATCATTACGGGCCCGGTTACCGATGGTTGTCCGCGTATCCGGGCTTTTAATAAGGTCAAGCACCCTGGAAGCCGCCTGCCCGTGGTCCCTCTGTTTAACGAGAAACCCCGATTTCCCGTCGATAAAGCATTCTTTCACCCCGCCGCTGTCAAAGGCCACTACCGGAAGGCCCATGGCCATGGCCTCGAGGACAACGCCGCCCAGGCCTTCGGCGGCAATTGACAGATGAACAAATATGCGCATCATTGAAAGGAGGGCGGGCATGCGTTCGTAGGGCTCGTTGCACACGACCGCCACGTTGGGGCCAAGGCCCAGCGATTCGATGCGCGAGCGGATTGATCGCTCGTATGCTTCATGCCCGGGTTCGCTGTTGCCGACGATGACAAAGTGGGCCGCGCCCGGCATGTTCGATTCAATGATGCGGGCCATGTCCAGAAAAAAGCCATGCCCTTTTATTTTCAGGAATTTGGCGATGGTGCCCACAACGATTTTACCCGTATCGATGTTCGGATGATAAGCAAAATCGCGTTGCGGATTGAACAGCGCAAGGTCGGGTCCGGCGTTATAGACGACTATGGCGCGTGTTTCAGGCAGGGCGTAATGGTTTTTAATGAACCGGGATATGCAGATTGTCGTGTCAATGAAATAGTTGAGCAGTCCCGCATACAGAAAACGCGCCGTTTTGTTTTCAAGGGCGATCCTGACGTGGGCGATTGCCCGTGCTGAAGACAGCCGGGCGCACGGGTAAAAAGGAAAATCGATGACATCGGAAAAATGGACCAGGGCGATGCCGTTGTTCCTGAAATATGAACGTACTTTTAAAAAAGCCCCCGGCAGGAAAAACAGGAATTTAATGACGCTCTTTACATAGCGCAAAGACCTGATTTTCTGAAAGGCGATGATCTCGACACGGACGCAGCCGAGCGAGCATATTCTTGTGTAAAGCTCCCCGCGCCCGGGAAGCACCGCATGCACTTCATAGTCGGGCAGAGAGCCGAAATGCTCGATCAGTTTGAAGGTGCTGATCGGCATCCCCGAGTCGAACGAATCGATTGAACTGAAAAAGCAGATTTTTTTTTTCACGGTCAGGGAACAATGAGCAGTTTTTGTGTTTTTGCCGGTTGCTGGGGCTGCCCGACAAAATAATACGTCCCGGGAACCAGCTTATTAGAGGGGACCCAACGCAACGTTGTTTCGAAAGGACCGGTATCGAACGGATAAGCATTATCGGCATCGGAAGAAAGCACCTTGACAAGGGCGCCCCTTAAGGTATAGACATTGATTTTTGCGCCGGGAGCGCAATGCTTGAAAATGATCTCGCGATGGTTGGGGTTTTTCCGGGAGAACGGATTGGGATAAGCAACGATGTTTTTGTTGTCGGCCACGGCGCTGGCAGTATGGCCCAAACTCATGCGCGAGAGGCCCGCGTTGGTGGCCACCCACAGGTATCCCCCCGTTTTGTCGATGCTCAGGTCATGGACGGCGTTTGAAACCAGACCGTTGCCCATATTGAAAACGGTTTTTGTACTGTCGGAAACCGTATAACGCATGATCCCGTCCGCCGACGTGCCCAGCCATAAAACTCCGTCGCTTTCCGCGTCGACGGAGTTAACGGTGGCCGGGATTTTCGAGGTTGGGATGGAGTCGAGAATGCCGGTAAGGCTGTTGTATTTGTAAAGACCCTTTCCCGTGGCGATCCAGGAAATACCGTTGGAGGTTGCACATATATCGGAAACCGTCCCGAAGTCAGTCCTGAAAAGATAAACCGAATCAATGCCGTTTTGTAAAGGATTGCCATTGGGCGATGCAATGAGCAGCTCTCCATCGTGACCGCCGGCAAGGATTTTTCCGCGGGAGTCAACGCACAGGGAAATAATGTCCTTTATATAATACTGGTCTCCATAAGGGAAAAATCTTTTATAGCTTTTTATTGAAGGATCTGTGCAAATTAAAGAGCCTTTAATATTATTAGTCTTATTGCCCCAATTTGCAAACCACAGAACTCCCGATGAGTCCTGGGCGATCGCATCGCACTTTTCCCAAAAGCCCGGCTTCGATGCTTCCTCAGATGAAAGCTGTCGAATCGTATCAAAATTTACACCATTTAAATAATAAACAGCCCACGTTTTATTTTGAACATCATACCTTTTTACACAACCGCCGGGTGCGCCAAACCACATTGTGCCGCTTTTGTCTTCACACATGCCATGGAAAAAAATGTCATCTCCTATAAGCCCGATATTTTGCGTAGTATATTGATTGTACAAAGTCCATATTTTTCCATCAAATGACGTGATGCCATCCCACCTGGGTTCACCCACCTGGTTAATTGGCTCCAGCCATACAGTGCCATTTCTTGCGGCGTGGACACGGTTTACAACGTCAAAGGTGAGGCCGGGGATTGTAACTTGAGTCGGCACTTGGGCCGGATTGACATGATTCCAGAAATACAAATAATTTTCCTCTGTTCCTATCCAGAGATTGTCGAAATCGTCCTTAATTAATTTCGTCACCGCGCTGGGGAACGTAAAAACCACGCTGTCTTTGACTTTTACGGAAAATGTATCGGAAAAATTATTGGCATGATAGTACGTTTGACCCACAAATACGGCCGTATCGCTTCGGGCCAGAAACATTCCGCTTGAATCGATAAATGACGCAACCTTCTGTCCCGTCGGCATCGAATGCCACAGGGAAGGGTCGGCGTAATTGTTTTTGGTTAAGGAGTCGCCCGCGATGCATGCGGATGCGAACCCGTCTGTACAGCCAAGATAGAGGGAATCATTATGCACGGCAACCGTAAAAACGGTTTGATTGCTGAACGTATCGATAACGGAGGTGTTGCCTATGGCCTGCTCCTTGTTCGGGTCAAAAAGGCTAAAACCCGCGGAGGAACCAACGAGTAAGTAATTTTTATAGAATAACAGGGCCTGTATCGCCCAATTCGCCCCGAAGTAGGAGTTATAAATAAAATTCTGACCGTCGGGCGTCTGTTTATACAGGTATCCCAGGCTGCTTCCTATCCAGAGATTGCCCTTCGGGTCCCTGCATATCGCGGTCAAATTGACGTCGGGAAAATGATTGATGTCGTTAAAAAGGGTATAAGAATTGTTCCCGTAATCAATGACAAACAAACCGCCCGAGCACGCCACCCATGTTTTTAAACCCGAACTGACGATATCATTCACTTTAATGGTCGATTGATAATTTGCAAATTGGGAGAACGAAAAAGAATCACGCGCACAAAACGCAAGAATAACGAATAACAAAAACGGTACTGTTCCGGCACGCCGAATCGTAATCATGGTTCAAGTCCTGACAAAAATGAAATGTTTATGGGGTTATATAGAAATATACTTTAACTAATACGAAAAAGTTACGGGTATATTGAAGGGACTTTAAAATATTCCATGAAGAACGTTACTTCTTCTATTGTGGAAGGTCATTCACCCGGTTGGAATGAAATATATTACCTAACCTATGCACCAAAGGTGCATAAAACTTTATGCTTCAAAATACGCGATATTGACATTTAGATAACATAGCACTAAACTTGTCGATCTTATCGATTACCGTACCGATATTTTCCTGT
>Ga0182017_10000285_pt1 | contig 39184 bp, 30 predicted proteins | sample 712E3DmetaG_FD_120492 | JGI IMG/M metagenome (GOLD analysis project Ga0182017, IMG submission 120492) | Permafrost microbial communities from Stordalen Mire, Sweden - 712E3D metaG | ecosystem: Environmental > Terrestrial > Soil > Wetlands > Permafrost | place: Sweden: Stordalen | collected... | reverse complement strand
GGGCTCAAGGTCGTGTGCTATCTGGACGTGGGCAGCTACGAGACGGGCCGTCCTGACTCGGCTGACTATCCGGCGGCGCTCAGGCTGTCCGAGGATCCCGACTGGCCGGGCGAGTGGTTTCTCGACGTCCGCGACGTCTTCAAGTCAGGCTCCGTGCTGGCCGGCATCCTGAACAAGCGCTTTCAGATGTGCAAGGACAAGGGCTTCGACGCCGTCGAGCCAGACAACCTGGACAACTGGGACGCGAATCGCAGCCTCCTGACTGAGCAGGATCAGGTCGACTTCGACGGCTGGGTCGCCGACCGCGTGCACGCGCTGGGCATCTCGGTCGCGCTCAAGAACTGCCCCGAACTCGTGACCAGGCTGGATCGGACCGGCCAGCGCCTGGTCGACAAATTCGACTTCGAGCTCGACGAGCAGTGCCAGGAATACAGCGAGTGCGACAGCTTCACCGAGTTCAGCAAGGCCGGCAAAGCGATCTTCGACGTCGAGTACAAGGCCAACCTCACTCTCAACTGCTCGCAGTTCAGCAGCCTGTCCATCAACCCGCTCAAGAAGGACCTTGACCTGGTGGGCGCCGGCGATTCTGGTTATCTGCGCCAGACCTGTCCGTAGCGACGCGGGTTCACTGCGGAACTGGCGAGCCGCGGAACCGCTTGACCCGAATTGTGCGACGGGGTTTGATCGAAGGCGCGCTGCCGGCCCAGGCAGCTTGGGAGAGACAGCGGCAGAGGTCGGCATGAGCAAACTCTTCATCTCCCACAGCTCCGAGGACGACAGATTCGTGCGCGACCTGCAGCAGGTGCTGCGAGATCTCGGGCAGGACGGCTGGATTGATTCACGCGAGCTGCGCGGCGGGGATCCGCTTTGGCCGGAGATTCAGCAGGCCATCGAGGAGGCGTCTGGGTACGCGGTCGTGGTCAGCCCCAATTCACTGCAGTCGAAATGGGTTGGCAAGGAGCTGCGCCACGCGCTCGAGGCGCAGAAGAAGCGCGGCAAGAACAAGTACCCGGTCATCCCGCTCTCGCTCGATGGCACCAAGCTCGGCGTGCTGGAAGAATTCTTTGGCGAGGAGCCGATCTACGTTCCCGTGAGCAGCGCGGCCGGCAGCGTGGAAGCCGCGCTGAATGCGATTCTGGTGGCCATGGGCAAGCGGCTGCCCGCGGATCTGGCCATTGCCGCGCAGCCAAAGGCCGCGCCGCTGGACGAGCTGGTGCTCGAACTCAGCGATCTGAAGTTCCACCAGCAAGAGGGCGTGCGCCGGCCATCGGCTCACGCCCGCCTGGTGTATCAGCCAGCTACGCCCGGCCAGCCAGACGTTCACAGCGAGGGGAGCTGGCGTTTCATCGCGCCCATCGGGCCGATCGAGGCCGAGGATCTGCGCTGGTATCTGGAGAAATACGCCATATGGCCAAGTGAATACTTCCGGGACTGGACACGAAAGGTCGAGCAGAACCTGGTGCAATGGGGGCAGCTCTTGCACCAGGCAGCCCTGCCAGGCGCGGTAGGGTGAGTCCAAGAAATAGCTACCTACTGCACCAGCCGCAGATGGTCGCGACCTGGCTTCGCTGCCCGCTCGCCTCCTCCCGCAATAGATACGGTTGCCACGACGGTGAGACAGCTTGGGGGCTTGTCTCGCCACTTGCACGCGCACCTGCAAAAGTGTTAGCCACAGCACCCTCATGGATGCCGTCCGGCACATGGGCGAGCTGTCGATCGGCCGGCTCCTCGTCCGCTACTCCTTGCCGGCCATCGCGGGATTCCTCGCCAACGCGCTCTATCAGTTCGCCGACCGCATCCTGGTGGGCCGCGGGGTCGGTACCGACGGCGTGGCGGCGGTCACCTCGGCGTTTCCGCTGGCCATCGTGGCCATGGCGCTGGGGCTTCTGGTGGGCACCGGCACGGGCAATCGCATCTCGGTTCTGCTGGGACAGCGCGAATCACGGCGCCGGCAGCCAGGCCGGCACGCGCGGGGTGGCGGCGCTGGGCGTCCTCAATACCGTGGCGATGATGCTGATCTACCCGCCGCTCGGTGTGATGCAGGCCATGCAACCGCTGGTCGGGTTCAACAAGGGTGCCGGTCGGATGGACCGCGTGCGCGCGATCTTTGTGCGCGTGCTCCTGGCCACCGTCACGATGGGCGCGGTCTTCTCGGTGTTGGGAATCCGGGCCAGGAGCGAAGCGCCGTTTCGAAACCGTTGGCCAGCAAGAGAAGGACGGTTTTCATGGCGGTGGCCTACGAACCGCCCAGCATAGCCCATCCCTGTCGCGGGCGAAGGTGGAAGCGTGGGCGGCCAGTATGCATGCTACCATTTGTGTGCAGCTCCGCAGAAGTGCGAGGGCAAGAACACACAACCATGTCGGGTCTGCGATTCATTAATACGTCGGAACAAGCGCCGGTGGCTGCCGGCCGGCGGTCGCGCGTGGCTGCCTATGACCTCGGGTCGAATTCGTTCCACCTGCTGGTGGTTGAGGCGGACGGTCAAGGCGGCCTGCTGTTGCTCGAACAGGCGCAGGAGATGGTGCGTCTGGGCGCGGACTCATTGCGCGATGGCATCATCCCCGAAGCCAGCTTCGCGCGGGGGTTGGAGGCCTTGCGTCGGCTGCGCGGCTTGGCTGATCAGCATCGGCCCGAGAGCACGGTGGCGGTCGCCACCAGCGCCGTCCGCGAGGCGTGCAACGGCGCCGACTTCGTAAACGCTATCCAGCGCGAGGTGGGACTTACCGTCGAGGTACTCGATCCGTTCAAGGAGGCCACGCTCATCTACTGGGGCGCGCGCCAGGCGCTGGATCTGGACAAGCGCAAGGTCGCGCTTTTCGATGTGGGCGGCGGATCGATCAAGGGGCTGGTGGGCGACGCCAAGGAGTGTTTGTTCGCCACCTCCATGCCGATGGGCGTGCTGCGCCTGCGTGACGAGTGCCACTTTGCCGGCCAGATGTCCCGCGCCGACATCCTCACCGCCGAGACGCGTGTGCGAGTGTTGGCGCAGCCGGCGATCCGCCAGATGCAGAAGGTCGGCTTCGACTTCGTCACCTTCACCTCGGGAACAGCCTTGGCGCTGGCCCGGCTGGCCAAAGGCAGCGCGGGCAGGGTGGCGCCGGTCGCGGGCAAGTCCGGGGAAGGGCTGGGGCGACATCTCGCGCTGTCGCTCGACGATCTGAAGACGCTCGAGCAGCGGCTGGCCGAGGCCAGCGACGAGGAGCGTGCTGCCATTCCGGGGCTTAGCCCCTTGCGCGCGGACACACTCTTGCCCGGCACGGTCGTGCTGCGGACCCTGCTGGAGTTGACCGACTATCCCGCCGCCCTGGTGTGCGAGAGCGCGCTCAAGGAAGGCCTGGTGGTGAACTATTTCGCCCACCGGGATGCGGGCCTGGCTGCTGACTTGCCGGAAGAGATCTAGTCAGGGCCTGGGCATCGTGAATCGGCTTGTCGGGATCTTTTCGTCGAACACCAGGCTGGTGATGCGTCCCTCCACTGTGCTGGGACCCGCCGTCATCTTCTCCAGATACCAGGTCTTGATGCCCTTGACCGTGCGCCAGTCACCGAACAGGAGCCGGTAAGGGATGTCGCCGCCGGGCGAGGGCTGCACGCCGGTCTGCAGGACGCGCAGATGCGTCTTGGCGTCGAAGCACAGCACGGATGGCTTGCCTAGCTTCTTCTGCAGCTCCACGCATTCGAGGCTGGTGCCCGCCTCCGCATCCTTGGGCGGCGGCACTGAAGTGACCTTGGCATAGAGGCTCGCGAGATCGGGCTCGGCATTCCAGGCTCCGTTGATGCGTGCTTCTTCTTGCTCGGCGCCCTCGAGTCTGCGCAGCCCGAAGACCGGATCCTGCGACCACGTCATGCGGCCATCCGAGCCTTGGCGAAAAGTCCCCACGTCCCGCAGAGCCGATACGCTCAGGTTCTTTCTGTCGGCCGTCGCCCAGTGCTCCTCGCTGCCGCTGGCCCCTTGCCCGGCTACCGTCAGCGCGCGCTTTACGTGCACACTGCGCAGCCGTTTCCATGCCTGCGGGCCGCCGATGGCGTTGGCGTAGTCGGCCAGAATGGCCTGTGCCGGGCGCAGAGGTGCTTCGGCTGGCGCCGCGGCCAACAACGCTACGAGAACAGTGATCATCACGGATGCGATGCTTTGGCCAGGTCAAGGCCGGCGTCAAGCACGACGTCGCGGCCGGCCAAAAACCCGGCGCGCGTCTCGAACACCCGACGGTCGGGCTGCACGCCGCGGCCCTCGATGGTCATGCCCTTGGGCGTCCTGAAGTCTGCCACCGGAATCTGTACCACAGCGCCGCCCGGCAATTCTTCGATGATGGAGCCCAGGGCCGCTCCCGCGGTCGTGTCGCCAACGACCAGGGCGCGCTTCGCCTCTTGCAGCCCAGCCGCGAAGATCTCGGAGGTCGAGGCGGTGCCCTCGTCGGTGAGAATGACCACCCGGCCCATGAAGGGTTTGATGCCGAGCGAGGCGGTGGTGGCGAGTGTGTTGGAGAAATCGCGATAGACGATGGTGCCCAGGGTCAGCGGCGCGGCGCTAAGACGAACCGCCAGGGGGATGACCATGGCGCCGATGCCGCCCGGGTTGCCGCGCAGATCGATGATGATGGCCTTGGCTCCCCGGGCCCGGAACCCGTCGATGACCTTTTCCACCTCGCCCAGCACGGGCTGCAGCAGAAACACGTTGAAAGCCACGATCCCAACCTCGCCAACTTGCCGACTGGTGACTTGCGGGACCACGGGCGACATGTTGAGCACCTGGATGGCACGCGCGGGCGGTGGGTCGCGTTCCAACATGACCTCGATCGGGCGATCGTTTTCGTCGAGACAGCGCAGACTCACCCGACTGCCCACCAGGCCAGCCAGACGGCGCGCTGCCAGTTGACGCAGGCGGAAGCGTTCTTCCACCGGTCGCAGCGCCCGGCCCGAGGGCGGCAAAGAGTCCAGCGCGCGGCCACCAATGTGGGTAACCAGGAAACCGGGCCGCAAGCCTGCGCCGGCTGCCGACGATCCGGGGCGCACGCGCGTGATGGTCGGCTTGCCCTCGATGATGCGAATGACCAGCCCGGGATCGCCATAGTCGTCGCCGGCCTCGCGGATGGCGTCGGCAGCAGCGGTTCTGGCCCGCGGGGCCGGGATCTCGTCGGACGGCGGTGCCGGTTCTTCGCCGGGGCCATGCACTTGCAGGTGCGATTGCCCGAGCAGCCCGAGCATCTGGTTGAGCAGGCGATAGAAAGTCGGCTCGTCAGGCGCAGCCAAGGCAAGGGGCTCGTACTTCTTGCGCAGGCCATCCCAGTCCAGGCCGCCCAGCGTCTTGTCAAAGTGCTTGTCGCGTACCGCGGTCCAGGCGCCGGTGAAGATCGCCTGCCGGATTTGATTGCCGACAGAGCCCGGGTGCCACGGCTGGGCTCCTGAGCCAGCGTCACCGCCCAGCGGGACAAAAGCAGGAGGCTGCATGGCACCGGGAACATCCGGTCCGGGGGTAGCGGACGGGGCCTGCGGTGCGGGCGCGCGACCTGCGCAGGCGAAAAGGGATAGCGTGAAAAAGGGAGCGACACGGCGACAGAGGGTTAGCACGCTTGCCAGTTTAGCCCCGCTGCCGGATAGAATCCCTTTCCTTCGGATGCGCTCTCTGTGAACCCCCATCCCACAATTGCCCGATGGGGCTGGCCAGCCCTGGCGGCCCTGCTCGCGATGCTGCCCTACGCTGGGCTCGCGCTGGGATGGAGCGGGCTGTACTACGACGACAGCCTCCGCTTCGACGTGCCCATGACTGGCCTGATCAACGAGGCGCTGCGGAGTGGCCGCCTGCCGCTGTGGAACCCCTACGTGGGCATGGGCACGCCCTTGATCTCCGACGTCAGCGCACTGCCCGTCTACCCAGCCCGGATTCTCGGCTGTTTGTTGCCCGCAGGACAGGCGCTGGGCTTGCTCTTGCTCATCCAGCTTGGCGTGCTCGCGGCTGGCGCAACCGCACTGCTGCGCGATTTGGGTGCGCTGTCGGTGCTGGCGGCTGCGGCGGGGGCCGCGCTGGCTCTGGCCGGACCTGCGCCGTCCTGGCTGACCAGCCCGGCGTACCTGACCTCGCTATCGCTCTTCCCTTGGACGCTGTTGTTTGCAAGGCGTCTTGGTTCTGGCCCAAGCACGACGTTCATCGGACTGGGCGTGAGCATCGGTCTGGCAACACTGGGAGGCGACGTTCCAGGCACGCTTTTCGCCACGGCAACCGGGCTGCCGGTGTGGTGGGGGGCGTGCCTTGCCCGACGGCGAGCAGGGGCTTCGCCTGGCGCTGCTTGGCGTTCTGATCTTCTGCGCCTAGGCAGCGCCGGCGGCCTGGCCCTGGTCATCGGCTCCGGAAGCTGGGTGCCACTTTTCTGGTTTCTGCACAGGTCAGCTCGTGGCGGCGGCATTTCCCCGATGGAAGCTGGCCAATGGTCGCTTTCTCCGGCAGATCTGCTGGGGCTCTTCCTACCCAATCCCCGCGGCCTGCCGCTGCCCGAGTTCACTTTCTGGCCCTTTCGCACGATGGGCAGGGAACGGCTCTTCGTGCACAGCCTCTACGTGGGCGCGACGTTGACAGGCTTCGGACTCTGGGGGTTCTGGCGCGAGCGAAAGGATGCGTTCGTGCGCTGGGCGGCGGTGGCGGCGGTCGTGCTCTTCATTCTGGCGACCGGCGCCGAGACACCCCTGTGGGCCGCGATGCATGGGATCTTCACCTACTTTCGCTATCCATCGAAGCTCGCTCCCTACGCCGTCATTCTCGTGGGTGTGGTGGGTGCGCTGGCCCTTTCGCGCTGCCTCGGCGACAGGCGGCGGCTGGCCCAGGTAGCGGGCGCTGTGGCGGCACTCTGCGCGCTGGGCGCACTGGTTGGGCCGGTGGTTCAGGGCCATTACGCGCGCGGTGCGGGCGCGTCCGACGATGTCGTGCAACGGGCGGGCGAAGCCCTGAGACGCGATGGGGCGCGCGCCGCCGTCTTCGCGGTGATAGTGCTAGTGCTGTCGGGGCTGGCAAGAAGACAGCGTATCGGCGCTCGAGCGTTGCCGGCGCTCCTCGGCCTCGTGGTCACCGTTGATGCCTTGCTGGCAGGATTGGACTTGCACTGGACCGCCCCTCCGGCCGTGATTGCGCGGCCTGACTGGGTACCCGAGGTGCGACCCTGGGGAGCGCGCATCCTGCGCAGCCAGGTGCTCGACGAGAATCGTCTTGGGCTCGATGCCGCCGCCTATCGCGCCGAGCAGCAGCGGAAGCTCGCAGAGCTTCTGCCCAGCTCCAACCTCACCCATCACATCGGCGCGCTTTTCGGCTACGGACTGGAGCTTGCGGACCCGGCCCAGCGAATCGCCGCATCATACGACGCGGACGGCGTGGCGCTGGCTGAGGCCACGGGCTGCGACCTCGCCCTGGCGCCACGCAGCCGTCGCCTGCGCTGGGCCAGCAAGGGTATCGCCTCGGGGCGACTCGCCCTTGTCAGGCTGCTGCCTGACGCCGCAGTTCTGTCAGTCACGCGCAAGTTGCCGCGCGCGTTTCTCACCACGGGGGCGCGCATCGTCGGGCCGGGCGCTGAACCGGCCGCGCTGGCCGCTGCCGAGGATCGGCCCGCAGTGATTGTCACTGCCGGCGAGATGCTGGTGCGGGGCCAGCGCACCTCCGGGACCGAACCTACTGGAGATGTCTTGCTCGGCGGGCCAGGCGCGATCGTCGAGGTCAAGCCTGCAAAGTGGCTGCCCGAGCGCGTACGCTTCGAGTTTGTGGCGCCTGGATCCCGGCTCTTCGTGCTGCTGGACGCGTTTGCCGATGGGTGGCGCGCGTCGCTGGATGGGACCGAGGTGCCCATCCTGCGCGTGAACTCGGTCGGACGCGGCGTGATCGTGTCCGCAGGCATGCACACGCTTGAAATGCGCTTCCAGCCCTTGGCGCTCAGGCTGTCGCCGTGGATTTCGTGGCTGTCGTTGCTTGTCATCGTTGCGGCCGCGGCTGGCCTCCGCCGGCGCGGCCAGCCTGGGCTGTGTGACGCCCGACGCTGACATCACCCTGCGTCGTGGCATTCAGGTTGGGCGGCAGTCAAGTCCGTTGCTGTGCGCGTGCTCGGGTGGCTCAGTGGAGCTTGCGATACACGCCGATCACCACGCCCAGCAGATTCACGCTGCGGAAATCCCGCTTGCGCACCATGATGGGTTCCATGTTGGAGTTGGCGGGCTGGAAGCGAATGGAGTCGCCTTCCGGGTAGTAGCGCTTGACCGTGGCTTCGTCGCCAATCATGACCACCACCACCTCGCCCGAGCTGGCCTGGAGCTGCTTGCGTACGAAAACGTAGTCCCCATCCAGAATGCCGTCGTCAATCATGGACTCGCCCTTGACCCGCAAGGCAAAGACCTCGCGATTTTGTCCTATGAAGAAGCGATCCACCTTGACCGTGTCCTCGTAGTTCCGCACCGCCAACAGCGGTTGCCCGGCCGCGACCTTGCCAAGGATCGGCACGTCGATAGTCTGGCCGGTAGCCAGCAGGGGGCGCAGGGCACGGGACTTGAGGTCCTCACGCTGCAGGTAGCCCTTCTTTTCCAAGGCCCGCAGGTGATCGTTCACCCCGTTGGTGGAACGAATGCCGAAGTGGCTGCCGATCTCTCGCAGGGTTGGCGGATAACCGCACTTGCTGATCGAGCCGGAGATGAAATCTAGAACTTCGCGCTGACGGTCGGTCAGGTCGCTGGCAGGATCATCGTCGCGTACGATCGTCAAGTGGCCCATGGACGCTCCTCCGCAGGGTAACTGAACAAACGTATGGTACGGAACATTTGTCCCGTGTCAAGTTGATGCTCTTGATGCGGAGCGGTATTCGGGGTGGCCCCGACCGTTTTTACGCAACTTTGGCGGAGCCACGCCGACAACATGACAGGTGCGAGATGCTGACCAGTCCCACACTAGGAGCCATCGTCGGCGAAGACCCCGCGTTGCGTTTGGTGCTGGCGCGTGCGGCGCGGGTGGCGCCCACCCGGATTCCCGTGCTGGTGACCGGCGAGAGCGGGACCGGCAAGGAGCTGCTTGCTCGCGTGTTGCACGAGCTGGGGCCCCAGCCCAAGGGGCCCTTCGTTGCCGTCAACTGCGGCACCCTGGCCCGTGAGTTGGCCGAGAGCCAGCTCTTCGGACACGAACGCGGCGCCTTCACGGGCGCCGGATCGCGCCGCCCAGGCTGGTTCGAGGAGGCCGCCGGGGGCACGCTGGTGCTGGACGAGATCGGCGAGCTGCCCATGGACCTGCAGCCCAAGCTCTTGCGCGCGCTGGAAACCGGGCAGATCCGACGGGTGGGCGGCAGCGGCGAGACCGCCGTGGAGGTGCGTGTGGTGGCCACCACCCTTCGCGATTTGCGGCGGGACACCCGGCGTGGCTCGTTCCGTCTGGACCTGTTCCATCGTTTGGCCGGTTTCGAGCTAAGGCTGCCGGCCTTGCGCGACCGGCCGGGGGACGTGCTTCGCCTGGCCCAACACTTCCTCGACGACTTCAAATCCGAGATCGGCCCGCGCGTCCTGGCGACAGAGGCCGCCGCCAAACTGCTTGCGCATGACTGGCCCGGCAATCTGCGCGAGCTACGCCACGTGATTCGACGGGCCGCGCTCCTGACCAGCGCGGTGATCGATGCCCCCAGCGTGGAGATCGATCCGTCGGGCGACTGCGCGGTCGGGATGCTACGTGCAGCGGACAGTTGTGGCCCCATGGCAGCCGCGGTCGACCTAGCGGGATCCGCAGCGGCGCCCCTGGTCGACAATGATCTCTTGCCGTTGCGCAATAAGTCCTTCGAGCAGATTCAGACTGAAGTGTTCGCCTGGGCCCTTCGCCGCAACGGCAACAGCCGTCGTCGTGCCGCCGCGGCGCTGGGAATTTCGCGCTCGACCTTCTGCGACCGGGTCAGAAGGCTGGGCCTTGCGCCTGAGGCCGCGCTCGCGGGCCAATCCACCTGAAGCGTCTCTACCGCCTTGTCGCCACCCAGTAAAGGGTGTTCGCGCGGCTGTTGCCGTCGTCGTAGCCGGTCAGCCTCCGGACCTCGGTAGTGGCGGTGGCGCGATCGATCACGGCGTGGGCCATGTACATGAAGCCCTGCCAACTCTGCTCGGCAGCGTTGGCGGCGGCGGCGGACATCTGTGACCAGGCGTCCGTGATCCAAGCAGGGCTCAGCAGGTCCTCGGACGCCGGCGTGAACGGCAGCATCTGGATGCCATAGATGTACTCCGGATTCGATCCGAACCAGGTGCCGAAATCCACCTTGGTCGACCAGACCAGGCCCACGGCGTGGTGGTCCCTGAAGGGCGAGGGGTAGATGGTGCTGGCATTGGGCACCTGCCAGTAGGTCTGCGCCGAGGCGATCTCGGCGGCGCGCAGGATGGCGCCGACATGTGCATAGGTGTCGTTGCCCAAGGCCCGACCGAGCAGCTCGACGCCGTACCAGGCGTTGACCGCCTCGGATGAGGATTCTTGATTGCGATTGTCGCCGAATTCAAAGAGGCCCGACGCCCAACTGTGCCCTTCGTACCAATCCATGTGGCGGAAACGGGGGAAAAACGGATCGGTCTGGCAGGGGTTGCCGATGTCGCGAACCAGCCACAGGGTATTGTCGCGGTACTTCGACGCCCAGACGCTGTCCTCGTGGGCCACGACCGCCGCGGCGTAGGCGAGATAGCCATAGTGGAAATGGTGGTCGTTGTAGTAGCCGTTGCCGTAGTCCACGCCCGAGTCCTTGAGCCCGGCGGCGCTCACCACCCCGCCCCAGGTGGTGTCGTAGACCAGGGGCTGGGCGTTGCTCCCGTCGAGCCAGCTACTCACTGCCGTGCGCAGCTTGTCTAGAAAAGCGTCGGCCAGCGAGGCCGCGCCGAGTTCGCGCGCGATCAGCTCAAGGCGAGCCAATCGGGAGAGCTCCTTGCCGGCGGTGTAGGGATCCGTAGCGGCGGGCGTGTATGAGCTTTCTTGCTGGAGGGCGTCCTGGATGTCGGCTACCTGGGCCGACTGTGGCGGACGCGGGGCTGTCCAGGTGATGCTGCTCAAAGGATAAGTCAAGGTCCAGCTCGCGCCGGTGACAGCGGTCATGGCACCCCTCACGGTTGCATGAGAGAGGGCCTCGGTTTTGGCCGCGCCCAGCCTGGGCACATGATGGGGCAGGGCCATCATAAGCAGAGTGCCCGGGCCTTGCGTGGACCAGTCGAATCGGACCAACCCGTTGCTGCCGGATTGCGCGAGAGCAACCGAGCCGCTGGTGGGGATCGCCGTCGCGTAGTTGTCGAGCACGGGTGCCGCGGAAGTGTCGGGAACCAAGGCAAGGCGAACGGAACCGGTGAATGGCTGGCTCGCGTGCAGCTCGGCGGCTGACCAGGTCCACGCCAGCGATTGCGAGGCGTACAGGTTCCACGTCTGCCCGTTGTCGAGTGCGAGGACCAGCTTCCGTCCCGTGATCGAGGGCGCGGTGGCGCCATTCACGCTGGTGATGCTGGCCGACGGCAACTTGATGCTGGGGGTGAGGCCCTGGTACAGCCCCGTCGCGTACGGCATGCCGTAGACGAGGGGCGTCGCCAGGGTGCCGCTGCCCGCGGTCCAGGTGAGGGTCACGGAAAGGTCGTCGTAGGCCGTGACCTCGTGCTTGCTCACGCTCTCGCGCACGCTGAGATCGACGTCGGTCCGATCGGCAGTGGTGATCGAGGTGTCGGCGACCGTCGAGGATGGCACCGACACGCCCAGACCGTCGGCAAGCGCCCTGGCATTATAGGGCAGGAGGTTGATGCGCAGGGCGCCCTGGTTCAACACCAGGTTCATCCAAAAGGAATTGGTGGGCCGCGGGCTCGCGATGCCCGACGCCCAAAGCGCGGTTGGCGGCAGCGGATGCTTCGTCTGCGTGAAGGCTGGTTTGGTCATCGAGGTGCATTGTGCTTCGTCAAATTGCCAGCCTGTGCCCGTGGCGCCACCCGCGGACGCGTCGCCAGTTTCCGTGCCGGCACTTCCGCTGCGTCCACCGCTGGCGCCGCCGGTGGCCGCGCCGTCGCTCCCGCCATCCGTTGCAGCGCCGTCAGCGGCCGCGCCGCCAGGTCGGACTCCGTCACTTCCGCTTGCGCCGGATCCGCCCTGGTCCGTCTGACCGCCAGCGCCCGTGGATTCGCCCACGCCCCCGGTTCTGCCCACGCCCGTCGTGCCCCCCAAGGCGCTGGATCCGCCGGATCCGACCACGCTGGCGTCTGCGGCTCCTGCTGAGCTGGCACCGCCCGCGCCGTCGGTCGGTGCTGTGGTTCCCCCGCTGCCGACCGAGCCCCTTGCGTCGCCGGCGCCCTTCGAGGTCGAGCAGGCGAGAGCCAATGCGAAAGCGAAATGCACCCAGGTACGGTTCAAGGGGACTCCAGAGGTCGCGAAATCCGCAGCAAGCCAACCACGGATTCCTTGCTCACACCAGCCTCGGGGCGATCCCGTGCCCGCGACCGACGCGCACCAGGTCGTCAACCTGGGTAGGGTTCGGGTGTCGCCGATTCGTCGTCGGAACCGTCGTTGGAACCACCCTCGGAATCGTCGTTGATGGCGCCGTCGGCGTTCGCTTGCCCTGACTGGATCTGAACATCGACAAGGCAGAAGTTGAATGGCAAGTCGATCTGTAGGCCAGGCACGATAATGGCCGCCTGCTGGATCGGTGTCCCCGGTGTAAGCGGGTTCTGGGGCTTGCCACCGGCCCAGCAATTGGTCAGCAGAGAGCCCCAGGGAATGAACTGCCCGCTGACCAAGGGCGCGCACCACCGATCCGCACTGCTGTGAGGATCGGTGCCCTGCAACTGGACGCGCAAGGGGGTATTGCTTGGATTGTCGACCGTGACAATCAGTCCGCCGGTCTCGGGAACGGCCCAGGTCAATTGCTCCCCACCGGCACTGTCCTGATTCACGTTCCAGCCCAGCATGGCAAAGCCGGTGTAGTCAGCTCGCCCGGTGACGGTCCCGTGCATGCAGAAGAAATTCCCGACAAAGGGTGGATTGCAGCTGTTGTTTCCGCATTCCGGGACAATCTGCGCGGCACCGGGATCGGTGGCGGTGAAGCCGTATCCCGCCCACGGGCCTGTCGTCACGTAGCCGTCGCTCACCACATTGCTTGGCGCGGTCACGACGGCCACATCCGCTTTCGCTGAGTCTCCGTCATTGCCGCCACCTCTATCGCCACCCTCCACACTCCCGCCCAAGCTCGCGTCCGGCGTCGATGACACGCTGCCGCACCCGCCGGTGGCCAATAAACCCGCGAAAAGAATTGTTGCTGTGACAGGTTGAAGAGCTCTCATGTCGTGCATTTGGTGCGGGTATGAAGACACAAACGCCCACGTCGTGTCCACTGCCACGCCCCGCTGGAGCAGTCCCGAAAAGCCCTCGCGAACCGCACCAGCGCGGCGTCGAGCGCGCTCGCGCAGCGGGGTCCATAGGGAAAACGGGCCGCACCACTCCCGCGGCGGCGCTTGTTGGAGTGGCGTTGGCGCAGTGCCTACTCTTGGCTCGACGACTTCGGGGCGCTCGAAGCAGGAGCGCCTGCTGCAGGCGGCGCAGGACCTGGCGCGGGAGACGCGGGCGGCGCAGGACTTGGCACAGGGGACGCGGGCGGCGCAGGACTTGGCACAGGGGACGCGGGCGGCGCTGGTCCCGGCGTAGGAGCCGCGGGCGGCGGCGCAGGCTCGGCAGTCGGCGGCGGAGGATCCTGGTCCGTCACTCGCATCGACGGCGGTTCTTGATCCGGACTCTTTATGACCGGAGGCGCTCCAGGCGGAGGCGGTGGGGGCGGCGGTGCAGGCTCGGCCGCCGGCGGCGTCGGGGTTTCGCTTGCCGGGGCAGACTCCGTCGGGTTCACAGCCGGCGGGGCAGTCGGAGCAGCGGCGGGCACTGCGGCGACCGGTCCCGCGGCACGGGCAGGGGAGGGCAGGGCTGCGCCGGACTTGGGCGTGATCGACTTCGGGCCTGAGGCCGGGGCCCCGAACGGCGAAGTCTTCGTCCACTCCGGATTCCCCAGGTGGTTGAGCGGCCCCTTGACACGAAACCCGTAGAAGCCGTCCGGCCGCTTGCCCGCCAAGGCAGCAAACTGCATGAGGGTGCGCAACTTCTCGGAGCTTTTGAGTAGAGCGTCGCTTAGTTTGAAGCGGACGTAGAGATCCAAGGACGAGGAGGCGAGGGGAGTGGCGAGTCTGATCTCGCCCTCGAGGGTCAGCTCGCCGTCAGGCGATTTGGCTTGCGCGCCCTGCAAGCGTCCCACCCCCTTGTCGATAGACACGCGACCCACGAAGTCGCCCAGACGGATCCTGGGGAGTCCCAGACCTTCGGCGAGAAGAGGGTTGCCAGGGATGATGAGCTTTGCCTTGCCGTCGCCCACCGCGCACGCTTTGCACGTCCAGGTGAGCGAACCCGTGGTCGCCGCAACCCGCAGGCCGGGCATCTTTTCGTCGAGCCGCAGGTCCAGTGTGCCGGACAGGGGCAGGTTGATTGCGGCCTTGACCCACGGAATTTCGGACAGAGCGATCGCGTTCGCCGATATGTCTAGGCCGCTCTCGGTCTTCCTCTGGGTGGCTTCCACGTCCAGGTCGCCACCGAAGACGCGGGCTGAAACCTGGTAGGTCTTGCGGCCGGCCAAGGCTCCCAGGAGCGACCAGCGCACCTTCGCCACCGGGACCACGATTCGTGTGGGTTTGCCCCCGCCGGTCGGACGCGAGGCGATGGTTATGTCCTTCAGACGGATGCCCAGACCGAGCGCGGGGCCGGCCGCCTTGGCCTCGATGTCGTAGCCTTGCTGCTCGGCCAAAGCCACCAGGTAGTCCTTCAGTCGGCCGTAGGGAAGGGTCAGAACAAAAACTACGAAGAACACGAACAGACCAAACGCCGCAGTGGCTCCGATCCTCCAAAGGCGGCGTACGCGATCGCTCATCATGACTTTAGCCCTTCCCCTTCCCTGGGCTCTTCTTGCGACGATCCTCCTTCAATCGCTCGTAGGCCGTTGCGGTCAGCTCCACGTCCAGCTTGTCGCCTTCGCCGAAACTGCGCCGAATCTGCAAACGCGTGATCGCGATGAGCCGAGGGTTGGTTTCCACCTTGCTGAGAAAGGTGGCCAGTTCCTTCAGGCCCACCTTGCGCAGCTTCACGTCCAAGCTGTGCTCCAGGTAGCGTTTGCCTGCGGGAGTGGGCGGACGATCCACGGTCTCCGGAATTTCGATGCCAGCTTCCTTGCCGGCGGCTTCCAGATCGGCGGCCAATTGGGGCGGCTCAACGCCGATGCGCGCCTCTTGCGAGACCATGCGTGACTTGGCGTCCAGGTAGATGTCGCGACGAGTGGCGATCGCGGCCAGTGCCTCGCGCGCGTCCTGGTTGCTGGTGCTGATCTCCTGCAGCGAATCGACGATGAGGTACCCTGCCAGCAGGACCGCCAGCATAACGACGGCGCTGGCCAGAATCGCTATGAGCTTGCGTTCGCGTGCCGCCATCCGGTTCCACTCGGCGGTGGCATAGGCCGCGGGTCGTCGCAGGCCGCTCGCGATTTTCCCTAGCAGACGTTTGAGAAATCCCATGGCTTCCTCACGGGCACTTCGAGTTGATGGCGAGGCTGAACTGCTTGGCCCCATCGCTGACCTCGGTGAGGGGACCCTTGTTGATCTCTTCGAAGCAATCGATCTCCTTGAGCTTGGCCACCACGTCATCGAGTGCTGCGGCGGAATCCACCGTGCCCTTGATGCTGGTCTTCTTGGCCTTGATCTCCAGGTCCTGCACGTCGATGGCCACTTGATCGGCCGCAGGCATCTTGCGCGAAATCTGGTCCAGCAAATCGTACGCGGTGACCCGTGGCAAGGGCGCCATTTCGTCGCGGAAGGAACGGTTGAGCGCCGCCGTTACCTCGGTTGCGTCAGAGCGCGCTTGCCCGAAGAGCTCCTTGGTCGCGACTTTCAGTTTCGCTCTGAGTTGTTGCTGCTCGCCGGACAGGCGCCGGAGCGCGACGGTGCCGTCCACCGCGGCACAGGCCAGCATGGCCCCGAACAGAAGGGCCAGATGCGCGGCCTTCTGGCGCACAACCGAGAAGCTGGCGCGGTACTGAAAGGGGCCGCGCCGTAGGTCCAATTCCCGGTGACCCCGCACCCCGGCCCAGGCCAAGGCAAAGGCCAGGGCCAGACGCGCGCGGCTAGCGGAGCCCTCTTCGTCGACGACGGGCACATCCTCGGCCTCGTCGTCTACAAGCCCCTCCCCGACCGTGGAGATGGGCGGGGCCGGCCACAGGCCGGTGGGGATGCCCAGCTCCTCCTGCAGAAACTCGGCCAGTCCCTGCAGGCGCGAGCCACCGCCGGCTAGCATGATGGCCTCGACCGGCGTTTTGTTCTGGGCGCGGAAGCTGGCCAGGGTCTGGCGCAGGTCACGCAGGAAGGGCGCCACCGCCTTCTCCAACACCGCACCGAGCTGGCGTTGCGCGGGGTTGGCTGGTGGCCGTGCGCGGCTGGGCAGGCATCCATGCACTTGCTTGGCGTGCTCGGCCTGCGCGAAGGTCCACTTGTCCCCCGAGGCGCGCACAAGAGCGAGGGTCAGCTCTTCGCCCGCGTGGCTGCTGGTCCGGCCGAACACCGCCTCATCGCCACGCAGGAAACAAAGCTGGCTGCGTCGATGTCCGACGTCGACAAACAGGCGACACCCGTCCCGTGCTTCCTCGGTCGGGGCGCGCTCCTCGGCCAACAGGGCGTGATAGATGACCGGGGTGGCGTAGAGGGTGCGCGGTTCCACCCCGCATTGCTTGAGCGAAGCGAGAAAAGCCGCAACCTCTTCGCTGCGCGCGGCGACCGCCAGGGCGCGCGAGCCGGCGGGTTCGCTCTCGCCTGTGCTGGGCGCCGAGAGGATGACGTGGTCCATGACGACCTCGGATAGGTCGTGCATGATTTGCCCCTCGAGCTCGTAGCCCACCACCTGTTCGACCTTGCGCGCATCGGAGAAAGGGAGGTCGAGCACGCGCAACGCGAGCATCTCACCTGGCAACGCCATGGTGATGGTCGACTCGGAGGGAAGACGCGCCACACCCGCGCGCAGCGCCTCGGCTTGTCGTTCGGCCAGAGGAGCCTCGCCCGGTGGCACCGGCTCCTCGAAGGACGTGTTGACGCGTATCCGGCGGAATCCCACGTCGAAAACTGCGAACTTGACCGACCAGGATCCCAGGTCGATTCCGGTGATGGTGTGAGCCATGAGTCTCTTACCTCGCTGCTACTCTTCTCGCCAGTACTGGATCACGCCCGCGGCCCGCTCGCCCTCGGGGTTGTTGGTGATGGGATTGTCCAGCATGCGCGCGCTGTCCAGAATGACGATGATCCGCTTCTTGACTTTTCCCGACTCGCCCGTGGCCACCACCCGGTACACGCGCGGCGGTCCCACGTAGGCCACTTGCGAGAGCTGCGCCTTGGTGATGGTAATCCCGGTCAGGTTCTGCATGAGCTGGTAGCGCGGATCATCGCGGGCGATGGAGCCCGCGGGATTACTCAGAACCCCCACCACGGTGTCCAGTGAATCGAACCCGACCGCCTGGCTGCGCTCGCACAGAATGCTGGCCAGGGGATAGACGCGATTGTCATCGAGGATGCTAAGGTCTGCGGGTGGCTTGCTCGGGTCGGGGAAGAGCGCCGCGCGCACCAGACCCACGATAAGCGGCGTGCAGTCGCCCTTGACCGAAGCCAGGTTGACCTTGCAGTTCTGGGTCTGGTCACTGGCATAGACGGTGAGATTCGACGCGAAAGCTTCGGCGTAGTCGGGCTCCATGCCGCGAACCAGGTTGGTCTCTTCCACCGTGTCGTAGTAGTTGTTGTGGGCCTGGTAGGGATCGTCGCGCTGATCGTAGCGGTAGTCCTCCGGCCCTGCCGCATTCGCGTCGACAGCGAACGCCTGCTCGTCGCCATCGGCCCAGTCGATGAGAGCCCGCGCGAGATCAACGCGGTCGACAAACTGGCCCTCGGCGTTGCGCTGTTCAAACAGCCAGTTGTAGCGAGGCGAGGCCATCAGCGCCTGCAAGAGACGGAACACCATGATCTGGCGTGCACGGACCGGGGCCGGGCCACCGCCGCAGTTGATGTCGATCTTGCCGTCCTCGTTGGTGATCTCCGCGTCCATGTGTCCCGTCGGAATGCCCAGGCCGGTGGCCTCGGCAGTATCAATCCCGATCAGCCCGGACAAGAGTGCAGTCTCCATCTTGGAGCCGGCAAAGAAGCCCAAGAGGGGGGTCGCGTAGTCGGTCACGCGCAGGCTGATGCCGAGGTCCTGGCCCGTCTGATCGGCAAGCATCTTCTGCGCCGTCTGCATGATGGGCTCGACGAAACGCAGTTGAATCTTGATGAGCAGGCGCGACAACGACAGTGCGGAACGGGCCAGATAGTGCGCACGCACCTCGTCGCGCGCGTTGGCCGCCTGGGCCGAGTCCACCGTCGTGCCGTAGGTGAACTGGGACACCAAGGCAATCAGCAGAGATAGCGACGCAATGGTGATGAGAAAGGCCACACCGCTCTCGCGGTCCCGGCCGCGGCGAGCCCGAAAGCGCGCGAGCAGAGTCCCGCGCAACCCAGGCTGCCCCTGTGCTGGTACGGCCAAGACTGTCAATCCAGCCGGCGGCGTTGCAGAGGAGCCTCGTGCATCCATGGCGTGCCCCCTCACGCCCGGCCCGGGCGATAGTCGACCCGCTCGGTGACCTGCAGCCGTGCGGTGCTGGTGAAGGTCGCGGCCTGGCCGCGCTCATCGATGACGGTCAGGGAAATGCGCACCTGCGTGGGCAGGTATTGCAGGCCGTCTGCCCCCATGGTGTTCCATTCCTGTTTCCACTCCTTCTTCTTGTAGTCGTAGTAGCTGAACTTCACACTGGCCACCGCGGGACACAGGACGTAGGTTTCTCCGGGGATCTTCGTGGGATCCTTGCTTTCCAGACGGCGGGTTTCCCGGCGCATCAGGTTGGTGATCATGCGGTCGTCCGGATCGGGCTCGGAGAAGTAGCTCACCACCGCAGTGTCGGCCTCGGGTCGATCCGCGCGTAGACGTTGGTGGCCGAACCACGAGAAGCGCAACTCATCGAGGTCGGCGTGAGTTGTGCCCACGAACATGGTGCGTTTCTCTTCCACCCCGATCTTCTCGGAAAGCGACAGGAAGGCCATCTCCACTTCCCGGCTCATGCGCATGAGCGCCACGCGGATGGTGTGTGTCCGCTCCTGTGCGTCCTCCATGCGCTTCTTCACCCGCGCAGTCTGGCTAAAGGAGCCCCACAGAAGCGCAGTCACGAAGGTCATGATGGCCAGCGCCAGCATCACCTCGATCAGGGTGAAACCGCTGGCCGGAGCCTGTCGGGAAACTATGGGCCGCCTGAAGAGCCGGGCTGCGGATAGCGGGTCGCGGGCCGCGTGGGCGAGGGCGTGAGCGAGTTCGTGTGCGGTGCGCGGAAGGCGGAAAGGGTGGCGCGAGGGCGTGCGCGCTCCGCGTGTCACGTGTCGCGCACGCTCACGCAAGTCGCCCACGCTAGCCGCGCTCCGCTGGTCGCTCACGCTACCGCTCACGCCCACGCTGGCCGAGCCGCGCCGGCCCAGAAGTCCCCGACAAGCCGCAGTCAGGGCCGACGGTTGTCGTATGAACCAGTGCCACGTCATCGGATAGGACTCTGTGAAAGGCCCGACGTGCTTCCGCCCAGCGTTTTTGCCGAGCTTGGCGTCAGGGACAGCGATTTGGTGCCCGTCGTCCCCGTCGTGCTGGTAGGCGAACCGCCCTGCAGCGCCATGTCGAGTTTCGAGGGGTCCGTGAGGAAGTTCACGACCTCGAAAGCCTGTTCCGGCCGCCCGGGCTCGTTCCACTTGACCTTGACTGTCACGCGACGAACCGACTCCTCCAGACCGAGGCGGATCGGTTCCATCAGCGTGGTCATGAAACTGCCCATGAAACCAGACAGAATGTCCATGGGGTTGGTGGACTGGGTCTTGGTTTGCGCCGCCTGCTGCACCTGCTGGGCGGCCCCCGTGGGCAACTTGACGCGCTCGACGGCGGCGTACCACTTGAAGCGGGGAAAGCCCTCCTCGGTGAAATCGCCCACGTCCTCGCCTTCCATCTCACTGAAACCCACTTCCAGGATGTTCTGCTCCAGAAACGAGATCTTGGTGCGGGCCAGGAAGGTGGCGGCGGTTACCATGCGGGCGTGGTAGGTGGCGCGGACGTCGCCGGTCACCGTGCGTGTAAGGGTGACCAGGGCAATCGCCAGAATGGCGACGGAGATCATCACTTCGAGCAGCGAGAAACCGGCTTCACTGACATGAGCCGGCGGGCTCCCCACGCGATTTTCATGGGAACCCTCAAAGGGTTCCCAAACCCTCCCGCGATGGTACGCCGCCGGCAGAGCCGGCGGGCTCCCCACGCGATTTTCATGGGAACCCTCAAAGGGTTCCCAAACCCTCCCGCGATGGTACGCCGCCGGCAGAGCCGGCGGGCTCCCCACGCGATTATCATGGGAACCCTCAAAGGGTTCCCAAACCCTCCCGCGATGGTACGCCGCCGGCAAAGCCGGCGGGCTCCCCACGCGATTTTCATGGGAACCCTCAAAGGGTTCCCAAACCCTCCCGCGATGGTACGCCGCCGGCAGAGCCGGCGGGCTCCCCACGCGAGTAAGCCGGTTCATTGGACGATCTCCTTGCCTTCGTCGTCGAACTGCTTCTGTAAGGGCGGCTCGATGTAGGAGTTCTTGATCTGCACCCGGCCGGTCAAGGGATGCACCACCAGGGAATAGAATGCCTCGCGCTTCTTGTCGGTGAGATGCACGATCGCAGCTTCGGTCATCCCGAGAGGAAAGAAGTAGATGTAGCCCTGCCCGACATCGAGCGGATCGGCCAGCCGCGGGGTGTAGACGTCGGCGATGATCGCACCCTTGAGGTCCACCGGCTTCACGGCCATTTCCTTGAACGCGCCAAAACGCGCGCGCTTGGGGCGGAACGGCTCCGGCTTGTAGCGCGCCTGCATGGCGTCCAGGCCCGTCTTCTCATCCGCGCGCTTCTGGGCCTCCTCGGCTTCGTTGGCGAGCTTGTCGGCTTCCTTCCTGCGCGACTCTTCGGTTTCGCGGCCGCCCGCCATGATGAAGCGGTCGTCCGACACCTCGGCCCAGTAGCGGCCCTTGTCGATGTCCAGCACCAACCGATGAACCTTCCCCGTGGTCGAAGCGCGGTCGAAAAGATAGCGCACGGCGCCTGCCATCTTGCTGGCCGAGGAGCGGAGATCGCTCTTGGCCAGAGAGCGAAGCCCTCCCACCGCAGAGCCGACCACCAAGGCGATGAGGACCATCACGATCATCAACTCGATCAGGGTTACGCCGACGTCGGCAGGACGAGCCGGCGTGCAGGCCGCAGATTTCCCTCGTCTCGTCACTACTCCGTGGCCTTGATGTCGTCAGGCGTGCCCTCGGTGCCATCAGGACCGAGCGAGATCACGTCGATACCGTCGGTGTTGATCTGCCCCGGGCAGCGCATGATGAAGTCCTTGTTCCAGGGGTCCTTCTGTCTTCGCGGCATGTACTTCTGCGCCACCAGGTCATCCATGCTCTTGGGACACTCGTTGTTGTTGTCCATCATGTACTGCTGCGCTTTCTGCATGATTTCGTTGACCTGGATGCGGGCGGTCTTGACCTGGCCCTTCTTGAAGTAGTTGAACGCACCCACACCCACGGCCCCCATGATGAGGGCGATGAGCGCGAACACGATCATGATCTCCATCAGGGTCATGCCCAGGTCACTGGATCGTTTGCGGGCCGGGGATGCCCACCCCGTGACGGGTGTCTCGGTCTGATCGTCTCGTGCGTCTGTCATGGCTCTCTCCTTGGTGAAAGAAATTGTCATCATTGGACCATATTGCCCATGTCCATAATGGGAACCAGGATGGAAAAGATGATGAACCCGATGCCCACGGCCATGATGAGGATCATGATCGGGGCCAGCAGCGAGGTGAGCCGGCCCACCTCCATCTCCACGTCGCGTTCGTAGGCGCCAGCCACGTTCTCCAACATGGCTTCCAGTTGCCCGGAACGTTCGCCCACCGCCACCATGTGGCACATCATCGAGGGGAACTGGCCCGACTTCTTCAGAGTCGCCGCGATGGACTCGCCCTCCCGGATGGCCACGCGCGCATCCTCGATGACCTTTTCCAGCACCGTGTTGTTGAGCACGCGCTTGACAATGTCCAACGCCGTCAGCACCGGCACGCCGGAGGACAGCATGGTGGCCAGGGTACGCGCAAAGCGGGCCACGGCCAGCAGCCGGATGAGGCGCCCGACAATGAAAATGCGCAATTTCACCCGGTCCATCAAGGCGCGGCCCTTGGGCTTGCGCACCCAGCGCCGAAGCAACAACCATGTGCCGATCAACAACGGCAACACGAGCCACCAGTAACTTCCTGCCATCGCCGCCACGGCAATGAGGATCTGCGTGTTCCAGGGCAGGGCTTTGCCCGAATCGGCGAAGATGCCCGCGATGGGCGGCACCACCACCACCATCAGCACGGTCATGACGGCGGTTCCGACGATGGCCATCAGGATGGGATAGGCCATCGCGCTCGACACCTTGGAGCGCAGCTCGTTCTGCGAATCGAGGAAGTCGGCCATGCGCGCCAGCACGGCGTCCAGGTTGCCGGCACTCTCGCCCGAGCGGACCATGTTGACGTAGAGTTCAGTGAACACAGCGCGGTGCTCGGCCATGGCGTCGGCCAGGGCGCTGCCCTCGTTGACCTTCTGGCGGATGCCGGCCAAGATGATCTGCAGCTTGCGGTGATCCGATTGCTCGGCCAGTGCCCCAAGCCCCTCGGCCAGGGGAATCCCCGCGTGCAACAGGGTCGCCAGCTGGCGAGTAAAGATCGCCACATCTTGCGAGCGAACGCGCTCGAACCAGCGCTTGATGTCCACCTCGCGGCGCAGGCCCTTGTTCCCGCTGGCAGACGCGGCCACCGCTTTCTTGGACTGTTGGCCGGCCACGACCTCGTGCAATTCGGTAATGAAGACGCTCTCTTTGCGCAGGGTCTGGCGCAGCGCCTTGGGACCGTCGGCCTCGCGGTTACCGGTGGCCGGCTTGCCGGTGGCGTTGATGCCTTTCCATGCGTAAAGAGCCACGTTGGCGCTCCCTCGTCCTAGTTCGCGTCTCCGGTGGTGATCATGAGCACCTCGGCTGGGCTGGTCATGCCGGCCAGCACCTTCTGTGCACCGTCCTCGCGCAACGTGCGCATGCCGCCGCTCTCGATGGCCGCGCGCTTGATGGTGCCGGCGTCGGCGTTCTTGATGGCAAGCTGGCGGGTCTGCTCGTCCACCATCAGAAGCTCGTAGATCGCGGTTCGGCCCTTGTAGCCGGCGTTCAGGCAGCTCGCGCAACCTCCCTCGCGCGCCCGGTAGAGCATGCCGGGCGGAAGCGGCACACCCTCACCCTTGAAGCGCGCGCGGCGCGCCTGGCCGGCAAAGAAACTCGCCGGGTCAAGACCCAGGCTGAGCAAGTCCTCCTCGCTGGGTCGGTAGGTCTCGCAGCAATCGCGGCACAGGCGGCGCACCAGGCGTTGGGCGAGTAGCGCCATCAGCGACGAGGCCACCAGGAACGGTTGCACACCCAGATCCACCAAGCGGGTAATCCCACCCGCCGCGTCGTTGGTGTGGATGGTGGACAGCACCAAGTGGCCGGTCAGCGAGGCCTGGATGGCGATCTCGGCGGTCTCCAAATCACGGATTTCGCCTACCATGATCACGTCCGGATCGTGGCGCAAGAACGAACGCAAGCCGTTGGCGAAGGTGAGATCGATTTTCTCGTTCACGGCAACCTGCGAGATGCCGTCGAGCTGGTACTCGACCGGATCCTCGATGGTCAGGATGTTGAGGTCGGGCGAGTTGATCTTGGCCAGGCAGGCATAGAGCGTAGTGGTCTTGCCCGAGCCGGTGGGCCCCGTCACCAACATGATGCCATGCGGACGGTGGATGAGGTCGTCCATCTGGCGTAGGTGATCGTCACCAAATCCGATGTCGGCCAAGTCGTGCAGAACGTTCTCGCGGTCGAGCAGACGAATCGTGATGCGTTCGCCCCCCTTGACCGTGGGCGCGGTGGCTACGCGCATGTCGATGTCTTTGCCAGCGATTTTGCGTCGGATGCGACCGTCTTGTGGCAGGCGCTTTTCGGCGATGTTGAGCCCGGCCATGATCTTCACGCGTGAGATGATTGAGGGAATGAACTGGCGCGCCGCCCGTCGCGTCTCATACAGCACGCCGTCGATGCGATAGCGGACGATGACGTCCTTCTCGCCCGGTTCGATGTGGATGTCGCTGGCCCGCTCTTTGACTGCATTGAACATCAGCGCGTTGACCCAGCGGATGATGGGCGCCTCGTCGTTCACGTCGAGGATGTCCACCAACTCCTCGGCTGCGCCCATTTCGTCTTCGCCCTCGCCTTCGCCCAAGGTGCCCGCGTCTTGCCTGCGTCCGTACACCTGGTTGACGGCGTCTAGGATCTTGTTGCTGGGGACCAGCAGGGGTTCGATGTCGCCGCCCACCGCGCTCCGCAGGTCGTCCAACCCGCCCACGTCCAGCGGGTCAGCAGTGGCCACGACAACGGTGGTCCCTTCCTTCTTGATCGGCAGCAGCCGATGCTGCTTGGCAAACGCGATGGGCACCAGGCTGGCCAGGTCGCCGTCGATCTCTTTGACGTCCAAGTCGGCCGAGAAGGGGATGCCGAGCTGGGTCCCGAGTGCGCGCAGCACGTCTTCCTCACTCACGGCGCGTGCCTTCTGCAAGATCTCGCCGATACGACCACCCTCACTTGCCTGCTGGGCAAGCGCCTGCTCGACCGCCTCGCTGGTGACAGCCCCCGCTTCAAGCAAGATCTGGCCGAGTTGCTTGCCCGCCATGCCTATTCCTTGGCCGGCGCGGAAGCTGGCGTGGCGGAGGTCCCTACCGGTGGTGGGGCGGGTGCAGCCGCCGGGGCTGCCGGCGACGCCTTGTTCGATGACGCGGTTGCCGTCTTGCGCGGCGTCTTGTCCCTACCCGTCGCTTGGCGTGGGGCCCGAGCCGGGCTCGAGACCGGTGCCGCCCCCTCCACCGGGGGTACTCCTTCATTCACGTCGTCGGCTGGCGTGGCCGGGGCGTTCTCTTCTGCCTCGGGCACCGCCGCGGGCGAACCATTGGCCGAAGTCGGCTCGATGAGTGTCGAGTCTTCAGCCTCGTCGCGCTCTCGGATGTCGCGCAACTCCTGCTCCTCATCTTCCATCTCCCGCACAGTCTTGTTGATTTCTTCCAGCATCCCGCGCTTGCGTCGAAAATCCAGGTCCTTGTCCAGAGTGACGCGATCCTGCAATGAACTGTAGCGCTCGATGAATTCGCGTCGCTCGCGCATCTTCTTCTCTGCCACCCGGCGCAGATCCGACAGATCAGAGATCACGTAGGGCGTGATCGCTATCATGATGTTGGTCTTCTTCAAATCCTTGCTGGAGCTGCGAAAGAAGAAACCAATGACCGGGATGTCGCCTAGGATTGGGACCTTGGTTACGGTTTCGCTGGCTCGGTCGCTCATCAGACCGCCAATCACCACCGTCTGCTGGTCGCGCGCCACCACCGTGGTCTTGGTGGACCGCTTGGATGTGGCCGGCCCGAGGCCGTTGTAGTTGGGTGCCTCGACGTCGGAAACCTCCTGCTCCACGTCCAACCGGATCACGTTGTGTTCGTTTACGCTGGGCAGGAGCTTGAGCTTGAGCGCCACGTCCTGGCGGTTGACTGACAGGTACGGCGTGATGCCTGTCGTCCCGCCGGTCAGCGCGGTGCCCATCATGGCGCCCGGGAAGGGCAGGTTCTCGCCCACCGTGATCTCACCCTCTTGATTGTTCATGATAAGGATGTGCGGGTTGGAGAGCACGTTGACGTCGTTGTTGGTCTGCAGAAGCTGCAAGAACACGCCGAACGAGGGGATGTTCACGTTGAGCACGCCGAAGAGCTTGGTCTGCGCCGGGTCGATGGCGGGCCCGAACAGCGCCGCGCTCAGGCCGCCCATGTTGTTGAGCAGGGTCTTGGGATCGAAGGCGGCACCCAGGGTCTGGCTGGCGTTGAACCCACCCAGCATCAGGCTCTGTTTCCCCGCGATGTCCTGCCCCGCGCCCGCGTGGTACGAGACGCCCGTCTGACGAGCCTTGTCGGTGGTGACCTCGAGAATGAGGGCCTCGATGAACACCTGCTTGCGGGGCGCATCCAGCTTTTCGATCACGCGGCGCAGAGCCTGGAAATCCTTGAACGACGACATGACCAGCAGCGAGTTGGTGGGCGCGTCGAAGGTGATGCGCACGTCACCCTCGAACATGAGAGCGCTCTTGTTGTCCTGGCCTTGAGCCGGCGCAGCCGCAGTCGGCGCCGCGGCGCTTCCCCGGCGTCGGATGCCGGTGCTGAGCGAGCCCACCACCTGGACGCCGGTGATGGCACTCAGCGTGGCGGCCAGCTCATCGCAGTTGGCATTGGCGCAATTGTAGATGTGGAAACGCACCTCGGCCCCGCCGCGCACCGATTCCTCGGGTGAGACATCCAACTTGTGGACCAGACTGACCAGCCACTCATAGGCGCGCTGGTTGGCGACGACGATCAGGCTGTTGGACCTCTCGTCGGGGACGATCTTGGTGATGGTCAGTTCCGTCGACAGATCGCCGGGCGGACCGGGCTGCGGTTTGGGCGGGGCCGGGGGCGGCGATCCGGGCTGGCGCCGCTGGCCGGAACCCAACTGCTGAACCGGCATGATTTCTGCGATCCGGCCGGCCATGTCGATGGCCGAAGTGTTCTTGATGCGGATCAGCCACATCTTGTCGCGGTTGGCTGAAGGGGTGTCAAACTGCTTGATGATCGACACCAAGCGATCGATGTTCTCCGCCTGATCGCTGATAATGAGCGACGAGCGGTAGGAGATGATGTCGCCCGCCTCGCTCTTCAGGCGGTTGAGCACCGCGTTCGTGAGATCATTGGTGTCCAAATACGTCACGCGCACCAGTTTGGTGACGAATCGTTTGTCGTGGGGCATGCGCTCGTTGGCGCCTACGAAGGGCAAGTTGGAAAAGCGGGCCCGGGTTGTTTCGACGATGCGCAGGAACTTGCCCGAAGGCTCGACCGTCAAGCCCACGGATTCCAGCGCGGCGTAGAAGAGCCGATACGCCTCCTCGGGCGTGATGAGCTGGGGCGAGATAACCGTGACCTTCTTGCCCTGCAGCGGGATGGACACCAGAAATTGCGAACAGGTGATGCTTGAGATCCAGCCTATGAGATCGATGACCTCAGTTTCTGGCTTCAGGTTCAGCTTCACGATCCGTTTGCCAGCAGGAAGCTTCTTGCACGAGTTGAACTCTTTCTCGCCCGGCAGCTCGGCCGCGCCAGTCACGCTCGGTTTGGCCGCGCCTGCGGCCGGCGCGGGCGCCGGGGCCGCCGGAGGCGGGGGCGGGGCCGGCGCGGGGCTTGCAGCCGGCGCACCCGGTCGCGTCGGGAGGCGCGGCAAGAGTCGCGATGGCCGCGGTGGGGGTGCAGGCGGAGCTGCCGCGGGCGTCTGTGCGTACGCCCATGGTCACGGCGCGAGGAATGCCACCAGGTGAGCGATAAGAGCGACGACGCTGGTGTGAGCAAGTGCGACGCGGTGGCAGTTCACACCGGAGCGCCTCGCACGCCTGTGGGCATCTGCATTTCCAGTATTTCGTTTCATCGGATTGTGTAGTCCTTTGTGACTTTCTTGCCGTTGCTCTCCATGCCCAGGGACAGGTGGCTGGCCGACTTGAGCTTTGCGTAGACTTCGAGGGCCTTTTCTGGGCTTGTGATCTCGAGGCCGTTGATGGACGAAATCACGTCTCCGTTCTGCATCCCGATTTTGGCGAACGGCCCGTCGGGCTTCACCGCGTAGAGACGGAAGCCGGCCGCCTTACCGTCGCGCATTTCGGGAACGATGCGTGCCGAGCGCGAGAGCAGCGACATGTTGCCCAGCACCGACTCCAGCGTGCCGCGCTGAATCTCGTAGGAGTGCTCGCCAGTCTTCTTGATGCCGCGGTCCATCTCCACCGAGAGAGGGTCGGTTCCGCCGGCTGCCGACGCTGCGGGAGGTGGCGCGGGCGGCGCGGGCTTCTCGACCAGGTCCAGATATTCGGTCTTCCCAGCGTTGTCGAGGTAGATGCGGGTCTCCTGGATCTCGATGATCGTGGCACCGTGAACCTTGCCACCCACGGGGAAGGCCCCCATGGACTTGATCTCGGTGTCGCGCACGACGGCGATCGACCACTTGATGCCGTTGGGCGGTGGTGCGTACATGATAGCCATCAGCGCCAAGGGAAGCGCGGTCTTGACCGGTTCTGCTGCGCCGGGTTCGACGACCCCGCCATCGGGATGTGGCTGGTCAAGGATCGGGGGACAGGTCGAACAGAAGATGTTCCGCTTGAGGATTCCATCCGGCTGCTTGCTGCTGCTGGCGGTCGCGGGCTCGGGCCGGCGCGGCTTGCCGGCCAGGGGTAGCGGGGCGGGTATCAACGCAACCACCTTCGATTCGACCGCGCTCGAGGCCGCGTTGCCGAGAAAAGTTGCGCACAGGGCGACGACGGCCAGGTCGAGCGCCCAGAGGTACTTTCGTAGCAGAGTTTCCACGGCTTCCTTGGGCGCAAGAGCAACACCGGGGCCAGCCGGGCAGTTAAGAAAACCTAGTTGATCAAGCTAGTTACGTCATCCATCCCTTCGCTTCGCCTGCCAATTTGGCAAGGGATTCCAAGCGGGGGGCGGAAGAAGGAATCCGGAATGCGCTGGATCTAACCTTCCGTTTCTCGTGTCTCGTGCGGGAAAATTCGGAAACCCGTTCGCGGCGAGGCGTGCGAGGCGGCCGCCGCTCTGGAGGGCGTGTTGGTATTGAACCTCGCCCCCAAGGCTGAAATCCTGATTCTGCTGGCTCTGCTCGATCGTCTGTGCGCCATGCTTCACGCGGCTGGCCCATTTGGGCGACCGGCCTTCCGGGTCACGCAGATCGGCCAGCGTGCGCGTGAGCGGTAGCGGTAGCGTGAGCGACCAGCGGAAAGCGGCTTGCGTGGCGACTCGCGTGAGCGCGAGCGGCACGCGGCACCCGGAGCGCTCACGCCCTCGCCCCGCGCCCTCCGCCTCCCGCGTATCCCACACGAACTCGCTCACGCTCTCGCCCACGCTGCCCGCGAGCCGCGACCCGCGGGCCGGCCCTTCGGGCGGCCCGCAATTACCCGACAGACTCTAGTTAGGAGGGGTCCGCTTCTATGTCGTCTGTTTTCCCTTCCGCGTTCTCAGGGGGAGTCCCTTCTTTCTCCTCCTCCAGGCGCCGGTAGATGGTCCGGGTCGCGATGCCCAGCAACTGTGCGCACAGGCGCTTGTCGCCTCCCACGTGGCCCAAGGTCGCGTGGATCACGCGTCGTTCGATTTCGCCGAGCGGCGTCCCGATGGCGAAGGTGATGCTTCGTCCGTCGCTGGCATTGCCCTGGCCGGTGCGTACCTCGACGGGCAGATCGTCAAGTTCCACGGCAGTTCCGCGCGACAAGACCACCGCGCGCTCGAGGGTGTTCTCCAACTCGCGCACGTTGCCTGGCCAGTCGTAGCGCACCAGTGCTTCGGCCGCCGGTCGGGAAAAACCCGCGAGATGACGGCCGTTCCGCTCGCCAAAAAACCGCAGGAAGTGCTCGGCCAGTAGGGGAATATCGTCGCGCCGTTCGCGCAGGGGAGGCACGCGCAGGGCAATGACGTTGAGTCGATAGTAGAGATCCTCCCGGAAGCGACCTTCCCGGACCGCACTGCGCAGGTCCTGGTTAGTGGCCGCGACCAAGCGCAGGTCCACCTTGGTTGCCCGGCCGCCCAAGCGCTCCACCTCGCCTTCTTGCAGCACGCGCAGCAACTTGACCTGCACGTGGGTGGGGATTTCGCCGATCTCGTCCAGGAAGAGGGTGCCGCCGTCGGCCTGCAGAAAGCGGCCATCGTGACGCTGGATGGCTCCTGTGAACGCCCCGCGTTCGTAACCGAACAGCTCTGCCTCGAGGATGGTCTCAGGCAGGGCTGCGCAGTTGACGGGAATGAAGGGACCCGATGCACGCGGCGAAGAGGCGTGGATAGCCCGCGCCAGCAATTCCTTTCCGGTTCCCGATTCGCCCAGGAGCAAAACGGTGGCCATCGACGGCGCTGCCTGCATCACCGTCTCCATGGTTCGGCGCCAAGCCAGCGACTGGCCAATGAGCGTCTTCTGTCGTTCAGCGGCCAGTTGGGCGCGCAATGAGCGGTTTTCCTGCAGGAGGTTGTGTTTTTCCAACGCCTTGCTGACCGCGCGAACAACATGAGCGCGTTTCAGCGGCTTGGTTACGAAGTCGTAGGCACCCTGCCTCATGGCATCCACGGCGTTCTCCACCGAGCCGTAGGCGGTCATGAGGATGGTTTCGGTCTCCGGCGAGACGCTGCGGCTGGCCTTGAGCAGATCCAGGCCAGACAGGCCGGGCATGATCAGGTCGGTGAGCACCACTGACACCGGCTCGCGGCGCAGAATCTCGAGCGCCTCTCCACCGCTGCGCGCCGTGAGCACACGCAACGACTCGCGCTCAAAAATCTTGCTCAACGAGTCTACGATACCCGGCTCATCGTCCACAACTAGGATGGTCGGGGCGGCGGGGTTTCGGGCCGCGCTGGCTTCAGCTTCACTTGTCACGTCTGCAGTTCCTCGTCCCGCTCTTCAAAGCGGATGCCAGCCGCGTTCGACTCGGCTGACGCCGCCCAAGCTACCGAGAATACAACGTTATCGTGGTGCGCCATTTCGAGATGATCCAACTGAGTGCCATCTTGACACAGGCTGCGCCAATCTGCCCGTCTTCCTGTCAATTCGGCAGAGCATTCCAAGACCGGCCGCGACCGGGCTGCGAGTTTGTCTGGGTGGCCACCTCCCGCGCTGAGGGTGTCGGGGCGTCTGGCCGGTCAGGGCCCAACCGGGCCAACGAACGTCGTCACGCTGGACGGGGCCAGGGTGACGTTCACCGTCGTGCCACCTGTCACCGCGCCGACGTCGGCGAGGTTCTCGCTCGCCGAGGTGCGGTAGCTGGTCAACGCGCCGAAGCGTCCGGTGTCGATCGTCAGAGCGAGCGGAACCTGGGCTGTGCCTGCATTGATTGCCACCACCGCGACTTGGTCTCCGGCCGGGTTCTTGAAAGCGGACAAGTACACATTGCTGGCTGGATTCGCCAGGGCATCGACCCGGATCCAGTCAGGACGAATGAAGCGGCTGTACTGCCCAAGGGCGTAGAGACGCTTGGGCTGAGTGCCACTCGTCACCGCGAGACAGCCGTTGCCGCTGCCCCATGCCCACCAGTAGTTGAACGCGCTCATCTGGGCCACCACCAGGTCCATGTGAATCAGCCGCGCGACGATGAGCGCGTCGGTAATGCTCGTGTCACCGGTCCACGCTGCTGTGCTGAACTCGGTCATCCAGATCCGCTTGCCCGCGGCCAGCGACTTGGCCAACGTCGGCGGGGCATACGAACTGACGTTGCTCTTGCCATATTCGTACTGGTGCACCCCCACGACGCCCAACAGGTCCAAGGTGTTCGAGTCGGCGAGGGTGGGCACAACAAGATCCTCTTTCGCGGTCTGTGATTCGGGCGCCATGATCTTCAGCTTGGGCAACTGAGTGAACACGCCCTTCTTGCTGAACTCAGTGTTCAAGATGGCGAAGAAGTCGTGGAACTGCGCGGCCGTCCAGTCAGCCGATTCGTACGTGCATTGGAAGTTCGGTTCGTTTTGCAGCGAAAGGACAGACAGGTCCACGCCGACCTTTGCCTTGTATCCCAGGACATAGTCCGCCAGGACGTCGGCGTAGTCGGCGTAGTGGGTAGGATCGAGAGTGCCGCCCACTTCAGGCGCATTCGCGTAGTCCACGGTTTTGTAACTGTCACTGAGCTTCCATTTGCTGACGCTGTTGTTGGGTGGCGTCCAAGGCGTGCTCATGAACTTGGTCACCTGATAGTCCGCCCCCGCGGCCTTGATGTCGCTGATGAGGGAACTGGTATTGTTCAGATCCCAGTTCGACCAATTGAGCGAGAAGGTCTTGCTGCCATCACCATTGGTCGTGTACTGGTAGGTGCCGTCAGCGTTCTTGTTGATGAATTTGTCGTCGTTGGAGGGGTTCTCTCGAAAGGGGATGCGGTTGCGCACAAGGGACAGCCCGGCTCCCTTACTGATGCTGAAAAGCGCATCGTAGACTGCTGTCTTGGCCGCGGCTTGGGGAGGGTACAGCCAAGCGTTGCTGACACCGAATCCATCGATCACCTGCATGGCCTGCGAGAACTTCACGTTGGCGCCGGGATTGGTCGCGCCTGCTCCGCCAGCGCTCGTTCCACCTGTGGTCGTGGTCCCTCCCGTCGTGACCCCAGCGGTGCCACCGTTCCCAGGCGCACCCGCGGTGCTGCCGCCCGGCCCGGTCGAGCCTCCTGCTGAGCCTCCCCCGTCGCCCGCATTCGAAACGCCGCCCGTCCCTCCCGCCGCGGACGCGTCAAGGGATGGCGTAGAGCCGCCCGTTTCAGGAGATGCGGTGGCCATATCTTGTCTAGTCGGGTTGGATGCGTCAACGGGAGCCGATGGTCGGTAGCATCCACTGCTGATCAAGGCGAAGACAAGGAGAGATGGCGCGCCGGCGGTCGTATTTCTAGACATGCTGATCCGATCCGAGACCCTACAATGATTGACCAGACTATCGAGAATTCAAGATGGGCTGCCGACCAAGACGATACCCTTGCCAGTCTGAGCAGGCAGGAGTCAAGCACAACCCGCCGGGCTCCATCCGCCGGCATCATTTAGAGGCTTGTCACGGCAATGAAAGTGCCAACTACTCGCACACGCCGTTTTCGCAGGTGGCCGGCGCGGCGCACGCGGTGCCGCACGCGCCGCAGTTGGCGCTGTCACTACCCAGGTTCGTGCAAGCCCCACTGCAGTCGGCCAGGCCGGGCGCGCACGACGAGCAGCAGCGGAATCCAGTGTCAGGATAAGAGAAATCTTGCGCGAGCGCTGCGGCCATGAAGGTGCAACCCAGACCGACGGAGAAGCTATCGAAGGCACCCCCTCGGATGGTGTAGATCTTGCGTCCATCGGCCAGAGTGCCACGCCCATCGTCGGTCCATTCAGCCAGATTGCCACTCATGTCGAAAACCGCCTCGCCGGCGTTGGCTGGGTCGAGATCCCCGGACGTGATGCACTTGTTGAATGAGCCCACGGTCGCAGCGGCGTTTCGGCTGGCCTCTGCACCGTTGCACAGGGTCGCATCGTAGGCTGAACCGTAGGGATAGCAGCCGCTCGCGCAATTCTTTCCCAGGGCGCAGGCAAAGCCCCATTCGTCAGCGACCACGGCATCGTTGGCGCGCGTGACTTTGCACAGGCGCATGCCGGCTGCGCGGCAGGCAGCATCGGCCACCACCCAGGTCACCGAACTCCAGGGCAGAACGCCAGTGCCCGATGCGTTGGTTTGGCGCGAGCAGGCGCGCGTCGAAACAGATCCTGCCGATGTCGCGCTCGCGTCGACGCGGCTGGCCTCATAGCCATAGACGTAATAGCCGCTGTTCGGCGCGCCGGCTGCCGCGACGTGGACCACGGCATCGCGCACGCCCTTGCACTCTTGCCCCGCGCACTTTGCGAGTCCCAGTCCCGACGGGTTGTCCCAGCTTTCGTCTATGAGCCCGTCGCAGTCGTTGTCCTTGCCGTCGCAGATCTCGTCGGTCGGTGTGGCGGTTGCCGAGCCGGAGAGATCACAGGACGGGGCCAAAGTCTTGTCGGCTTGGCACTTCATGGTTCCAACGCGGCGGCATTCACCCAGGCCTGTGTTGTCGCTACACGGATTGCCGAGGACGTTGGACGCGAACTCGTCCACCGCGCCATCGCAGTCGTTGTCGAGCCCGTCGCACCATGATTCCTGCGCCACAAGCTGGCTGGGGCCGGCAAGCTGCACAGTAGCCGGGTAGTTGCAGATCCAGCTCGGCGTGCTGGCGCCAGATGGCGTGACACACACCGGGAAACTGGCGTCACCAGGGAAGCGCGCCGACCCGCCCGGGCCCTTGCCACACTCCCCGGTCTGCCGACAGAAGTTGACCGTGGGCTGGATCAGGCCGGGGTCGTCTCCATCCGTGAGCCCATTGCAGTCGTTGTCCTTCCCGTCACAGACTTCGGGTCCATCGGGCGTGCAGGCGTATGCGCAGCCGTTGCTGTGGTCGGCATCTGCCCAGCCGTCCTGGCAAGGGCCCATCTGACACTGACCATTGCGACATAGCCCCGTCGCGTGGGTATAGGTGCAAGCGTGATCGCAACCGCCGCAGTGTCGTGGATCCGTCTGGAAATCGAAGTCTTCGTCGACCGAGCCATCGCAGTCGTTGTCTTCGCCATCACAGACTTCCAGCTGCGGCGTCACCGCGCCCTGACAGACCAAAGCCCCAGCCGTGCACACCCAGGCGCCCAGCCGGCACTGACCGGTGCAGGTTCCGGTCTGCAGGCTGCAGCCGTCAGCCCCCGTCGGGTAGCAGGGCTTGCCCAGGTTGGGATCGCTCTCGTCGATGAGTCCGTTGCAGTCGTTGTCGCGTCCGCCGCAGACTTCCTGGCTGGGTTGTCCTGCGCCCACGCATATGCGCGCACCGGCGATGCAGGTGAGAACACCCGGCTGGCACCCACCCCCAGCGCAGGATTGACCCACGTCTGTCGCTCCCTCGTCGATGGTGCCATCGCAGTCGTTGTCCTTGCCGTCGCAGATCTCAATGCCGCTGTTGCTCGGCGTACAGGCATACTCGCACCCGTTCTCAGCTTTGCCGTCGAGATCGAAGTAGCCAGGCAGGCAGTCGGACACGCATTGGCCCTTTTCGCAGCGACCGCTGGCGTGGGCGGCGCTGCACAGATTGCCGCATTGGCCGCAGTTGGCTGCGTCGTTCTGCAAGTTGAAGCCTTCGTCAATCTGGCCGTTGCAGTTGTTGTCCGCACCGTCGCAGATCTCCACACCGCCGTTGCTCTCCAGACATTCGCAGCCATTCTCCGACTTTGTATCGAGGTCCACATATCCCGGATTGCAGGTGCCCACCCTGCACAGGCCGGCCAGGCAGACCGCTTGGGCGTGGGGAATTTCGCAGATGGCCCCGCATGCTCCGCAGTTCTGTGGGTCAGTCTGGAGAGTGGCGCCATTGCACAGCCCCCCATCAGGCGAGGTCCCGCGATCTGCATCAGAACCCGACCCGCCATCAGCGGAGCCACCCGCGCCTCCGGTGCCGAGCGAAATGATGGCTCCGCTCTTGGCGTCCACGCTGGCCGACCCGATGATTCGAGCCATATCGACGCTGCGCTGCTGGCAGGCGCCCAGAGCCAGCGCGAGGGCCAATGCGTAGCCGATATCTGTCCGGACCACAGCGCCCGCCGTTGCCAACCGCCACCGCGAGTGTCTGGGCCCAAGCAGCTGCGCAGGCGAGGCGGCGCTACGGTCCTGATCTATGACACAACGCATAGTCGCTTCCATAGAGAGCCTAGTGTACCGTCTCTCGGCAGGGACCGTAAAAACCTAGAGGGGTCCGCTCCCTCGTCCGATCGTCATGTCCGAACAGCCGTGCGCAGCGTCCGAGTCAGGGCTGGGCTCTCCAACGCCGTCTTCTGGCGGCGCTTGTCCAGGTACATTTCGTCGTCAGCTACGTGCACGAGCTCGTCGCAGGTGGTGCCATCCTTGGGATAGTTGGCGAACCCAAAGCTGAGGCCGATGGAGAACGAAGCGCCGGTGCGGGCCTCGGAGAGCGCTGCCCGCAGTCGCGTGAGCAGCGGTGCGGATCCGGTCGCCCCGATCTCGGGGAAGAGCACCGCGAACTCATCGCCCCCGACACGGCAAAGCACATCGTGGGTACGCAGCAAACGTTCGAGAAACTCGGCCACCCAGCGCAGAACGAGATCTCCTTCTGCGTGGCCGTGGGCGTCATTGATGGCCTTGAGATCATTGACGTCGACCATCATGATGCCGAAATGGCGCCGAGGCTGGCGACGCGCGCGGCTCAGCTCCTCAGTGAGACGCTCGGTGAAGTACCGGCGGTTCCACAATCCGGTGAGCTCGTCGCGGTAGGCGAGGGTGCGATACGCCTCCAACCTGGTGAGTTCGTGGCGCAGATCGGCATTTTCCCGCAGCAAGTCCTTTACGCTTGGCGGTGTAGCTCGAATCGGATCCTTGCGTCCCACGATGGATCTTGTAGCAAAAAGGTCGATGGCGCGCCAACGCACCCCCGTATAATCCATCATGGAAATATGTCCCTTCGCGCTGCAGTCCTCTTCGATCTAGACGGAACCCTGGTTGACACCGAGCGCGACAACGTGGAGTCGGTCGTCTTGGCCCTACAGCGTTGGCATGTCGCGCTTGACGGCGTTGAGCGTCATTTCGTGGTTGGCCATTCCTGGAATGAGATCTACGCCATGCTTCTCCGCAACCATGGGCTGCAGGTGGGCATGGACGAGGTCATCGCGCGAGCGGTGGAGGAGAAACGCCAGCTCCTCGCGTACAAGGGATACCAGCCCCTGCCGGGGGCGCGTGAGGCGGTCAAGCGTCTCGGCCGCCGCGCGGATTTGGCCGTGGTCTCGGGTGCCAGCCGAGTTGAAGTGCATGAGGCCGTCGACGGGCTCGGGATGCTGCGCGATTTTCGGGTCTTGCTCGGGGCCGAGGACTATCGCAAAGGCAAACCCGACCCTGAGCCGTATCTGACCGCGATGCGGCTGCTCGCGGTGCCGCCAGCCGCCTGCATTGTCGTGGAGGACGCGGAGCCGGGCATTCTGGCGGGACGGGCTGCGGGCGCTCACGTGATAGCAGTTAGGGCAGCCAACTATCTCGGATATGACCAGTCGGCGGCGGATGTGGTCCTCGACACGCTCGACGACCTGACCGACGAGCTGTTCGATCGGTTGCTGGCACAGACGGCATCGATCGCACTCGGCTAGTGGTGTCGCCGTGTTCGATCATTTGCCTGCCGACGTCACCCTTTTCGAAGTGGGGCCCCGCGATGGCCTGCAGAACGAAAACCGCCTGGTGGCGACGACCGACAAGATCGCGCTCATCGACGCGCTGTCGGGCTGTGGTCTGCGCGCCATCGAGATCACGAGTTTCGTCAACCCGCAGTGGGTCCCGCAACTGGCTGATGCGGGTGATGTCGCGCGGCGGGTTGTCCGCCGCCCTGGGATCATCTACTCGGCATTGGTGCCCAATCCACAGGGCCTGGCCGTGGCGCAGGCGGCGGCGATGCCAGAGATCGCCGTGTTTGTTTCGGCATCGGAAAGTCACAATCGCAGGAACGTGAACAAGAGCATCGCGGACACCTTGCGGGTTCTTGCGGAGGTCGTCCCAAGCGCTCGCCAGGCCGGCATGCGCGTGCGCGGCTATGTTTCGACCGTGTACGGCTGCCCCTACGAGGGCGCGGTCGACGCTGCCAAGGCGGTAACGTTGGTGGCTGCTCTGCGCGCTTCGGGCTGCTACCAGGTGTCTCTGGGCGACACCATCGGCGTGGCCAACCCGCGCCAGGTGCGCGACGTTCTCGCCTTGGTCCTGGCCGAGACGCCTCGCGAGGCCGTGGCCGTACACTTTCACGACACACGCGGCACCGCGCTGGCCAACATCCTGGTCGCGTTGGAAATGGGGATCACCACCATCGACACGGCCCTGGGCGGGCTGGGTGGCTGCCCGTTTGCGCCAGGTGCATCAGGCAACGTGGCCACGGAGGACGTTGTGAATATGGTGGAGGGAATGGGAGTGAAGACCGGAGTCCATCTCGACAAGCTCATCGATTGTTCGCGCCTGGCGGCCAGCCTGGTGGGGCACGAGATGCCGTCTCGCTACTATCGCGCGGCCATTGGCTCGCGCCTTCACGCCGGCGGGGGAAATAGAGCATAGGCGGCGTCCAATTCAACCTGGCTGGGAACGCAGAACATTCGTGGCTTCCCATTCCTGGTTGAGCTGGTTGGCTTCCTCGATCGAGCGGTGCTTGCGCAGCCCAGGCGGAAAATGCATGGGGCAGAGGCGGGCAGAGAGATCCCATACCGACGCGATGGTTGGCCAGAGCCGAGGGTCGTCTCGGTCGAGCCAGACGGTGCCCTCCATCTCGGCGGCTGATCGGAATCGGCGGATAGGCATGCTAGTCCTTGATGTTGAATTGGCGCCGCAAGCGATCGGCGTCGGCCCGATCCTGTGGCCGAACGGTGTCCTTCTTCATCAGGAAGAGCATTCGGGGCGTTGCCACAGGCACGCGAAGCCCTTCCACGAGACGTTCCTCGACTTCGATGTCTTCAAAGCGGAAGGCTTCGCCCAGGCGGCTCAGAATGTCGATGTGGAAGGTTCCCGACGGCGGAACGTACTGGATGGCCGGATATTCGCCGGCTAGATCCACGGCGCTGATCTCCGCGATCTCGGGATCGTCGAAGACCGATCGCAACGCGGCGCGCAGGCGGCCAATGTTTTCCTCGTCGACAGCAACGAAGATGTCGAGGTCTTGGGTGGCCCGAGGCAAGCCGAGGAGATTGAGGGCCACCGCCCCCACGACCTTGTACCGCACCCCTTCGCGTTCGAGGGCTCGAAGTACGGCAATCACCGCGTCCGCATTCACGTCGCCGAAGTATAGCGACCGGTCCGGCCAAGAGCCAGTTCCGCTAGGTCAGGATCCTGGGCAGGTTTTCACACCGGGGCTTGGGGCATTGGAAGGCCCCTGTCCGGAAGCGAATCACGTTGCCGCGGATGGGTCGGAGATCTCCTGCTTCTCACCTCTGTCGCGTGAGGAAGCTGGCGTCCAACCTGATCGTCGTTTCTGGTCACACGAAGAGTCGGCCCGCGGATCGCGGGTCGCGTGGGCGAGTTCGTGGGCGTGAGCGAGTTCGTGGGCGCTATGCGGAGGACGGATCGGGTGCCGCGGGCCGCTCGCGCTCACGCGAGTCGCCCGCGCAGACCGCTTTGCGCTGGTCGCTCACGCTCACGCTGCCGCTCACCCTCACGCTGGCCGACCTACGCTATCCCCCCAAAGCCCGCTGGCGCAGGAAGTGATCCGCCAGCACCAGGGCCATCATGGCCTCGACGATGGGCACGGCGCGTGGAAGCACGCAGGGGTCGTGACGGCCGCGCGGCTTGAGCAGAGTGGAATTGCCCTCGACGTCTACGGTTTCCTGTTCGCGCAGGATGGTGGCCACGGGCTTGAAGGCGGCGCGCACG
>Ga0182017_10000284_pt1 | contig 39248 bp, 30 predicted proteins | sample 712E3DmetaG_FD_120492 | JGI IMG/M metagenome (GOLD analysis project Ga0182017, IMG submission 120492) | Permafrost microbial communities from Stordalen Mire, Sweden - 712E3D metaG | ecosystem: Environmental > Terrestrial > Soil > Wetlands > Permafrost | place: Sweden: Stordalen | collected... | reverse complement strand
GGCCATGCCTGAGAGGGGCGTCGCCGGGTCGATCTCCGGGTCCACCAGCCAGACCGAGAGCGTGAACTTGTCGCCGATGGTCAGGTAGTGGGCCTCGAAGTCCTGTCCGGCGAACAGTTGGTGAACTTGCGCGAGTACCAGTGCGGCCGTGCAGCTGAACGAGGGCGATGGCGTGGCGCTCGGCGTGGGGGTCGGGGCCGGGGTCGGCGCGGACGACGGGGACGCGGTCTGCCCGGAGCAGCCGGTCAGCGTCATGCACAGGGCCGCGGCCGCGGCGATGGAGACGACATGCTTCAACGTCATCAGGGCTTGATGAACCAGCTGGCAGCCGTCATCGAGTAGTTCCAGTCGCCGCTGCCTGATCCGCCGGCGATCAGGATCTCGCCGTCGTCCAGCAGCGTCGCGCTGAAGCCGCTGAGGTCTGGGAACCCGGTCGCGATTACCTGGAACGTCCCGCTGTCCGGGTCGAACGCCTCAACCGTGTCCACGACCACGCAGGTCGAGTTCATCTCGCCGCCGATGAAAAGCACTCGACCGTCCTGGATCTTGATCGCAGTCGATCCACTGCGCGGCGTGCTCATCGGACCCACCGGGGTGAACTTCTCCGTCCCCGGATCGAAGATCTCCGAGACAGCCGGGGTCATGCAACCAGCGCCTGTGTCCGTGACGAGAATCCGTCCGTCCGAGAGCAGGGTAGAAGTTGTCGGGTCGGGAGACACCAACAACGTGGAGCGGGAAAGGGGATGCGACGGATCGATCAACTCCGCGTTGTCGTTCATATATGTGAGGTAGCCGATGCAGTACGCGCCTCCCGCGAGCAGCACTCGCCCGTCATTGAGCAGCGTCGCCATCGCTCCCTGTCGGGGCTTAGCCATTTGCGGCCCGGCGCTGAGCCCGCCGCTCGCCGGGTCGAAGATCAGGGTGGCGTCCGAGGTTGTGTAGCAGTTGTCGTACGAGCCGCCGGCAATGAGAACCTTGCCATCGGCGAGCAGCAGCACCGTGGAATAGACAGGCAGTTCTTGCGTGCCCGGGACCACGGCCGAGGTCCCCGTGGCGGGGTCGTAGATCTCGATCGTATTGAGCCAGCCGGCGTCCTCGCCATAGCCACCGGACACGAGCACGCGGCCGTCGTCCAGTAGCACGGCATCCCCACCGGTGCGCGGCTCGGCCAGCGAACCGTTGGGACTGAACTTGCCGGTGCTCGGGTCGTAGATCTCCACGCTCGCGGTGGCGGGGGGTTCGCACATCATCGGGCACTTGCTCGTGCGTGGAACGCTGCCGCCCATGATCAGGACGCGGCCATCACCGAGACGAACCGTAGCCTGGCCTGCGCGAGCAACGGTCATGGCCGGGCCAGGCTTTAGCGTGGCCGGCGTCATCGAGCGCGGGCTGCCCCATGGCCTGGTGGTCGGAATCGGCGACGGCGTCGCAGGCCCGGCGCTGCTGGTGACGAGCCTCGGGCTGGGCGTGGCCGACGCCATCGGGCGCAAGCTTGCGGTCGGGCGGGAGGTGGCACTGCTCGAGCAGGCAGTGACAGCCAATAGCAGAAATAGGATTGAGCCAATTCGGGCGAGACGCCCGGTTTGCACCCTCTCCTCCTCAATAATCGGTCGCATCATGACCCCTCCATCGCTCGCATCGTGCGGCCGGCAGGTTCCCATTCGAGAATCCGTGCTTCAAGGTCATCAGGGCCTGATGAACCAGCTGGCAGCCGCCAAGTCGCCGCTGCTTCTGCTGCTGCCGCCGGCGATCAGGATCTCGCCGTCGTCCAGCAGCGTCGCGCTGAAGCCGCTGAGGTCTGGGAACCCGGTCGCGATCACCTGGAACGTCCCGCTGTCCGGGTCGAACGCCTCAACGGTACCCGTGGCCGCGCACTTCGAGTCCACCCCGCCGAAGAAAAGCACTCGACCATCCTGGATCTTGATCGCAGTCGACCCAGTACTCGGCGTCGACATCGGACCCACGGGGGTGAACCTCTCCGTCCCCGGATCGAAGACCTCCGAGACTACCGGGGTTATGCAACCCGCGCCGTTGTCGTACGCGCCCCATCCCGCGACGAGAACGCGTCCGTCGGAGAGCAGGGTAGAAGTTGTCGCGAAATCCTGGAGCACGAGCAAGGTGGACTGGGAGAGTGGGTGCGACGGATCGATCAACTCCGCGTTGGAGTTCGGGAAGATGTAGCCATGGCCTTCGTTGTCTCCTCCGACGATCAGCACTCGCCCGTCCTCGAGCAGCGTCGCCGTCGCTCCTTGTCGGGGCTCGGCCATGAGCGGTCCGTTGCTGAACCCGCCGCTCGCCGGGTCGAAGATCACGGTGGCGTTCGAAGTCGTGTCGTACGTGTACCAGCCGCCGGCGATGAGTACCCTACCGTCGGCGAGCAGCACCACCGCGGATTCCGATGGCATGCCGGCCGGTGGCTTGACTACGACCGAGGTCCCGCCGGCGGGATCGTATATTTCGATGGTACCGAGCTCGCCGACGCCGTCGCCGTCGCCGCCCGCCACGAGGACGCGGCCGTCTTTCAGCAGCAGGGCCTCCTCACCGCTACGCGGCTCGGCAAGCGAACCGTTGGGGCTGAACTTGCCGGTCCTCGGATCGTAGATCTCCACGCTCGCCGTGACGGGTACAAGGCACGTCATCTCGCACTTGCCCGTGAATGGAACGCTACCGCCCATGATCAGGACACGGCCATCACCGAGACGAACCTCGGCCTGGCCTGCGCGAGCAACAGTCATGGCCGGGCCGGGCGTCAACGTGGCCGGCGCCATCGGGCGCGGGCTGGCCTTTGGGCTGGGGGTTGGACTGGCCGTCGGGCTGATGGTCGGAATCGGTGACGGCGTCGCCGGCCCGGCGCGGCTCGCGACGACCGTCGGGCTGGGGGTAGCCGTGCTCCCGCAGGCAACCACGACCAGCAGCAGGCACAAGATCGAGCCCATTCGGGCCAGACGTCCGGTTCGCACCCTCTCCTCCCAGATCGCCTATATCGGTCCCATCATGACTCCCCATCCACCGCTCTTGTTGTGTGGCTCGGCTCAGCTGACCTTGTGCATAGCCGCGGCGTAGGACGTGATCGCGGCCTGGTTCATGCCCGACCCGACCATCGCGTACATGACTTTGGGGTTGGAGGTGTGGACCGTGACCGACCAAAGCCCGCTGGACCCGTCCAGCTCCCCGGTAAGGGGTCCGAACGCGGTGTTGCCCACTATGGGCGACCAGTACCCGGTGCAGGGGTTCGGGCTCATGGAACAGAAGCTGCCTTCGTAAACGTCGACCGTGTTACCAGCCGCGTTCTTGTACTGAACCACCACGCCGCCCTTGGCGTAGTCCACCTGACCCGCCACCACGCCCCAGCCCGACGGGAGGACAGCGCAGTACAAGTCGAAGCTCAGGTGCGACACCTGGTCCGCGAACCACTGCTTCATCGTGGCGCTTCCTGTGCACGGCACGGCAGCAGCCGGCAGCGTCGGCGCGGTGGTCGGTGTCGGAGATGCCGTTGGCGCGAGGGTGGGCGTCGGCGTCTCTGTAGGCGTTTGGATGGGCGTCGGCGTGGGCGTGGACGTGGCCGTCGGCGTGGCTGTAGGCGTTGCGATGGGCGTCGGCTGAGCGGGCGCCGGTGTGTGAGTGGAGCCCTGACACGCTCCGAAGACGAGGCTCATGGCCAAAGCCGCTCCCAGCAGGCCGGCTCTGCCCAGCGATCGCGAGACCATCTTGGTTCCCCTTCCTCATTTGTCGCTTCAATCGAGAAGCGATGTTGGTTTCGGTGCCCGCTGCTGCAGGCGATCTCCTTTGGGGCGCGGGTCCTGAGAAGACCCTAGAGAGGCTCTCGGCCGAGGTCAATCACGTATACGACAGCGGGAGAGTCGGGCGGCCTCCTCTGCGCTCACTGGTGCGGAGTTCTGGCGGCCGTTCGGCTGCCCTAGACCGGTTGTGCGCCAGATGCACACACCCGACCGATGGCACTCCTGCATATGTCGAACCAGTCGATTCCTTGCGTCCGATGCGAGGAAACGACTCATATCGGCCCAACGGGCGCCTCCAAAGTCCGTTGGCCGGTCAGGGCCGGCACGCTGAACGCCGAAACCACCCATATCACAGCCCTCGGATCGAGTTCGCTATCGTTGTGTGCGTCTGATGCAAGTGGGCGAGCCTGACCGATGCCGATTGCCGGTTTCGTGCACCTACCGCGAGGGGGCGACAACAGCGCCCGCGATTGAAGGCCTCCGTTGGCCCGCGACCCGCCCGAACCTGCTCAGCGACCCCCCGGAGATCGCCAGGAGGCAACAGTTCGGCCGCCCCGGGCGAACCCGAAGCGGCCGATCAATCTGCTACGAACCGAGGGTCGCTATTCCCAGCGGAAGAAGCGGGTGGAGATTCCCAGGCAGACGACCAGCCAGACCGCGAGGATCGCGAAGTCCGTGGTCAGCGGCACGATCTGGGTTCCGTTGACCATCGTCTGACGCAAGGCATCCGCGAGGTATGTCAGCGGCATCGCTCGACCGACCGTCTGAAGGAAGCCCGGCAGGAAGTCGAACTGGAAGAAGATGCCCGACAGGAACATCATCGGCATCTGTACGACCTGGACTACGCCGGTGGCCTGCTCTTCGGTCTTGAGGAACGAGGCCAGCATGAAGCCGATGGCCAGGAACGCCCCGGCCCCGAGCAGCACGAAGGCGCCGGCCGCCAGGACGTTACCCACGACCTGAACGCCGAAGAAGACCATGCCGATCCCGATTATCAGGACCGCATCCACGATCGCCACGAGCAGGCGCAGGAGCACGTTACTGCCGACAAGCTTCCAGCGGGACAGGGGCGTTGCGCCGATGCGCTTGAGGATGCCCTTCTCTCGCTGCTGAACCAGCGGAATCGCCGCGAAGACACCCAGCTGCATCAGGGCCATGGCAAGGATGCTCGGCACCAGGTACGCGACCGCGCCGATGTTGTTCGACGTCAGCGTCTGCGGTGAAATGCTCACGACCTCAGAGCCGCCGGCGATGGTCAGGTTGGCCCCGTTCTGCACCTGCGTCACCGCACCCACGACGATTTGATCGACCTGGGTCTTGGACGGATCGATGTAGTACTGGATCACGGCAGCGTGGGCCTGCTTGCTTGTCAAACCGGCGCCGAAGTCCTTGGGGATGACGATGATCGCGGAGACGTCGCCGTGCTGCATCGCCGCCTGCTCCTGCTCGAGCGTCCCGTACTGGAGCGTGAGTATCTGGACGCTCGAGAACGCCTGCCGCATCCCCGCCGAGGCCCCCGATGCGTCCTGATCGACGAAGCCGACGCTGATCCTGGTATCGCCGCCGCTGCCGCCGAAGATCCAGCCGAAGAGAAACACGAACATGATCGGGAAGAAGATGGTCCAGAAGAGGGCCGCTCGATCCCGGGTGAGGCTCTTGATGTTGGCGACCGTGAGGCCGAGGAGTGTCTTCATCGTTCGGCTCCTAGTCGCGCAGGGCTCGACCGGTCAGGTCGAGGAATACGTCTTCGAGGGTTGCCTGGCGGATGCCCAGGTTGTGCGGCTCGACGCTCAGGCCGTCGGCCATCGAGAGCAGAGCGCCGATCGTGTCCGGGATGTCCTTGGAATACAACACGGTCTGCCCGTCCTCCACAGCGGCCCGGGTCACGCCTCCAAGCTTGGCCAGCCCATCGGCCGGTAGCTTCGGGTTCGAGTCGAAGAAGACCGCGCGTTCCTTGAAGCGGCGGCCGATCAGATCGGGGACGGCGCCCATCTCCAGGATGTGGCCGTGGTCCATGATGGCCACGCGGTCGCACAGCTCGGCCGCTTCCTCCATGTAGTGGGTCGTGAGCATCACTGTCTTGCCCTTCGCCTGGAGGCCCTTGATCAGGTCCCACAGCGAGCGGCGCGCCTGCGGGTCCAGCCCCGTGGTCGGCTCGTCGAGGAAGACGAGCTCCGGGTCGTTGACCAGGGCGAGGGCGATCGAGAGGCGTTGTTGCTGGCCGCCCGACAGGTTCATCGACCGCGCCTTCGCCCGCTCGCCCAGGTCGACGGCGTCGATCAGCTGCTTGGTGGGCACGCGATGCTTGAAGAAGCTGCCGAAGAGATCCAGCAACTCGGTGACGGTCAGGCGCGGGTAGAGCGAGACGCTCTGCAGCTGGACGCCGATGCGTTCCTTGATCGGCTGGGGATGCTTGCAGACATCGAGACCGAGGACCTCGACGGTGCCCGAATCGGGCGGACGCAGGCCTTCGAGGACCTCGATCGTGGTTGTCTTGCCGGCGCCGTTTGGGCCGAGCATTCCGAAGACCTCGCCGCGCCCGACCTCGAAGCTCACTCCGTCGACGGCCTTGACGTCGCCGTAGTACTTCTTGAGGTCGGCGACGCGAATGACGGCCTCGCCGCTTTGAGTCATCTCACTCCCTGACTTCCTGCGCCGATCACCTTGGGTACCGGCTAGATCGATCGCAATTGTGGCGTCCCGACCAGCGAGCAGTCGTCCGCCCTGCGAATGATCGCCCTTCGGCCACGCGGACGATCGGTTGGCATCGAGCTGCGCGCCGGATGCTACACGGGTCCGTCCAGAAGCATGTCCGACGATCGCGGGCCGAGCAACGCGAAACCCAGCCGATCGTACAAGCGGATGGCGCGGGCATTGTCGGCATAGACCCCGAGGTAGATGAGGTCCACGTCACTCGCAATCGAGTCGCGGGCCAGAGCCAGCGTGATCGCCTTGGCGAATCCGCGACCGCGCCATTCGGGACGAGTTCCGATGGACGAGATGTAGCTGGCGCCGTCGAAGGTGTACCGCTCCCCGGTGGCCACGGGCTCGCCGTCGACGCGGATCAGATAAGCGTGGAAGTAGGACTGCTGCGTGGTCAGGCTGATCTCCGCGGCGAGACTGCCGCGGCGGGCCGCGGGGATGCGGAACGATTCGCCGATCACCAGCGCCAGGGATTCGGCCAGGGCTGGACGATCGGCCTCGGACGGGTTGTTCCAGCGCTCCAGCACGGCACCGGCGGGCAGCGGCGCTTCGCGAATCGCGGCCGGGTCGCTCAAGAGGATCATGTCGTACCCGCCGCCCTGATCCGCGAACCCATTGGCTGCCAGGCGGGCGACGAGGTCCGGCGGCGTGCTCAACCCCGGGATCGCCCAGATGTAGGGCTTGCGGTCGAGCGCGGCGAAGAGCTCCAGCGCTATATGCAGCCGGGCATCGAACTCTCGCGGATCGCCGGGCCAGCGCACGGCCGTCAGCCGGTTGAAGAACGGCTCTGTCTCGGTTGCCGAGAAGAGCATCACCGAGTCCCCAAAGTCGTGCCAGCCACGGCCGGGGATCGATATGGCTCGGGCGGGATGGACTTCGAGCGAACGCAGAGTCTCGGGGCTGAGGCCGAACCAGGGATCGGGGCCGCTGGGCAGTGGCATGACGCCAGCGTACGGGATCGCGGAGTGGGCGTGGCGGCTCAACGGCGCGTGTACCTACCCGATTCGGGTATATATGGGCGAGCGACTAATATATCTTGGCGCCTCCGGACTCGCCGCCCCTGCGACGTCGGCGGGTGGCGTCGTAGATCGGGAGTGAAATGCGCGCGCTGGCCCGTCGGATCGGTCTGGGCATAGCGGCTCGGGGCGACATCTCCGACACGATCGACTGGACGCGGCGAGCCCGCGACGCCGGCCTCGATTCCATATGGATCCACGACTCGTATTTCGAGCGCGATGCCATCACCTACGGCTCCGCGATCGCGGGGGCACTCGCCAACGACCCGGACAGCTCGTTCCGGCTTGCCCTCGGCGCGGTCAATCCGTACACGCGCCATCCGGTGGTTCTGGCGATGACCGGCTCGGCCCTCGACGAGCTGCTGCCGGAACGCATCGTCATGGGGCTCGGCACGGGACTGCCGCTCCGTCTGGGGCAGATGGGCATCCCCTACTCCCCGGCCGAGGCCGTCGGCCGCGTCAGCTCCGCCATGGATCAGGTCCGGGCCCTGTGGGCCGGCGAACGGCTGCCGTCCGCGACGCCCGGCCTGCCGCCGATCGTTCCGATGTTCCCGCCGGTTCATCGCATCCCGCTCTTCATCGCCGCGTACCGCAAGGACTTCGTGGAGCTGGCCGGGCAGAAGGCCGACGGCTACCTGGCCCGACCATGCGAATCGATCGCGTCGCTGCGCGGCATCCTGGAGCGGCTGCGCGCCTCGGCGGTCGCCGCCGGCCGCGACCCGCGCGACGTGGAGACCGCCGCATATCTGCTGTCGCTCGTCGACAAGACCCGCCGCGAGGCCCTCAACCGGGCCAAGCGCGAGCCTTTCGTGATCTACATGATGTCGGTCCTGGGTGACGTCTCGCTCCGGCGGGCCGGCTTTCCCGCTGAGATGCGCGACCGGATCGCGGCGGCCTGGCGGGCCGAGGACTACCACGGGGCCGGCAAGCTCATCCCCGACGAACTGTTGGACGCGTTCATGCTCTGCGGAACCCGCGAGGATGTCGCGGCGAGGGCCATGGCATTCCACGTCGAAACGGGGCTGGACCTGCCACTTCTGCAGCCGGTCGTCCAGGATGAGACGCAGACGATCGAACTGATCGAGGCCGCGAAGCTGTACGCCGCTCTGCCGGAACGGGTCGCCGGGGGCGATGCCGTGGCCGCCTCGTCGTCCGGCCTAGCCGGCACGTCGTCCCGCGCGCCCGGAGGGCTGCTCACCGACTCCGACGCCGGGACCGGTGAGGTCGGCCTGGCCGACGACCGCAGGCTCGGTCTGTTCGATCGGGGGCGACGCCGGCTCGCGGCCGCGTATGAAATCCTCCGCCCGTTCGCCTACACCGCGTCGGCCATCCCGGTCCTCGCCGGCGGAGCGCTCGCGGTCGTGGACTCGCGCTTCTCCTGGTTGCCGTTCCTGGCGGCCCTGGCCGGCGGGATGCTGCTCCACTCCGGCACCAACGTCATCAACGAGGTCTACGACGTCCGCAAGGGCATCGACACGATCACCTCGCCTCGCATGAGCCACGCCGTCCTCAAGGGCCGAGTCAGCGAGAAGGGCGCCTATGCCTTCGCCATCGGCCTCTTCGTCGCCGCGATCATCGTGGGCGTCTACCTGACCTGGCTCCGCGGCCCGGCCATCATCGGCTTCGGTCTGCTCGGCCTGGTCGCCGGCTACACCTACACGGCGCCGCCGTTCCAGTACAAGTACCGAGCCATGGGCGTGCCGGTCGTCTTCCTGCTCATGGGCCCGATCATGGTCGGCGGCTCGTACTTCGCCATCACCGCGACCTGGGATGTGCGGGCGCTCGTCCTGTCCGTGCCCGTCGGATTGCTCGTTGCCGCGATCCTGCACGGCAACGAATGGCGTGACATCAGCGAGGACACGCGGGCAGGCATCGTGACCCTCTCGAGTCGCCTCGGGCGCGACTGGGCCCACTACGGCTATCTTGCGCTCGTGATCGGAGCCTACGTGACACTCGGCATAGCGGTGACCCTGCGTTGGTTGCCGCCGACGACCGCGGTTGCCCTATTCTCACTGCCATTCCTGGCCCAGGTGATCCGCTCGGCCGAACTGGGCGCGACCGGCCAGGCTCGGGCCATCGCCATGATCGACTTCCAGACCGCTCGACTCCACTTCGCCTTCGGGTCGTTGCTGGTGGTGGGCTTGCTGCTGGCCAGGCTTCTGCCGTGACTGCGGACCGATCGCCGGGCCCAAGTCGGACCCTCGACGCCGCCTTCGCACTGGGGCTGGCGGCTGCCGTCCCGGCGTTTGCGGCCACCTTCCGCGGTCCGCGGAATCGGTTCTGGAGTCGGATGACCGCCACGGGCGTGGTGCTCGGCGGCCTGGCGTTGGTCGCGAACCCCCGCCTTCGCCACACGCGCATCGGTGTTCGGGAAGTGGCGATGGGAGCCGCCTCGGCCGCGGTGCTTTACGGAACCTTCAGCCTGGGCGACCGTTTCGCACGACGTTTCGTGCCCGGCGGCGACGCCCAGATCCGCGACATCTACTCGCTGCGCGAGCTGGCGCCGCGTTCGGAGACGGCGGCGCGGCTGGTCACGATCATCGGCCCGGCCGAGGAGCTGTTCTGGCGCGGACTGGTTCAGGAGGCGCTCATGCGTCGCCACGGCCGCTGGACCGGCGCGGCCGTGGCGGCGGTTGCGTACTCCGCCGTGCACGTGACGACGGGCAACTTCACCCTGATGGGCGCGGCGGGGATCGCCGGCGCCCACTGGTGCGCGCTCTATGCGGCAGGCGTGCCGATCGGTGCCCTGATCGTGAGCCACTGCGCCTGGGACGTCTGGATATTCCTGGTTCAGCCCACCGGCGAGATCACCGTGGTCGCCGGGGCCGGCTGACCATCATCGGCCGACTGACCAGAACTGCCCCGGAACCTCAGCGAGCCGGGCCGACGGTGCGCCAAGCAAGCTTGGCTTTAGGCCGAGGCGCGACCGAGCACGAGCCAGGCAAGCCTGGCTTTGGCGCGCGCACCTGAGGGTGCGTAAGCGAGGAGCGGAAGGGCAACGTGCCAGCTGCGCTGGCCCACGGCATCGGCCGGCTGCCCGGCTCGCGCTTCTAGTTGGTCCACCTTTCCATGACGCGGGCCCACTTCTCGGCCGTTCGTGCCGGACGTAGACGCTGGCGGTGGACTCGTCGCTGCTCGAGGTCCTGGAGGACCGGGCGGAGCAGACTCAGCCAGCCGTCAACGCGCTCGTAGGAAAGTTCCTGCGCGGCCATGATTCCGCCCACGACGCCGTTATCCAGCTTGCGCCAGAGAATTCCGATGCCCCAGTCGCCGAATTCGAGCGAGGCCTGCGTCGCCGGTCCGCCGAGGTAGCTGCCCAGGGTCAGGAAGCGGGGCCATGTCGAGGCCGCGGCCGGATCGACCAGGGCATCGATCAGCGATTTGACCACCCACCACAAACCTTCAGATCCGAGATCGACTCGCTCCTTGCCGACGGCCCAAAGATGGCCATCGCCCCGCTCGTCCATCTGGAGAGCGAGCCCATTCGGCCAGCCGGGCAAAGAGAACGACAGCGGCTCGACCGGCGAGACGTAAATGTTGGCGTGATCGGGGAACGAGTTCGCGGCGGCGGAGGGCGGGACCCCGACCACCTCGATCTGCTGGCCCGTCTTGCCGGCCCTCTTGATGAGGCCGCGAACAACGACCGCGACATCCTCGTCGCTCATCGGCGAGGCGTCTTTCCAGGTAGGACTAGGGCTCAACTCGAAGAGCCTGGCCAGCCGATCGCCGTCGGCAGGTCTGGTGAGGACTCGCACGGCTCGACCGTCGACGGCCATTTCAAAGGTCTCGTCCGCAACGCCCAATCTCGTTGTCATGGTGCCTCCTCCGGTCCAACGCGGCGGACTCGATTGGAGCGATTGCTCTCTCCATGAGCCAGCTCGCGGCACGTCTTTGCGGCACCTCGCGCGGATCCAGAGCCAACGCGAGCTGCGTCCGGGAGGGGCACCTACCCCGACACCTCCAGAGGATAGCGCAATTCCACGCCGCAAGTGGGACTTTTGGCGCAGATACCCAGGACTATTGGAGCGGCTCGGCTTCGATCGAACCCGAGCCGCGGTCGCGAGTTGCCCGGCGCGCCAGATGTCCGCATGAGTCGGCGGTGACTCAACGGGCCCACCCTCGCCACCGCCCGGGCCACGGCCGGCGGGCGCGCGCATCTATACTCGTGCTCCCCGCCCGTCCCGCCATCGACGGGCGACACGTATCTCTGAGGAGCTCGCGTCATGGACACCGCCAAGGATCAAGTCGTCCCCGCTTCCGCCGCCACTCCGGCCGGCGCATCGGCCGGCGACCCGCGTCCGGCGGGGAGCGCCCCGGGCACATCGACAGGGCTGGCCGCCGCGGGCGACTTCGCGGCGCTCTCCGTGCCCCACCTTTCGCCGATCCTGGGCCGCTACTACGAGCGCAGCTGGAGCCACGGCGAAGGTCACACGCTCTTCGATTCGAGCGGCCGCGGTTTCCTAGATTTCGCATGCGGCATCGCCACGACCTCGCTCGGCCACCACCATCCGGCGGTCACGGCCGCGATCAAGGACCAGGCCGACAAGCTGCTGCACATCTGCAACGCGCTCGGCTACCTGGAGCCAGTCGCCCAGCTGGCGACGCTCCTCGCCGACGCCTGCCCGGATCCGCTCGACACCGTCTTCTTCTGCAACTCCGGAGCCGAGGCGATCGAAGCCGCGCTCAAGCTGGCTCGACGAGTCACCGGCCGGCCGGGCATCGTGGCATTCCGAGGCGCGTTCCACGGCCGAACCTTCGGCGCCGCCTCGATCACCAGCTCGAGCATCAACTACAGGCAGGGCTATGAGCCGCTCCTGCCGTCGGTCTACCTGACGCCGTTCCCGAACGTCTACCGCTACTTCGGCGATGACGAAGAGGCGGCAACGGCCGGCGCGATGGCCGCGCTGCGAACGCTGCTGAGCCACGAGATTCCACCAACGTCGGTCGCCGCGATCATCATCGAGCCGATACAGGGCGAGGGCGGCTTCAACCCGGCGCCGGCCTCGTTCCTGCGCCAGCTGCGAGCCCTGTGCGACGAGAACGGCATCATGCTCATCCTCGACGAGGTCCAGTCCGGTGTGGCTCGCACCGGCAAGATGTGGGCCTTCGAGCACGCCGGCATCGTGCCCGACGTGGTGTGCGTGGCCAAGGCCCTGGCCAACGGCATGCCGCTCGGAGCTATCGTCAGCCGCCGCGAACTCCAGGAGCGATGGGGCGTCGGCGCCCACGGCACGACGTTCGGTGGCAACCCGGTCTGCTGCGCCGCCGGGGTCGCCGTCATGCGCACGATCGAGGAGCAGGGCCTCGTCTCGAATGCCGCCGCGCGCGGAGCCGAACTGCTGGCCGGGCTGAAGGCGTTGATGGCCAAGGACGACCGCATCGGCGACGTTCGGGGTCCCGGTCTCATGGTGGGCGTCGAGTTGGTCCGCGACCGCGTCACCAGAGAACCCGACGGCGAGACCTGCGAGGCGCTCGTGCAAGCCTGCGCGGATCAGGGGCTGCTCGTGCTCAACTGCGGCACCCACCACAGCGTCGTCCGCTTCCTGCCCCCGATCGACGTGACGAGTGCGGAGATCGCGACCGGCATCGACCTCTTCGCGGCGGCCTTGCGCGCACTTCCGCGCGCCACGGCCTAGCCACGGCCTAGCCACGGCGGGCCGCGCCACACCCCGAGAATCGTTGAAGCCCGCGGCGGTAGACGCGGGCTTCAACCGGATTCGGCGGGTTTCGGGCACTTGCCCCGTGACGGGGCCCCGCCGAACCTGCGGCTAGCGGTTCTTGTCGAGGAAGGTCATCACGTCCTCGAGTCGGAAGCGACGATCTCCTCGCTTGCAGACACGATAGAAGGGCAGTTCGCCTCGATCGCCGAGTCGCTTCACTGTGTTGACATGTAGGTGAAGCATCGCCGCCACTTCGCCTGCGGTAAGCATCGGACCGAGTTCATTAGCGGCCATGGCAGCCATGAGTTCCTCTGCGCTGCGTCTGCAAGTGATGCCGTTGAGGTTCGCGATAGACCAGGCCCGTTCCGGGCCGAAGCGACGCGAACCGTACAGACTCCACCCAACCGTCACAAGCCGTACTTTGGACTAGCGCAGTCGGTACCAGCCCGGGGCCAGCCACATGTACTAGTCGCGACGCCGCGAGTCACATGCGGTCGGCCCGGGAAGGGGCCGCCGGGCTCGGCCCGGATTCGCTCTGGCTGCCTCCCGGCTACTGGCCGGCGGCCGGTGAGCCCGAACTGACGGGTGACGGCGACGGCGGCGGCGCACACAGGACGGCCGGCGCCGACGAACTCGGGCTGGCCACCGGCGACGGCGATGGCGATGGCGACGATCCGGGACTCACGGACGCGCCACCGGAAGCCGAGGACCCGGCGCTGGGCAGAGTCGATGCACCCGGGCTGGCCGACGGCCCGGAGGTCGCACACGGAGCGAGCGATGGCAATGCCAGGGTCCCTTGTGCAGCAGGCGGGGCTTCCATTATCTGGACGCGTGCCAGCGCGTAGGCGGCCATCATTGCGGTGTCGTCGTCCTTGACCATGCTGCCCGTGTCTACGATATCCGCCCCCGACTGCGCGGCGACCAGGATGCCGATATCCGACGCCTCCTGGTTCAGGGCGCTGACGAACTGCTGCACGGCGTCGCCGTTGGGGGTTGTGCTCGTCGAGGACGGAACCGGGGTCGCGTTGGCGCTGTCCCAGCTGGTCACCTTGCCCAGGTCCCCCACCCAACCGTCGAGGTCGCCGCGGAGCGCCGAATAGCCGGCGAGTTGGGCGGTGTAGTCGTTGACCTTGTCGGCGACCTTCTGGCGGTCGGCCTGGATCTTGGGCAACCACGTGCTCTCGATCCGGGTCCAATTCTCCCTGGCAGAGGGCGGGTGCGGTCCAAAGCTGATCCACCACCAGACGACGACGAACACAAGCACGAAGGCGGCAAAGAGCGGCAGGTACGCCCCGAACAGCTCGTCGAGGTACCTGTAGCCGGCGGAGTGGCGAATCCGGGCCAGACGTCCACGCCGGCGGACGGGGCGCCCGTCGCGGCGAGTCGGCTTCGATGCGACCTCATCGGGCTGCTCATCGTCGAACTCGTCCGCAGCCTCGACCGGCTTGCGGGCAGCCGTGGTCGCTCGCGACGCCTTTTTGTGGCTGGGTGGCGCTGCTCGGCCGCGACGCGTCTGTGGCGACAATTCGGATCCTCCTGACACGAGGCCCCGGCGGGCCCTGGACGGCTCGTCTCTTGCGGCCGGACCCCTCCGAACCGCTCGCGACGGGGCGTCGGAAGTCTATCGCGATTCGCCGAAGGAACGTGGACCGAACCGCCTACGCCGCCGACGATCGGCCCGCCCAACGGCTCCTGCGGCCGTCGGTTCCGCCGGCGTGTTACCGATTCGCAACCTTCGCAACCTTGACCTGGGACCACTCCCTATTCGACACTCCTCTTTCCGCGAAGGAAAGAGGCCTCCTGCGAAGGGGCAGGCAGCGCTGTCGCCGGCGCGGGGCGATATGGTTCTGGCGTAGTCGAGCGAGGACGGCCCAAGTTGAGGCAGATAGGCGGACCGCGAGCTCAGGGGCTGTACGACCCCCGGTTCGAGCACGACGCGTGTGGCTTCGGCTTCGTCGTGGACATCGCCGGGCGTCCGTCGCACGCCATCGTTCGGGACGCTCTGACCGTCCTGGTCAACCTCGAGCATCGCGGGGCCACCGGCTCGGAGAAGAACACCGGCGACGGCGCAGGACTCACCATCCAGATCCCTCACCGCTTTCTCAAGGACGTTGCCGCCAAGTCGGGGGTCACGCTCCGGGGCAAGGGCGGCTACGGCGTCGGCATGGTCTTCCTGCCGCAGGACAGGATCGGTCGCGTGGATTGCTTCCGCCTCTTCGAGCAGGTCGTCGCCGACGAGGGCCTCCACTTCCTCGGCTGGCGTGATGTCCCGACGGAGAACTCCAGTCTGGGAGCGAGCGCCAAAGCCGCCCAGCCACTCATTCGCCAGGTCTTCATCGACCGCCCGGAGAGCCTCGTCGAGGACATGTCGTTCGAGCGCAAGCTCTACATCGTCCGTCGTCTCGTCGAGAAAGCCGTTTCACGTTCCGCGATTCCCTCACGCGGCGACTTCTACATCCCCTCGCTGAGCTGCCGGACGATCGTCTACAAGGGCATGCTCAACGCCTCGCAACTGCGCCTCTTCTACCCCGACCTGGCCGACGAGCGTGTCGAGAGCGCCATTGCCATGGTCCACTCTCGCTTCTCCACCAACACCTTCCCTTCCTGGCCACGCGCCCACCCCTACCGTTACATCAGCCACAACGGCGAGATCAACACCCTCCGCGGCAACGTCAACTGGATGCACGCCCGCCAGTCGCAGTTCAGCTCGAAGGTCTTCGGCGACGAACTGACGAAGGCTCTGCCGGCCATCGACATCGAAGGCTCGGACTCGGCAATCCTCGACAACGTCCTGGAGCTGCTCTACCTGTCCGGCCGCTCGCTGGCCCACGCACTGATGATGATGGTGCCCGAGCCCTGGCAGCACCACGAGTCGATGGCGCAGGAGAAGAAGGCCTTCTACGAGTTCCACGCCTGCCTGATGGAGCCGTGGGACGGCCCTGCCTCGATCGCCTTCACCGACGGTATCCGCGTCGGTGCCACGCTCGACCGCAACGGACTCCGCCCCGCCCGCTACTGGGTCACGGCCGACGGCCGCGTAGTCATGGCCTCGGAAGCGGGCGTCCTGGACATCGCGCCGGACCAGGTTCTGGCCAAGGGACGCCTGCAGCCGGGTCGCATGTTCCTGGTCGACACCGCCGAGCAGCGCATCATCTCGGACGACGAGTTGAAGCGGCGCGTCACCACCGAGCATCCCTACCACGAATGGGTCGGCGAATGGTTGGTCAAGCTGACCGAGCTGCCGCCACCGCCGCGCGTCATCGAGCCCGATCACGAGACGGTCCTGCGCCGCCAGGAAGCCTTCGGCTACACCGCCGAGGACGTGCGCATGATCATCAACCCGATGGCCGTGACCGGCACCGAGCCGGTCGGCTCCATGGGCAACGACGTCGCGCTGGCCGTTCTGTCGGAGCGGCCACAGCTGCTCTACTCGTACTTCAAGCAGCTCTTCGCCCAGGTCACCAACCCGCCGATCGATTCGATCCGCGAGGAGATCATCACCGCCACCGAGATGGCCATCGGCCCCGAGGGCAACCTCCTGGAGCCGGAGCCGCGGTCTGCCCACCAGCTGGAATTGCCCTCGCCCGTCCTCTCGAACGAGGAACTGGAGAAGATCCGCAACCTCTCCTGCGATGACGCGTCGGGCACACCCGACCCACACGGGTTCAAGACGATCACGCTGCCGATGCTATGGAGCGTGGCCGACGGCGGATCCGGGCTGCGAAAGGCCATCGAGCAGCTCCGGGACCGCTGCTCCGAGGCGATCGCCGAGGGCCACAACATCATCATCCTCTCGGACCGCGGCCACGACGCCACCATGGCCCCGATCCCGGCCCTGCTGGCCGTCTCGGCGGTTCACCACCACCTGGTCAGGTCCGGCACCCGAACCCAGGCCGGCCTCGTCCTGGAGTCGGGCGAACCGCGCGAAGTCCATCACTTCGCCATGCTCCTCGGCTACGGCGCCAGCGCGGTCAACCCGTATCTTGCCTTCGAGACGGTCCACGACCAGGTCCGTCTGGGCATGATTTCGGGCTCCGCCGAGATCGCCGAAAAGAAGTACCGCAAGGCGATCGCCAAGGGCGTCGTCAAGGTCATCTCCAAGATGGGCATCAGCACCATCCAGAGCTACCACGGCGCGCAGGTCTTCGAGGCCGTCGGGCTCAACCCGGACTTCATCGACGAGTACTTCACCGGCACGCCAACCCGGATCGGCGGCGTCGGCATAGACGTCGTCTCGCGCGAAGTGAAGATGCGCCAGGATCGGGCCTATCCGCCCAAGCGGCCGATCTACCACAAGCAGCTCGGCGTCGGTGGCGACATCCAGTACCGCGTCGAGGGCGAGCAGCACCTCTTCAACCCGCTGTCCATAGCCGCGCTCCAGCACGCCACCCGGAGCGGCAGCTACCCGGCGTTCAAGGAATACTCCAAGCTGATCGACGACCAGTCCGCCGGCCTGTGCACGCTGCGCGGATTGATGGACTTCAAGTCGAACCACCGCCATCCGCTCTCGATCGACGAGGTCGAGCCGATCGAGTCGATCGTCAAGCGCTTCAAGACCGGAGCCATGAGCTACGGCTCGATCTCGCGGGAGGCGCACGAATCTCTGGCCATCGCCATGAACCGCCTGGGCGCCAAGTCGAACACCGGCGAGGGCGGCGAGGATCCGGCCCGCTTCGAGACCATGCCCAACGGCGACTCGCTCAAGAGCGCCATCAAGCAGGTCGCGTCGGGCCGATTTGGCGTCACCAGCGAGTACCTGGTCAGCGCTCGCGAGATCCAGATCAAGATGGCTCAGGGCGCCAAGCCCGGCGAAGGCGGCCAGCTCCCCGGGCACAAGGTCTACCCCTGGATCGCCAAGGTCCGCCACTCGACGCCCGGTGTGGGCCTCATCAGCCCGCCACCGCATCACGACATCTACTCCATCGAGGACCTGGCCGAGCTGATCCACGATCTCAAGAACGCCAACCCCGATGCCCGGATCTCCGTCAAGCTGGTCTCCGAAGTCGGCGTAGGGACGATCGCCGCGGGCGTCGCCAAGGCCCACGCCGATGTGATCCTGATCAGCGGCCACGACGGCGGGACCGGCGCCTCGCCGCTCTCGTCGATCAAGCACGCCGGCCTGCCGTGGGAACTCGGCATCGCCGAGACGAACCAGGTCCTGCTCATGAACGACCTGAGGTCGCGCGTCGCGGTCGAGGTCGACGGACAGATGAAGACCGGCCGCGATGTCGTCATCGGTGCCCTGCTCGGCGCCGAGGAGTTCGGCTTCTCCACGGCTCCGCTGGTGACGCTCGGCTGCGTGATGATGCGCGCCTGCCACCTCAACACCTGCCCGGTCGGCATCGCGACCCAGGACCCGGAACTGCGCAAGCGCTTCACCGGCGACCCGCAGTACGTGGTCAACTTCATGACCTACGTGGCCACCGAAGTTCGCGAGTACATGGCCCAGCTCGGCTTCCGGACCTTCGAGGAGATGGTCGGCCACCCCGAGCGCCTCGAGATGCACCGGGCGATCGACCACTGGAAGGCCCACAACCTCGACTTCAGCCGCATCCTGTTCCAGCCCCAGGTGCCCAAGTCGACGCTCCGGACCTGCCAGATCAGCCAGGACCACAAGCTCGAGGTTTCGCTCGACGTCACGACCCTGATCCCCTTGTGCAAGCCGGCGCTCGAACGCGGTGAGCGCATCGACGCCGAACTGGCGATTCGCAACGTCAACCGCGTCGTCGGAACCACACTCGGGTCCGAGGTCACCCGCCGCTACGGCGGGCAGGGCCTGCCCGAAGACACGATCAACCTCCACTTCCGCGGCTCGGCCGGGCAGAGCTTCGGCGCCTTCATCCCGAAGGGCGTCAGCCTGACTCTCGAGGGCGACGCCAACGACTATCTCGGCAAGGGGCTCTCGGGCGGCAAGATCATCCTCTACCCGCCGCGCGACTCGAAGTTCGTCGCCGAAGAGAACGTCGTCACCGGCAACGTGGCCCTCTACGGTGGCACCTCGGGCGAGGCCTACATCCGCGGCATCGCCGGCGAGCGCTTCGCCGTTCGCAACTCCGGGGTCAACGCCGTCGTCGAGGGTGTCGGCGATCACGGCTGCGAGTACATGACCGGAGGCCGGGTCGTGGTCATCGGCAAGACCGGCCGCAACTTCGCCGCGGGCATGTCCGGCGGTGTGGCCTACGTCCTGGACGAGAGCGGCGAAGGCGGGGCCGTCGGCGGCGGCTTCGAGCGCGTCTGCAACAAGGAGATGGTCCAGCTCTTCCCGCTGTCGGACCCGGACGAAGTGGCCGAGATCCGGCGGCTCCTGGAGCGCCACGCCGAGTACACCGCCAGCCCACGGGCCCGGGCGCTCCTCACCGATTGGAGGACCACGGTCAGTCGGTTCATCCGTGTCGTCCCCAACGACTATCGGCGCGTCATGGAGGCCCAGGCCAGGATGCGAGAGAAGGGGATGTCGCAGGACGAGGCCGAGATGGCCGCCTTCGACGACAACGTCCTCGATGCCAAGCGCGTGGCGGGGAACTAGACGATGGGCAAGACAACCGGCTTCATGGAGTTCGGACGCGAACCGGCCCACGTGCGGCCGCCGCTCGAGCGCGCCAAGGACTGGCAGGAGACCCACCCCGGCTACGAAGAGCAGACCCTGCGCGAGCAGGGTGCCCGTTGCATGGACTGCGGCACTCCCTACTGCCACACCGGCGCGCTCGTAAACGGCCTGGCCCTGGGCTGCCCGATCCACAACCTGATCCCGGAGTGGAACGATCTGGTCTACCGCGGCCAGTGGCGCGAGGCGATCATCCGCCTCCAGAAGACCAACAACTTCCCCGAGTTCACCGGCCGAGTCTGCCCGGCTCCGTGCGAGGGCTCCTGCACCCTGGGCATAAGCCAGCCACCGGTCACGATCAAGACCATCGAGAACGAGATCATCGAGCGCGCCTTCCTCGAGGGCTGGGTCGTCCCCGAGCCGCCCCTGAGCCGGACCGGCTTCAAGGTCGCGGTCGTCGGCAGCGGTCCGTCCGGCCTCGCGGCCGCGGCGCAGCTGAACAAGGCCGGGCACGACGTCGTGGTCTACGAGCGCGACGACCGAGTCGGCGGCCTCTTGATGTACGGCATTCCCAACATGAAGCTCGACAAGGCCGTCGTGGAGCGGCGCATCAAGCTGCTCGAGGCCGAGGGCATCACTTTCGTGACCGGCACCGCCGTCGGCGTGGACGTCCCGGCCGAGAAGATCGTAAAGGACTTCGACGCCGTAGTGCTGGCCACTGGATCCACGGTCCCGCGCGACCTCGGGGTCGAAGGGCGTGAGCTTTCGGGCGTCCATTTCGCCATGGACTTCCTCGTCGCCAACACCAAGGCGCTCCTCGGCGGGCCGGCCACGCCGATCTCCGCCGCCGGCAAGAACGTGATCGTGATCGGTGGCGGCGACACCGGCACCGACTGCGTCGGCACGGCCATCCGCCAGGGCGCGAAGAGCGTCACCCAGCTCGAGATCCTGCCTCAGCCACCGGAGACCCGCGCCGCCGACAACCCGTGGCCGCAGTGGCCCAAGGTCTACAAGATGGACTACGGCCAGGAAGAGGCCGCCGCCCTATGGGGCGCCGATCCGCGGCGATACCTGATCAACACGCGGCGGCTCGTCGGGGACGCGGGGGCCGTCAAGTCGATCGAAACGGTCGAGATCGAGTGGGTCCACACGCCCGGCGGACGGCCCGAGATGCGCGAATGCCCCGGCACGGAGCAGTCGCTCCCGGCCGATCTCGTCCTGATCGCGATGGGCTTCGTGGGTCCCGCTCCGGAGCTCCCGACCGCTTTCGGCTGCAAGCTCGACCACCGCGGCAACATCGTCCACGATGAGGACTTCATGACGACCACGCCCGGCGTCTTCGCGGCGGGCGACTGCTCGCGTGGCCAGTCGCTCGTGGTCTGGGCCATCAACGAAGGCCGCCTGGCGGCCCGCGCGGTCGACAAGTATCTGATGTTCGGCGAGTCCGTTCTTCCGGATTATTGACCGCCTGCCGGATCGACCGAGATGAGGGCGAGCGACGTGCCATCGGCCGACTTCAGGACGAGCATCCGGCCGTCCGGCGACCACTGGGCCGGCACGAGCCACGAACCCCGAGGCTGACCGCTCACCTTGTCGAACGTCAGGTCGCGGTCGACGACCAGGCCCGATGACCCGAGATCCAACAGGGTCGCCTTGCCGTCCGCCCCGAGGATTCGAACGAGGTTGCCGGTGGCGGCGATATCCAGGGAGGCCCCCGTCGTCGAGTCGATGGCCCAGTAGAGGACGATCCCGTTCCAGTCCGGTAGCGAAGCCGTGGCGCCTACGAGTGCCAGTGAGCCGCCTGAGGTGAGGCAGTAGACGTGGTCGTCGTCGGCCCAGCCAAGCAGTCGGGCGTTCGAGACCGTCTTCACCCGGCCCGTGGCGATGTCGAGAATCTCGAGATCGTTGTCCGATCCGGCTGCCAGGCGGGTACCGCTCGGGTTGAAGGCCATTGCGCCCCGGACGTCGGGAGCCGTGGCCAGGACCTTTCCCGCCGCGAAGTCGACTATGTCGACCGGGCCCTTCCAGCCGTACATCTCGGCGTCCAGTCCAGAGCAGCTCATGTGCCCGAGCAGGAGCCGCTTGCCGTCAGGCGACCAGCCGAACGGAGTCGCCTTCTCGCCCGCCTTCACGTACCCGCCATTCTTGTACCAGTCGATGATCGGGTCGCCGGTGCAGGCCGGCACGGCCACGATGATCGCCGCCGAGCCGTGGCCGTTGGCGACGACCCGGCTGTTCGCGGTGGGCCCGCCGCTGTGGCTCGTTGAGACGTCGGCGACATAGCCCGCGCCGTCGATAAGATGGGTCGAGTCGAGCCAGCCCTCGATCGACCCGAACTCGGACACGAACCCGCCGAAACGGTCGTACACGCGGGTCTTGTACTGGTCACCGTCCGTGACCAGCAGGTAAGCCCCGTCCGGCGACCAGGCGTAAGTGCCGTATAGGCCGAGGGGCAACCTCGCAACCACCTGCGTGCCGGTGGGAGTGTTCAACGTCGCGACCTGGTCCACGCCGGCCGAGGTTCGGCGCGCGACTACCTGCGTGCCGGTGGGGGTATTCAACGTCGCGACCGGGTCCACGCCGGCCGAGGTTGGGCGGGCGTCGGCCAGACCCAGAGGCCCGGCGGCAACGACAACCGCGGCTAGGAGTGCGGCGGCCCCGGTCGGGACCACCCAGCGCCACGAGATCCTGCTCACCATGCCCCCCCTGCTGCGGCCAACAACCCCATTGTCTACCCTACGTCCAAGCCGCTACCGTGCACTCATGTCCGCCAACGACGCCGAGACCGAACGCATCCGCCGCATCTACGACCGTCGCGCGGCCATGGCCCGCTCCTCCGGCGGCAACGCCAACCTGCGCTGGCTGTGCGGGCAGGCCGAGGGCGAGACGCTTGAAATCGGGATCGGCCGCGGGCGGACGCTGCCCTTCTACCCGCCGGGCCTGCGCTTGACCGGGATCGACCTGAGCGGCGCGGCGCTCGAGGCCGCCCGGCGCCGGGCAGCCGACCTTGGCGTGAACGCCACTCTGCGCCAGGGCGACGCGACGGCGCTCCCCTACCCCGACGACCACTTCGACACGGTCGTCTTCAGCTTCGTCCTGTGCACGATTCCGGACGACCGAGGAGCCGTCGCCGAAGCCGTGCGGGTGCTCCGTGCGGGCGGCCGGCTGCTGCTCGTAGAGCACGTCCGCAGCCCCAACCGAGCGGTTCGGACGATCGAGCGGCTGCTCGAGCCGATAACGCTCCGCCTGCAGGCGGACCACCTGCTGCGCGAACCGCTCGACCACGTCCTGGCCGAGGGCCTCGAACTCGAGACGCTGGAGCGGTCGTGGTTCGGGGTGGTGGAGCGGCTGGTCGCCCGCAAGCCCGAGGCCGACGAGATGGCCGAAGCCGTCTGAGACCGAGCGGCGGCGAGGGTCTACTTCGGTCTATTTCGTCGGCGCGGGTGAGGTGCCCGGGACGCCCGAGTAGCTGGCCGACTCCACGAAACCGAATGTCGAAATCGGCCAGTAGCGAACGAAAGCCCGCCCGATAACCGAGGACTTGGCGATCGTCCCGAAGACCCGGGAGTCCTCCGACTCATCGCGGTGATCGCCCATGACGAAGAACTGCCCGTCGGGGACTCGCCAGCTGGCCAGCCCGTTCCTCGGCACCGTCGGCTGGCCGTCGTAGACGTAGGGCTCGTTGAGCTTGACGCCGTTGACGTAGACGGCGTTGTCGTGGATCTCGACCAGATCGCCCGGCAGCCCGATCAGGCGCTTGATGAACGGGTCCTTGTTCTCGTCCTCGAAACCCTTGGGCGGCGCGAAGACGATGACATCGCCGCGTTCGTAGGGACTGAATATCGGCGAGATCTTGTCGACCAGGACCATCTGATCAGGCTCGAGAGTGTGCTCCATCGAGACCTGGTAGATCCGGTACGGCTGAGCGACGAAGCTCTGGACGACCCAGAAGATGATGACGGTGAGAAGGACTGTCTCGAGGACTTCGAGAAGACAACCGCGCCAGCGAGTGCTCATCTGGAAACAGTACCCCTCTGCAGGTCGCGATCGTCTTCGCGATAGGGTCGGCCTGATTGGCCGCGTCCGAATCACGGTCGCGACCGGCCTAGAAGGTAGCACCTCCGGCACTTTGGGACGCGGCCTTCGGGTCATGAAGCCGCGGCCGTTCCGGCAAGCGATCAACCCAGTTGGGGCCGCGCTGCGGAGTCGACCAGCGGATTCGCATCGACCTCGCCACAATCTGGCCATGAGCGAGCAGAAGGATCTGATGCTTCGAGGCGAGATCTTCTGCTGGGACGACCCCGAACTCGAGGCCGGCCGGCTGCGCGGAGCCCGGCTGCTGGAGAGGTACAACAGCACTCCCCGAGCCGAGGTCGCGGCCAGAGAGGCCATCCTCAAGGATCTGTTCGGTCATCTCGGCGAGCGAGTCAACATCGTCGCCCCCGTGTACTGCGAGTACGGCGACCAGATCAGCGTCGAGGACGACGTCTTCATGAACGTCAACGTCATGCTCCTCGACGTCGGGCGGATCGTGGTCAAGCGTTGGGCCATGCTCGGCCCTGGCGTGCAGCTTCTGACCGCGACGCACCCGATCGAAGCCCAGGGGCGCATCGACAAACTCGAGCAGGGCAAGCCGATAACCATCGGCGAGGCCGCGTGGCTGGGCGGTGGTGTCATCGTGTTGCCGGGTGTGACCATCGGCGATCGCACCACGGTCGGTGCCGGTAGCGTGGTCACAAAGGACCTCCCGCCCGATGTCCTCGCCGTCGGCAACCCCGCCCGCGTCATCCGTAGCCTCTGAGGCGAACGTGGAACTGGTCTTCGGAATTGCCTTCGCCGTCACTCTCGCAGTCTTCGTGGTGATCGGCCTGGCCGTCGGCTCGAGCGCAGATGGCCCGGAGCCGGAGGCGCTCGTCCGCGGCCCATTGACCCTGCGGATCACCCGGGCCGCATTGCTGGCCACCGCCGCGTTCCTGGCGCTGCTCGGAGCCGAAGCGGCGATGGTCGCGGGCTGGCTCGACGATCCGGCCGCCGGACACGCCGAGGCCACGGTCTTCCTGCTCGAAGGCGCGGCCGATCTGGTTCTGGCCCTGCTGATGCTGATGCCCGCCTGGACACTGCGGCGGATCTGGGTCCTGAGGCTCGTCGCGGTGTGCTGGCTCGTCATCGGACCGCCGGCGCTGGTGCTCACCTTCGGCGGCGGCCCACGCGCCTCCTACTACCTTGGGCTCGGTCCGGACCTATGGGTCGCCGTGTCGGTCGTTGTCGGGGCCGTCCTGGTCTGGCTGTCGAGCCTGGGCGGCAGCCCGGCCGCGGCGACGGAGGGCGAGACTGCGGCGTCGGAGGGCCCGCGGCCGACTCGCTGGCGCGGCATCGTCACCGGCATTGCCCTTGCCTCACTGGTCGCGGTGTCGGCGTGGCCGCTGGCCCAATTCGCCGGCGTGAACGCCATGGGCGGCTGCGCGCCCGGCTGGCTCGTGCCCAGCGATCCGACCTTCTGCGTGAGCGGCATCGTCGACGGCGGCAAGCTCACCGTCTCCGGCCGAACGACGCTCCCGGACGGCGCAATGGTGGATGTCGCGGAACCCGGCGGGGGGATGTTCAGCAGCCGGCGAGTGGCCGTGCAGGGGGGCAGGTTCGATGCCACGCTCGATCTGCTCGGGCGGCACGGCATTACGATCACGGTCGTCGCGTCGATGCGGATGGCCGGCCAGCCGGCCGCCGTCGTGGCTCGGTATGGCTCCGACGGCCACGCAATCGCCGGGCCTGCCGCCCGCGGCGGATGTGACGCGACGGGCGGTACCTGCCTAGAGGCCACGCTGACCTTCGACCTGGCGTAAAGAGACTCTCCGCCCCGACCTGTCCCGGCAAGCGCGACCCCGTTGACACGTGACCCTATGGTCACCTAATCTCCGGGGCATGGACGAGGTCTTCAGGGCGCTGGCGGATCCGAACCGCAGGGTTCTTCTGGACCGCCTCTTCGAGCGAGATGGCCAGTCGCTCGTCGAGCTCCAGAGCCGCATGCCGATGGGCCGCTTCGGCGTCATGAAGCACCTGCGCGTCCTCGAGGAGGCCGGCCTGCTGACAACCCGCCGGGTCGGTCGCCAGAAGCTGCATTACCTCAACCCAGTCCCGATCCGGCTCGTCCACGACCGCTGGATCAGCCGCTACTCCGAGCCAATCGTCGCGCAACTCAGCGCCTTGAAGGCTCGCCTGGAGGAACCAGTCATGGGCGTCCCGCGTCACGTCTACGAGATCTTCATCCGCACCACTCCGGAGCGGCTGTGGCGGGCCATCACCGACCCGGCCGACACGCGCCAGTACTACTTCGGAACCGAGGTCCGGTCGGACTGGAAGACCGGCTCCAAGCTCGTCTACCTCGACCACGGCGAACCCTCCCTCGACTGCAAGATCCTCGAGATCGATCCGGCCCACCGGCTGGTCCACTCGTTCGTCGCCCTGTACTCGCCCGAGATGGCATCCGAGAAGCCAAGCCGGGTCACCTGGGAGATCGAGAAGATGGGCGATGCCTGCCGGCTGACCCTGGTCCACGACGAATTCGACGGCGAGACGGCGACCTACCACTCCGTCGAGCACGGTTGGTCGCAGATCCTGTCGGGCCTCAAGACGCTCATCGAGACGGGCCGGCCGCTCGTCGTCGAGGAGCACGCCGAGGAAGGCGCCGGAACGCCCGCCTGACGGGAGGCCCATCCGACCCAATTCGATCCCACGACGAGTCGGGGGCGAAGGCAGCCCCCGACTCGTTCTTTGTGCGCCTCCGACGGTCCCCGTGTCGGAACGCTCCGCCCTTTGCGCCCCCAGGCTGTATCGTCTCCGGCGTGAGTACTGTCGTCGAATTCCGCGGTTCATTCCGCCTCATGGAGAACGCCGGCGATCGTCTCCGGCCCGGAGGCCGGGGCACCTGGTACGACCGCTGCGGCGAGCTGGCCCTTACGGAGCACGCCAACCCCAAGTGCGATGTCTGCGCCCGAGGCGGCAACTGCGGACTCGACTGCACCATCAGCCGACTCAGCTGCCCAAAGTGCGGCGCGACGGCCTAGAGAACATCCGCCCGCACCGACCGCCCGACGTGACCGACCCAGCCGCCCACCCAATCTATCTCGCCGGCCGGTGGGTCGACTCGCCGAACCGCCTTACGGTCACGAATCCCGCCCGGCCCGATGAGCCGGCCGGCGCCACGTACTTCGCCACGCCCGATCAATATGAGGAGGCTGTCACGGCCGCCGAGGCCGCCTTCGAGAGGACGAGGCGCCTGCCGGCCTTCGAGAGGAGCGCCGCCCTCCGCCGGATCAGCTCGGGGATCGCCGCGCGGCGAGAAGAGATCGGCCGGCTGATCGCCACCGAATCGGGCAAGCCGATACGCGACGCGCTCAACGAGGTGGATCGGGCCGTGCTGACCTTCCGGATCGGCGCGGAGGAGGCGGAGCGTATCGGCGGCGAGGTCATCCCGCTCGACCTGAACCCGGCCTCTCGCGGCCGGACCGGCATAACCCGCCGCTTCCCCATCGGGCCGATCGCGGCGATAAGCCCGTTCAACTTCCCGCTGAACCTGGCCGCTCACAAGCTGGCGCCTGCCATCGCGTCGGGCAACCCGATCGTGCTCAAGCCGCCGTCCAAGGACCCTCTGACGATGCTGACCGTGGCTGAGGTGATCGCCGAGGCGGGCCTGCCCGACGGTTCGGTCAGCATCCTGCCGATGACCCGAGAGTTGGGCGATCGACTCGTTTCGGACGCTAGGTTCAAGCTCCTGACCTTCACCGGCAGCCCCGACGTGGGCTGGAAGATGAAGGAGCGAGCCGGCAAGAAGAAGGTCGTTCTCGAATTGGGAGGCAACGCCGGCGTCATCGTCGACGCAACGGCCGACCTCGACTGGGCGGTCCGGCGGGTCGTCAGCGGCGCCTTCAGCTATGCCGGCCAGATATGCATCAGCGTCCAGCGGCTATTCGTCCACGATGCCGTCCGAGAGGACTTCGTGGGTCGGTTCGCGGAGGCCGCCCGCGGGCTCAAAGTGGGCGATCCGCTCGATCCCACCACCGACGTCGGCCCGATGGTGGACGCCGCCGCGGTCGCGCGAACGCAGGAATGGGTGGACGAGGCTCGATCGATGGGTGGTCGCGCGCTCCTGGGCGGCACGGCCGACGGTGCCTTCTTCCCCCCGACGATCCTGACCGACGTGCCGCCGAGCGCCCGCGTCTGCGCCGCGGAGGCATTCGCGCCTCTCGTCGTCGTCTCCGGGTTCGCCGACTTCGCCGACGCGCTCCGCGGCGTCAACGACAGCCGCTACGGGCTCCAGGCCGGTGTCTTCACCAACGATCTCGGCCACGCCTGGTCCGCCTTCGAGGAGCTGGAGGTCGGTGGCGTCGTCGTCAACGACGTCCCGACCTACCGCATCGACAACATGCCCTACGGCGGCTCCAAGGACTCGGGCATCGGCCGCGAGGGTGTCCGCTACGCCATCGAAGACATGACCGAGCTGCGCATCATGGTCCTGGCCGGCCCGGGCTAGCGTCGCTGGATTAAGGAGTGGGCCCGGGAACGAACACCGGCCCCGGGCTGTCCGGCTCCGGATAGGGCTGGTGCATCCACAGCCACTCTCGCAGGGTCAAACCGGAGGCGCGCACGGCCGCCGCCTCGGCAACTCCGACGTAGCGGTAGTGCCACGGCTCGTAGCCGTAGCAGGTCTTGTCGACGCTGCCGAGGGGGTAGCTCATGATGAAGCCGTATTGCCAGGCATTGGCCTTGAGCCAGGCTCCGGCGGCGGTCTGGCGGGCGAAGTCGTAGTACGTCCACGGGTCCGGTCCTCCGGCCGACTCGAAGTCGATAGCCAGGCCGAGCTGATGCTCGGAGTGGCCCGCCCGCGCCGAGCTCTTGAGGGCGTAGTCGTAGCCGAGCATGTTTACCCAGTACCAGAAGGTCCAGACCTGGGTGTCGTAGGAACGATAGGAAGAAGCTATCCCCAGCGGGGCGCCCGCCGCCGAGGCTGCCCCGACCATGTTCCTAAGGTCACCGATCATCACGGATCGGACGTATTGGTAGTTCGACAATCCCGCCGCGCCGGCGCTGACAAGGTCGTCGGGAACGTAGCCGCTGCCGACGGTGTAGGTCGTGTCCACCAGGGTCAAGGCCCAGGCGGACTGGCCCGACAGCGGGGTCGCGACCTCGCCGAGGGCGCAGGGCGGCAGTGGCTCGGGATTGGTGACGACCCAGTCAGGGCCGGCGACGACGCCCCAATCCGGGGAAGATGCCGGGTCCGGAGTGGCGGGGGCCACGGCCGCTGCCGCGTCTGTGGGTGAGGCCCCGGCCGTGGCATTTGGACTCGGCGAGTGGTCGGCGCTTGGACTTGGGCTCGCGGTCGGGGCCGCGGCGAGAGGGCCGGCGGAGATCGTGGGCGTCGCCGGCTGGGCCCCTGCCAGGCCAACGGCGGAGGCCGAGGCAGCCACGCACAGCGCCACGATCCCGACGACTTTGGCGACCGATCGAAGATCCAATCCGCAGATCCCTGTTACTGGGCGAAGCGGTCTATCGCCTCGGCCGGCGTTGCCGACGATCCGAATGTTAGCCGCCCGCACCCGCTACAGTCGGTGCCATGAAAGTCGGCGTCGCAATCGGTGGGACTCTGGGCGAGGTGTCCGACCTGGCCGCTCGGGCCGAGGCGGCGGGCCTCGAATCGATCTGGCTGGCCGAGCTCGATCGGACGGCGCTCGTCCAGGCCGCCGCTGCAATATCGGCGACGTCCCGCATCGGCGTCGGAACGGCAGTCGCGCTGGCCTTCCCCCGCTCCCCCACCGTCACGGCGATGACCGCCTGGGACCTCGATGAGATGTCCGGCGACCGGTTCATGCTCGGCCTGGGCCCGCAGGTCAAACGCATCCTGGAGGCCCGCTTCTCGGTACGGGTGGAGAAGCCGGCGACGCAGATGCGCGAGTACGTGCAGGCGGTGCGGACGATCTGGGCCGCCAACCGTGGCGAGGCGATCGTCCACGAAGGCGCGGCGTACCGCATCACCATGCCGACATTCCACGGTCCGCTCCGGCCCGACCGGCGCGACACACCGATCCTGCTCGCCGCCGTAGGCCCGGCCATGTCGCGTGTCTGCGGCGACGTCGCCGACGGGCTCCTCGGGCACCCGCTCGCCTCGCCGCGATACCTGCGCGAGGCGGTGGCACCAGAGATAGCCGCGGGCCTGGCTCGTGCCGGCCGTCAGAGTGACGCCTGCCCGATCACGGCCATGGCGCTGGTTTCGCTCGGTGACGAAGCGGACGCCGCCCGACGAGCGGCCCGGATCCAGATCGCCTTCTACGCCACGACGCCGTCCTACAAAGCGATCCTGGAGCTCCACGGCCGCCCCGCCCTCCCCCGCGATCTGCGCCGTGCCTTCGTCAACCACGACCTGGACCGCATGGCCGAGCTCATCGACGACGACCTGCTCGACTCGATCGCCATTTCCGGCCGCCCCGACGAAGCCCCCGACCGGCTCCGGGCCTGGGAAGGCATCGCCGATCGGGTCGTCCTGGGAGTGCCCTGGTACGGCATGGATCCGGGCCGCCAGCGAGAGGCGATCTCGGCCGCTCTCGAGTTCGGGGCGCGCGTAGCCGTAGCCGGCGCTCGATGAGGTTGGCGTCCCCGGCGGGATTCGAACCCACGACCCGCCGCTTACAAGCCCCGAGCGGCTGTGCGCAGTAGCAACCCTCGTGGAGGGGCGAGCATTTCGTGTCCAGTTATCGTGTCGCGCCTGCTCCTACCCTGACGCGCTCGTGTCGATCGGATCCAGGTTCTCAGAGCCCGCGAGGTCAACCCGCGAGGTCAAGTAGAACCCGAGCGCATTGGGAAAGGCCAAGGGGCGGACATTGACTAGAACGGGGCTCGATTGGTCGCTACGGTCGGACGAGGGGACTTGAACAAGTTAGCGGAGGCCTGCGGCAACCGTAGCCCGGCCCTGTGGCAGGCGCGTCTATGATCGACGCTGCGCGAGGTGCGCCTGGAAGGTTGAAGGGGATTCGTCGTGCCGCTGCTGGGACCGCCGGACATCGAGAAGCTCGAGCGCAAACGCGACGTGGACGGGCTCGTCAGGGCGCTGGCGTACAAGAAGGACTACGGCATCTGCAAGGCCGCCGTCATTGCGCTTGGCCGGCTCGGCGACGCGCGTGCCGTTCCCGGCCTGGTCGGTGTGCTCAACGACCGCAGCCTCAACTCGACGCACCTGGAGGTCATCGGCGCCCTCGCGCGGATCGGCGATCCAGTTGCCGTCGAGCCCCTGGCGGCCCGGATCGGCCACGACTTCCCGCCCAACGAGGATGCAGTGGTAGAGGCACTCGGCCGAATGGGGCCGGCCGCCGTCGATCCACTCGTGGGCACCTTTGAGCAGGCCTGGACCGTCAAGCGCAATCTCTGGACGACGGGATCGAGTGGCCGCCCCGCCGGCTTCATAGGCAACGTGGCGGAAGCCCTCGCACGGATCGGCGATCGCCGGGCGATTGCGCCTCTGGTTGCAGCCCTGCAAGACTACGAGGCGGCCGGTTACATCAATCGCGCCCCGTACGGGGCCGACTACGGCCCGGCCATCGCCGTCGCGCTTGCGAAGGTCGCCGATTCCTCTTTAGCCGAGCCTCTCGCGGCCGCGGCGCAACGCTACTGGTGCGCCTGCCCTGAGCTCGTCGAGGCTCTGGAAAGGCTAGCGCCGTCCGACCCGAGAGTCCGAGCGATCCAGAGCGCCGCCGCCCGGCAGTGGGAGTCATGCACCCAGTTGGGGACAGTGGCCGTCGAGCCGCTCGTCACCTTCCTCGCGAATGGCCGATTCTACGTGGACAAACGGGGCTGGCCGCACCACGGAGCCGATCGTGCGCCTGGCGAGGATGAAGCGGCGACCAACGCTGTGCTCGCCATCGGGGAAGCGGCGGTCGGGCCGCTGACCCGGATCCTGGAGTCTCGCGCCGCTGACGAGCCCGATCCCCGCAGGACCCTGGCAGCGATAGACCTGCTGGGTCGGACGAGCGACCCGCGGGCCGTAGAGCCTGTATACGCTGCCCTCGAGGGCGCGGGCGTACCGGCTGTGGCGGCCCTGGTCGAGCTTGGCGACCCGGCGGTGGATCGGCTGGCCGACGCCATGGCCCACTCGCGCGCGGACGTGCGGGAGGCCGCCGTACAGGGCCTCGAGAAGATGGGGACTGCCAGGGCAATCGCGGCGCTGCGCGGGACGCTGAGCGATCCACGCTACGCCGCTTTCGACTCGGTCCGCGCCGCCGGCGCCAAGGCGCTCGGACGGACGGAATCGGCGCCGATCGAGGTGGCCGCTCAAGACCGCGATGGTGAGCTCGCGGTCCGATGTCCGGTCTGTCGCGGCTCCTTCGCCGTGGAGAGAGCCGATCTTGGCAGCGAGATCACCTGCCCCCGCCCGTCCTGCAAGACGCGGCTTCGACTGAGCGCGGGGGCCTAGCTATGGCGCCGTTCCTAGGATCTCACCGGCCGGAAAGGGAGGCGACGGTTCAGACGCTCCCGACCGTGGCCCAACGCGCGACTCCGGCGGACGGCCGGCAGGAGGTCCTGGCCGCGTTCAGCCGTGCACTGGGCCGGGAAAGCCACATCCTTCGTGGGCGGGCGGCCATTCTCTGGCAGCAGACGTACAACCGCCTGCAGTGGGAAGAGGAGCCGGTCCAGAGAGTGCTGGAGCCCGCCTTCCGGGAGCGGACCAGGCCGGGGTCCGGGCTATGGTTTCACGAAAAGACCCCGCTTCGCGAGTCGGGCGGGCTGGTGGCCACTCTGGCTGGTCACGAGAGCCGGATCCAATCTTGCGCTTTCAGCCCTGACGGGGCTTTCGTGGTCTCCATCGACTGGGGTTTGCTCGATTGCACCCTGAACGTCTGGAATGCCAGGAACGGCGAGTTGGTGCGCACCGAACACGACGTGAGACAAGGGGGCATCTGCGCCTTCAGCCCCGACGGGCGCTTCTACGCGGCAACCGCCATGGGGGACGGCAGGATCAATCTCTGGGATACGGCGACTGGGACCCCGCAGCTCACGCTTCAGTGCCCGGGGTACGTGACGGGCTTCCTCATAAGCCCCGATGGACGACAGGTACTGGTAGCGTCCGGGCTCTTCTACCTGTGGAATGCCGCTACGGGCGAACAGTTGGCCAGCTTCGAATGCCCAGACCGCATGACTTCTGTGGACTTCGCTTGGAGTCCGGACCAGCGCTTCCTGATGTTCCCGGTGTCCGGTGCCCGAGGGGCAGCGGTTCAAATCTGGGATCTCAAGAGGGCCCGGGCCGTGCGGACGGTCGAGGCCCACTCGTGGCCGGTTGCCTTCGGCCCTGACGGCACGCAGGCAGTTACCATGGCGACGTTCCCGCCCGCCACTCTGGAGAGGCGCGACTACCTCCGCAGCCCCGACAAGTACAGCCGGGCAGGCGGCGACGACTACTGCCTCAAGCTCTGGGAACTCAAGACGGGGAAAGACATCCGGTCGTTCGTTGCCGAGAATCCGGAATGGCCGGGCATAATTGCCGTGAGCCCGGACGGCCGGCTCGTTGTCTCGGTCCAAGGCAACGCGCTGCGAGTGTGGGACGCCGGCACTGGGCTCCAGATCGCGCTGCTCACCGGCCACACCGCGCCAGTGAACTGCTTCGCCTTCAGCGGCGACGGGCGCCACATTGTTTCCGGGAGCGACGATCGGACCCTGAAGATCTGGGACGTCGAGCTGGCGATCGCCGCGAGCGAGCAGCTTCGCGGGACCGAGCTCGATGCCGAGCCGGAAGGCAATGTCGCTCGGCGCCACTCTTCCGAGACGCGCATTTCGAGTCCGGATGGCCAGCGCCATGTCGGCCAATCGGATGGTGCCGATCCGGTGCGCACCCTATACCAGGGCGCCGAGTCGGCGACCGTCATTGCCAGATTCCGCAGGCAGGGCGGCGGGGGCGCGGTCGCGTGCAATTTCAGTCCCGACGGCAGCTTCTACGTGGGGAGCGGGGGCCATGGAACGGTCGTCGTCGAGGGCGAGCTGCCCACCCAGCTCACCACGGACGGCGAAGCTGTGATATGGGACCTGGATCATCAGGCAAGTCCTCTGAAACTCGCCGGGGCCCAGCTGGCTCCGAGTGCCTTCGTCTTCAGTCCTGATGGACGCTTCGTTCTGGCCGCCTTCAATGACAGGCAGAGCGAGCCCGACTACGGCACCCTGCGCCTCTACGACTTCGGGACGGGCGCGGAAGTGCAGATCTTCGCGGGCCACAAGGGCGGTGTGACCGATTTCGCGTTCAGCCCGGACGGGCGCGCGGTCGTATCGGCCGGCGCAGACCAGACCTTGCGGTTCTGGGACCGCGAGACCGGCGAGAACCTGGCCACGCTGCCTATCCTCTCCGAGCTCGCCGAGTTCGAGCTCGATCCGGGCAATCCCGGACTGGTCTATTTCGAGAACCGATCGCAGCCCGATGGCAGCGGCCGCGGGGCGTATTTGGTCGGCAGCAGGCACGATGTGGTCATCGCAGGGCTCGAGTACGGCCCGCTTGTCGTTACCGCGACGGAGGGCGAGGATCGGCTGACCGTTCGCTGTCCGCGCTGCGGCGGAGAGTTTCCAGTGAAGCTGCGCCAGCTAGGTCAAGAAGGCCAGTGCCCGGAAGCGGGCTGCGGTGCGCGCCTCCGATTGAACCCATTCACCATGCTGAGGGCGTGAGCGGCTCGCACGACATCAAGATCAGGCGGGCCGTGCTCATATGATCCACTCCGTGCGCACACCACAGACGACAACGCAGCGACGCATCGAGCAGGAGGGGCCGCGGCAAGACGGGTGCTGAAGCAAGCAGTTCTCGGCATATGTTGGACAGGGCAGGGCGAGAAGAGTAGAGCCAAGCCTCTCCAATCGAAGCAGGCGATCGTGCCGGCGCCCGGGATGGGAGTCGAGGCGGCGTCGCTCGGCGTCGCGCAGGGGCTCGAGGAGCCGAGGAGACGAGTGGCCGTACCCTGTGCAAACGCGGGAAAGCGGACGTTCCTTGACGCAAAGGCGAGGCAGCGGCAAGGCCGATTTGGTCGGCCATTGCAGGCCGCGTGTCGTCCCACGCACGAAAGCGAAAGTTGGCGTCCCCGGCGGGATTCGAACCCACGACCCGCCGCTTAGAAGGCGGCCGCTCTATCCACTGAGCTACGGGGACTCCGATCAGAAGCCGAGCCTAGGGTAACCCGTGGCGGCAGTCGAGGCCAGGCAGTGTCGCGTTCGCGTGTTGCCGCCCTCCGGAGTCCAGGCTACGCTTCACGCTCCGCGGCCGGGTGTCTGCAGGCGAGGGGCGGTCGAGAGTGAGCGAGGAGATCCGGGGATGAAAGCGACCAGGCTGTGGACCAGACGGCCGGACCCGATCAAGACATGGCGTCTGGCGTGCTTCGGTGTCGCATGGTTCTCGCTGGCGTGGGCGGCCCTCGACATCAGGATGATGTTCATCTTCAACATCCCCCTCTTCCCAGATGCCATGGTGTTCTGGTCGGCATGGCACGGTCCGATGTATTACCCCGCCGCGTCGCTGGAGTTCACGACCTTCGTCTACTCGCCGGTCGCGGCGCTGGCATTCTGGCCGCTGGCGCAATTGCCTCAGACCGCGTACCTCTTCGTCTGGACGGCCCTCGGCACCGCGTCGTATGTATGGTTACTCGCGCCCCTCCCGCGGGCCGCTCGATTCCCGGCGCTCGCCGCCGGCTTCCTGTTCTGTGTCAACGGCAACATCGAGTGGGTGCTGGCCCTGGTGGCCGTCGTTGGCATGCGGTGGCCGGCGGTGTGGCTGGTTGCGCTCTTCACCAAGGTCGCCCCTTTCATGGGTTTTGGCTGGTTCGTCCTTCGCGGCGAGTGGCGAAGCGTGGCCTTGACCGCGGCGCTTGCTGTCGCCCTGATGGTCGCAAGCGCCCTGATCCTGCCGGGGGCGTGGCCGACATGGGTCGACACGGTCAGGACGCTCGCCTTAGAGTCGTCCGGGAAGGCCACGTACAACTCGCTCATGCCGCCTATTCCTCTGGCCGTCCGGGTGGCGGTCGCGGCCGTCGTCCTGGTGTGGGGAGCCCGCGCCAATCGGCCCGTCGTGCTACCGCTGGTTCTGGCGCTCGTTCAGCCGGACTGGCAGCCTTGGGCTTTGGGCATCCTGGCCGCGGTGCCCCGGCTGGTGGCCCTGCAGGCGCAGGCCGATCGAGACGACCGGGTCACCGCTCAGCCGCCCGTCAGCGAGAGTCTCGTCCCGGGTCAATGACTTGGAGTTCGCACAGGCCGAGACAGCTCGGCAACGGTCCTTTGGTCCCATCGTTCGGCAGAGCGGCCGGTGCTAGACTCCCCTTCTTCCTGTCACCGACCGGCAACCGTCAGTGCTCTCGGAGGTCGCTATCGTGACATCGCTATCGCTCGAGTCCGATCGGGCCGATTTGCCGATGGCACCCGACCCGCGTCCTACGCCACCGACTCGAGCGAGCGGTTCCCCTTCAGCCACTGACGGCCAGCTTGCCCTCCAGCTCCCCAGCGAACTCCCAAGTCTGGCCATCGAGCCCGAATGGAAGGACCAGCAGCGGCTCTGGGGCCACAGCTTCCACCCCATGTGCTCGTACCTCGCGAGCTTCCCTGCCGGGCTCGCTCACGCCTTCATCGCCCGCTACAGCCGCCCCGGGGACGTGGTGCTAGATCCGTTCAGCGGCCGCGGAACGACGCCGCTGCAGGCCTGCGCGGAGGGTCGGGTCGGCGCCGGCAACGACCTCAACCCGTTCGCCCATATCTTGACCGCGGCCAAGGTCGATCCGCCAACCAAAGCCGACGTCAAGACCCGCGTCGCGTCGCTTCGGCTCGCGTGGGCCGCCTCGGCCGGCGAGTGGAACGCGCTGGCCGATAGCATCGTGGCCAACCCCGGTTCGCCCGAGATCGAGGTCCCGGGCGCCGGCAGCCGGCCGATCGTCGCCCCCGCCGGCTCCGGCTCGACTTCGAAGGGTCGATCGCGCGGGCGAACCGGCTCGATCGCGATCCGGCCGGACGCCTCGGTGCCGGCCGAGGTCGCCATGGCATTCCATCCTCGAACCCTGGCTCAGCTGCTCTACCTGCGGGCGGGTCTGGACCCCGACGATCGGACCGACCGATTCATCCTGGCGACCCTGACCGGCATCCTCCACGGCAAGAGCGCGAGCTACCTATCCGCGGTTATGCCCAACACTTTCAGCATGGCGCCTCGATATGTTCGCGATTTCGTGGAGCGGACCGGTTTCCACTCGCCCGAGCGCGACACCTTCGGGCTGCTCGACGACAAGCTGCGCCGCCTGTACCGCCAGCCCGTGCCCGCCGCTCGCGGCATCGCCCTTCTCGGCGACGCTCGCGACGCCGGAATTCGCTTCCGCGAGGCGCTGCGCGCCCGTGGCCTGCCGGAGCGAGCCCGACTGGTAGTCACCTCGCCACCGTACCTGCGAGTCGTGAAGTACGGCTATTACAACTGGCTGCGCCTGTGGCTCCTGGGCTACGACGCCAACGCGATCGACGACCTGCTCGACGACGCCCACCATCGCGACGCCTACCTGGTCTTCATGCGCGAAGTGCTGCGAGGCCTGCGCCCCGCCCTGGCCGACGATGCCGTAATCGCTCTGGTCATCGGCGACGTGGAGATGGATCGGGGCCGGCCGGCGAATGGTGGCATCGGGCTGGCCGAGTCGGTCTGGGAGCTCGCCGCGGCGCCGGAAGGCTATCGTCTGGCGGGCGTGGCTCTCGACGACGTGGCCGCCGGCCGCAAGATGACCAAGCTCTGGGGCGACGAGGCGGGCCAGGCCACGAAGCTGGAACGCATCCTGATCCTGGCCACCAGCGAAGCCGGACGCCGCCGGGCCCTCAGCGGGGCCACGTTGCCGATCGACTGGGATTGGCCGCCCCGCTCACCTCGCGCCCTCTAGCCTCGGGCAAAGCCCACCGCCGGTTCGCCGCCGGCCCGCGCGCGACACCGTCGCGTCCGGGCCAATACAATCCACGCATGAAGCTGATGTACGAACCCAGCGACCTTGCCGCGATGGACCCGCTCGTGCTGATGAAGAACCTCGACCATGTCCGCATGTCGAGTCGCCGCCTCAGCTACATCCTCCAGCAGCAGGTCCACCTGTACACGCCCACGGCCAACGAGTTGCGCGATCGCATCGACTCCTACGTCGAGGCCGAGCGACAGATCGAGGCCGAGATGGCTCGTCGCCAGCTTCGCGTCTAGCCGCTCCGTCCCTCCGGACTAAGCGCGTCTCTCGACGCGAGCGCGTCCCGGTTCAGCGGGCCGCTCCAACAAAGGCGCCCACGCGTCGCGTCTCCTCAGGCGTCTCCTCCTGCGCACCTGAGGCGAGGGGTACCGGCGCCATCACCGCAACCAGCAGCCGGGGACGTCGCTCGGCGTCCTGGGCCACCACTTCGGCCACGAGCCCGGCGAGGCGCGGCATCTCCGCCAGACCGAAGGCGATGCCATGCTCGGCCAGCTCGCCGAAACCCCAGCCGTGGTACAGGCCTCGGCCGGCGACATGGCACATCTCGTCGTACAACTCGGGCCAGCTCACGCGCTTGCGCCTGTGACAGAATCGAACGAAATCCAAGGCCGCATTCGAATCGCTGGGGTCGTCCTGGCGCCTGCGCGAATCCATGGATGCACTCGCTCCTCTATCCGTACCTGCCCGAATCCCGGAGCCCGATGACGCGACTCAGGCTCGGTCGAGATGGGATTCGGCCCCCGCGTTGCTCTCCTCCGCGGCAGGTTGGGTGCATGCTAGGCGGGCTCCGAGCCCCGGGGAAGTGCTTTCTCCACCAACTCTTCCACCAAGTTGTCCACAGAACGGGTGTTCTACGATCGCCTGTTCGAGCCGGCTCGGCTGACCCCCCGGCAAGTCCCGATTCGGCGTCGGGGGCGGCCCGTCGTGCCGTCGGAATCCGCCCCCGGTGCGAGCCCAGAGAGCAGCCGCTGACGATGGAGATCCGCCTGGCGCATCGACTGCTCAGCCGCGCGTCGGCTCAAACGAAAAGGGCGGGGGCACGAGGCCTCCGCCCTATTTGTCGATACCGGCAGCGACTAGTTGATGTGGATAACCACGGTCCCGGCAGCCATGTCGTGCCAGGCCCGCTTGCGCGGCTCGAAGGCCGCCCAGCAGAAGCCGATCAGGCCGATGATCCAGCCCGCGAAGAAACCTTCGGCATAGAAGACAAGCGCCCTGATGCAGGACATTCCGCCGTCGATGGGGCCGCCGTCGATGGCGCGGACGACTCGGAGTCCCAGCGCGCTCTGACCGAACGAAGCTCCTCGCTTCCACCACAGGTATGGGAAGTACCCCAGGCCAACGGGAATGACGAGGAGGAGGCCGATGATCGTGATGGCCAGGACGAAGATGATGGCGCCGAGGATCAAGCCGTCGATGATGTACGCGACTAGTCGGATCCAGAAGCCGGCATACCTGGGCATGGCGTATCCGGCCGGAGCGTAGCCCCCAGGCTGGCTGTACGGAGGCGGCGGAGGATAACCACCCTGCACCGGCGGGGCGTACGGCGCCGGGTAGCCTGGCTGCGGCGGGGCCTGCCAACCGGGCTGCGGCGGGGCCTGCCAACCGGGCTG
>Ga0182017_10000282_pt1 | contig 39398 bp, 29 predicted proteins | sample 712E3DmetaG_FD_120492 | JGI IMG/M metagenome (GOLD analysis project Ga0182017, IMG submission 120492) | Permafrost microbial communities from Stordalen Mire, Sweden - 712E3D metaG | ecosystem: Environmental > Terrestrial > Soil > Wetlands > Permafrost | place: Sweden: Stordalen | collected... | reverse complement strand
GGCGATCGCCCGGAACTGATCGTAGGCGGGGCTGCTCGGCCCGAGGGCCAGTTCGCGAGTAACCCTGAGCATCCACTCGATCCACACGCAGAGGTGGGCCATCAGGTCCCGGCCGCTCCAGCCGTGAGCGCTGTCGAGCGGCCTCTCCAGTTGTTCGTCGGTCAATTCGAGGAGGGCTTCATAGGGCCGCCAGGCATCGCGCTCTTCGTCGAGGAAGGACAGTCCATCTGCGTACATGCGTTGCTGATGGTACCGCCGAGCGGCTCGTCCGGTTCAGGTCAAACGCGCCGTGGTCGAAGACTCGGGCTGGCGAGGCTGCCCCTCGCGGCGGTGCCAGGAAGCGCCGTACTTAGGGACTGTGGCATCGCCATCCTACGGGTCATTGCGGTCCGAGACCCACCGTCTAGGGTGAAGCATGGCCGCCGATACCGTTTCACGAGGTACCAGGGGCATCGGACACGGGCAGGGTCCATCGCGACCTCCGCACTTGAGACGAATGGGCGTTCGTACGAGGAAGCCGCGTGACCCGACCACGACCCGAGCAACCAGGATAGTTCGGCCAGCATGGGCCTCGGTCGGCGGCCAGTTCTCATGCCCAACGAAGGGCAGCGACGACCCGCCCGGCATGCCGGGCGGGTCGACCGTTTCAGCAATGGGCGTCTGAGGGTATCGTGGCGTGCCGGGTGCACGACCGCCGGGAGCGCGGCGAGCCTGGTGCGCGGGCGCTCAACCCCTGGGGACGAACGAGTCGAGGCGTGGGCGCCTGAACGGGCCGCGTCCCAGGTTGCGCAGAACCACGCGCGCAGCGAGGCTGATCTCCGGATCTCGATCGATCGTCCTGACGATCCACTCGACATACGATGGCTCGACGGCCGCTACGTCGCCCAGAGTCAAGCCCGCGAACTTGCCGAACCTGAGTCGCGTGTCCAGCGCCTGCGGGATCGTCGGCAGATCGGCCTCGAGCGTGGGCCCGCGGCGTCGGAGCGTCGGCCCGGTGGGCGTCGAAGCTCGGGGCGGTTCGCGCCCTCCGGCGGAACGCGGCCGCGGCGGCAACCCGGGGAGTGGACTGCGATCCAGCGGCCGCAACGTCGAGTTGCGTGGCCTCAGCAACGCGCTCGTGTCTATGCGGGCGGTCACCGGCCGGCCAGAATGTGACCACGTGCTCCGGCCGGAACTGCCGGGCCCGTTGCCCCGTGTCCGATCGGCGGCCGTGCCCCCGTCGCCACCGCCTGTCGTGCCGCCTTCCGCGCCGCCTTCCGCGGCGGCACCGTCGCCTCTGGCAGCCCGCGCCGCCGCCTCCCGATGAGCCCGCCTCCGGTCCGGGTCACGCAATTCCTGGTAAGCGGCGTTGATCTCGGCCATCGTCCGGTTCGCCCGCCGTTCCAGGGCCGGATCGCCGCTCGTAACGTCCGGATGGTGCTGACGAGCGAGACGACGCCAGGCGACCTTGATGGCGTCCGCGGTCGCGTCGAGAGGCACCCCGAGCACGGTGAAGGGATTACGTAGCATCCGACCAGTCTACCGGTCGAGCCCCGAGAGTCGCGCTCGGCCGCCCCGGCTCGGGTGGGAGCTCGGCGTCGAGCCGGCAGGGATGGGTTCGCGTCTCCGCGTCGAGCGGATCCGAGTCAGATCCTGCGCCTCCCCGCGCACACCGCTCTTGACAGGCCGGCCCGCGTAGCGTCCCCTACCCTCATGGCACGACCGAAACGCTGCAAACGACTCAAGTGGCTTCGCCTGGTCCTGGCGGTCGGGGCCGCGACAGGACTGGCCGCCGCGTATCGATTCGCCCTCCGCTACCGCGAGCGCGTCGGGCTCCCTCGGCGCAGCCCGGTCGAGACTTCGCCGGCGGATTTCGAGCTGGACTTCGAGGAGGTCGCGATTCCGGCCGGCGACCATGCTCTTGCCGGATGGTTCATCCCTGCGCCTGCGACTCCGGCCCCGCGCAGGCGTCGACTTGTCGCCGCCACCCAAACCGCAGGAGGCGCGCGCTCGACCGCAGCGGCCCACGCGACCGCTGAGACTGCGGCGCTGGTCGCGAAAGCCGGCGTCCCGATCGATCGCCGACCCGCGATAGCCGTCGTCCACGGCTGGGAGTCGAACCGAGGCCGGACCTTCGCCCATGTCCGGTACCTTCACGCCGCCGGCTTCCACTGCCTCGTCTTCGACGTTCGCGGCCACGGCGACAACCCGCCCGAGACGCTGCCGATCAACGTCCCCGAGTTCGCCGACGACACCGCCGCGGCCGCGCGCTGGCTGGCGACCCGGCCGGAAGTGTCAGCTGTGGGCGTCCTGGGCCACTCAATGGGTGGCGCGGGCGCTATCGTGGCCGCCTCTCGAGAACCGGAGATCGCCGCGGTCGTCAGCATGTCCGCACCGGCCGACCTGGTGCGGATGACCCTCAAGACCTTCCAGATGGCCGAGATGCAGATTCCCGAGCCCGTCGCCACTCCGCTCGCCTGGTTCACCGCGGCGATCCTGCTCGTTCCCAGACGCCACTCGGTGGAAGAAGCGAGCGCAGTCGCCGCCGCGGCCCTGTACCGCGGCCCGCTGCTGCTGGTCCACGGTGCCCAGGACCACGGCGTACCGGTCGAGCACATGGACCTCATCGCGCGAGCGGCGACCGCGAAACGCGACCAGAACGACGCGCCGGTCGAAACGCTGGTCCTACCCGATTTCGGTCATCGCTGGCTCTACGAGGACGCCGACTGCCGCCGCAGGGTCGCGGCGTTCTTCGCCAGGTGGCTCGGGGGCGGGCTGTCCCCGGAAACTGCCGGAGACCGCGCCGCCGCCGTCATGGTGGAGCGACCGCCCGATCCGGTCTACAGCTTCGGCGCGCTGGCGGCCAAGACGCCGCCCGCCAATAGAACTATCGACCTCGACTGAACGGCAGCGCGACCGGCCCTGGCCAGCACCGGCTCGGCCAACCGCCGTCCCAACCTCCGGATCAAGGGAGAATCAAGTGGACACGTGGCAAGCAATCGACACGACGCGCGCCATCCGCAAGTTCGCCGAGCGGCCGCTCGAGCCCGAGCACCTGCGCCGCATCCTCGACGCCGGACGGCGCTCGGGCAGCTCCAAGAACCAGCAGAGCTGGGACTTCATCGTGTGCACCAATCGGGAGCATCTCCTGCGGCTGAGCGAGGTCGGGCCGTACGCGCAGCACCTCGCCGGAGCTGCCGCCGCCATAGCCCTGGTCGTACCGGACCCGGCCACGCACGACGCGCCGTACTCGATCATGTGGGACCTGGGGCGCGCAGCCCAGAACATGACCCTCGCGGCCTGGGAGCTCGACATCGGCAGCGTGCCGGCCACGGTCTACAACCAGCCGCTCGCCCGCGAGCTGCTCGGGTACCCGGCCGACCACTGCTGCGAGTTCATGCTTTCGTTCGGCTACCCCGAGAAGCCCGAAGCCCTCACCTGGGCCAAGCGCGCCGGCGGCCGCAAGCCGCTCGAGGCCGTCGTCCACTACGAGCGCTGGTAGGCGCCGCCAAAGCCGCGCGGCCGCACCCGGGTGCTGCTCGCCGCCCCAGGAGACAGAGCCGGCTACTCCCAGCGGAACGATCGAGCCGCGATAGTCAGGCACACCACCAGCCAGCCGGTGAGGACCGCCACGTCCACGCCCAGCGGCGCCACCTGGGTCCCGTTCACCATCACCTGTCGGAGGGCATCGCCCAGATAGGTCAGCGGCATGAGGCGGGCGATGGTCTGGAGGAAGCCAGGCAGGAAGTCGAACGAGAAGAAGATGCCCGACAGGAACATCATCGGCATCTGGACGACCTGCACCACCCCAGTTGCTTGCTCCTCGGTCTTGAGGAAGGACGCGAGCGCGAAGCCGATGGCCAGGAAAGCGCCGGCCCCGAGAAGGATCAGCCCGGCCGCGACAATGAGGCTGCCGACGATCTTGACGTTGAAGAAGACCAGCCCGATGCCGAGGATCACCACGGCGTCGACAATGGCCACCAGCAGGCGCAGCAGCACGTTGCTGCCGACCAGCTTCCAGCGAGCCAGCGGCGTGGCGCCCAGGCGCTTGAGAATGCCCTTCTCGCGCTGCTGCACGAGCGGAATAGCGGCGAAGACGCCGAGTTGCATCAGCGCCATGGCCAGGATGCTCGGAACCAGGTACGCGACGCTGCTGATGTTGGTGGATTGCAGGGTCATAGGCTGGATTCCGACCACCGCCGAGCCACCGGCTATGTGCAGGTTCGACGCGGCGACGATCTGGTCGGCCACCTGCGTGACGACCTGACTGACCTGGCTGCTGCTCGGATCGGTGTACAGCTGGATCGACGTCGTGCTCTTGGCCGCGACCGCAGCCCCCGCGCCTGACGGAACCACCACGATGGCGGAGATGTCGCCGTGCTGCATCGCCGCCTTCTCAGCCTCGAGCGAGCCCGTCTGGACGGTCAGGAGACTGACCTGCGAGAAGGCTTGCTCGAGCCCCATCGAGACCGGCGTGTTGTCCTGGTCGACGAAGCCGATTGCGACCTTGCTGTCGCCGCTGCCGCCGAAGATCCAGCCGAACAGGAAGACGAACATGACCGGGAAGAAGAAGGTCCAGAAGAGGGCCGCTCTGTCGCGGACCAGCGACCGGATGTTCGCGACGGTCAGCCGCAGGAGGGTGTTCATCGTTCGGCTCCTAGTCGCGCAGGGCCCGACCGGTCAGGTCGAGGAAGACGTCTTCGAGGGTCGCCTGGCGTATCCCCAGGTTCTTCGGCTCCACGACCAGGCTGTCGGCGAGAGCCAGCAGCGCACCGATCGTGCCGGCTACATCGCGCGAATAGAGCACGGTCTGGCCGTCCTCCTGGGCGGCCCGCGTGACTCCGTCGAGCGTGCCAAGCTGGGCCGAGGAAAGCTTGAGGTTCGTGTCGAAGAAGACGGCCCGCTCCTTGAATCGCCGCCCGATCAGCTCGGGGACCGTGCCCATCTCCAGGATGTGGCCGTGGTCCATGATGGCGACCCGGTCGCACAGCTCCGCGGCCTCTTCCATGTAGTGGGTCGTCATCAGGATCGACTTGCCCTTCGCCTGAAGCCCCTTGATCAGGTCCCACAGAGAGCGGCGTGCCTGCGGGTCCAGGCCCGTCGTCGGCTCGTCGAGGAAGATCAGCTCGGGATCGTTCACCAGGGCCAGCGCGATCGAGAGCCGCTGCTGCTGGCCGCCCGAAAGGTTCATCGACCGGGCCTTCGCCCGCTCGCCCAGGTCGACCGCGTCGATCAGCTGCTTGGTGCGCAGATGGTGCGCGTAGAAGCTGCCGAACAAATCCAGCAACTCGGTGACGGTCAGGCGCGGGTACAGCGAAACGCTCTGCAGCTGGACGCCGATGCGCTGCTTGATGGACTCGGGGTGCCTGCACACGTCGAGCCCGAACACCTCGACGGTGCCCGAGTCGGGCGGGCGCAGGCCTTCCAGGACCTCGATCGTGGTCGTCTTGCCGGCCCCGTTGGGACCCAGCATCCCGAAGACCTCGCCTCGCGCGACCTCGAAGGTGACCCCGTCGACGGCTTTGACGTCCCCGTAGTGCTTCTTCAGGTCTTTGACGCGGATGACGGGCTCGCCGCTTTGCGTCATCTCACTCCTTGGCTATACATGGCGCGTGGATCCCCCGGTTCCGGTGCGTTGTTCCCGATGCTCGCGGCGCCCCCGCGGGTGGTCCTCCACCTTGCGAATGATCGTCTCTCGGCCGCCGACACGACGAGCGGGTCAACCGCTTGGATCGCCTGTTGGGCTCAGCGCGGACGTTCGAGCAGCATATCGGACGATCGGGGCCCCAGCATGCGGAAACCGAGTCGATCGTAGAGGCGAATGGCGCGGGTGTTATCGGCGTAGACGCCGAGGTAGACGAGTTCCGATCCGCCGGCGACGGAGTCGCGGGCCAGGGCAGTCGTGATGAGCCTGGCGAAGCCGCGACCGCGCCACGCCGGCCGCGTTCCGATCGACGAGAGGTAGCTGGCGCCGTCGAACGTAAAGCGCTCGCCGGTGGCCACCGGCTCGCCGTCGACGCGGAGCAGGCAGGCGTGGAAGAAAGGCTGCGCCAGCGTTAGGGCGATTTCGGTGATCAGGTTCGCCCGACGGCTCTCGGGGATACCGAACGACTCGCCGATCACGACGGCGAGGGCCGCTGCAAGCGCGACGCGATCGGCGTCGGATGGGTTGTTCCAACGCTCCAGAACCGCGCCTCGAGGAAGCGGTACATTCGGCCGTGCGGCCGGGTCGTCGAGCAGGATCATGTCGTAGCCGCCGCCCTGGTCTATGAAGCCGTTGGCGGCGAGGCGCGCAACCAGGTCCAATGGCGCGCTCAGACTCGGGATTGCCCAGACGTAGGGTTTGCGGTCGAGGGCGGCGAACAGCTCCGTCGCCTGACGAAGCCGCGCGTCGAACGCGCAGGAGTCCTCGGGCCAGCGAACCGCCGTCAAGCGGTTGAAGAACGGCTCCTTCTCGCCAGCGGAAAAGAGCATCACCGCGTCGCCGAAGTCACGCCAGCCACGCCCCGGAATCGCGATCGCGCGCGCCGGATGGACCTCCAGGAAGCGGAGCGTCTCGGGGCTGAGTCCAAACCACGGATCGGGGCCGCTCGGGAGTGGCATGGCGCCACGTTAAGGGATGGCGCGCCAATGAGCAGGCATCGCAGCCGCTGCGATGGCTGCTGCCGGGCGGGCCGTCCCCTGCGGGCGCACGTCTGGCCCGCTTCGCGGCCCGGGCCGGCCTTATCCGTGCCGTCAGTTAATATCGGCGAGTTGCTAACATATCGAGCGTTTCCGGCCTCGCTGCCTGCGACATCGGCAGGCCGGCGCACCGGAGCACGGGAGATACATGCGAGCGTTGGCACGTCGAGTCGGTCTGGGCATTGCCGCCCGGGGCGACATTTCCGACGTCATCGACTGGACGAGACGCGCCCGAGACGCCGGCCTCGACTCCATCTGGATCCACGATTCCTACTTCGAGCGCGACGCCGTCACGTACGGCTCGGCCATCGCGAGCGCTCTCGCGACGGACCCCGATGGCTCGTTCCGCGTTGCCCTCGGCGCAGTCAACCCGTACACGCGCCATCCCGTGGTCCTCGCCATGACCGGCTCCTCCCTGGACGAGCTCCTGCCAGAGCGCATCGTCATAGGGCTTGGCACGGGCCTACCGCTGCGCCTCGCGCAGATGGGGATCCCCTACTCCCTCACCGATGCGCTCGATCGCGTTAGCGAGACCATGGACCAGCTCCGGGCCCTGTGGGCCGGTGAGCGGGTGGCGTCGGGGACTCCCGGCCTGCCGCCCATCCAACCGATGTTCCCGCCTGCGCATCGCATCCCGCTGTACGTCGCCGGCTATCGCAAGGAGTTCGTGGAACTGGCCGGCCGCAAGGCCGACGGCTACCTCGCCCGCCCGTGCGAGTCGATCCCCTCGCTGCGTGGGATCCTGGAGCGGCTGCGTGCCTCGGCGGCGGCCGCCGGCCGCGATCCCGCCGACGTCGACACCGCCGCCTACCTGCTTTCACTCGTGGACAAGACCCGCCGCGAGGCCCTGAACCGGGCCAAGCGTGAGCCGTTCGTGATCTACATGATGTCCATCCTGGGCGACGTGTCGCTCCAGCGAGCCGGCTTCTCCCGCGAGATGCGCGACCGAATCGCCGCCGCCTGGCGGGCTGAGGACTACCACGAAGCCGGAAAGCTCATCCCCGACGATCTCCTGGACGCCTTCATGCTCTGCGGCACCCGAGAGGACGTCGCGGCAAGGGCGATGGCCTTCCACACCGAGACCGGTCTCGATTTGCCGCTTCTCCAGCCGGTGGTTCAGGAAGAAGCCCAGACGATCGAGCTGATCGAGGCGGCGAAGCTGTACGCCGCCCTGCCGGATCGGGCCGCGGTGAAGCGCGAGGCGGTTGCGGCCGCTGCATCGACCAGCCCCGCCGCCGCCGAGCCGGCACCCCCATCCTCCGACGACACCGGTCGCAGCCCGACCGGACTGGCGGACGATCGCCGGCTCGAGCTCTCCGAGCGGGTTCGTCGCCGGGTTGCCGCCGGGTACGAGATCCTGCGACCGTTCGCCTATACCGCGTCGGCGATCCCGGTCCTGGCGGGCGGCGCCCTCGCAGTAGTGGACTCGCGCTTCTCGCTTCTTCCGTTCCTGGCCGCCCTCGCCGGCGGGATGCTGCTCCACTCCGGCACGAACGTGATCAACGAGGTCTACGACGTCCGCAGGGGCGTCGACACCATCACGTCCCCCCGGATGAGCCACGCCGTCCTCAAGGGTCGAGTCAGCGAGCGCGGCGCCTACGCCTTCGCCCTCGGTCTGTTCGCGGCGGCGGTCGTCATCGGAACCTATCTTGTCTGGCTGCGCGGTCCCGCCATCGTCGGACTCGGTCTGGTCGGCGTCGTCGCCGGCTACACCTACACGGCGCCCCCGTTCCAGTACAAGTACCGGGCTATGGGCGTGCCGATCGTCTTCCTGTTGATGGGCCCGACAATGGTGGTCGGCTCCTACTTCGCCGTGACCGGAGCCTGGGACCTGCGGGCGCTCGTCCTTTCGCTGCCGGTGGGGCTGCTCGTGGCGGCCATACTCCACGGCAACGAATGGCGCGACATCGGCGAGGACACGCGAGCCGGGATCGTCACGCTGTCGACTCGGTTGGGGCGCGACTGGGCCCACTATGGATACCTGGCGCTCGTTCTCGGCGCGTATGTCACGCTCGGTCTGGCGGTCGCCCTTCGCTGGCTGCCGTCGACCACGGCCATTGCCGTCTTCTCGCTGCCGTTCCTGGCCCAGGTGGTCCGCTCGGCGGAGCTCGGCGCGACCGGCCAGGCCCGAGCCATTGCCATGATCGACCTCCAGACGGCCCGACTCCACTTCGCCTTCGGGTTGCTGCTCGTGGTCGGGCTGCTCGCGGCCCGGGTTGTGCCGTGATGGCCGGCCAATTGCCCGCTCGGAGCCGGACCCTTGAGGCGGCGACCGCCCTCGGTCTGGCCGCGGCGTTGCCGGCGTTCGCGGCAACCTTCCGGGGACCGCGCGATCGATTCTGGAGCCGCATGACGGCGACCGGTGCCGTCCTCGGAGGCCTGGCGCTCGCCGCCAATCCACGTCTTCGGCGGACACACATCGGCGCTCGGGAAGTGGCCCTTGGCCTCGCCTCGGCGGCCGCGCTCTACGGCACGTTCAGGCTCGGCGACCGGTTCGCGCGGCGCTTCGTCCCGGGCGGCGACGACCAGATTCGAGACATCTACGCGCTGCGGGACCTCGCTCCGCGAGGAGAGACGGCGGCGCGCCTGGTAACGATCGTCGGCCCGGCCGAGGAACTGTTCTGGCGGGGCCTGGTCCAGGAAGCGCTAATGCGCCGCTATGGCCGGTGGACCGGTGCGGCAGTGGCGGCCGCGGCCTACTCGGCCGTGCACGTCACGACGGGCAACCTCACTCTGATGGGCGCGGCGGGTGTGGCCGGAGCCCACTGGTGCGCGCTCTACGCCGCCGGCGTCCCCATTGGTGCCCTCATCGTGAGCCACTGCGCCTGGGATGTCTGGATCTTCCTTGTTCAGCCGACGGGCGACATCTCGTAACTCGGGGCGGCTGGCGTCTCGCCGATACTGACGGCGAGCTCAGTCGCTCCAGCGCTCGACGACGCGAGCCCACTTCTCGGCCATTCGGGATGGGCGCAGCCGCTGACGGTGAACGCGCCGCCGCTCGAGATCATCCCGGACCGGGCACAGGAGCCGGAGCCATCCCTCTACCCGTTCGTAGGACAGCTCCTGCACGGCCAGGACGTCGCTAACGAGGCCGCTGTGGAGCTTGCGCCACACGATCCCGACGCCCCAGTCTCCGCACTCGAGGGAGGCCTGCGTCGCGGGCCCCCCGAGGGAAGTGCCCAGGGTCAGGAAGCGCGGCCATGTGGAGGTCGTGACAGGGTCGACGAGTGCGTCGACGAGCGACTTCACGATCCACCACATGCCATCCGAGCCCAGCCGGATCCGCTCGTCGCCAAGCGCCCAGAGGTGTCCGTCGCCCCTTTCGTCCATCTTGAAGGCCAGGCCCGTGGGCGAGCCCGGCAGGGAGAAGGACAGAGGTTCGACCGGCGACACATAGATGCGCGAGTCGTTCGGGAACGAGACTGCCGCGGCGGGCGGGACGCCGAGCACCTCGGCCTGTTCGCCCTTCTTCCCCGCTTCGTCGATCAAGCCCCGAACCAGGGCCGTAACGGCCTCGTCGCTCATCGGCGAGGAATCGTCCCACGTGGGGCCCACTCCAAGCTCGAAGAGCCTGGCCATCCGATCGCCATCGGCCGGTCTGGTGGCCACCATGACCGTCCTCCCGTCGACTTCGAATTTGAGCTTCTCGTCGCCGACGGCAACAATCGTCCGCTCCACGGTGCCTCTTCGCTTGTCCAACTCGGCGACCTCGGGTGGAGCGACCCTCAGTTCCATGAGCCCGCTCCGGCAGAGTGAGGTAGTGCGCCCCTGCCGCTGTCCTGTGTCCTGACGGCCGAGATGACGGGGCACAGGCCCGGCTTCTTAAGCCTACGCCCTTCCGCCGGACCGAGCAGGACATTCGGCGCCCCATACCGGAACGAGCCAGCTGCCACTCGACGCAAGGACGCGCTCGGGCTTCGAGGGCCGGCCGACGGGGCGCGCGCCTCTATACTCGGGAGGCCCCGCCGGTCGCCATCGACCGGCGACCCGTCTCTCCTGAGGAGCTCGCGTGATGGACACCGCCAAGGATCAAGTCGTCCACGCCTCTGCCGCCGTAGCCCCGGCCGGCGCGCCGGGCCGCGACCTGACTCCGGCCGAGATCGACGCGCTCGCCGTCGCCGGAAACTACGCGGCCATCTCCACACCGCACCTGTCGCCGATCTTGGGCCGCTACTACGAGACCAGCTGGAGCCATGGCGAGGGTCACACCCTCTACGATTCGGCCGGACGCGGTTTCCTGGACTTCGCCTGCGGCATCGCCACGACCTCGCTGGGCCACCGCCATCCGGCTGTCACGGCCGCGATCAAGGACCAGGCCGACAAGCTGCTCCACATCTGCAACGCGCTCGGCTACCTCGAGCCCGTCGGCCGCCTCGCGGGCATGCTGGCCGACGTCTGTCCGGATCCGCTCGACACGGTCTTCTTCGGCAACTCCGGTACGGAGGCGGTCGAGGCGGCCCTCAAGCTCGCTCGCCGCGTCACCGGGCGGCCCGGCATCGTCGCCTTCAGGGGCGCCTTCCACGGCCGGACCTTCGGCGCCGCCTCCGTCACCAGCTCGAGCATCAACTACCGGCTCGGCTACGAACCGCTCCTGCCATCGGTCTACCTCGCGCCCTTCCCCAACGTCTACCGCTACTTCGGCGACGACGAGGAGGCGGCTACCGCCGGTGCGATGGGTGCCCTCCGGACGCTGCTCGGGCATGAGATCCCGGCGTCGTCAGTGGCCGCGATCATCATCGAGCCGATTCAGGGCGAAGGAGGCTTCAACCCCGCTCCCGCCTCGTTCCTGCGCGAGCTGCGCACCCTCTGCGACGAGAACGGCATTCTGCTCATCTGCGACGAGATCCAGTCGGGCATTGCTCGGACCGGTCGCATGTGGGCCTTCGAGCACGCCGACATCGTGCCCGACGTTATCTGCGTGGCCAAGGCCCTCGCCAACGGCATGCCGATCGGCGCGATCGTAACCCGCCGCGAGCTCCAGGAGCGATGGGGCGTTGGGGCACATGGAACCACCTTCGGCGGCAACCCCGTGAGCTGCGCCGCCGGGATCGCCGTCATGCGGACGATCGAGGAGGCGGGCCTGGTGGCCAATGCAGCCGAACGCGGCGCCGAGCTGCACGGTGCCCTGACGGCACTCATGGCCGAAGACAGTCGAATCGGCGACGTTCGAGGCCGCGGCCTGATGGTCGGCGTCGAGCTGGTCAAAGATCGTGCCACTCGCGATCCCGACGCCGAGACCTGCGAGGCGCTGATCGGTGCCTGTGCGGACCAGGGGCTGCTCATCCTCAATTGCGGCACGCACCACAACGTGATCAGGTTCCTGCCCCCCATTGACGTCACGACCGCCGAAGTCGCCCGGGGCGTGGAGCTGTTCCGGGCGGGGCTGCGCTCGTTGCCACTCGCCTCGGCCTAGCGTGGCGCCGGGGGCCCACTAGGCCCCACTCGGGGGACTCCACCTGCCGTTGTCGCCGGCTCCATCGTCGGGCGACCAGGTCGGCTCCGCCGAAGTCCATCGGAGAAACGACTCTGGCCCTCCGGATTGGGCACCTGCCCAGGGGCGGGTCCCGGCGAACCGAGGTTTCGGGGAGGCTATCGATTCTTCTCGAGGAACGTCATCACGTCTTCGAGGCGGAAGCGGCGGTCGCCACGCTTGCAGACACGATAGAAGGGCAACTCGCCTCGATCGCCGAGTCGTTTCACCGTGTTGACGTGCAGGTGAAGCATTCCCGCCACTTCGCTCGCGGTGAGCATCGGACCGAGTTCGTTAGCGGCCATGGCAACCACGGGTTCCCTCTGCGTCTGCATATGAAGCGGGGCGATCGATGTTCCTGCGCGATCGGGACCGTACCGAACCCGAAGCGACGCGAACCGTACAGACTCCACCCAACTGTCACAAGCCGTACTTTAGAGTGGCGGCATCGGTACCGGCCCGGGTGTCGCGAGAGGTTCCGGTTCCGTCCGCCACCAGTCCCGGTTCGCGTTTACAGCGGCTCGGATCCAGCCGATCAGCTGGCCGCGGCAGAGGCCGTGGGCGAGGCAGAGCCGCTCGAAGCGGGCGTCGCGCTCGAGGAGGCAGTCGGGGACGCGCCCGGCGCAGCCGACGCACCCGGGGCGGCCGATGCCCCAGGCGACTCAGACGGGGCCAAGCTTCCGGACGGCAGTGCGAGAGTAGGCTGCCCGCTTGGGAGCGGCGTGAGCCCCGGAATCGCGGCTCGAGCAGCCACGTAGTCGGCCTGGACCGCCGTGTCGTCGGCGTTGAGGTCGTCTTTGAGCGCCAGCAGGTCGTCCATCGACTTCGCCGTCGCCATCTGGTTCTGGAGCAAGTCCGCCTCGGCGTCTCCGTCCCCGGTCAGCTGCTGCACGAGCTGCGTCGGAGTGGCGGACGCGTTCGGATCGGGCGTCACGTTGGGGTCGTCCCAACTCGTGACCTTCGACAGATCGTCCATCCAGCTCCTGGTGTCCGCGCCGAGGGACTTGTACGAGCTCAGCAGAGACGTGAAGTCGTTGTCCGCGACCGCGACCGAAACGGCCTTCAGGTCAGCGTCTCGCTTTGGCTTCCAGAGGTTCTCGATCCGCGTCCAGTTGTCCTTCGGGGTAGGCGTGTGCGGCCCAAAGCTGGTCCACGCCCAGACCCCGGCAAAGAGAATCACGAACGCGATGAAGAGCGGGACGTAAGCCTTCACATAGCCGTAAGCGTTGCGACCCATCGAGCTGCGCTGGACCCTGGCGAGGGGGCGCTTGCGCCGAACCGGCCTGTCTTCGCGGCCCGCGGACGTCAACTCGACCTCGTCGGCCTGGGCGTCGACGGGCGCGCTGGCCGCTACGGCCGGCTTGCGGGATGCGTCCGGCGTGGCCGGCTTGCGGGATGCGTCGGCGGCCTTGCGAGACGATGAACTGCGATTGCTGCCTGGCGCGGCTCGGCCGCGGCGCGACTGTGGCGACAATGCCGTTCCTCCCTGACGATGCCTGGGCGGGCCTTGTTGACAGCTCGCCTCCGCGAAGTCCTCGGAAGTCTATCGCGATTCCCTCGCCCCGGGGCGTACGACGGTCGCCCGCAGCCCGCGCCACAGCCGCCGGGCGGATCGCGTTCCTCCGGTCGGTAACCGATTCGCAACCTTCCCAAACTTGACCTGGAGCCGCTCCCTATTCGACACTCGCCTTTCCGCGACGGAAGATGGCTCCCGCTCTGGAGCAGGCACCGCTGTCGCCGCTGCGGGAGAGGCGGTGGTGACCGTTCCGGCATAGTCGAGCGAGGACGGCGCAAGTTGAGGCAGAAAGGCGGATCGCGGGCCGAAGGGCTCTACGACCCCAGCTTCGAGCACGACGCGTGCGGCTTCGGCTTCGTCGTGGACATCGCCGGGCGCCCGTCTCACGACATCGTGCGCGACGCCCTAACCGTCCTCGTCAATCTGGAGCATCGCGGCGCCACCGGTTCCGAGAAGAACAGCGGCGACGGCGCGGGCCTGACGATCCAGATTCCCCACCGTTTCCTGGCCGACGTGGCCGCAAAGTCCGGCGTCAACCTCCGTGGCAAAGGTGGCTACGGCGTTGGCATGGTCTTCCTGCCCCAGGACAAGGTCAGCCGTGTCGAGTGTTTCCGCCTCTTCGAGCAGGTCGTCGCCGACGAGGGTCTGCATTTCCTTGGCTGGCGCGACGTCCCAACCGAGAACGCCGGTCTGGGCGCCAGCGCCAGAGCCGCACAGCCGCTCATCCGCCAGGTCTTCATCGATCGGCCGGAGCGCCTGGTCGAGGACATGGCCTTCGAACGCAAGCTGTACATCGTCCGTCGCCTGATCGAGAAGGCCGTTTCGCGCTCGGCGATCCCGTCGCGCGGCGACTTCTACATTCCCTCGCTCAGCTGCCGGACCATCGTCTACAAGGGCATGCTCAATGCCTCGCAGCTGCGTGTCTTTTACCCGGACCTCGCCGACGAGCGTGTCGAGAGCGCCATCGCCATGGTGCACTCGCGTTTCTCGACAAACACTTTCCCATCCTGGCCAAGGGCCCATCCATACCGCTTCATCTCGCACAACGGCGAGATCAACACTCTTCGCGGCAACGTCAACTGGATGCACGCCCGCCAGTCGCAGTTCAGCTCCAAGCTATTCGGCGACGAGCTGACGAAAGCCCTGCCGGCTATCGACACGGAAGGCTCCGACTCGGCCATCCTGGACAACGTCCTAGAGTTGCTATACCTGTCCGGCCGCTCCCTGGCCCACGCCCTGATGATGATGGTGCCCGAGCCCTGGCAGCATCACGAGTCGATGGCGCAGGAGAAGAAGGCCTTCTACGAGTTCCATGCCTGCCTTATGGAGCCGTGGGACGGACCCGCTTCTATCGCCTTCACGGACGGGATTCGAGTCGGCGCCACGCTCGACCGGAACGGCCTTCGACCTGCCCGCTACTGGCTAACGGCTGACGGCCGCGTCGTCATGGCCTCTGAGGCCGGCGTTCTCGACATCCCTCCCGACCAGGTCGTCGCCAAGGGCCGTCTCCAGCCGGGGCGCATGTTCCTCGTCGACACGGGCGAGCAGCGGATCATCTCGGACGACGAGCTGAAGCGGCGCGTCACCACCGAGCATCCCTACGAGGAGTGGGTTCGCGAGTGGCTGGTCAAGCTGACCGAGCTGCCGCCGCCGCCGCGCGTCATCGAGCCGGACCACGAGACCGTGCTCCGCCGCCAGGAAGTCTTCGGCTACACGGCCGAGGACGTCCGCATCCTCATCAACCCGATGGCCGCCACCGGAACCGACCCGGTCGGGGCGATGGGCGACGACACCGCCCTTGCGGTCCTGTCCGAGCGGCCGCAGCTGCTCTACTCGTATTTCAAGCAGCTGTTCGCCCAGGTCACGAATCCGCCGATCGACTCCATTCGCGAGGAGATAATCACCGCCACTGAGATGGCGATCGGGCCGGAGGGCAACCTGCTCGATCCGGACCCTTGCTCCGCCCACCAGCTCGAACTGCCGTCGCCCGTCCTCTCCAACGAAGAGCTGGAGAAGATCCGCAACCTGGCCACCGGCGACCCGCACGGCTTCAGGACGATCACACTTCCGATCCTTTACCAGGTTGCCGATGGCGGGGCCGGCATGCGCAAGGCCATCGAGCAGCTGCGAGATCGCTGCTCCGAGGCGATCTCCGAGGGTCACAACATCGTCATCCTGTCCGACCGAGGCCATGGCGCCGACGAGGCCCCGATACCTGCCCTCCTGGCCGTCTCGGCGGTACATCACCACCTCGTGCGGGCCGGCACCCGCACGCAGGTTGGCCTCGTGCTCGAGTCCGGCGAGCCGCGCGAGGTCCACCATTTCGCTCTGCTCCTCGGCTACGGCGCAAGCGCGGTCAACCCTTATCTCGCGTTCGAGACAGTCCACGACCAGGTCCGCCTGGGCATGATTTCGGGCTCCGCCGACCTGGCCGAGAAGAAGTACCGCAAGGCGATCGCCAAGGGCATCGTCAAGGTCATCTCGAAGATGGGCATCAGCACCGTCCAGAGCTACCACGGCGCCCAGGTCTTCGAGGCCCTGGGCCTCAACCAGGACTTCATCGACGAGTACTTCACCTGGACGCCCACCCGTATCGGCGGCGTTGGCATCGACGTCGTCGCCCGCGAAGTGAAGATGCGCCAGGATCGGGCCTACCCGCCCAAGCGGCCGATCTACCACAAGCAGCTCGGCGTGGGCGGGAACCTCCAGTACCGCGTCGACGGCGAGCGGCACCTCTTCAACCCGCTGTCGATCTCGCAGCTCCAATACGCCGCGCGGAGTGGCAGCTACGCCGCGTTCAAGGAGTACTCGAAGCTCATCGACGACCAATCCGAGGGCCTGTGCACGCTGCGCGGCCTGATGGACTTCAAGTCGAACCACAGGCATCCTCTTTCGATCGAAGAGGTCGAGCCGGTCGAATCGATCGTAAAGCGCTTCAAGACCGGTGCGATGAGCTACGGTTCGATCTCACGCGAGACGCACGAAGCGCTCGCCATCGCCATGAACCGCCTCGGGGCCAAGTCGAACACCGGCGAAGGCGGCGAGGACCCGGCGCGATTCGAGACGCTGCCCAACGGCGACTCCCTCAAGAGCGCCATCAAGCAGGTTGCATCGGGCCGCTTCGGCGTGACGAGCGAATACCTCGTCAGCGCCCGCGAGATCCAGATCAAGATGGCCCAGGGCGCCAAGCCCGGCGAGGGCGGTCAGCTCCCCGGCCACAAGGTCTACCCCTGGATCGCCAAGGTCCGCCACTCGACACCGGGCGTCGGCCTCATCAGCCCGCCACCGCACCACGACATCTACTCCATCGAGGATCTGGCAGAGCTGATCCATGACCTCAAGAACGCCAACTCGGACGCCCGCATCTCCGTCAAGCTCGTGTCCGCGGTGGGCGTGGGGACCATCGCCGCCGGAGTCGCCAAGGCCCACGCCGACGTCATCCTGATCAGCGGCCACGACGGCGGCACGGGCGCCTCGCCGCTCTCCTCGATCAAGCATGCCGGCCTGCCCTGGGAGCTCGGAATCGCCGAGACGAACCAGACGCTGCTCATCAACGATCTGCGGTCGCGCGTGGCGGTCGAGGTCGATGGCCAGATGAAGACCGGCCGCGATGTCGTGGTCGGAGCCCTGCTCGGCGCGGAAGAGTTCGGTTTCTCGACGGCGCCCCTGGTGACGCTCGGCTGCGTGATGATGCGGGTCTGCCACCTGAACACCTGTCCGGTCGGCGTCGCGACGCAGGATCCGGAGCTGCGGAAGCGCTTCACAGGTGATCCGCAGTACGTGGTCAACTTCATGACCTTCGTCGCCCAGGAAGTCCGCGAGTATATGGCTCAGCTCGGCTTCCGGACCTTCGAGGAGATGGTCGGCCACTCCGAGCGGCTGGAGATGCGGCGGGCAATCGACCACTGGAAGGCGCACAGCCTCGACTTCAGCCGGATCCTCTTCCAGCCGCAGGTGCCCAAGACGACGCTGCGAACCTGCCAGATCAGCCAGGAGCATAACGTCGAGGCCTCGCTCGACTCCACGGCCCTCATCCCGCTGTGCAAGCCGGCCCTCGAACGCGGCGAGAAGGTCACGGCCGAGCTGCCGATCCGAAACGTGAACCGAGTCGTCGGCACGACACTGGGCTCCGAGGTAACACGCCGCTACGGCGGCCGTGGCCTGCCGGAGGACACGATCAGCCTTCACTTCCGCGGCTCGGCCGGGCAGAGCTTCGGGGCCTTCATTCCGACGGGCGTCACGCTCACCCTCGAGGGCGACGCGAACGACTACCTGGGCAAGGGCCTGTCGGGCGGCAAAGTCATCCTCTACCCGCCGCGCGAATCCACGTTCGTGGCCGAGGAGAACGTCGTGACCGGGAACGTGGCCTTCTACGGAGCCACGTCGGGCGAGGCTTACATCCGCGGCATCGCCGGGGAGAGATTCTGCGTCCGCAACTCCGGCGTCAAGGCGGTCGTGGAGGGCGTGGGCGATCACGGCTGCGAGTACATGACCGGCGGCAGGGTCGTGGTCATCGGCAAGACCGGCCGCAACTTTGCAGCGGGCATGTCGGGCGGCGTCGCCTACGTCCTCGACGAGAGCGGCGAGGGCGGGGCCGCGGGCGGCGGTTTCGAGCGGGTGTGCAACAAAGAAATGGTCCAACTCTTCCCGTTGACCGATCCCGAGGAAGTCGCGGAGGTCCACCGCCTCCTGGAGCGCCACGTCGAGTACACGGGCAGCCCGCGAGCCAGGGCGCTTCTCGACGACTGGCACACGACCGTCAGCCGGTTCATCCGCGTCGTCCCGAACGACTACCGCCGCGTCATCGAGGCTCAGGCCAGGATGCGCGAGAAGGGCCTCTCGCAGGAGGAGGCCGAAATGGCCGCCTTCGACGAGAACGTGATGGACGCGCGCCGAGTGGCGGGAAACTGACGATGGGCAAGCCGACCGGTTTCATGGAATTCGGGCGCGAGCCGGCCCACGTCCGGCCGCCGCTCGAGCGAGTGAAGGACTGGGGCGAGACGCACCCGGGCTACGAGGAAGCGACTCTCCGCGACCAGGGCGCGCGCTGCATGGACTGCGGCATCCCCTACTGCCACAGCGGCGAGCTGGTCAACGGCCTGGCAATGGGCTGCCCAATCCACAACCTGATCCCAGAATGGAACGACCTGGTCTACCGGGGTCAGTGGCGCGAGGCGATCATCCGGCTCCACAAGACGAACAACTTCCCGGAGTTTACCGGCCGCGTCTGCCCGGCTCCATGCGAGGGTTCGTGCACGCTCGGCATCAGCCAGCCTCCGGTCACCATCAAGATGATCGAGAACGAGATCATCGAGCGCGCCTTCCTCGAAGGCTGGGTGGTGCCCGAGCCGCCCCTTAGCCGGACGGGGATGAAGGCCGCGGTCGTCGGGAGCGGCCCGGCCGGCCTAGCCGCCGCGGCGCAGCTGAACCGCGCCGGCCATGCCGTGACCGTCTTCGAGCGCGACGACCGAGTCGGCGGCCTGCTCATGTACGGCATCCCCAACATGAAGCTGGACAAGTCGGTCATCGACCGTCGCGTCAAGCTGCTCGAGGCCGAGGGGATCGATTTCGTAACGGGCACGGCCGTCGGGCTGGACATCGCGGCCGAGAAGCTCGTCAAGGAATATGACGCGGTGGTCCTCGCGATCGGCTCCACTGTGCCGCGCGACCTGAAGGTCGAGGGCCGCGAGCTGGCGGGCGTCCACTTCGCCATGGAGTTCCTGGTCGCCAATACGCGGGCCCTGCTCGGCGGACCGGCGACGCCGGTTTCGGCCGCGGGCAGGGACGTCGTCGTCATCGGCGGCGGCGACACGGGCACGGACTGCGTGGGCACGGCCATCCGCCAGGGTGCGAAGAGCGTCGTGCAACTCGAGATCCTGCCTCGTCCACCGGAGACGCGCACCGCGGACAACCCGTGGCCCCAGTGGCCCAAGGTTTACAAGGTCGACTACGGGCAGGAAGAGGCCGCCGCCATGTGGGGCGCCGATCCACGGCGCTATCTCGTCAACACGCGGCGGCTCGTGGGCGACGGGGGCGGGCACGTCAAGGCGATCGAGACCGTCGAGATCGAGTGGGTCCACGCCCCCGGCGGTCGACTGGAGATGAACGAGTGCGCCGGCACGGAGGGTTCGCTTCCGGCCGACCTGGTCCTGATCGCGATGGGCTTCACGGGACCCGCGCCCGAGCTCCCCGCAGCGTTCGGCTGCAAGCTCGATCACCGCGGCAACATCGTCCACGACGACGATTTCATGACCACGACGCCGGGCGTCTTCGCCGCCGGCGACTGCGCGCGCGGACAGTCGCTTGTTGTCTGGGCCATCAACGAGGGGCGCCTCGCGGCCCGCGCCGTTGACAAGTTCCTCATGTTCGGCGAGTCGGTGCTGCCCGACTATTTAGGCGGCGGCGCGCCGGCGACGGCGATCCGGTGGCACACCGGCCCGATCGGAGATCTACGCGCCGAGGCTGAGCCTGACCAGCGAGTAGGCGCCGCCCAACGACTCCACGGCCCACTGCCGCCCCTGCCCGTCGAAGCCGAGGGCGGCGATCTGCGGCGCCGTTCCGGCCCTGAAGACGCCCTGGGCCGACACCTTTCCGTCTTCGTCGCGCCATTGCATCTCGCCAGTCGCCTGGCTGTAGAGCACTGAGGTGCCGTCGGGGCCGGCCGCGACCAGATCGGCCGAGGCCATGACTGGCTCGATCATCGCCGCCCCGCCGTTCGCGTCGATCCAGCCCGGCGGCGTACCGGCGGCGAGCACCCGGTCGCCGACCGCTGCCAGCCCCGACGCCTGGAACTTCGTGTTGGACAGCTTGCCCGTGCCCGTCGCGTCGACGCCGAAGCACAACCCGCTCGCCGGATCCGCGAGCACGTAGGCTCCACCTCCGGCCACGACCAGGCCCCCTGTCATCGGGAATCCGTCGGACACGTCGACGCGGCCCGTGACGTGGAGCGAGGTGTCCACCTGCGCGAGCGATCTCACCCAATTGCGCGCGATTAGAACGTTGCCGGCGGCGTCGAAGGCGATGCCGGTGATCCATGGATCGGGCTGGCCGAGCGCCGGGTCGGACTGGACATCCGGACCCGAGGCCGGAAGTGTCAGACTGGTCTGGTCGGCGGTATCGGGGGCGTAGACGATCAGATCCAGCCCCGCGCCGATCCAAAGCCTGCCATCGGGCGCGATGGCCAGACTATCTCGCGGGTCGCTTTCGTTGTATACGGTGCCCTCGATGGCGGTGATGGACAGCTTCGCCGTCGCAACGTCATAGCGGTAAAGGTCCATCGTCTTGCCCGCGTCGCCGCCGATGAACCAGAAGGCGTTGCGTTTGGGGTCCGAGAGGAAATGGCCGACGGGCCAGGGCGATGCCATCCGGTCGAGCTCCACGATCGTCTGCGGCGAGCCGATGGGCGTCGGAAGCGCCGAGCCAATCGAGCCTGGCAGATCGGTGACCGAGAACAGCGCAAGAGAGGTGCCGTCGAACGAATCGATGGCCAGCATCCGGCCGTCCGGCGACCACCTCTGCTGCTCCAAGAACGTGGCGGGCAAAGGCAGCATGTGCGCCACGGCCAAGCTGGCGGACGACAGGTCGATCAGCGTGGATCCGTCCGCCCCGACGATTCTGCGCGCGACGCCGGTCTTGTCGACGACGATCTGCGGTCCGGCCGCAGACGGAATCTGCCAATCGCCGCTGCCGACGACGGTACCGGTCGAGCCCGAAGCCAGGTCCAACGACATGACGGACGTACCCGCCATGTAGTAGAGATGGCTGTCGTCGAGCCAGCTGAGGAAGCGCGCGCCTGTGATCGTTCGAACCTGGCCACCTTCAACGGTGACAACCTCGAGATCCGCATCCGACTGCGCAGCGAGTTCGGTGGCCGACGGGTTGAACGCCATCTGGCCGCGAACGTTCGGAGCCGTCGCCAGGATCCGTCCCGAAGCGAAGTCAACCACGTCCACCCGGCCCTTCCAGCCGCTCGCCTCGCCATCGGCGCTCGAACAACTCATGTGGCCGAGCAACAAGAGGCTGCCGTCGGGCGACCAGCCATAAGGCGTGGCCTGCTCCCCGGCCTTCACGTATTGGCCGTTCCGGTACCAGTCGATGATCGGGTCTCCAACGCAGCCGGGGACAGCCACGATAATCGCGGCGGCGCCGTGGCCGCTCGCGACGACCCACGAATTGGACTGTGGGCCGCCCGAGTACGGCTGATCGATTCCGGCCACGTGGCCGTCGCCGGCAATGACGTGGGTCGCGTCGAGCCAGCCTTCGTATTGCCCGAACGAAGACTCCCGGTTGCCGAACCGGTCGTAGACGTCGCTCTCGTATTCCAAGGAGACGAGCAAATGGTTGCCGTCCGGCGACCATGAGAATTGCCCGCCCAGCGGCAGCCGCGCCACGAGCCCCGTGCGTTGCGGCGTGCTGCCCGCCGTGACCTGCGCAGTTTCGTGAGTCGCAGACTCTCCCGGGGCGCTCGACGCGGGCTGGACGCCGACACGCAGGACCAAGAGCCCGGCCGTGGCGACCACCCCAACCAGAATCGCCGCCACGGCCGCCGGGATCGCCGCTCGCCGGGGGACGCCCCGACCCTCGTGCGCTTCAACCCGAGTGGGCCGCCCAAGCCGGACACGACCGGCTCAGTTCGGTATTTCGGCCCGCCGCCCAATCGACCGGTCGGCCCAAACGCCCGCCAGAACGCCGGACGTCCGACCGAAGCCAACGAGCAGGCTTCGGCACCGCCTACAGGCCTGCAAATGGGCCAGCTCGGCCGACGTCGCGACCAGGCCCGACTCACTCGACTCGGCGTGCGGCCCACTGGACGCCTCCGCCGCAATCTCATCGAGGCGCCTTTCGTCGATGTGCCACCGACGCATGGTTGCCGCCAGTCGATCGCTCAGCTTGCTCATCGAGGACTCCTCACGATCGGCCCTGAGACGGGCTCGTCATCTGCCAGCAGACGCGCCAGCTTGCGCCTCGCCCGCCAGATGCTGGAGTAGACCGTTCCGCTCGCAACCCCCATCAGCTCTGCCGCCTCGTCCTGGCGGTAGCCCAGGCCGTAGACCAGCGTCACCGCCAGCCGCTCCCGTTCCGGCAGTCCGGCTATCGCCGCGGCCACGTCGACGTCCGGGAGATCCGCCGCGGGCAGACGCTCGATGTGCTCTACGTTGATGTCGGCGACGTGCCGGCGGCGGGCGCGGCAGGCGCCGCGAACCGCCATGCGCCGGACCCAGGCCCGTAACTTTGCCGGGTCACGCAACTGGCGAAGGTGGCCGCGGGCTTCGAGCAGCGACTCCTGAGCCACGTCCTCGGCGTCGGGCCCGGCTCCCAGCGCCCTCGCCAGGGCCGCCAGATCGCCGAACAGCGCACCATATTGAGAGTCGAACCCCTCCAGGTCTGTCATCGCCCCCATCGTGACGGCTTCCACACCCCTGTAGTGTGCGGCATACAACTGGTGCCTTTACAGGTCCCGACTCGCCTGCCCTCCGGCTCGACCCATCTTCGGGCCGCCCATTGTTCGCCTGCCTGATATTCGCCCGCCCGACACATATGCGGCATTTGCTAACCCCCGTGGCACGAGTCCGATTCGCAGCCCTCCGGCGCCCCGATTCGGCCACGTCGAGCACTCGGACATGCCGTTAGGCTCGCCGGCCGGCCTATTGACCTTGGACGGAGGCCGGATGCCGCTCACGCCGACTCACGTGCCGCCCCGCCCACCACGCCCGTCCCTGCGTCACGCGCCACGTCCGTCGGAGAGGATGCCGTGCCAGATGCGAGCACGACTCCCGAGAGCGCTTTCCAGGGACCGTTCCGCGCTATACCGTTGGAGCGTGCCCACGCACGACACCGAAACGGAGCGAATCCGCCGCATCTACGACCGCCGCTCGGCGACCTCCCCGTCTGAACGAGGCGACGCCAACCTCCGCTGGCTATGCGGGCAGGCAGAAGGCGAGACCCTGGAGATCGGGATCGGCCGTGGGCGGACGCTGCCGTTCTATCCGCGCGACGTGCACCTGACCGGCATCGAACTGAGCGAGGTTGCGCTGCGAGTGGCGCAAAGGCGAGTGCAGGACCTTGGCCTGGACGCCACCCTGCACCAGGGCGACGCCACCGCGCTGCCCTACCCCGACGACCACTTCGACACGGTCATCTTCAGCTTCGTCCTGTGTACTATCCCCGATGACCGCCGTGCCGTGGCCGAGGCCGTGCGGGTGCTGCGCCCCGCCGGTCGGCTGCTGCTCGTCGAGCACGTCCGCAGTCCCAATCCGATCGTGCGGGCAATCGAGCGGCTGGTTGAGCCGATCACAGTACGGTGGCAAGCCGATCACCTGCTGCGCGAACCCCTCGACCACGTTCTGGCCGAAGGCCTGGAGCTCGAGACGCTGCAACGGTCCTGGTTCGGAATCGTCGAGCGGCTGTCCGCGCGTAAGCCCGAAGCCGACGAGCTCGAGCAGACCGGCTGATATGGGGCCTTCAAGGCTTTCTGCGCCGCCCGTGTCTGGGGCCCTTCGCGTCTTCCGCCGCCCGCGTCCGGGCTTGGCGCTCGACCAGGTCAGCCGGTACTGGCCCTATCGCCAGCGACGCCGTGCCGCCGCCGACGGCGCGTTGCGAACGTGGAGAACTCCACCACTTCCGGCGATTCGACCGGGAGGAGCCTCAGCCCCTACGAGCCCGACGCAGCGGGCGACGGTGAAGCAGGAGCCTCGACTACGGGCGAGGCCGCCGCGTGCGGAACGTCCTGGTACTGCGCCGACTCGATCCAGCCGAAATTCGACAGCGGCCAGTAGCGCAGCCACGCCCGGCCGATGACCGACGACTTCGGTATCGGTCCGAAGACGCGCGAGTCCTGAGATTCCTCGCGGTGGTCCCCCAGGACGAACAGGTCGCCGGCCGGGACGCGCCAGCTCGACTGCCCGTTCAGCGGCACCGTCGGCTGCCCCTCGTACACGTAGGCCTCATCGAGCTTGACGCCGTTGACGTAGACGGAGTTGTCGTGAATCTCGACCAGGTCGCCGGCCACCCCGATAACTCGTTTGATGAACGGTATGTCCTGACCGTCCTCGGAGTAGCCCGCGGGCGGCTGGAAAACTATGACGTCGCCCCGTTTGTAGTCACTGAAGACCGGCGAGATCTTGTCCACCAGCACGTACTGGCCCGGGTCGAGGGTGTGCTCCATTGAAACCTGAAGGATCTGGTACGGCTGAGCGACGAAATGCTGAACGACGAAGAAGATGACGACGGTGAGAAGGATCGTCTCCACGATCTCGAGGAGGCAGCCGCGCCAGCGCTTGCTCATCCGGAAAAGCACCCCTCTGAGTGTCGCGAACCGCGCCGCGATAAGAATCGGCCAGACGGTCGCGTCCGCACTCCGGTCGCCACCGGCCTAGAAGGTAGCACCTCCGGAGGTATCAGGAAGAGTGACTGACGTCAGGAGACACTCCACGTTTCGGTAGATGCACGCGCGCATGATCCGCGGACGCAATCCGGCCGCGCACCGCCGACGCGCGAAGTCGGCTCAACCCGGCCACAATCCCCTCATGGGTGAGCACAAGGATCGAATGCTTCGCGGCGAGTTGTTCTGTTACAAGGACCCGGAACTGGAGGCGGGCAAGCACCGGGGCTCCAGGTTGCTGGAGCGACTGAACAGCACGGGTCGAGACGAGGCCGAAGCCAGGCGGGCAATCCTGGAAGAGCTGCTCGGCCACATCGGCGCGGACGTGGTCATCGTCAGCCCGTTCTATTGCGAGTACGGAAGCCAGATCACCATTGAGGACGGAGTCTTCATCAACCTCAACGCCATGCTCATCGACGTCGGCAGGATCGTCGTCAGGCAGGGCGCGATGCTGGGACCTGCCGTCCAGCTGCTGACCGCTACGCATCCGCTCGATCCCGAGGGGCGCGTCCATCAAGCCCTGGAGCTGGGCAAACCGATCACCATCGGCGAGGAGGCGTGGCTCGGAGGCGGCACGATCGTATTGCCGGGCGTGACCATTGGCGACCGCACCACCGTCGGCGCCGGAAGCGTGGTGACGAGGGACCTTCCGCCCGATGTCATCGCCGTGGGAAACCCCGCCCGGGTGATCCGCAAACGCCGAGACTGACCTGGATGAGTTCCCGCTGGTCGGAGTCCCGTTTGCCACTTTCCTGGCCGGGGAACACCGCAACGCCCTGGATCCGTCCCGGTGGCCGCGACTCGCTTGACGTGTGACCGTCGCGGGTCACCTGGGAGGTCGAGCACGGCCGGTCGCAGATCCTGTCGGACCTCGCCGATACCCTAGTCGGGGGTGGCAACGCCCGCGACTCGATGCGTCCGAAGGCAACTCACCCCGCAGCCCTCTTGTCGGGACATCGAGCCGCCGGCATCCCCAGGCTGTATCGTCATAGGCGTGAGCACTGTCGTCGAGTTCCGCGGTTCGTTTCGCCTCATGGAGGGCGATGGAGATCGCCTGCGGCGCACCGGCAAGGGCACCTGGTACGACCGCTGCGGCGAGCTGGCGATGACCGAGCACAACAACCCCAGGTGCGAAACCTGCGCCCGCGGCGGCAACTGCGGTCTCGACTGCACGCTCAGTCGGCTGGTCTGCCCCGGGTGCGGCGCCACCGCCTGAGGCGCCCGTTTAGCCGTCTCGCCGCGACCGGGGCGCCAACCTTGGCCGTCTAACCGGCCACACCGCCGCATCGAAGCCGCTAGAGTCCGGGAATGGAAATCGGCCTTGCTGTCGCCGGCAATCTGCAAGACGTTGCGGCTCTGGCCAGCCGGGCCGAAGCGGCCGGGATCGAGTCCGTCTGGCTGGCCGAGCTCGATCGTTCGGCCTTCGTTCAGGCCGCAGTCGCCATCTCGGCGACGTCGCGAATCGGGGTCGGGACGGCCGTTGCGCTGGCGTTCCCCCGCTCCCCCACCGTCACGGCGATGACCGCCTGGGACCTCGACGAGATGTCCGGCGACCGTTTCCTGATGGGTTTAGGCCCGCAGGTGAAGCGGGTCATGGAGGCCCGCTTCTCAGTGCGAGTGGAGAAGCCCGCCCCGCAGATGCGCGAGTACGTGCAGGCGGTCCGAACCGTCTGGGCCGCCAACCGAGGTGAGCCCGTGGTGCATGCCGGCGAGGTCTACCGGATCACGATGCCGACGTTCCACGGCCCATTGCGGCCCGAACGGCGCGACACTCCGATACTGATCGCGGCGGTCGGCCCCGTCATGTCCCGCGTCTGCGGCGAGGTTGCCAACGGGCTGCTCGGGCATCCGCTCGCGTCGCCGCGCTACCTGCGCGAAGCCGTAGCGCCGGAGATTGCCGCTGGCCTGAAGCGCGCCGGCCGGCCGAGCGATGCCTGCCCGATCACCGCCATGGCTCTCGTCTCTATCGGCGACGACGCCGCTGCGGCCAGACGCGCCGCGCGGCTCCAGATCGCCTTCTACGCCACGACGCCCTCCTACAAGCCGATCCTGGAGATGCACGGCCGCGGCGCGCTTCCAAGGGATCTTCGACGAGCATTCGTCAATCGCGACCCGGATCGAATGGCCGAGTTCATCGACGACGAGTTGCTGGACGCCATCGCCGTCGCCGGCCGTCCGGATGAGGCGCCCGACCGGCTCCGGGCCTGGGAAAGCGTGGCCGACCGCGTCGTCCTGGGCGTCCCTTGGTACGGGATGGATCGGATCCTTCAGAGCGATGCGATCTCGGCGGCCCTCGACCTGGGCTCGCGCGTGACCGCCGCAAGGAGAGATGCGACCGCCGCCACCTGAGAGCTCGCGCCCGTCGGTGCTATCCGGCAACGCCGGTTACCGGACCGCGGTTCAGCGATTGGCGCGCAGGGTCAGCTTGACGGTGGCATCGGACGACAACGGCTCGACGAGGCTGCCATCGGCCGTGGTCTCAATCCTGCCGCCGCTGACCGATTCGACGGTCTCTCCCACGAGGAGCAAACGCCAGCCCTCAGCAGCAGCATGGGGCGTCAACGTCACCTGCGTGCCCTTACGGCGAAGCTCGAAGATCGAGCCCGGCCGTCCGTCCTGGGAAGGGACCGCCACCTTCACCAGCGCGCCGTCGTCGATCGCGTAGGCCCGGAGGGTGACTCCTCGTGGGTAATCGTAGTCAGCCTTGGCCTCGCACTCGCCCATCGGCAGGACCGTATTCGGGCGGACGAGCAGCGGCAGGCTCGAACACGGATGGTGTTCCTCCCGCCAGGCCGGCCCTTCGACGACCGCACCGTTCAGGAGGTTCGTCCATCTCCCCGCCGGAACGTAGTACGTGACGCTGCCCGATTCCGAGAACACAGGAGCGACAAGGAGGCGCTCTCCGAGCATGTACTGGCGGTCCAGGTACTCGCAGCCCGGGTCGTCCGGGAACTCGAGGCACATGGCTCGCATCGTCGGGATGCCCCGTTCATTGGCTTCGACCGCTGCCCCGTAGAGGTACGGCATCAGGCGGTTCTTGAGCTTCGTGAACGAGCGCATAACGTCGACAGCCTCATCGTCGAACAGCCACGGAACGCGATAGGACTCGTTTGCATGGAGCCGGCTGTGCGAGGAGAGCAGGCCGAAGGCGAGCCAGCGCTTGAAGACGGACGCCGGAGGCGTTCCTTCGAACCCGCCGATGTCGTGGCTCCAGAAGCCGAAGCCCGACAGCCCGAGCGAGAGCCCGCCGCGGAGGCTCTCGGCCATCGACTCGAAGGTGGACGTGCAATCCCCGCCCCAATGGACCGGGAACCGCTGAGTCCCAGCAGTCGCGGAGCGGGCGAATACGACGGCCTCTCCCTTGCCTCGCCGCCCCTCGAGCAGCTCGAAGACAGTTCGGTTGTAGATATAGGGATAGTAGTTGTGCATCCGCTCGGGATCGGAGCCGTCGAAGTAGGCGACGTCGGTAGGAATGCGCTCGCCGAAATCTGTCTTGAAACAATCGACGCCCATGTCCAGCAGGGCGTCCAGCTTGCCCGCATACCAGCGGCGAGCCTCCGGGTTCGTGAAATCGACGAGGCCCATACCGGGCTGCCAGCGGTCCCATTGCCAGACGTCGCCGTTCGGTCGCTTCAGGAGGTAGCCCCGGTCACGCCCCTCGGCGAAGAGCGGCGAGCGCTGGGCAATGTACGGATTGATCCACACGCACACCCGCAGGCCGTGCGCCTTCAGCTGCGCGAGCATGCCCTGCGGATCGGGGAACTGCCGCGTATCCCAGGCGAAGTCGCACCAGTTGAACTCGCGCATCCAGAAGCAATCGAAGTGGAAGACGCTCATCGGGAGGTCGCGTTCAGCCATCCCCCGGATGAAGCTCGTGACGGTCGGCTCGTCGTAGACGGTCGTGAAGGACGTACTGAGCCAGAGCCCGAATGACCAGGCCGGCGGGAGAGCGGGCCGGCCCGTCAACGCCGTGTACTTCTCCAGAATCTCCTTGGGACTCGGGCCGTAGATGACGAAGTACTCCAGGCCCTGGCCCTCGACGCTGAACTGGACGCGCGAGACTGTTTCAGAGGCGACCTCGAAAGACACGCGGCCGGGGTGGTTGACGAAGATGCCGTAGCCGCGATTGGTCAGGTAGAACGGTACGTTCTTGTAGGCCTGCTCGCTGCTGGTCCCGCCGTCTTCGTTCCAGATGTCGACGGTCTGCCCGTTCTTGACGAACGGTCCGAATCGCTCGCCGAGCCCGTACACGCACTCGCCCACACCCAGGCCGATCTGGTCGAATATGTAATGGCGGCCGGCTTCCGTGTCGACGATGCCTATGCCGTTATGCTCGCTCGAGGTAAGGACCCGACCCTCCGCCTCGTAGTCGATCCGCCACTCCTCGTCGCGGCTCACCCTTACCGTCAACCTGCCAGCGCTGAGCTCGAGCGCTTCGTCGGTCACCGACAACGCCACGGGTCCCGGATCTGTCTCGAGCGGGAACTCGGGCTTCTTCGGGACTTCGCCTTCGAAATGCGTCAGGCGGACGCCGACGACGTCGGGAAGCGGGGAGCTCAAGCGGATGGTCACGAGCGGGCCACCGAGCGTGTGGCCGCGGTGCTCGATCTTCCGAGTCGGCGCGTAGATGGTCAGCGCGTCGGTCGACTCGGCGACGTCGTACGCCTCGACCGGGTGCCAGACCGCGAGCCCGGGACGCATCTGCCAGTAGCCGTCGGAGAACTTCATTGCTTGTCGATCACCTTTCGCCAGTCGCGCTTCAAGCTGCCGTCGCGAACCCGGCTGCATGGTACCGAAGAACCTGCACCGCCGGGCGGAGGTCGCCGTCAGCCGGCGAGCCTGATCTCGATCCGAGGCGAGCCGGGGGCGGCTGTGACGAGCATGCCTTCAGGCGTGTTCTCGGCGGCGCCGCCGGTCACGCCCAATTCCGACACGGCGTTGACCAGCAGGAGCCGCCACGGTTTGGACCCCCGCACCTGCTCCGCGACCACGACCCCGGCGGCTCGGGTCACCTCGAAGGCGGAATCGGTGCCACCGCCGACCTCGGGCACCGCGACGGCCACCTTCACGTCCTCCGCCAGCTCGTATGCGCGAAGAGTCACGCCGTCCGCGAAGTCGTAGTCGGCCCTGTCGCTCCGAGCGCCCATGGCGACCACCGACCCGGGCCGGACGAGCAGAGGCAGGCTGGAGAAGTCGTGACGTTCCCCGATCCAGCCCGGTCCCTCCACGATTGTCCCGCTCAGCAGGTTCGTCCACCTGCCCGCCGGAACGTAGTACGTCGTGGCGCCAGACTCCGAAAACACCGGCGCCACCAGAAGGGACTCGCCGAGCATGTACTGGCGGTCGAGAAGAGCCGCCGTCGGATCGTCGGGGAACTCCAGCAACATGGCCCGCATCATCGGCACGCCGCTTCGTGAGACGTCCACGGCCGTTCGATACAGGTAGGGCATGAGACGGCACTTCAGGCGCGCGAAGTCTCTGAGGACCTCCACGGCCTGATCGTCGACGAGCCACGGAACGCGGTATGAATTGCTGCCGTGTAGCCGGCTGTGCGAGCTCAGCAGACCGAACTGGGCCCAGCGCTGGTAGACCGCCGCAGAGGGCGTGCCTTCGAAGCCGCCGATGTCGTGACTCCAGAACCCGAAACCGGACAAGCCCAGGGACAGGCCGCCGCGCAGCGTGTCGGCCATGGAGGGGAACGTGCTCTCGCAGTCGCCGCCCCAGTGGACCGGGAACAGCCAGCAGCAGGCGGTCGCCGACCGGGCGAAGACCACTGCCTCTCCCTGGCCGCGGCGCTCGCGGAGCAGCTCGAAGACAGCCTTGTTGTACAGATACGGATAGAAGTTGTGCATCCGTTCCGGGTCTGAGCCGTCGTGCCAGACGACATCGGTCGGGATGCGCTCGCCGAAATCGGTCTTGAAGCAGTCGACGCCCTGGTCGAGCAAAGCGGCGAGCTTGGCGCGATACCACGCCCGGGCATCGGGATTGGTGAAGTCCACGATGCCCATACCCGGCTGCCACTGGTCGCTCTGCCAGGGGTCGCCGTCTGGACGCCGGAGCAGGTATCCGGCCGCTGCTGCCTCGCCGAAGAGTGGCGAAGCCTGGGCCACGTAGGGGTTGATCCAGACACAGACCCGCAGGCCTCGCTCGTGGAGCCGAGCGAGCATGCCGGCCGGGTCGGGAAAGACTCCCTCGTCCCAGCTGAAGTCGACCCATTGGAACTCGCGCATCCAGAACGAATCGAAATGGAAGACGCTGAGGGGAATGTTTCGCTCGGCCATACCCTCGACGAAATGCGTCACCGTCGCCTCGTCGTAGTCGGTGGTGAACGAGGTCGAGAGCCACAGCCCGAACGACCAGGCTGGGGGCAGGGCTGGCCGGCCGACGAGGCCGGTAAACCTCTCCAGCACTTCCTTGGGAGTCGGGCCATAGATGACGAGGTACTCGAGCGATTGGCCCGCGACGCTGAAGCCGACCCGGTCGACCCGCTCTGTGGCGACCTCGAACTCGACCCTTCCCGGCTCGTTGACGAAGACGCCGTAGCCAGCGTCGGTCAGGTAGAAGGGCACATTCTTGTAGGCCTGTTCCGAGCCGGTACCGCCATCGCGGTTCCACATGTCGATCGACTGGCCGTTCTTGACGAACGGGCCGAAGCGTTCGCCGAGGCCGTAGACGTGCTCGCCCACGCCGAGCGAAAGAGCCTCGGCCATGAAGTGTCCGACCGCATGGCCGGGGTGGCCATGCCTGCCGTGGCCCGGCCATTCGATCGCGGCCATGCTCTTCGCGTCGCTGGTCGTAAGGGTCCGGCCGTCGGCAACGAACTCGAGGCTCCACGGACCCGTTCGATGGATGCGCGCCGCCATCCGACCCGATTGGAGACTCGCGACCGAGTCATCGACCTCCACGTGAACGCCTGGGGCCTCGCCGGGAAAGATCGGGAAGACAGGCCCCTTGGCTCGCCCGCCGGCGTGGTGCGTCACGCGAACTCTGATGACATCGACCGTCGGGGACGACAGTTCGATCGTCAAGGCCACCAGATCGTGCATCTGGGACCGATCCTGCGGCACGGCTGTCGGCGCAAGCACTGTCACCGTGTCATCGGTTGCGGTGACGCGGTGGACCACGGCCGGATACAGCGCCCGCACGCCATCACGCAACAGCCAGTAGCCGTCCCTGAACTTCATGAGTCCTCACTCCTGGCATACCCGTGATCAGTCTTCGACTCAAACCCGGCGCCACCTGCGACCAGTGCCCGAGGCCTGGGAACCGAGCCCAACTGCCACCGACCATGGCGTCCCCCACTACCCTGAAGGGCCGCTTCGCTACCTGTAGGACCCTGCCGTGATCCCCCGCGTCAAAGTCCGCTGGAACAGCAGGAAGAACACCAAGCATGGCAGAACGCCCAACAGCGCGGAGGCAGCGACCTGACTCTCGTTCATCATGTGCTGGCCCTGCGTTACGGCGACGGCCACCGGCACCGTGTACTGCGAGTTGGAGACGAGGAAGACCATCGGCAGGTAGAACTCGTTCCACGTCCAGATGAACGCAAAGACCATGAGCACTGCCAGCGACGGCCTCATGATCGGAACGACCACCTGCACAAGAAGCTGAAGCTTCCCGCAGCCGTCGACCTTGGCCGCATCCAGAATCTCCTTCGGAAAAGCCCTCATCACGGATGCAATGAAGTACGTTCCGAAAGCACTCTGGATGACCGTAAACATGATGATCACTGAGAGCTGCGTGTTGTAGAGGCCCAGTGGCTTGGCCATGTAGTAAAGCGGATACACGATGGCTTCATTGGGCAGGATGTTGGCCATCATGAAGAACACCAGCAACGGGAGAGCGCCTCGGATTCTCCCGATGCCCAGGGCGAATGCGTTCAGAAGAGACAGAGTCGTCGCCAATACAGCCACAGACCCGCTGATCACGATGCTGTTCCTGAGCGCTCCACCAAAGTCGACCGCGTTCCAGAACGACGCGATGTTGTTCAAAGTCGGGTCTTGCGGCAAGGACAACGGCCCGTTCGCGGCGAGGTCTGTTGGGGTCTTCACGGCATTGACGGCGATTATTGCGAACGGCGCGAACATGACGGCGAGCAGCGCGATCAGCCCAAAGAGCACGCCGTAGGCCTGTACGGCGCCGAGAACGCTTGAACGCCTGATTCGGCCCTGGTTCGGCTTTCTTGTCCTGGGCGCAGGCTGCTCTTCCATCGCCATACTGGTGGTCATGTTAGAAGTCCTCGGCGAGGTCGCGCCTCGCCTGGAGATTGATGAAGACGACGGCAACAGCCAGGACGACAACGGTCACGATCGTCGCCACTGCGGATCCCAGTCCAACCTGGGACTTCTGGAAGAAGTTCAAGTACGTGTAATAGGATGGCACGTAGGTCGCCGTACCAGGCCCGCCCCTCGTCAGAACGAATACCTGGGCAAACACTTTGAACGTAGCGATAGTGGTCATCAGAACGACGACGAATATCTCCGGCCGTATCTGGTGGATTGTCACGTGTATGAATGTCTGCCAGCCGGAAGCTCCGTCGAGGGCCGCCGCTTCGATGATGCTCTGATCCATTCGCTGAAGGGCGGTGAAGAAGATAACGAGCGGGAACCCGACCTGGAACCACACCATCATTCCCATCACCGAGAAGAGAGCGATGTCCGGGTTGCCCAGCCAGTTCTGTGCGAGAACCCCGAGGCCGACCCCCTGAAGAATCGAGTTCAGGGCTCCGTCGGGTGTCAGGATCCAGCCCCACACGACACCGGCCACCGCCACTGGCATCACCTGCGGGAGGTAGAAGCCCGCTCGGAAGAAGCTGGCGGTCTTCTCGCCGAACCTCCGGCTGACGTAGCTGTACAGCACGCCGGCGAGGAGCAAGCCGAGGATCGTCGGTATCACGACCATGGCAAGGAGCAGAATGAGTGTGTTCTGGAACGACGCCACGAAGTATGGATCGCTGAGCAGATTGACGTAGTTGTCGATGCCGATCCATTTCGGCAGCTGCACGCCGTTCCAGGTCGTGAAGCTGACCGCGATCGTGGCCGCGAATGGCACGATGATGACGAGCAGGAACATGACGAGACCGGGAAGCAGAAACACCCAATAGCCGCTGTCGAGCGAACTCTTCTTGCTCTTGGCGGCTCTTCCGGATATCACCTCAAGTGCCTCCACACCCCGATACGAGGCGACTCATTCGCACCAGCACGACCCGGGTTGCTCATGGAAAGATAGCCTGCCCGCAGGACCGCCAGAGGAAAGGGCACTGGCGGCCCTGCGGACGAGCGGCCCTAGCTAGATGCTGGGCTTGCCGGAGTTGTACGCCGTGGCGAGCGCGTCGAGGAACTTGGACGGGTCTTCCCCGTTCATGAGGTTCTGCACGTTCGAAACGAGGACGTTGTAGAAGCCCGGGACCGGCCAGTCAGGATAGTAGGCCAGCCCATCGTTCTTGAGCAGCGTCTGGAAGTTCTGGTTGAACGTTTGGAGCGCCGGATCGCTGATCGCCGTCGGATCCGCGGCGACCGGCAGGCCGCCGGCCCGACCCATGATGTTCTGGATCGGCGTCGTGAGCGTGATGTCGATGAAGTCCTCCGCCAAGTCCGCGTTCTTGGACCCGCTCGGAACCACCCAGATGTTGCCGCTCGAACCGGGGGCGAGGGTGTTGCCTGGGAAGAGGAAGATGCCCCACTTGAACTTGGTGATCTCGGTGATGAACGAGCCGTACCACCAGCTGCCGGTCGGGAAGATCGGGCTCTTCCCGGCCATGAAGGCATCGCCGCCCTGCTGGGCGGTCAGGGATACCTGGTTCTTGGTCAGGTACCCGTTCTTCATCCACTTGGCGAACTCGGTTGCGCCGAAGGTCAGCGCCGTGTCGTGGAAGTCGACCGCGTTCGCGTACATCTCATAGTCGTTGATCCACTGGCGGTTCGCCTGGCTCAGGACCAGCTGATAGAAGATCTGCTGGGCCGGATACTCGGCTCCACCGGTCGCGACCGGTGTGATGCCGGCCTTGACGAAGATGTCCATCGCCGCCTCGAAGTCGGCGAGGGTCTTCGGGACCGTAATGTTGTACTTGGTGAACATGTCCTGGTTGTAGTACACCATGACGTACTCACCGTATGTCGTCACGCCGTACCACTTGCCGGTCCCCATGACTCCCTTGGGGCTGTACATGCAGGTCGTCTGCAGGCTCGGGGTGAGGATCTTGTCCCAGCCTCGGGCTGTGGCGACACTCGTGAGGTCTGTGAGCAATCCCTGCGTCGACAGGAGGCCCGCAGTCGCGTTGCCCTTGTTGTACTCCATCACGTCGGGCGCAGCGCCCGAGTTGAGGATCATCGATGCGTTCGACTGGATATCCTCGAACGCCTTTGCCTCGTGAGTGACGGTGCAGCCAGGGTGGGTGGACTTGAACGTGTCGATTGCAGCGGCCCAGGACTGGCCCATGGCGCTGTCAGCCGATTCATAGTCCCAGATGGTGAGCGTGCGGCCCGTGTAGTTGGGCGTCGTGGGCGCCGGCACGATTGTCGGACCGGGGGTGGGATTCGCGCCGGCGGGCGTGGGCGCGGGCGCCGTGGTGGGTGTAGCAGCGGTGGAGGAGCATGCTGCGGCGACTGCCGGCAGAACGGTCAGGCCGACTGCGCCCAGCACACCCTTCTTGAGAATCTCGCGACGCGTTACTGGACCTTCCAACTCAGGCATGTTTCCCTACTCCTCCGTGTTGGGCTCGTGAGCAGTTGATCAACGTAGACCCGATCGGTAACGGTGCCTTTGCTGTCCCTCTTGAGATGGCACGAGCGCCACGAAAACTGGGTTGCGGACAGCACTCGTCGGGCATTGCCTGTTACTACTCTCACCTCCTTGAAATCGCGGCGCTTTCTGAAGGCCAATTGGCTTGGCGGAATGGGTAGTGGAGGGCGGGCCTATCCGGTTGCGACTCGTGATGAACCGGACTTTTGATGCGACCTGGTGGCTGGGTCCGGTGACGGACCGGTACTGCCGCGAATGACAAGGCGGCACGGCAGCAGCTGCTGCACGAGTTCGCGATTGCCGTCCTCGAGCTGCTCAATGAGCATCTCCACACCGAGTCGGCCGAGCTGCGCGCTTTGCGGAGTCATTGCCGTCAGCGGCGGCAGCGTCATCTCGGCGACGCGAGCCGACGAGACAAGGGACACGATCGAGAGGTCGTCCGGAATCCTCCAACCGCGCCGTGAGGCTCCCTGCATCACGCCGAACGTCGCCGGCTCGTTCATCGTCACCAGCGCCGTCACGTCTGGATGTGCCGCTATGAGATCCTCGAAGACGTCCTGCCCGGCCATAGCCGAGTCCCCGCAAAAACGACTGATCGGCGTCAGGCCGGCCGAAGTGGCCACGAGGTTGAACCCTGCGGCCGCGCGAACGGAGGGACCGTAGCCGGCGGTGAACGCTTCCTCGGCGTGATTGAGGAAGGCGATCTGGCGGTGGCCCAGCCCTACGAGATACGTCACGGCATCGCGAGTCGTCTGCTCGAAGTCGATGTCGACGAAGCCGATATCGGAAACGGCGGCCGGTCGTCCGATCATGCTGAATGGGACGCCGATCTGCCGCAGCAACTCGATCCGCTCGTCGTTCAGCCGGACCTCCATGACGAGCACGCCATCGACGAGGCTCTGGCGAACGAGCTGTTGGAGCTCGCCGACCGCGTGGATCTCCATCGGCCACAGTACGAGGTGATACCCCATGCCCTGGGCGGCTTCCGCCGCCCCGGTGACGAATTCGAGCTCGGTGGCTCCGAAACCGCGCGGCAGCGCCGGAAATAGCAGGGCGATGATGCGGCTCCGCTTGCTCGCCAGACCCCTCGCCAGCGCATGCGGTTGATAGCCGAGCTCGGTCATGGCCTGCCAGATCCGAAGGCGCGTCTCCTCGGAGACGGGCCGCGTACCGTTCAAGGCGTAGGACACGGTGCTGAGGGCGACGTTCGCCTTCTTGGCGACTTCAAGCATCGTCGGTGCGGACATCGATACTCCGAGAAGCTGCCTCCCGCCGGGAGTAAGATCTCCGTCGAAGCGCATAGTCGAAGCGTGTAGTCGAAGCGCTTCGACGGCACGCTAGCCGAGCGGCCGAGCGGTGTCAAGGAGAAAACGGCGAGCAGGCCAAATCGCCTGAGGCAGAGTCCAAAGCGGCGGCAGGAGTTCGAGGTTCAGGCTCAGGGAGGACAGACCGTGACACAGGACTTCTTCGCGGAGGTGCCGGAGCGCATCCCCTTCGGCGGCCTCGAATCGGGCGATGAACTGGCCTACAAGGTCTACGAGCCCGATCGGCTCGTTCTCGGCAAACGCATGGAGGACCACCTCCGGATCGCCGTCTGCCTGTGGCATTCGTTCGCCTCGCCGGGCTCCGACATGTTCGGCTCCGGCACGTGGGACCGCCCCTGGTTGGACTCCGGAATGGATCCCCTCGCCGCCGGGCGGGCCAAGCTCGACGCCGCTTTCGAGTTCTTCGCCAAGCTGGGTGCCCCGTTCTACTGCTTCCACGACCGCGACATCGCTCCCGAGGGCGCGACATTTGCCGAGACGAAGGCTCGACTGGCGGCGATGGTCGACTACGCGGCCGAGCAAATGGCTCGGACCGGCGTGAAGCTCCTGTGGGGCACCGCCAACCTCTTCGGCCATCCGCGCTACGCCGCCGGTGCGGCCACCAATCCCGATCCCGACGTGTTCGCCTACGCCGCCGCCCAGGTGAAGCTCGTGCTGGAGGCGACAAAGCAGCTCGACGGCGCCAACTACGTTCTGTGGGGCGGCCGAGAGGGCTACGACACGCTCCTCAACACGGACCTGGCCCGTGAGGAAGCGCAGCTCGCCCGATTCCTGAGCCTGGTGGCCGAGCACAAGCACCGGATCGGCTTCAGCGGCACTCTCCTGATTGAGCCCAAGCCCCACGAGCCGACCAAGCACCAGTACGACCACGATTCCGCGGCCGTCCACGGATTCCTCGTCCGCCACGGCCTGGAGGGCGAGTTCCAACTGAACATCGAAGCCAACCACGCGACGCTGGCCGGCCACAGCTTCCATCACGAAGTTGCCTACGCCGCTGCCAACGGCATTCTCGGCAGCATCGACGCCAACAGGGGCGACTACCAGAACGGCTGGGATACGGACCAGTTCCCCAACTCGGTCGACGAGCTGGCCCTGGCGATGTACGAGATCGTCCGGGGCGGAGGCCTTACCACGGGCGGCTTCAACTTCGACGCGAAGCTGCGCCGCCAGAGCCTGGCCCGGACCGACCTGTTCCACGGCCACATCGGCGGCATCGACACGCTCGCCCAGGCGTTGCTCGTAGGGGCGGCCATGGTCGAGAGCGGCGAGCTATCGCGGCTGCGCGAGGAGCGTTACGCCGGCTGGTCGGGCGAACTCGGCAGGTCGATCATGTCGGGCGGCGTCACTCTCGAGGAGCTCGAGCGACGGATCTCGAGAGGCGACATCGACCCTAAGCCAGTGTCGGGCAAGCAGGAGCTGCTCGAGAACCTGGTCAACCAGCAGATCTGGGCGGCGGAACGCCGAGCTCGGACCGACACGGCGCCCGCCGGCTGACCCTGCCAACCCCGATCGGTCGGGCGACACGCCGAGCGCTGGCCGGTCTTCGGGATCGAATGCGGCGCGGGGATCGAATGCGCCGCCACCCGCATCGCTAGACTCGTCGGCGCGCCAGGCGCCGCGCACGGATCGTCTTCCGGCGGCTCGGAGTCTCCGGATGCGTCCGGACTCGTGCGGCGCCCGGAAGGCGAAGAGCGCCTATGCGGGGGCATGATGACTGGCTGGCTGACAGGATTCCACTGGCGAAGAGCGCTGACGATCGCCGGGGGGGTGGCGCTGGCGGCCTGGTTTGCCTACTGGAGCTGGCAGACCATCCGTTTCTACTTCGAAAGTTTCCCTTACCACCTCGACATGTTCGGGTTCGACTCCCGCATCTATCTGCACGGGGCGCGAACCTGGCTTGCCGGTGGCGATCCCTGGACCGCATCCGCCTCCCAGCATTCATGGACACCCGGAGCCTCGGACGTTCCGTATTACTTCACCGGTCCCCCGCCAACCGTCCTGGCGTTCGTTCCGTTCGCCTGGCTGCCCGACGGCCCGTTCACAGCCGGCTGGCAGGCTCTCACCATTGGATCGGCGCTCTACATCCTTCGACGACTGCATCTGCCGGTCTGGTGGCTCATGTTTCCGCCGCTGGCCCAGGCGGTCTTCGTGGGCAATCCGCATGTCGTCTGCCTGGCGCTGATCCTTAGCGGCGCAAGCGTCCTGGCGGCGCTCGCTCCTGCGATGAAGGCGTACGCGGTGCTGCCGATGATCGGCGAGCGACAGTGGCGAGCTCTGGAAATCCTGGCGGTGGCCGGCGCACTCTCG
>Ga0182017_10000279_pt1 | contig 39731 bp, 37 predicted proteins | sample 712E3DmetaG_FD_120492 | JGI IMG/M metagenome (GOLD analysis project Ga0182017, IMG submission 120492) | Permafrost microbial communities from Stordalen Mire, Sweden - 712E3D metaG | ecosystem: Environmental > Terrestrial > Soil > Wetlands > Permafrost | place: Sweden: Stordalen | collected... | reverse complement strand
CCCGAGGAGGGCGTCAGTGGCCACTACCTACGAGCGACTCAAGAAGATCGTCGTCGAGCAGCTCGGCGTCGACGAGGATGAGGTCAAGCCTGAAGCCTCGTTCGTCGACGACCTGAACGCCGATTCGCTGGACCTCGTCGAGCTGATCATGAGCCTCGAGGAAGAGTTCGGCACCGAGATCTCCGACGAAGACGCCGAGAAGATCCGCACGGTGCAGGACGCGACCGACTACATCGACGAACACGCTGCCTAGCCCGACGCACAACTGATGCGCCCCGCAGCCGCTCTCGTCGAGCGGCTGGGGCTCCCGGTCCGTGACCTCGACCTGCTACAGCAGGCGCTGATCCACAGCAGTTATCTGCACGAGCATCGGGACCTGGCCGCTGGCCACAACGAACGCCTGGAATTCCTGGGCGACTCGGTCGTAAGCCTGGCCATTTCGGACGCCCTCTATCGTCGCCATCCTGACGACGACGAGGGCGTTCTGTCCGCTCGGCGGGCATCGATCGTCAGTACAGCCGGTCTGGCTCGCCTGGCCGCCCGGCTGGAACTAGGCGAGTATCTGCTGCTCGGCGAGGGCGAATCGCAGCGCGGCGGCCGCCGTCGGCCGGCTCTGCTTGCATCCGCTTTCGAGGCCCTGGTTGGTGCCGTGTACCTGGATCTCGGGTACGGCGCCGCCAGCGGGTTCGTGACTGCCCTGGCCGCCCCCGAGTTGACGAGCGATCGTCCACTCGGGGCCCTGAAGAGCCCCAAGAGCCGTCTTCAGGAATACACACAGCGCCTCTCCGGCGAGAGGCCGCAGTACCGCCTGCTCGACGCCGTCGGCCCGGACCACGACAAGGTCTTCAGGGTCGAGGTGGCGATCGGAGGGCGGGTGATCGGCGTTGGGGAGGGTCACTCGCGCCGCGTAGCCGAGACCGAGGCCGCCGCGCGAGGCATCGAGGCCCTGCGCGAGAGTTCCCACGAGACCGCTGAGGGGTCGCCCGACGCGCCCGAGCTGGCCGTCTTCCTCAGCGCCGATGGCGACGACGACACGGGCGACTGGACCGCCTCCGAAACCGAACGACGCGCCGTCCGCGAGCCCTGGATCGAGTTCGACCTCGACACCCTGGCTGCCGGCGAAGACACCGATCCACCCCCGACCGACGAGCGATGACGGCACCCGCACGCCTGCTGGCCTTGCGTCTGCAGGGCTTCAAGTCGTTTGGCGAACGGACCATGGTTGAGTTCGGGCCGGGCATCAGCGCCGTCGTCGGCCCGAACGGATCGGGCAAGAGCAACCTGGCCGACGCGTTGCGATGGGCTCTCGGCGAGCAGGGTCGAGCCCTTCGCCTGCGCAAATCGGAGGACGTCATCTTCGCCGGCTCGGAGAAGCGATCCGCCCTGGGCATGGCCGACGTCACTCTCGTCTTCGGCAACTCCGACAGATTGCTGCCGATCGATTACGAGACGGTGGAGCTGGGTCGTCGGCTCTTCCGCTCCGGCGAGAACGACTACCTGCTGAACAAGCAGCGCGTCCGGCTCAAGGATCTCGTCGACCTGCTCGACTCGGCGCACCTGGCGGACAACGCGTTCCTGTTCATCGGCCAGGGCATGGTCGACCAGGCCCTGGCACTGCGCCCGGAGGAGCGCCGGCCGCTCTTCGAGGAAGTGGCCGGAGTCCGGCGCCACGAGCGGCGCAAGTCCAAGGCCGAGGACCAGCTCCTGGAAGCCGAGGCGAACCTGGCCCGAGTCGAGGACGTCCTGGCGGAGCTGAGGCCGCAGGCCCGCCGCCTCGCCGCTCAGGCGGAGCAGCAGGCTTCCCGACAGACGGCGGGCGGAGAGTACGGCCGGGCCATCATTGCCCTGGCCCGCTCGCGCTGGTCGGAGGCCGCAGGGAAGGCCCGCGAGGCGGACGGACAGCTGGCGGCAGGCCGAAGCCAGATCGACGCCGCACTGGCGGCCCTGCGAGCAGCCGAAGAGGCGTCCGCGGCGATCGCCAGAGAGCTGGCCTCGGGCTCCGAGACGGAGGCCGAGCGTCGCGCGGCTCACGAGGCGGCACGCGCGGCACTGACCGACCTGCAACTGCGCGATGCCCGTGCCGCCAGCGACGTGGCCGGCGCGCAGCGCGATCGCAAGCGACTCGAGGCGGAGCTCGCGGCAGCCGAGGCGGATCTTGCCGTTCAGCGGCGCGAGCAGGCCGCGCCCGTACCCAACCGCGACCTGGCCCTGGCGGCGGCCGTGGCCGAAGCGGAACGGGCGCTGGCGGAGGCGCTCGAGGAACTCGCCTCGATGCGCGCGGCACAGCAGGCCAAGGGCGAGGCGCTCGCCGCTCTGCGCCGGGTCGAATCGGCCCGCGCCGCGGAACTGGAGACGGCCCGTCGCCGCCTCACCGACGCGGAGCGCCAGGCGGCCGACGAGCGGGCCCAGGCGGACGAGGTTGCTCGCCGGCTGGCCGAGGCCGAGAAGGCCTGCGTCCAGCCGCGCTCCGCGTTCGCCAAAGCTCTCGACGACGAGAAGGCCGTGGCGGCGACCCGGGAGTCGGCTCGTGCCGAGCTGGATAGGCGGGAGGGAGCGCGCCAGGCCGCAACCGAGACTGCGGATGCCGCCGCCAGCCGTGGCGCCGGCCTGCGCGGTCGACTCGATGCCCTCCAGACACGGCTCGGCGAGGACGAAGCACGAGGCATCTCCAAGGCCGCGCGGCGTGTCGGGGGCCGGCCGCTCTCCGACGGGCTCGAGGTGGAGGCGGGCTTCCGCGTGGCCGTGGAGGCGGCGCTCGGCGAGGCGATGCGCGGCTACGTCGTGGGGCGCGATGCCGCCCTCGGACTGGACGGGCAACGCGGCGTTCTCGTGCTCGAAGCCGCGGCCGAGGAGGGCCGGCGACCGGCGGCGGTACGTGAGGGACGCGGCGCCGAGGCCGGCGATGCGGCAGCGGCAGCGGCGGCGGGCCAGGGCGGCGGCCGCCTGGCCGATGCGATCCGCGTCGATCCGCTCGGGGCCGCAACCCGCCTGCTGGGGCGGACGGTCTGGGTGCCCGATCTGAACGCGGCGCTGGTGGTGCAGCCAAAGCTTCCGGCCGGATGGATCGCCGCCACCCGCGACGGGGCGATCGTCAGTTCTTTCGGCGTCGTCAGCATGGGTCGAGCGGAGTCGCTCCTGGAGCGGCGGGCCGAAGTCGAACGTCTGGCCGAAGAGGTCGGACGTCTGGAGGCGGAGGCAGCGGGGGCGGCGGCCGAGGCCGCCGCGGCGGGCAAGGCCGCGGCGGCAGCCCGAACGGCGCTCGAGGCGGCGCGAGGTGCGGAGATGCGGGCGGGGGCCGCCCGTCGAGAAGCCGAGGAGGCCGAGCGTCGTGCCGCTCGCTCTCTCGAGACGATCGCCCGCGAGGCTGCCTGGCGGTCGGCGCAGGCCGCGCGGCTGGAGGCGGATCGAGACCGATTGGCGGAGTCCGCGCGGCAAGTGACGGCGGCAGCGGAAGCGGCGGTGACCGGCGGCGCGGCTACGGGGAACGGTGCCGTGGCGACAACCTCCGGTCCGGCCGACGAGCGAGCCAGCGCTCTGCATGAGTGGGAGGCACGAGCCGCCTCGTCACGGGCGCGGCGCGACCAGCTGGCGGCCGAAGAAGCCACGCTCGAAGCGAGCCGGCGAGAGGCTGAGGTCCGCCGGGCGCGGGCCTCGGCCGCGGCGAACATGGATCAGGAGCGGATCGCCAGCCTCGAGCGCCAGACGGCCGAGCTGGCCGGTCGCGAGCAGGGGATCGGGGCGGAGCGCGAGAGCCTCGGCGAGGAGCTGGCCGCGGCCGCGCTGCGAGAGGCCGCGGTACGAGCCGAGCTGGAGGAGCTCCGGACGGCGGCGTCCGCGGCGCGAACTCGACTCGCGGAGGCCGAGACGGCGGCGATGCATGCGCGGGATCGTCTGCGGGCGTGCCAGGAGCGGGTCCGGGCGGCCGAAGTGGCCGAGCTGGAGGCGCGCCTCGCCCTCGACGCGATCCGTGAGGGCGTGCTGGTCGAACTCGCCGGTCTCGGGGATCTTGGCCTCCGGCTGCTGCTCAACGAAGCGGACGAGGACGGCGACTCGGAGGCGTACGAGGCCGACGCTGAGGTCGTTGCCGCCGGAGCGGACGCGGTCGCCGATGAGACCGAGGCCACGACTCTGGAGGACGCGCTCTCGGAAGCGACGGCGCGCTGGGCCGCGGGACCGGCTGTGGAGCCGCCGGGCCAGTCCCGGCTGGCGGCGCTGCGGCGTCGCTTCCACGAGCTCGGCGCCCCTAACCCGTTCGCGGCCGAGGAGTACGAGGCCATCAGGACGAGGCTCGACGGCCTGGAGGCGCAGCGCTCCGACCTCACCGGGGCCATTTCCAAGACACGCGCCCTGATCGAGCAGCTCAACACGATGATCGCCACCCAGTTCCGATCCACGTTCACTGCCCTCGAGACGGCCTTCGACGCGCGCTTCCGACAGCTCTTCGGCGGCGGGTTCGCGCGCCTCAGCCTGACCGACCCCGAAGATCTGGCCGGAACCGGCATCGAGATCGTGGCCAGGCCGCCGGGGAAGAAGGCGCAGCCGCTGAGCATGCTCTCGGGCGGAGAGCGCGCTCTCACCGCCGTGGCCCTGCTCTTCGCCATGCTCGAGGTCCATCCCGTGCCGTTCTGCGTCCTGGACGAGGTCGACGCGGCGCTGGACGAGGCCAACGTCGGCCGGTTCGCCGATGCCCTCCGCAGCCTGGCCGACCAGACGCAATTCATCGTCATCACCCACAATCGCGGCACGATCGAGAGCGCCGACGCCCTGTACGGCGTCACGGTCGGCGACGATGCCGTCAGCCGCGTCATCAGCCTCCGCCTGGAGGAGGCTCGCGACCTGGCGGATCAGGTGACCAAACAGAACGCATCGGCGACGGCCGGCTGATCCGGAGGCTCCCACTGTTCCTGCGACGCAAACCCAAGGACGAACCGAAACCGACGGGATCGACCGAGCGGACCGCGGCGCCTGAGTCGACTCCGGAGGTCGAGCCGCTCTGGCGAACCGAGTCGACCGAGTCGACCGAGTCGGCCCGGCCGGTCGAGCGTGCCGACGCGCCCGCCCCGGCAGGGCCGGTCGAGCCTGCCGAGGCCGTACCTTCCCTCGCAGATCCGTTGGTCGGGCTCGACGACACGACTCCAGGCGACCTGGCGGCCGGACTCGAGCGCAGCCGTGGCGGCTTCATGTCCCGCCTTCGTGGGGCGTTGCGGGGCGGGCCGTCCGACGCGGACTGGGATTCGGTCGAGGAGCTGCTCATCGCCGGCGATGTCGGCGGCGCGCTGGCGATGGAGATCGTGGAGCGGGCCAGGGCACGCAGGGAGATGCCGTCCGCCGAGGCCGCCGTCAGGGCCGAGCTGGCCGCGCTGCTGCTTCCCGGCGAGCACGGCTGGCGCCCGCGCTCGGGGCAGGCGGGCGTGCCGGCCGTTGTCCTGATGGTCGGAGTCAACGGCACCGGCAAGACCACCACGATCGGCAAGCTCGCCCAGGTGTATCGAGCCGAGGGCAGCTCGGTACTGCTGGCCGCGGCCGACACGTTCCGCGCCGCGGCGATCGATCAGCTCCGCATCTGGGCCGATCGCTCCAAGAGCCAGTTCGTGGCCCATGCCCCCGGCGCAGATCCGGCGGCCGTGATCTACGACGCCATAGACGCGGCCGTGGCCCGACATGTCGACGTCGTGATCGCCGACACCGCCGGCCGCCTCCACACCAGGTCCAACCTCATGGAGGAGCTGGCCAAGATGCGCCGCGTGATCGACAAGCGTCTGCCGGGCTCGAAGCCGGAGGTGCTCTTCGTCCTGGACGCAACGACAGGCCAGAACGGGCTGTCGCAGGCGAAGGTCTTCCATGAGACCGTCGGCCTGACCGGCATCGTGCTGACCAAGCTCGACTCGACGGCCAAAGGCGGCATCGTGTTCGCCATCGAGGACACCCTGCACGTGCCCGTCAGGTTCATCGGGGTAGGGGAGAAGCTCGGCGACCTGCTGCCCTTCGATCCGGAGGCCTTCGTCAGCGCGTTGTTCGCGTAGCCTACCGGCCCCAGCGGCGCCAGTTGACCGGCAGGAGGCGTTTGTAGGGGGAGTTGAGACGGTGCAGACCCTCGTGCGCCGGCATGACCGAGTTGTCGAGGCGCAGGGCTTCGCGGAACTCGTCGCCGGCTCGGTCGAGCTGACCCAGGCTCTCGAGGGCAAGGCCGATGCTGGCGTGGAGCTGGGCCAGGTCCGGATCCTCGAGCAGGGCGGAGGCGAGGACCTCCTGGGCTTCGTCCGTGCGTCCCAACGAGACCAGCGCCAGCGCCCGGCAATGGAGCGACGGCAGGTGCTGAGGGTTCAGCGAGAGGCCGCGGGCGGTGATATCGAGGGCCTCGCCGTAGCGTCCCGCCCGCCCCACGATGCCCGCCAGATCCGAGTGGCGGTTGGGGTCCGTCGGCGCGAGTGCCACGGCCTGACGGCCTTCCATCTCGGCTTCCCAGACCAGATCCAGGGTCTCGAGGGCGCACGACCTGGCTGCATGGGCAAGAGCAAGATTCGAGTTGAGTCGAATCGCTTCGTCGGCGGCCCGGAGCGACTCATGGCCGCGGTTCTGATCGGCAAGGGCCATGGCCAGAAGGGCGTGAGCGACGGCGGAGTCGGGAAAGGACTCGAGAACCGTGCGAAACGTCCGCTCGGCCGTTTCGGGCTTGTTGCGGGCCAGTAGATCGGCGCCCTGGTTCAGCCGGACGTCCTTGACGCCGGCCCGGTCGTCCTCGAGGCCGTTTTCGAAGCGCTCGTCGAACCCGGAACCAAAGCTCACGTGGCCGGACCTTGCTGCATGGTGCGAGAGTACGTGATCGGGAGAGGGTCATGCGACTGACGCCGACTGTCCGGAATGGGCTCGATGCGGTACACTCGCGAACCTTCGGAGCCGCCAGAATCCGCGGCCCAACGCCGCCCCTGCTGTCGGGGCGGCGGGACGGATCAGGGAGAATCCCAACCGCCCATGTTCGACGCCCTGAGCGATCGGCTGCGCAAGACCCTCGGCGCCCTTACGGGCCACGGCCGGGTTAGCGCCGCCGACGTCGATGCGGCCATGCGAGAGGTGCGGCTGGCTCTGCTCGAGGCCGACGTCAACTTCAAGGTCGTCAAGGACTTCGTCGCCCGGGTCCGTGAAAGAGCCATGGGGGCCGAGATCCTCGAGAGCCTGACGGCCGGCCAGCAGGTCGTGAAGATCGTCAACGAGGAGCTGGTCGCGCTGCTTTCGGCCGGCGATCGAACCTTCAGGCTGACCGGAAACCCGGCGGTTATCGTGCTCGTCGGTTTGCGGGGCTCGGGTAAGACCACCACCGCCGCGAAGCTCGCTCGGCATCTCCACAAACAGGGACGCCGACCGCTGCTCGTGGCCGCCGACCCGTATCGGCCGGCCGCGGCCGACCAGCTCGAGACGCTCGGCAAATCGCTCGACATCCCCGTCTATCGCGCCCCGGCCGGAACGGACGTCCTGACCATCGCCAGGGGCGGCTTCGATGCCGCTCGAAAGCAGGTCCGCGACACGATCATCCTCGACACCGCCGGCCGCCTGACCGTCGACGCGCCGCTGATGAAAGAGATCGCGGATCTTTCGGCCGCGGTGAAGGCCTCCGAGACACTGCTGGTCGTCGATGCCATGACCGGCCAGGAGGCGGTCAACGTCGCCGAGGCGTTCCATGCGGCCGTTCCCGTGACGGGCCTGGTCCTCACCAAGATCGACGGCGACGCGCGTGGCGGCGCGGCACTATCCATCAGCGCGGTGACCGGGCTGCCGGTGAAGTTCATGGGAACCGGCGAGAAGACCGACGCTCTCGAGCCGTTCTACCCGGACCGACTGGCGGGTCGGATCCTCGGCATGGGCGACGTTATGACCCTGGTCGAGAGGGCGCAGGAGCATTTCGACGAGAAACAGGCCGCGCGCATGGCCGAGAAGCTCAAGAAGAACAGCTTCACTCTCGAGGACATGCTCGAGCAGATGGAGCAGGTCCGGAAGATGGGCCCGATGGGTCAGATCCTGGACATGATCCCCGGCATGGGCGGTCTGGCCAAGCAGGCCCAGGAATCCGTCGACCGGGGCGACCTCAAGCGAGTCGAAGCCATCATTAGGTCGATGACGCCGGCCGAACGCCGAGAGCCGTCTATCCTCAATGCGCGCCGCCGCCGGCGGATCGCGCAGGGATCCGGGACGCGGCTCCAGGATGTCAATCAGCTGATCAAACAGTTCGGAGATCTGCAGAAGATGATGAAGCAGATGTCCGGAGGCAAACTTGGGCGCAGACTGCCCGGAATGTTGGGGTAGGGGAGGTTCGCGAGATGGACCCGAATCAAGGGAACAGCCAAGTCAACGGCACTCAGCCGCCGTACGCCCAGCCGCCGTACGGCCAGCCGCCGTACGCCCAGCCGCCGTACGCCCAGCCGCCGTACGCCCAGCCGCCGTACGCCCAGCCGCCGCAGGGCACGGTCGTGCCGATGGATGGGGGTTGGGCTCCGGGCGTCTATCCCGTGCCGGTCTCGCCCCGATCGCACCGGCTCCGCTGGACCGCCGCCGGTGCCGTAGTCCTGTGCGTGGCGATAGTCACCGCTGCTGCCGCCTTCGTCCTTTCGGGCGCGGCGGGAGCCAAGTCGCTGACGTCGAGCGTCGCCCCCAAGGACACCATCGCCTTCCTCGAGGTGAGGACCGACCTGCCCGGCGACCAGCGCGCCAAGCTGGCCGATTTCATGAGCCACTTCCCCGGGTTCCAGGACCGAGCGCAGTTCGACACCGCCCTGGACGAGATGCTCAACCGCCTCACCAGCAGCGTTTCACCGGACCTGGCCTATACCTCCGCCTTCAAGCCGTGGATGGAAGGCGAGGTCTCGATCGCTGAGATGGGCCCCGGGACGGGAGCGGCATTGACCGGCTCGGCAGTCGGCTCGGTCAGTCTGCCCAGCACCGTCGCCATATTCGCTCTCAAGGACCGCGCCGCCGCGCAGACCTGGGTCAACTCGGAACTCGACCGGCTGAAACTCGCGGCGAGCCCCCAGGACTACGCCGGCACGAAGCTCTATACCGCCGGCGTCGGGATCGGCGCCGAAGGCGCCTACGCATTCACCGACCAGGACCTCCTCGTGGGCACCGTCGACGGAGTGAAGGCTGCCCTGGACAGCAAGACGAAGGGATCTCTTACCGACAACCCCGACTACCAGGCCGCGATGAAGTCGTTCTCCGGCGACAGCCTGGCGCGCTTCTACCTGGCCGCCAGAGCGCTCGTGGCGAGCGAACTGGACAGCCTCAACGCGGCGATGCAGCAGCTCTCTTCCGCGGCCTCGGCACCGATTCCGACGCTGGGGATCTCCTCCGCGACGACGCCGGCCTGGATCGCCGGCTCGGTGCGGTCCGAATCCGATCGGATGGTCGTCGACGTGGCCTATCCGAGCCCCAACGACACGAGTTCGGGCAATCACGCCAGTCGGCTTGCGAACGCTCTGCCGGGTAGCACCGTCGGCGCGGTCGAGGTCCATTCGTTGGGCAAGCTGCTCACCGACGGGCTGGCCGCGGCCGAAGCCGGGCTGCCGGGAAACTCCACGCTCGGAAACGTAAAGACCGTGCTCGGTCTGATGGGCGGTCTCGACTGGATCGGCGATGGCGTCGCCGCCGTGACCAAGGACGGCTCGAACTTCAGTGAGGGTTTCGTGGTCCAGGCCACGGACGCCTCAACCGCCGGCAGCAAGGTCGCGTTGATCTCCAACGCCGTTTCGTTTGCCGGCTGGACCTATGGGCTCAAGAGCCACGACGAGCAATACAAGGGTGCGACCATCACCCTGATCGACGTTCCGGAAAGCGTCCTCGGAATGCCGCTCGAGATCGCCGTCGCGGCCAAGGACGATCTGGTCGTGGTCGGCTACGGCGACGCGTTCGTAAAGGCCGTCATCGATACCACCTCGTCCACCTCACTGGGTTCGCAGCCGGACTACTCGGCCGCCATGGCCGCGGCCGGCTCGAGCAACGTGGAGTCGATCTACGTCAACGTCCCGGCCCTGGAAGACCAGATCGGTCAAGCCGTCCTTTCGAAGTCGGCATCGGTCTGGGCTCAGGACTACAAGCCCTACTTCGACCACCTCGGCTCGGTTGCCGGATCCGTGGTCGGTGGCAATACGGTTATCCTGCGGCTCGTGATCACGGCCAAATAGCTCGCCGGGCGACACGCCGCGCATGCATCCAGGAGGAACAAGCTCGCACATGGCAGTTCGAATTCGCCTCAGTCGCATCGGGGCCACAAAGCAACCGGCCTACCGCGTCGTCGTCATGGATGGCCGGAGCGCCCGCGACAGCCGCGCCATCGAGACGCTCGGCCACTACAACCCCAGGACGGATCCTGTCGAGTTCGCCGTCGACGCCGACAAGGTGAAGAAGTGGCTGGCTCAGGGCGCCCTCCCTTCCGACACCGTTTCGAGGCTGCTCCAGAACGCAGGCATCGTGCCCAAGGTAGCCCGCAAGGTCAGCCCGGCCGCCAAGTAGTTCGCGGCAGTAGCCCGCGGCTCTCGTTGCACGACCGGCAGAGCACTGCTACAGAACGAAGAGGAGCCAATGGCAGCCAAGGATCTCGTCGAGTACGTTGCCAAGAATCTGGTCGATGACCCCGACGCAGTTGTGGTCGAGGTGAGCACTGGCCCCGACGGGACAGTCATCGAACTTCACGTTGCCGAAGACGACATGGGCAAGGTGATCGGGCGGAATGGAAGCGTCGCCAAGGCGCTTCGGACGCTGCTCAAGGTGATGTCGGCTCGCGACGGCGAGTCGGTCTCTCTGGAAATCGGCTGAGCCGCCGACCGTGACCGCCGGCGAGCGGCTCGTGGTCGGGCAGGTACGCGGCTTCCACGGGCTGCGCGGCACAGTCCGCGTCGAGTCTCTGACCGACCGGCCCGAGGACCGTTTTGCGGTGGGCCGGACTCTCTTTCGCGAGGGCGAGGCGGCCGAGCTTACGATCGTCGAGTCGGCTCCCGACGCGCTCGGCTGGCGCGTGCGTTTCGCCCAGGTGGCCGACCGAACCGCGGCCGAGTCTCTGCGCGAGGTCTACCTGGAGGCGGTCGTCGCGCCCGGCGAGGAACTGGGCCGGGGCGAGTTCTACTGGCACGAGATCGTCGGCTCGAAGGTCAGCGACCTCGATGGGTCGGCCCTGGGCGAGGTCGTGGATGTCTACCGTGCCGGCGGCGCCGAGGTGGTCGTAGTCCGCGGCCCGGCGGGCGAAGTGGACATTCCGCTGGTTCGCGCCGTCGTCCGCACCTTTGCGCCGGCGCGCGGCGAGATCGTCGTCGACGGCGAGGCCCTGGGGTTGCGCGGCGACGAGGAGAATGGCAAAGAGGCCGAAGCGGAGGCCGATTCGGCCGAGACCTCCACACCAGAGCGATGAGCGCTGGTCCCGACTCGACCGACCGGAATGAGGCCGCCGACGCGCCGCCGGGAGGCCCCATTCCCAATCCGCTCGAGATCGACGTCCTGACGCTGTTTCCGGCCATGCTGTCCGGACCCCTGGCGGAGAGCATTCCCGGCCGAGTCCAGTCGCGCGGCCTGGCCACGATCCGAGTCCACGATCTGCGCGAGTGGGGCCTGGGCCGGCACAAGACCGTCGACGACTACACCTACGGCGGGGGAGCGGGGATGGTCCTGCGCCCCGAGCCGGTTGCTGCCGCCCTCGCGATCCTGCGGCGACCCGATAGCACGGTCATCCTGCCCGACCCCGGCGGCGAGGTGTTCAGACAGCCTCGAGCCCACGACCTGGCACTCCGCCGGCATCTGATCATCCTGTGTCCCCGCTACGAGGGCGTGGACGAGCGGATCCGCTCGATGATCGACCTCGAGCTCTCGATCGGCGACTACGTCCTCTCCGGCGGCGAGATTCCGGCATTGGTCTTCATCGACACGATCCTGCGGCTTCTGCCCGGGGCGATCGATGCCGAGTCCACGGCCGAGGAGTCGTTCATTGCCGGCCTGCTGGAGTACCCCCAGTACACGCGGCCGCCGGAGTTCAACGGCCTCGGTGTGCCGGCCGTCCTGACCAGCGGCCACCATGAAGCGGTCCGGAAGTGGCGGCTGCGCGAGTCACTGCGACGAACACTGGGCCGGCGGCCCGAGCTGCTGGTGGGTAGGGCCTTCACCAAGGAAGAAGGGAAGCTCATGGCCGAGCTGCGGGTCGAGGCCCGCGCCGAGCCGGTAGGGGGAGAGAGCCAGGCCGACTAGCCGAGGTGCTCTCGACCAATCGCCCGCAACCGCCGACACGGTTGACATACTTTCGCCCCGCCGTTCGTGATCTTGAGTAGGAGGTGCGAATGGTCTTGCAGGCATTGAGGGAATCGGGCTTGGCCACGGATCGGGACGAGAGCCATCTGGAGTTCCAGCGCCTGTATCGCGCCACGTGGCCAGAGGTGTTCAAGTACGCCTGGCTGCTCCTTCGCCATCGCGAGGACGCCGAGGACGTTGCGTCGGAGGCGTATCGAAGAGCGCTCGAAGCCTGGCATGCGGGCAGACGCCCAAAAGGGGAGGCCCTTCCGTGGCTGTTCACGATAGCCAGGCGCGTCGCCATCGACCGACATAGACGCAGGCGCCTTATCGGCTGGTTGACGCTCGACGGCGCCGCAGATTCGCCCGACCGGGCCAGCGAGCTGGCCTTCCACAGCTCGGAACTGTGGATCTGGTTCGAGGATCTGTGCCGGGTCCTCCCGGCGGCTCAGCGTGAGGCGCTCCTCCTGCGCTTCCAATTCGACCTGCCTGATGCCGAGGCGGCACGGATCATGGGTCGCACGGAAGGCAACGTGAGATCGCTCGTATCGCGTGGCCTGGCCACGCTCAAGGCACGACCCGAGGTGATGCAACGATGAGGGAAGTCAACGCCGATCAGCGGGCGGAGGAAAGGGCTCTGGCCGCCGAGTTCAAGGAGAGGTTGGCCGGTCTTGACCGGTACATGCCCGCCACTCCCGCATTCTCGTCGATCGAACGAAGGTCCAGGATCCGCTGGGCTCCCAGTCGCCGCGGGTCTGCTCGCCCCACCCTCGGGCTGCGCACGACGATGGCTGCCGTTGCCGTGCTCGTCACTGTGACTCTCGCGGGGTCATGGGGCCTCGGCCGCCTTGACTCCCCTCGCGGCGCGTCGACGTCGGAGGTGAGCGCTGTGGCGAGTGCCTCGCCGACGAACGCGCCAGAGGCGAGCGCTTCCCCCGTGAGCTCGCCGGAGGCGAGCGGTTCCCACCCGATTGCCTCCGAGGGAACCCTACCTGGCGCCCCCAGCGTCGTCCGCTTTCGGCCGGCTGATGGTGGGGCTACTGCGGACACGCACCAGCCCGTGTCGGTGGGTTTCAATAAGCCTATGGATCGTGCCTCGACTGAGACGGCCTTCGCTGTGACCGTCAACGACCACCCGCTGGCGGCCGAGGAATACTGGACGGAGAACGACACAGTCCTGGAGCTGATACCCGCGCAACCGTTCAAGGTCGGCGATCTTGTCACGACCACCGTCGCAAGCTCGGCTCTGGACACCACCGGCCAGCATCTGACCTCGCCCGAAACCGCCACATTCGCGGTCGTCGATCCGGTCGTCGCGCCCATCCCGACGGGCGGCAAGACGACAGCGGCGGCACCCTGGTATTCATACGAGGTCTACTTCCTGAATCTGATGAATTGCACCCGAACCGGCGGCTGGGTCACCAACGACGGGGAGTGCGGCTCGGACACCAACCACACACTACCGGCCCAGTCTCCTCTCGTGCTGGACGAGGGAATCTCGGACAAGGTGGCTCGCCCGTACGCCCGGTTATTGGCCGAGCGCGGCATCCTCGACCACTTCGCCGATCATGATCCGAGCTGGCGGCTATGCAACTGGGGCGGCCTCTGTGGCGGCTCTTGGGGCGAGAACCTCGCCAGTCCCCAGGAGAACATGGTCGCTGTCGAGGTCTTCTATCAGAACGAGTACTGGTGCCGGTGCGAGCACTACTACAACATCATGGATCCGTCCTACCACCGGGTTGGTATCGGAGTCTGGAGGTCGTCGACAACAGGAGCGTGGCGCCTCGTGATCGACTTCTACGACTGATCCACAAGCGCCGATCTGCCGGGCGCCGGGTCGCCTCTGCGGTCCGGCGTGTCCGGTTCGGCGGAGGCCCGGCCGGTGACCTGATGGTTCGATGGCAGCCGGCCCGTACGGCCGTACCATTGTGCTAAGCTTCGCCGTCGGCCGCCACGGTGGCCCTTGAGATATGCCTTCATCGCAGCGCTGCTGCAGGCCACATAGCCATCGCCGCGCTGCCGCGCTGCCGCAAGAAGTAGGGACCGATCGTGAACGTGCTCGAAGAGATTACCCAGGACCAGATCCGGACGGACATTCCTGAGCTCGCCCCGGGCGACACGGTCAAGGTTTCGGCCCGAGTAGTCGAAGGCACCCGCGAGCGGATCCAGGTCTTCGAAGGCACCGTCATGCGCCTCCGCTCGGGCGGCATCCAGAGGTCGATCACCGTCCGCCGCATCGCCAGCGGCGTCGGCGTCGAGCGGACGTTCAAGGTGAACAGCCCCCGCATCGAGAAGATCGAGGTCGTTCGCCACGGCCAGGCTCGCCGCGCGCAGCTCTACTTCCTGCGCAAGCGCATCGGCAAGGCCGCCACGCTCCGCGAGCGCCGCACCAACAGCTGACGAACCGGAGCGACATGCCAGACGCCCGTCGCTCCCCAGGTCCGGTCGAGGACCCCGTCCGGTCGCCATCCCCGGCGCGGCGGGGTCCCACTGTATCCGCCCCCGGTTCGGTCGGCGGCCGGCTCGAGATAGCCGTCTGGCACAAGGCCCGGCTCGATCCGGACTTCGCCGAGGAACGAATTCTGTGGTCCCGCGGCTACCGCCACGTTGCCGGCATCGACGAGGTTGGTCGTGGCTGCCTTGCCGGCCCCGTGACCTCGGCCGCGGTTATCCTCCCGCCCGACTGGGCGCCGGCCGGACTACGTGACTCCAAGCTCCTCAAACCCGAGGATCGCCGTCGTCTCGACATCGAGATCAGGGCGCATGCCGTCGCCTGGGCGATCGCGTTCGTGGGGCCCGACCTGATCGATCGGATCAACATCCTGCAGGCGACCCTGCTCGCCAGCACGCTGGCCGCGGCCCGGCTGCCGATTCGTCCGGACGCGCTCCTGCTCGACGCGGTCTCCCTGCCCGAGGTGCGAGTCCACCAGCGCGTTCTCGTTTCGGCCGATCGGCTGTGTGCGTCGGTGGCCGCGGCCTCGGTGATCGCCAAGGTCGCGCGCGACCGGCTGATGGAGGAGTACGACGAGCTGTATCCGGGCTACGACCTGGCTCGCAACAAGGGCTACGCGGCGCCCGAACACCGGGCCGGCCTCGATGCGCTGGGCTTGAGCCCCATCCACCGCGTCTCGTTCGCTCCGTGCCGTGATCGGCAGCAAATGTCCCTGTGGCAGGATGCCCCGGCGGACGAAGCGGACGATCCAAGAGAGGCCGACGACTAGCGTCCGCCCAAGGTGGACGGCATGCGCGAAACGAAGGTCGAAACAGCGAGCGGCGGCCGCACGGCCCGGCAGCAGTCCGGCGACGCGGCCGAGAGCCTGGTCGCGTCTCTGTTGGAATCGCGCGGCTGGAGAATCCTGGGCCGGAACTTACACCTCGGCAGAAGCGAGTTGGACATCGTGGCCGTCGATCCGGGTCCGCCGGCCCGGCTCGTGGTCGTAGAGGTCCGCTGGCGCCGATCGCGTGCCTTCGGCGGGGCCGAGGAATCGTTTGGCTATCGGAAGCGGGCACTCATGCGCATCGGCGTTGCCCGGCTCCTGGAGAGCGGACGCGCACCGGACGGGTCGCCGTTGCCGCGCCTGCCGGTGGCGGTGGATCTGGCTGTCGTGGAGCCGGGATGCGGCGGCCGTCCGACTGCTCGGCTGTATCGGAACGTCCTGGCGGAGTAGACCTACCAGTCCAGCAGGCCCCGGGATGCGTGGCGGATGTCGTCGAGGACGGCCGCGCCGTCGCCGGCCGGGTCCATCAGCCCGACCTGCGCCCCGTCGATCATCACCGTTGGCTGAAGGTCGACCTGCTGGAGTCGCGTGCCGGAGAAGGTCATGGTAGCGATGACGCCCTCTTGAGACCGTGTGTCGTGGTTGAGGTTGAAGAGCAGATCCCCGAGCGAGTAGTCGACGAAGGCCGGGCCGGCCGGGCCATCGATCGACTGAACCGCACCGACCCAGTGCGAATGGCTACCGAGAACCAGGTTCGCACCGGCCGCAACGAACGCTGCCGCGTCGTCCTTCTGCTCGCTGCTCAGGGCGAAGCTGTACTCCTCGCCCCAGTGAGGCATGACGATGACGATCTGGGCACCGGCGGCGCGGGCGGATCGGATGTCGGCTTCGACGTCCGCCGGATCGAGCGGCGCCGCGCCGGCGCGGTCGGGCGCGGCCCAGTTGGGCGACCCGACGGCCGAGTAGCCGAGGACCGCCACTCGGAGGCCGGCAGCGCTGAGCCACGCCGGCTGGCGCGCTGCGACCACGTCCGCTCCGGCTCCGGTGTGCTCGATGTTGGCGGCATCGAGGTTCTGGCAGGTCTCGACCACGCCGCTGTCGCCGCCGTTGCGAATGTGGTTGTTGGCCAGGGTGACGGCGTCGATGCCGGCGTTGCGCAGTCCGATAAGAAGCGCCGGATCGAATGTGAACACGAGGCTGTTGTCCCGCGTGATCCAGTCGTTGGGGGCCGATCCTTCGAGGTTCACGAGCGCCAGGTCGGCGTCGGCCAATCGATCGCGAAATGCTCCCGCTGGACCGACGTCCCTGGCTACGGCCAGAGAAGAGCCGTCGAGGCCGCAGCAGTCGTAGTACGGGACGAAGGCATATCCGGCCGACCACGGATAGTCCGGGCCGTACTTGAGTTGATCGGCCTTGTAGTAGACGCGGCGATCGAGGTTGACGTCACCGCCCGCGGCGAGCGTCCATTCCGCCCCGATCGAGAACGTTCCGTCGGTCGTGGAGGCGACCATCAGAGGCCAGGTCGAGACATCGTGAATCCGCGCCGAACCGAAAAGAGAGACTCCGTCCAGGGCCAGGGCTCGGACGTCCGGGGTCACGTCGCCGGCCGGAATCAACCCCAGGGTCGTTGTGTCGGCGCGGACGGCGGCCTTGATGCCGTCGGGGGAGAGGATCTGGACGCTGCCTCTCGGGGCCAGGGCGAGGGCCGCAGCGAGAGCCCCCAAATCGCCGGGTGAGATGGCGAGGGTCTGGAAGTGCGTCTGCGCAAACGCGTCTTCGGTTCCGAGCCACAGCCTGGTGATGTCCAGCATGCTGACGCTGCGCTGCGTCGACCAGTACGAGACAACGGGCACGAGAGGCACCTTCGACGCGGTAGGCGGCGCCGAGGTCGGCACGACAGCGGCGAAGGCCGCCGTGGGCGCGAGGGACGGCGCAAAGGCGGCGGAATCCGCGAAGGACGGTGGCGAGGCGGTGGTTGCTTGGGCGGCGCCGTGGCCGGCCGGCCCCATCAGCTCCGAGACGATGAGTGCCGCCACGGCGACCGTACCACCCAGAAGAAGAACGGCGCCCAGAATCCCTCTGCCCTTCGACACGGGCCCGAGCGGCCTCGACGCACCCGGGAGTCCTCGGAAGGGGTTCTTCATGTGCTGAGCGTACGCCGCCGGAGAGGGACTTGCGGAGGCCACGACGCAAGTTTGGGCGCCGGTGCAAGTTGGTGCCTCGGCCGGAGACACTCGGCCGGAGCGGCGATGGCTCTGTGCTACACTCCCCGCCAAGCCGTCGCCGGGTGCGACGACTCCCGTGGCTGCTCCGCCGCAAGGAGGGCAGAAACGGAGATCACACGCAGAGCCGCCGTGTCGGGAGCGGTGCCGGACGAGCCCTATGGGTCGCCGGTTCCCGGCAGGAGCGCTGCGGAGGAAGTAACCGCAGGAGGTTCGTTCATGCCGTCCGTCTCGATGCGACAACTCCTGGAGGCCGGGATCCACTTCGGCCACCAGACGCGTCGCTGGAATCCCAAGATGAAGCCGTTCATCTTCGCGGAGCGCAACGGTATCCACATCATCGACCTGGCCCAGACGGTCAAGCGGTTGGATCTCGCCCTGGAAGCCGCCCGAGATACCGTTGCCCGCGGCGACGCCGTCCTCTTCATCGGGACCAAGAAGCAGGCCCAGGAGCCGGTCGCACAGGAAGCCGCTCGCGCCGGCATGCCCTACGTCAACCGCCGCTGGCTCGGTGGCATGCTGACCAACTTCGTCACCATCAAGAAGCGCATCGCCCTCCTCGACCAGCTCGAGGCCCGCCAGGCGAGCGGCGACTTCGAGCGCCTGACGAAGAAGGAAGTCTCCAAGCTAGTCGAGGAGATGGACCATCTGCGCGACGCCTTTGGCGGCATCCGCAAGATGAAGCGCGTGCCCGGCATGGTCTTCATCGTCGACCCGCATCGAGAGCGGATCGCGGTGACCGAGGCCCGTAAGCTGGAGATTCCGATCATCGGCACCGGAGACACCAACGTCGATCCGGACGAACTCGACTACATCATCCCCGCCAACGACGATGCCATTCGTGCCATTCGGCTGCTGTGCCAGCTCGTCGCCGACGCCTGCATCGAAGGCGGGCGCGAGCGCGGTGCCCGGGTCACCGGCGAACCGGAGGCCCCCGAGCCGACCGTTGAGCCCGAGATCTCGCAAGCCGCCTCAGACGAGCTGGTAGCGGCTCTGGCCGGCGGCGGAGCACTGACCTTCGAGCCCGATGTCGACGAAGAGGAAGTGCTTCTGCCCGGCGTCAAGTTGCCGCCCCACCCGCGCGATGCCGAGGGTGAAGCGGCTCCCCGAGCCCACTGATAGCAGCGATAACCCGCCCCTGCGGAGCCGTTCGGAGGTTTCCGAGCGGCCGGAGGGCGCCGAGAACAGGAGACACGAGACAGCTATGGCGACGATCACGGCCGAGACCGTCAAGACCCTCCGTGAGCAGAGCGGCGCGGGCGTCATGGAGTGCAAGCGTGCGCTCGAAGAGACCGGCGGAGACATCGAGAAGGCCGCGGCCATCCTCAAGGAACGCGGCCAGGCCGCGGCCGAGAAGCGCGCCGGGCGCGATGCCAAAGACGGGCTGGTTTCCAGCTACATCCATACCGGCGGCAAGATCGGTGTTCTGATCGAGGTCAACTGCGAGACCGACTTCGTCGCTCGCACGGATGAGTTCCAGGGCCTCGTCCGCCAGCTGGCAATGCAGGTGGCCGGTCTGCGGCCGCTCTACCCGACGATCGAGTCGATCCCGGCCGCGGAGCTCGAAGCCAAGAAGGCGGAGCTGGCCGCGTCCGACGCAACCGCCGGCAAGCCCGAGGCCGTCAAGGCCCAGATCGTCGAGGGCCAGCTCAAGAAGTGGTTCGCCGAGGTCGTGCTCGTGGAGCAGCCGTTCCGCGACCAGGACCGCACGGTCGGCCAGTTGATCACTGAATCCATTGCCAAGACCGGCGAGAATATCAAGGTGCGACGCTTCGTCAGGTTCGAGCTGGGGGAGTAGATGAGCGAGGCCGGTGCGGCCACAGGCAAGGATCCTACGGGTGAGGCTGCGAAGAGACCGCGCTATCGGCGCATCCTGCTGAAGCTGTCCGGGGAAGCCCTCCTCGGCAGCCGCCAGTATGGTGTCGATCCGAACTTCTGCGCGTTCATCGCCGCCCAGGTCGCGGAGGTCCATCGCACCGGCGTCGAGATCGGCATCGTCGTAGGCGGCGGCAACATCTTCCGCGGACTGGCCGCCGCCGCCAAGGGCATGGATCGGGCCACGGGCGATTACATCGGCATGCTGGCCACGGTCATGAACGCCCTGGCCCTGCAGGATGCCCTGGAGAAGGCCGGCGTCCAGACTCGGGTCATGAGCGCCATCGGCATGAACGAGGTCGCCGAACCGTACATCCGGCGCCGCGCGGTTCGCCACCTCGAAAAGGGCCGGGTGATAATCCTCGCCGCCGGCACCGGCAATCCCTACTTCACCACCGACACCGCCGCGGCGCTGCGGGCCGTGGAGATCGGCGCCGAGGTCATCCTCAAGGCCACGAAGGTCGATGGGGTGTACGACTCGGACCCGGTCGCGAACCCCGACGCGAAGCGCTACGACCACCTGACGTACTCCCAGGTCCTGGTTCAGGGGCTTCGAGTGCTCGACGCCACGGCCGTGTCGCTGTGTATGGAGAACGACACACCGATCGTGGTATTCGATCTGAATGCGCCCGAGAACATCACCCGAGTCGCCGCCGGCGAACCCGTCGGCACCCTGATCACCGGAGGCAGCCCCGCATGAGCAGCGAGACGTTGTCGGCCACCGAACACAAGATGATCCGAGCCGTGGAGGTGCTGGAGCGCGACCTGCAAGGAATCCGCACCGGTCGGGCATCCACCGCCATCGTCGAGCACATCACGGCCGAGGCCTACGGCTCGCCCATGGCGCTCAATCAGCTGGCCGGCATCAGCGTGCCCGAGGCTCACCAGATCGTCATCCAGCCCTGGGATCGCGGCGTTCTTCAGGCCATCGAGAAGGCGATCATCAAGAGCGACATCGGACTCGTCCCCAACGTCGATGGGAACGTGATCAGGTTGAACATCCCGCCGCTCACGGAGGAGAGGCGCAAGGATCTCGTCAGGCAGATTCACAAGCGCATGGAAGAGGCGCGGGTCGAGATCCGCAACCTCCGCCGCGATGCCGCCGACGTGCTGAAGAAGGAAGAGCACGACGGCACGATCGGCGCGGATGAGGGAAGACGCGAGCACGAGAGCCTGCAGCGCATCACCGACACGCACATCGCGGATGTGGATCGAGTCGGTGCGACCAAGGAGCAGGAGATCCTGGAGGTCTAGTGGCCGGTCGGATATCCCGCCCGACCGACTCCCCGGCGCTGGTCCACCGGGAGTCGCAACCGGCAACCGGACAGGGAGTAGCGATCGTCGCGTCTCCGGACGCCGCGCCGACCGAGCCGTTCGTCGTACCCCCAGACGAGCTGCCGCGCCACATTGCGATCATCATGGACGGCAACAGGCGCTGGGCGAAGGCTCGCGGCGGGACCGAGATGGACGGTCACGCCGCCGGCGTCGAGGCGATTCGGGAGATCATCCGCCACTCGGTCCGGCGCGGCATCGAGGTCCTCTCCCTGTACGCTTTCAGCCGCGAGAATTGGGCCCGCTCCGACGAGGAGGTGGGTGGCCTCTTCTTTCTGCTGGAGAAGGTCATCCGAAACGAAACGGACGAGCTGCGAGAGCAGGGCGCCCGGGTCCGACTGCTCGGCCGTCTCGACGAGCTTCCGCCCGAAACCAGGGCCTCGATCACGCAGGCTCTGGACGCGACCGCAGGCGGCAGGCGTCTGCAGCTGAACATCGCATTCAACTACTCGGGTCGGACCGAGCTGGTGGATGCGGCCCGCAACCTGGTGGCGCGGGGCCTCAAACCCGATCAGATCGACGAGGAAGCCATCGCCGGTGCCCTCTACACCGCCGGGCAGCCGGATCCGGACATCGTCATTCGGACGGGCGGGGACGAGCGGATCTCCAACTTCCTGATCTGGCAGGCGGCGTACGCCGAGTTCTACTTCAGCTCGATCCTGTGGCCCGACTTCGGGCCGGATGCCTTCGACGCGGCGATCGTCGAGTTCGCGAGCCGGCAGCGCCGGTTCGGACGGTAGGGACCGGAGTGCGTCAGCGGGCGCTCAGCGCCGCGATCTTCGTGCCGCCGCTCCTGCTCGTACTGGCTCTGGGCGAGCCATGGTTCGGGGCGCTGATCGCGGTGTTCGTCGGCGTCGCCGCGTGGGAAGCGGTGCGGCTGGTCAGGGGTGCCGGCTATCCCGCGGTGCCTGTGCTGGCCGTGGCCGGAGCGCTGGCTGTAGCGGCGGATCTGGCGTCGTTGGCGCAATATCGGCCGTACGCGGCTCTGTTCGTCGGCGCGGTGCTCGTCGCGAGTGGCATCGCGGCCTTCCGCGAGACGGACACGAAGGTTGGCTTCGCGTCGTGGATGGGAACGACGTTCGTGGCCGTCTACGTCGGCATGCTGGGGGCGCTGATTCGTTTGGGCCAGGTTGCGCCGCCGTTGCCGGGGAACGCGCCGCTGAACCAGTTGGGTGCCGATCGCGGCTGGATACTCCTGGTGATCCTGCTCGTCTGGTCGTTCGACACTGGCGCCTATTGTGTGGGCATCGCCCTGGGCAAACGCAAGTTCCTCTCCCATATCTCCCCGTCGAAGAGCTACTGGGGCTTGTTCGGAGGACTGGTCGCCTCGACGGCCGTGGCCGTGGCCGGCCTCTGGGCCCTGGGCCAGCCCGCCGTGGCGGGTCTGCTGCTCGGGCCGGTCATAGGCGGCGTGGCTCAGGCCGGGGATCTGGCAGAGTCGATGCTGAAGCGCGCTGCCGGCGCCAAGGACTCCGGGACGCTGATTCCGGGCCACGGCGGGATCCTCGACCGCGTCGATTCGTTCCTGTTCGCGGCCCCGGTCGCCGCCCTCTTCGTGACGGCGCTGGCTCGCTGAAGATGACGGGCGCTGCGGGGCAGGGGGGTGCCGGCCGGTTCGGCAGGAGCGGTGGCCCAATGCGGATCGCGCTGCTCGGATCCGGCGGATCGATCGGGCGCCAGGCGGTAGACGTCCTGGCGCGCAACCCGGAGGCATTTCGAGTGGTTGCCCTGGCCACCGGTTCGCAGGGCCAGATCCTGGAGGAGCAGGCCAGGCTCCTTGGGCCGGCCGTCGTCGCGCTCGCTGACGAACGTTCCGCGGCGAGGCTGGACCTGCCGGCAGGCACGGAGATCGTCGGCGGTCCGGACGCTCTGGAGGCGCTGGTCACTCGGCCCGACGTGGATCTGGTCGTGGTGGCGACCGGGGGTCTCGTCGCGCTGCGCTCCGTGCTCGCCGCGCTCGAAGCGGGCAAGGTCGTAGCCACGGCCAACAAGGAGACGCTCGTTGCCGGCGGCCATCTCGTGATGCCGCTCGTCGTTCGACTGGCGGCAGGGGTGGCGGGCGCGACCGGCGATCCCGACCATGCGCTGGCCAACCCTCTCGGCTGGCTGCGGCCGATCGATTCGGAGCATTCGGCGATCTGGCAGTGCCTGGTAGGAGAGGAGCACGCCGCGATCGCGCGACTGCTGTTGACGGCGTCGGGCGGACCGTTTCTGGACGCGAGCGTCGCGGACCTCGCGACGGTCACGCCGGAAAGGGCACTCCGCCATCCCACCTGGACGATGGGGGCCAAGATCACGATCGACTCCGCCACGCTCGCCAACAAGGGCCTGGAGATCATCGAAGCACGCTGGCTGTACGATGTCCCTCTCTCGGCCATTTCGGTCGTCGTCCACCCGCAGAGCGTCGTCCACTCGGCCGTTCAGTTCGTTGACGGCTCTCTCAAAGCCCAATTGGGAACACCAGACATGCGTCTCCCGATCCAGTACGCGCTGACATACCCGGAACGGATTCCGTCCCCAGCGGTCGCCGTCGACCTCATCGCTGTGGGGCGCCTCGACTTCCGCGCTCCGGATGAGGGGCGATTCCCGGCCCTTCGCATCGCCCGAGATGCCGGCCTGGCCGGTCCGCGCGCGAGCACGGCGCTGATCTCCGCCGACGAGGTTGCGGTGGCGCGGTTCCTGGGCGGCAGCCTGGACTTCAACGGCATCCCACGTCTGCTCGGTGCCGCGGTAGAGCGATTCGGTTCCGGCGAGCCGGCCCAGCCCGACCTGGACGGGCTCGTCGCCATCGACGCGGAAGTCCGGAGCTTCGCGGAGTCGTACCGATGACAATCGCTGGGTTGACGTCCGGAATCGGCGGCATCGCCGGACTGTTCCTGATCCTCATTCCGCTGGTCCTGATCCACGAATTCGGCCACTTCGTGATGGCCCGCCTGGCCGGGATCCGGGTTCTCGAGTTTGGACTCGGCTTCCCGCCGCGGGCGAGGGTTCTGGGTCGCGATCACGAGACCGAGTACACGCTCAACTACCTGCCGATCGGCGGCTTCGTGCGGCTCGAGGGCGAGGAGACGGACTCGGACGATCCACGCGCCTTCACGAATGCGAGCCTGCCAAAGCAGGTGATCGTTCTCTCGGCCGGCGTGGCAATGAACCTGCTGGTGGCCTTCTTCATCTTCTTCGTGGTCGCCTGGGCCTTCAACCCGGTTGTCGAAACGACAATCACCGGCGTTGCGGCCGGCTCACCGGCGGCGGCCGCCGGCATTCAGCCGGGCGACTCGCTCATTTCTATCGATGGCCGGACGTACGCTCCGCAGTCCGTTCTCCAGTTCTCCACGAGCGACTTCACCGAACCGTGGCGGCAGGATCTGCTGGGTCATGCCGGTCAGACAGTTCAGCTCGTCATAGCGAACGCCAGCGGGGCGCAACGTTCGGTATCGGTGACCCTGCGCGTGCCCACCGACCAGGCGCCCGGCGCGCTCGGCGTGTCGATGGGCGGCTCGCTGGTGACCACTGCCGGCGATCCGGTGACCGCGGCCGGGCTTGCCGCGGGTGGGACGGGCCGGGCCATGAGCCTGATCCTTGGCGCCGTCGGTGACATCGGCAAGCAACTCGCGACCAATCCCACTCAGGGCCCCGCCGGAGTACAGGGTCCCGTCGGAATGGCGGCCGACATTGCCCAGGTCGTCTCGCAGCCGAACGCCTTCATGGTCCTCCTCCTGCTCATGGGCGTCCTGTCCGCCAACCTGGCACTCGTCAACGTTCTGCCTTTCCCGGTGCTCGACGGCGGGAAGATCGTGATCATGGTTCTCAAGCGACTCGTCGGCGCGAAGGGCGTGAGCGCCTTCGAGGCCTTCGCCTACCTCGCCAGCTTCGCCTTACTCATGGTCTTCATGGGCTGGATTACCTTCTTCGACATCCTCCGGATCAGCGGGCAGTAACCGTGGCGGGGCCGGAATTCGCGTCCCGACGTCGCTCGACGGCCGTCGATGTGGGTGGCGTTGTGGTAGGGGGCGAGCGCCCGATCGTCGTCCAGTCGATGACGAACACCGACACTGCCGATGTGGACGCCACGGCGATCCAGGTGGCGCGCCTGGCCCATGCGGGCTCCGAGCTGGTCCGGATCACGGTCAACACCGAGGCGGCCGCGGCGGCCGTGCCTGAGATCGTGCGCAAAGTCCGCGGCCTCGGCGTGGCGGTCCCGATCGTCGGCGACTTCCACTACAACGGCCACAAGCTCCTGACCGAGTACCCAGAGGCGGCCCGCGCGCTCGCCAAGTACCGCATCAATCCGGGGAACGTGGGCCCGGGCCGTCACCATGACGACCATTTCGCGGCCATCGTTCGAGTCGCCATCGACAATGAGAAGCCGGTTCGGATCGGCGTCAATTGGGGTTCGCTCGATCAGGCGGTCCTGGCCGAGCTGATGGACGCCAACGCGGGGCTGGCGGAGCCTCGGGAAGCGCGAGAAATCATGATCGAGGCCATGGTCGAGAGCGCCATTCGGTCGGCCGAGCTGGCCGAGGCGACCGGCCTGGCCCACGACCGGATCATCCTGTCGGCCAAGGTATCGGGCGTGCGAGATCTGGTCGATGTGTACCGGCAGCTGGCGGCGCGGGGCGACTACGCGCTCCACCTCGGCCTGACCGAGGCCGGTATGGGTATGAAGGGCATCGTGGCCTCGTCGTCGGCGTTGTCGTTGCTGCTGGCCGAAGGTATCGGAGACACGATCCGCGTCTCCATCACGCCCGAACCGGGTGGCGACCGGACCGAGGAGGTGGCGGTCGCGCAGCAGGTTCTCCAGTCGCTGGGGTTGCGCTCGTTCCTGCCGCAGGTTTCGTCGTGCCCGGGCTGCGGCCGCACCACGAGCACGTACTTCCAGGAGCTCGCCCGTGACATCCAGGCCTATCTGCGCGATCAGATGCCGGCCTGGCGCGAAGGGCACCCCGGCGTCGAGGAGCTGCGAGTGGCGGTCATGGGCTGCGTGGTCAACGGCCCGGGCGAGTCCAAGCACGCCGACATCGGCATCAGCCTGCCGGGCACGTTCGAGGAGCCGGTGGCGCCGGTCTTCATCGACGGCGCCCTGGACCGGACTCTCCGCGGCGATCACATCGTCGACGAGTTCAAGGCGATCCTGGACTCCTACGTGGAGCGGCGGTTCCCGACGGCTCAGTAGCCACTGCCCCCGGTCCCGTTTGTGCAGGCGGCGTTGATGAGGGGTTGCGCCCAGTGCGACCGGCCCTCGGTGGCGTCCGGTTGGGGGCGTCGGCGCGTCGGAGGAGCGCGGCCGGGGCGCGGGTTAGTGAGCCAGGGCTGCTACCAGCACCGCAGCGCAGCCGAGCAGTCCCAGTGGTATCGCGGCGAGATACGTGCGAAGGAGTTGTTGCCGCCAGGTCGCGGCAGCTGCTTCGTAGCACGCGACCACATCGGGGGTCTGGCTTGCCTGCATCGGCAAGCCGCGACGGCGAGCGAAGTCTTTGACCGCGGCGGAATGGACGGACAGGGCCTCCGCGCCCGACCGGGCCGAGCGCAGTGAGCACGACGCCGAATCGCGTGTGGTGATCGGGCCGCTCGGCGGGCACTTGGTCAGCACATAGGCGCCGTCCGGCCAGGCCGTCAGGAGAGCGACCTCGTGCTCGAGCAGGGCGCCGGCCCGGGCCACGATCACCGAGTCCGGACTCACGAGTGCCGGCACGACTGTCGGCGGGCCGTTCTTGTCGGCCCCGGGGAAGAGCAACTCGCCGATTGTGCGGAAGCCCAGCTCTTCCAGCCACGATCGCTGATATCCGGGATCGTCGAGCAGCTCGCGATAGCCTTTGGGTGCGGCGACGCGCGTTTCGAGAGCCGTCAGTTGCAGGTAGCCGCTGACCCCCAGAAGGGCCACCGCGGCTGCGATCGCGACGAAGAAGAGCATGTCGATTTCCTCCCGGTTGAGATGCTAGCGCAGCAGGCCGTGCGTCTGCCTGGCTCAGGCGCGTCGGCCGGACATGCGTCCGAGTGCGTCGTGGCGCCGCCACAGGGTAGGATTGGGGGACCATCCGGCCCTATGGTCAATCCAGGAGGAGAGCGTGCCCAAAGAGGGGTTCGTCACCAGCATCACCCACCAGTCCGAGAACTTCCCGGAGTGGTACAACGACGTGGTCCTGAAGGCGGAGCTGGCCGACTACTCGCCGGTCCGCGGCTGCATGATCATCCGGCCGTACGGGTATGCGATCTGGGAGTCGATGCAGGCCGAGCTCGATAGGTACATCAAGGCGACCGGCCACAGCAACGTGTACTTCCCCCTGTTCGTGCCCAAGTCCCTGCTCGAGAAAGAGGCCGAGCACGTCGAGGGCTTCAACCCGCAGGTCGCCTGGGTGACCCACGCCGGCGGCAAGGCGCTCGACGAATGGCTGGCAATCCGTCCCACGAGCGAGGCGATCATCGCCGACAGCGTCAAGGACTGGATCCAGTCTTATCGCGACTTGCCGCTGCTCATGAACATCTGGAACAACGTCGTCCGCTGGGAGTTGCGGACGCGCCTCTTCCTGCGCACTACCGAGTTCCTGTGGCAGGAGGCTCACACCTTCCACGCTACGGAGCAGGAAGCCGCCGACGAGGTCGCCACGGGTCTCGAGGGCTACCGCCAGGTGTCCGAGGATTGGCTGGCGATCCCGGTCATAAAGGGCCGCAAGACCGACAGCGAGAAGTTCCCCGGCGCCGAATACACATGGTCCATTGAAGCCATGATGCGGGACAAGAAGGCCCTCCAGGCCGGCACCTCCCACATGCTCGGGCAGAACTTCGCGCGGGCCGCGGGGATCGAGTTCCTGGACCGCGACAACCTGCGCAAGCACCCGTTCGGCACTTCGTGGGGCTTCTCGACCCGAATGGTCGGAGCCACGATCATGACCCACGGCGACGACTCGGGCCTTGTCCTTCCCCCCAACGTGGCGCCGGTTCAGGTGGTTGTCGTCCCGATCTTCCGAAGCGAGGACGACAAGGCCGCTGTGGCCACCGCGATCGATCGGTTCGTCGCCGCGCTGTCCGAGACCCCGGACGGCAAGGCCGTTCGGGTCAAGGTCGACTGGCGCGATGACTCGCCGGGCTTCAAGTACAACCACTGGGAGCTGCGCGGCGTGCCGTTCCGACTCGAGATCGGGCCGCGCGACGTTGCCGCCGGCCAGGGCATGCTGGTCAAGCGTGTCGATCGCTCCAAGGAGCCCGTTCCGCTGAACCAGCTGGCGGCCGAACTGCCGGCGCGGCTTCGGTCGTATCAGGCCGAGCTGTTCAAGCGTGCGGTGGACTTCCGCGAGACGAACACGCACTCCGTCGACACCTACCAGGGGCTCAAAGACGGCCTCGAGGGAGAAGGCGGCTTCTTCATGGCGCCGTGGTGTGGCGACGCGAAGTGCGAACGGCAGGTCAACGAGGAGATCGGAGCCACGATCCGGTGCATCCCGTTCGACTCGCCCGCGGAAGCCGGCAAGTGCATCGTTTGCGGCGGACCATCCGAACGTCGCGTCCTCTTCGCCAGAGCCTACTAGCCGCGCGGCCGCCGGTTCACAACGGGGAAGCGTGCCAGGCCATGTCCAAGAGAACTCCGAAGTACACGGAGACGATGCTCAGCATGATCAGAACTCGTTCCCAGCGACCGGTCCACCGCGGCGTGCCCATCGCAACCAGCGCCAGAAGGAACGGAGTGAAGTCGAGCGAGTAGCGGAAACCGTACTGGACGAACCCGCCCCCGTAGTACAGGAAGACGGGAACGGCCACTGCGGCGGCCGCGATCCAGAGCAGGCGAGCCGTCCCGTCGCGAAAGCCGGCCCGGATCGAGGCCAGGAGCGCAGGAGATACCAGCAGCATCGACATACCCCACCTGTTCGGCACGGCGAAGGGTGGGAAGCTCACCAGGTCCGGCGGCGCCAACAAGAAGAGTCGAAGATTCTCGGGGATCTGGGCCAACGAGAAGACCCCCATGTTCCGCCGCGCGATCAACGAAGGTTCGCTGAGGTAGGAGAGCGCATAGCCAGCCTCGGTCGTCGAGCCGAAGCGCAGCCAGTTGTACCAACCGTAGATCGCCACCGCTCCGGCGATAGGAAGTCCGATGGCGATAGCCGTTCGCAGTGCGTGGCGGAGGTCGGCGCGCGAATCCCAGAGCAGTTTCAAGCCGAACGGCACCGCAACGACCACTGTGGTCGGCCGGGCCAGGAACGAGACTGCGAGCAGGCCACCCAGAACTGCCGGCCGACGGCGCCCGGACCACTCCAGCAGAAACGCCATCAACGCCAGGAAAGACTCGGCGTGGGCCAGGTAGTACTCGTCGCCAATGGTGGAGGCGTAGAACAACAGCGAACCGAAGGCGCCAAAGGCGGCCACCCAGTATGCGCTGGAGCCTTTGGCGCCGTAGGCGCGGGCGACGGGGAGTGTCAGCCATGCAGCCGGGATGCCGAAGAGCAAGCAGACAAGGTACTTGCCCGATGCCTGGAGGTCCGGAATGGCGGCGAACGGCAAGTACGCCAGCAGTTGGCCGGGTCCAACGGCGAAGTAGTAGCGTCCGTCCAGGGAGACGACATCCACCGTGCCCTTGAAGGCGGCGGAATCCAGGTGGCCGCCGAGCGCTCTTTCGGCCAACATCATGAGGGTGTCCTGATGGATACCGTCGACGGAGGCGGCCAACGCCGTCGCGAGCGCATACGCCGCCAAGACCCCGAGGTAGAACCGGAGATCCGCTCCGGCGAAGTGATGGCGCAGCTTGGGCAAGGAGCGGGAGGGGGTGGTGACGGCCATCTCGTCGGCCAAGATAGAGCAACCCCGGTAGCGGTCGCAACCGGGACGACGACCATGGGGTTGCTGCTGGACCCACGGGCTATTTGCTAAGTTGGCGGGGATCGACATTTCAGCCGTCTCGCGGACGTAGAATCCGCGGCAATCCAATGAAGCTAATTCGACCGCTATCACTCGTCGCGGCGGCAGCCGCTCTCTTGAGCCCCGGGCTCTTCGTGGGCGCGAGCCAGGACGCCGCGGTCTACGTTCTGGCCGGCGTCAGGCTGCGCCAGGGCCTCATGCCGTACCGGGACCTGTTCGACAACAAGCCCCCCGGCTCCTATCTGGTGAATGCGTTCGGCCAGGCCATCCTTCCGTGGCTGGATCCGTGGCGCGTCGCCTGGCTGCTTTCGGTCGGGAGTTGCGCTGGATCCGCCCTGGTCCTCTACGCGCTCCTGCGGCGATCGGTCGGGCCGTGGTCGGCATGGAGTTGGAGCCTGGTCGGCTGCGCCGGTGCGGCCGGCTATCTGACCGCCCTGGGCGGCGGCCTTACTGAGACCTTCGCCCTGGCCCCGCTTTCGCTGGCCTTGTGGTTGGTCGGCACCGAACCTCGCAATGCGAAGAGGAGCCTGGGGGTCGGGGCGCTTCTCGGCGTCGCTTGCCTGATATCGCTCGAATGCATGCCGGCCGCGGCGGCGATCGGGTTTGGTTGGGCGCTGGACCGAGGCTCGACTCGCGGCGATATCCTGAACAGGGTTCTGCTCGTGGGCGCCGCCGGAAGTGCGATCGTGCTGGCGGCGGGCGCGTGGCTCGTCGCAACGTCGGCGGCCGGCGCCGCGATCGATCAGCTCCTGCTCTACAACGCCGCGTACCGTGCTACCGGGGCCGGACCCATCTCAGAGCTACCACTGGCCGTGGTCTTCCTCGGGGGGTTGGCAATTCCAGTGTTCATGGAGCTACGGTCGATGGCCCGCGATCCGTCGGGGTCGGACCGACTGAGCTGGATCAGTGTGGCCTGGATCGTAGGCTATGCGGCCTACCTGGCGTACCAGGGCCGACTGTTTCCCCACTACCTCATCCTGGCCGTGCCTCCGGTCGTCCTCTTGTCCGCCAGGGGCGTCGAGCCGCTGCGCGTCGCACTCGCCACCCGCAATGCGGCCCAGAGTCAAGTCGCCCTAGGGGCCGTGGCCGTGTCCGTCTTCGCGCTGTCGGTCTTCTGCTCCTTGGAGGTTGGGAGTATGGCCCTCGCCCACCAGTCAAGCCTCGGTGGCGCGTCAGATCAGACGGCGGCCTGGATCAAGGCGAACGAGCCGGCAGGGTCATCCCTGTTCGTGTGGGGCTACGATCCGAACCTGTACTTGAACGGAGGCGCCGTTCCGAGCGAAGGCTACGTCTTCATCTATCCGCTCATCACGCCCGGATTCGGAAGCGAAGCACGAACGGCGGCTCTCCTCGACGCGTGGCGCTCCCACCCTCCCGACATGATCGTCGAGGTCGATTGCACTGTCCCGCTGAATCGTCCGGACTCCACAGGCGGTGACACCCGCACGTACGACACCCTTGAACCGGTCAGGGGTTTCGTTCGAGCCCACTATCGACTGGCGGTCTCGTTCGGCAGCGGGTCCGCCTTCGACGACATCTACGTCCTGGTTGGATCCAGCTGACTCTGCCGGACGGTGTCCTGCGCGCGGTCGAAACGGCGCCAGTCTTGACTGGACGGGCCCGCTCCCCGAGACTCGCTTTGCTTCCGTCACGTTAGCGGGCAATCCGCTTGCATCGCCTTCGGAGGGATCCATGACGTCGCCACAGGATCCGAATCGGCCAGCGCAACCGGGAGCGGATGCGCCTGGCCAGCCTGCGCCCCAGGGCTGGGGTCAGCCGCCGGCCGCGCCGCCGCCTTGGGGTGCCACGCCGGACCCGAACCAGCCCGGTTGGACAACGACTCCGCCCACGGGGGCCGGGTGGGGTGCACCGCCGGCACAGAACCAACCCGGTTGGGGTGCGCCTCCGCCCGGCGGTCCGCCCGCCTGGGGCGCCCCGCCGCAGCCCGGGTGGGGTCAACCCCAGGGCAATCAGGGTTGGGGCGGCGGGCCTGGATGGAGCCCGCAGCCGGCCAAGTCCAACAAGAAGGGCTGCCTGATCGCGCTGGCGATCGTCCTTGTCGTCGCCCTGGTGGGGGTCGGAGGGTGCGTGTACCTCGTCGCAAACACGCTCGCACCGGCGATAGGTACCGAGCTGGACATCCAGTCAAGTTCGGGCGGTCAGATCACTTCGGGCAGCTACAACTGGAACAACGGCGTGGCCATATTCACGTTCACGGCTGCCCCTGGGGTGACACAGACCCAGGCCCGCGATCTCGCGTGCAGTGTCGTCAAGCCCGCGCTCAAGGGCACCCAGTTCGAGAAGACTCACTTCGTCATCTACAGTCCGTACGGCGATTTGCTGGCCGACGAGACTACCTCCTGCGGCTGAGGCGGCCGGCGTACCAGCACACCGGGCAGTTCCAACCACCGGCAACGACCACGGCGCCCCTTGGATGGCCAGGGGGCGCCGTGTATACTTCCTGCAATCTACCGGCCGCTCGGTGACGTGGGTGACCCCCACGTCTTTTGTTGAGCGGCAGGTGGCGGGCCGGCGGCCGAGTCGACCGGACGCGGGCCAGATCGGCCGCGTGGACGGCGACCGAACATAGAGAACGGGAGGCGCGAAGTGAGTCGAGATTTCGTTGGCGCCCTCCTGCAGCTCAACGCCGAGAAGGGTGTCTCGCGCGAGCAACTCGTCCGGACCGTCGAGGAGGCGATCCAGTCGGCCTACCGCCGTTCGCCCGGTGACGAGGACATTCACGTCCGCATCGATGCCGAATCCGGCAAGGTCCGGGTCTTCCGCGCCCGCCTGGTGGTCGAAGAGGTCGAGGATCCGCTGACGCAGTTCACGGTGTCCGAGGCGCAGGCGGTCCAGCCGGATGCCGAGGTGGGAGACCTGATCGAAACCGAGCAGCTCGATCAGGAAGCGTTCGGCCGAATTCACGCCCAGACGGCGAAGCAGGTCGTGCTCCAGCGGCTTCACGAGGCCGAGCGCAACGTTGTGTTCGACGAGTACGCCAGCCGCGAGGGCGAGCTGATCACCGGCACCGTCTCGCGAGTCGAGCCCCGCGCCATCGTCCTGGATGTCGGCAAGGCCGAGGCCATCCTCTCGACTACCGAACAGTCGCCGCTCGAGCACTACCGCATCGGCCAGAACGTCAAGGCCTACGTTCTGGAGGTTCGGCGCACCGCCAAGGGCCCGCAGATCTACGTCAGCCGGACGCACAAGGGATTCCTGCGCCGCCTCTTCGAACTCGAGGTTCCGGAGATCCACGCCGGCACCGTCGAGGTCAAGGCGATTGCGCGTGAGGCCGGCAGCCGCTCCAAGGTGGCCGTGGCTTCGCGCCAGCAGGGACTCGATCCCGTCGGCGCTACCGTCGGTCAACGCGGCGCCCGAGTCCAGGCAGTCGTGGCCGAGCTCGGCGGCGAGAAGATCGACGTCATCGAGTGGTCCGAAGACGCCTCGACCTTCGTGGCCAAGGCCTTGAGCCCGGCTCAGGTGATCGAGGTTCGGATCGACGAAGAGCATCGCATCGCCAACGTCGTCGTGCCGGAGCGAATGCTGTCGCTGGCGATCGGCCGCGAGGGCCAGAACGCCCGGTTGGCGGCCAAGCTGACAGGTTGGCGAATCGACATCCGGAGCGATGTCTCGGTGGCCGAAGCCGCCAAGGCTGAGGCGGCCGCCGAGGCCGAAGCTCCCGCGCAGCCCGATGCGGAGGCAGAGGCGCCGGAGGCAGAGGCGCCGGAGGCAGTCGAGACGGCGGCGCCGGCGAAGCCCAAGCGGGCCAGGAAGCTTGCCGAACCGGCAGCCGAAACGGCGCCGTCCGAACCCGAGACCGACGTCCCGGCGAAGACAAAGCGGCGCAAGACGGCCGCGGCGCCGGAAGCGTCCCAGCCTCCTGCCGAGGCGACGCCGATCACCGAAGAGGTGGCCCCGTAGTCCGGGGAGCGCCGCCGAGGCGGTTTCCTACCCGGTCGTGCGTCGTCTGTCGAACGGCGCGGCAGAAGCGCGAGCTGTTGAGGATCGTGCGGATGCCCGACGGACGGATCGCGGTCGACCCGACCGGCAAGATGCCCGGCCGCGGAGCATACGTATGCGACAAGGAAGAGTGCCGGACAGCGGCCCTCGACAAAGGATCGCTCCAGCGAGCGCTGGAAGTGCCGATCCCGGCCGAACTCCGGGCCGAGCTGACAGGGGAGGCGAACAGGATCGAAGCAGGAGGTAGTCGTGGCCAAGAGTAGGAGCGGCACGCGGGGCCGTCGCGGACCTCGCAAACCGCCGCGCCGCGACAATGGCGTGCCGGGTGCCCTGAACCAGTCGGGCGATTCGCGCGAGCGAAGCGCGATCGAGCTGCCGTCGAGCATCACCGTCAAAGACCTCGCCGAGCTCCTCGGGGTCAACCCCGCGGATGTCATTCGCGAGCTGATCAAGAGCGGCATATTCGCCAACATCAACCAGGGCATCGATCGTGAGACCGCCTCCCTCGTCGCCGAGGAGCTCGGCTACGAGGTATCCGAAGCGGTCCAGGTCGGTTCCGGCACCTCCGGTAATGACGGCGCCGACGGCGAGGCCTCACCGGTCAGCGCAGCCACGAAAGAGCAGCTCTTCGAGGAGGACGACGCCTCGCTCATGCTGCCGCGCGCCCCGATCGTGACCGTCATGGGCCACGTCGACCACGGCAAGACTTCGCTCCTGGACGCAATCCGCACCACCAAGGTCGCGGCCGGCGAGCGCGGTGGCATCACTCAGCACATCGGCGCAAGCGAAGTGGTCATGAAGGACGGCCGCCACGTCGTCTTCCTGGACACCCCCGGCCACGAGGCGTTCACCGCCATGCGTGCTCGCGGCGCCAAGGTCACTGATATCGCCGTGGTCGTAGTCGCGGCGGATGACGGCGTCATGCCCCAGACGCTCGAAGCGATCGACCACGCGCGCGCCGCCAAAGTGCCGATCGTCATCGCCCTCAACAAGATCGACAAGCCGGACGCCAACCCCGATCGCGTCAAGAACGGCCTGGCGGAAGCCGGCGTCGTGGTCGAGGAGTACGGGGGCGACGTCCCGATGGTGGCCGTTTCGGCGAAGGCTCGGCTCGGGCTGGACGAGCTGCTCGAGATGATCATGCTCTCGGCGGACCTGCTGGAGCTCAAGGCCAACCCCAAGCGTGCCGCCGTCGGCACGATCGTCGAGGCGGAGCTGGACAAGGGCCGCGGGCCCGTCGCCACGGCGCTGGTCCAGACCGGAACTCTGCGCGTCGGCGACGTCATCGTCGTGGGCGAGACATACGGCAAGGTCCGCGCCCTCGAGAACGCCCTCGGCAAGCGCATTACCAAGGCCGGACCGTCCAGCCCGGCCGTGGTCCTCGGCTTGGCGGACGTACCTCAAGCCGGAGACATCCTGCGCGTCGTTGCCGACGAGAAGATCGCCCGGACCATGGTCGAGGAGCGCAAGGCCGCTTCATCGGCCCGGACCGAGGGTACCGGCAAGGCCACTCTCGAGGATCTGTACGCGCAGATCCTGGCCGGTCAGACCAAGGAACTGCGGATCATCCTCAAGACCGACGTCTCGGGCTCGCTCGGGGCCATCACCCACGCCCTGCAGCAGCTCTCGACCGACGAAGTCAGGATCAACGTCCTGCACGAGGCGGCCGGCGACGTCACCGACAACGACATCATGCTGGCCGCGGCGTCCAACGCGATCGTCGTCGCCTTCAGCACCAAGGTCACCGAGACCGCTCGGCGCGCGGCCGAGGCGGAGAAGGTGGACGTCCGCCAGTACGACATCATCTACAAGCTAACCGACGACATCTCCGCCGCTCTGCGCGGCATGCTCGAGCCGGTCGAGGTGGAGACCGTCGAGGGTCGCGCGGAGGTCCGCAAGATCTTCAAGGTCGGCAAGGTCGGCGTTATCGCCGGCTGCTACGTGACCGACGGTCGGATCGTCCGCGCCGGCAGCGCTCGAGTCTGGCGCGGTGGCAAGGTCATCGCCACCGACAGGATCGAAGGCTTGCGGCGGCTGAAGGACGACGTTCGTGAAGTCGCCACCAACTTCGAATGCGGTATCAGCCTGGCCGGAACCAACGACCTGGTCGAAGGCGACGTCATCGAGTGCTTCACTCAGCAGATGGTGAGCCGGGCGGCCGGTTGAGCCGGAGTATCGCGACTCGATGACACAGCGAACCGAGAGGATCGACGAGCTTCTGAGGCAAGAGATCGGCCGGGCACTCGAGCGCGAGGTCACCGATCCGGGCATCGGATTCGTCACCGTCACCGAAGTCCAAACCGTGCCGGACCTCTCGCGCGCTCTCGTCTGGGTGAGCGTCATCGGGTCGGAGGAGCAACGCAAGACGACGCTCGCGGCGCTGCGACGGGCGATGCCGTACATCCGCCACGGTCTTGGCTCGAAGATCCGGCTGCGCCGCATCCCCGAGCTGGAGGTGCGGCTCGACGACTCCGTCCAACGCGGTTCGCGTGTCCTGCAGCTCATCAACGAGATCGAGGCCGGCCGCATCCCCGACGAGATCGACGACGCGTCCGAGTCGCTGCCGACGCCGGTGCCGCGGCTGCGCCATGAAGGCGACACCGAGGAGGAACCACCCGTCGGCAATGGAGTGAGCGCGGGGGCCGCGGCTCCGTCCAACCGGCGCGCCAGTCGAGGCAAGCGGCCCGGCGGCAAAGGCAAGACCGACTACCCCGGCAGAGGCGTGCCCCGGAGGAAGACGCGTTGAGCGAGCCCGGGCCGCGCGTCGACCTCTCCCAATACGCCGCCGCAGTGCCGGACGAAGTCATCGGCCGGCTGCGCGCCGCGCGGCGCGTGCTGACGATCTGCCACGAGAATCCCGAGGCCGATGCGCTCGGTTCGGCGCTCGCCGTAAGCCTGCTCGTGGAAGCGGGTGGGGGAGTGGCCACGCCCGTCTGCGCGGATATGGTTCCGGAGATGTACTCGTTCCTGGCCGGCATGGATCGCTTCCGCCGGGAGCCCGACCCGTCGATCGACTACGACCTCCTGGTGGTCGTCGACTGCGGCGAACTCGAGCGCATCGGTCCCGTCCTGGAGTCGCACCACGCCCTGTTCGAGCGCGTGCCTATCCTCGACATCGATCATCACCTCTCCAATCCGCGGTTCGGCGCCGTGGATTGGGTCGACGCCGAGAGCTCGGCGACGTGCGAGATGGTCACTCTCCTGGCGTGGCGCATGGACGTTCCGCTCACGACCGGCGACGGCATGCTCGCCGCGGCCCTGGCCGGAGGCATCGTCATGGATACGGGCAACTTCGGGCATCCCAACGTGACGCCTCGAACTCTGGTCGTGTCGGCGGCCTTGCGCGAGGCCGGTGCCCAATTCAGCGAAATCGCGCGACGCCTCTACCGTTCCAAGCCGAACACGCAGCTGTGTCTCTTTGGTCGGGTGCTGGCCCGGATGGAGTCGGACCTCGACGGAAGGCTGGTGTGGTCGACTCTGGAGCTGGCCGATCTGACGGCCAGCGGCGCCGACCCGGCCCAGTCGGAGGGGCTGATCGATCTACTCTCGCAGTCGGAGACCGCCGAGGCCGCGATTCTCTTCAAAGAGGTCGACGGCAACGCCTCGACTCGGGTGAGCATTCGCACCCGCGACGGGGGGGTCGATGCGACCGTGCTTGCCGGTACGTTCGGTGGCGGCGGCCATGCCCGAGCGTCGGGTGCCACCGTGGCCCTGCCGCTGGCAGAGGCTCGACGGGCAGTTCTGGCACGGGCGGCGACGCTCGTGGCCGCGGTCCGGCGCTAGCGTGCCGAGCAGCGCCCGGGGCATGGACGGGATCCTCGTCGTCGCCAAGGAGCCCGGCTACACATCTCACGATGTCGTGGCGCTGGTCAGGCGTTTGACGGGGACGCGGCGGGCCGGCCACGGCGGAACTCTCGATCCGTTCGCGTCGGGCGTGCTGCCGCTCTTCCTCGGGCTGGGCACGCGCGTCGTCGAGTACCACATGGCGGACGACAAGGAGTATCGAGCCACGGTCTGCTTCGGAGCGTCCTCCGACACGGACGACCGCGACGGCGAGCTCGTCCCTGGCGCCGGCGCGGTGCCCACCAGAGCGGCCGTGGAAGCGGCTCTGGTGGAGTTCCGCGGCTCCATCCTGCAGCGGCCGCCGGCGTACAGCGCCCTCAAAGTGGCCGGGCGGCGGGCCTACGACCTCGCTCGCCAGGGAACGCCGGCGGAGCTTGCGCCCCGCGCGGTCATCGTCAAGCGCATCGATCTGGTCGAGTGGGACGAGACGGACCCGAGGCGACCGCGAGCCGTTCTCGAAGTGGAATGCGGCGCGGGCACTTACGTCCGATCACTGGCTCGCGACCTGGGCGAGAGGCTGGGATGCGGCGCGTATCTGGACGCCCTGGTCCGGACCGGCAGTGGTCCGTTCGGGTTGGCGGCCGCCCACTCGCTCGACGAGATACGTGGAGCGGCCGCGGAGGGCCCAGCGGCACTCGCCGCGCTGATGCTGCCGATCGACGCCGGCCTGGGCGCCATCCCGGAAGCGGGTCTGACCGCGGCCGAGGTGGTGGCGGTGTCGCGCGGTCAGCTGATCAAGCCGGTGCATCGGCCGGAAGTGGAGCCGGGGGCGCGGGTGCGACTGCTCGCGGAGGATCGGAGTCTGGTCGGGATCGGGACGTGGAAGGGCGGCCGGCTCGTCCCCGACAAGATATTCGTGGCCGCACCGCCGCCTGCCGGGGCCGTGGTCGGCGCCAACGCTCGCGCTACGGACGCGGTCGACGGAGTCTCCGGCGGGGCCGTCGATCCGACGCGTGCCGCCGCTCCCGCCGCGGAGCCACGGCTGCGCGTCGTCGATCCCGCAAACCGAATGACTGTCGTGCCCGGCATAGAGGCCCTGCAGCCCGAACTGGGCCGGCTGTACCTGGCCGTCGGCGTCTTCGACGGGCTCCATCGCGGTCATCTGTACCTTCTGCGAGAGCTGCGTCGCGCTGCTCAGCGGGCCGGGGCCCGGCCGGCGGTGATTACCTTCGACGCCCATCCGGAGGAGCTGATCGAGGGCCTGGCGCCGCCGCTGCTGTGCGACCCGGACGAGCGGCTCGTCCGTCTCCAGGCCGCGGGGGTGCAGGTGACCGTCGTCCAGCATTTCGACCATGCGTTGCGCATCACGCCGTACGATGCATTCGTGGCGGCCATTCGCGAGCGTGTCGACGTCGCCGGCTTCGTAATGACGCCCGACGCTGCCTTCGGCTTCGAGCGCGGCGGTACGCCCGAGACGCTTACTGCTCTGGGGGAACGCGAGGGGTTCGCTGTGACCGTGGTGTCGTCGTTTCTCTCTAACGGCGAGCAGGTGCGCAGCTCGGAGATCCGCCGCCGGATCTCGGCCGGGGACCTGGCCGGGGCACGTTCGCTGCTCGGCCGCGACCACGGGTTCACCGGCCGGCTGGAGGCAGGCGGAGGCGGACCCGGCCCCGCGCCGCTGACCTTCGAGCTGCCAGTTTCGTTGCCGCCCACCGGTTCGTATCGAGTGTTCGTCGGCCCGTCGTGGAAGCTCGGCCGGCGGCCGATTCCGGCCGCCGAAAGCGCGTCGGTCAGGGTTGCCGCAGGGAATGTGGAGCTCGGGCTGACCGACGCGAGGAAGGCCGGCGATGTCCGCGTGATCCTGCTCGGGGCCCTCGACGATGACGCCCCGCCGGCATCGCAGCGCGGCTGAACTGGCACAGCCGCACGAAGCCTGATAACATCCGGCAGTCATTTAGAGAGTTAGGAATCCATAGTCACAGAGCTACTCGGAGGATTGTGTGCCGCTCGCGCGGGAGACAAAGGAACAGGTCATAACGGAGTACGCCGTCAAGGATGGCGATACCGGCTCAGCGGAGGTGCAGATCGCGCTCCTGACCGAAAGGATCAAGGAGCTAACAGAGCACCTGCGAGCCTTTCCGAAGGACAACCAGTCCCGCCGCGGCCTCCTCAAGCTCGTCGGACAGCGACGCCGCCTTCTTGCCTACCTGATCAAGAAGGACAACGCTCGCTATCGCGCCGT
>Ga0182017_10000278_pt1 | contig 39865 bp, 34 predicted proteins | sample 712E3DmetaG_FD_120492 | JGI IMG/M metagenome (GOLD analysis project Ga0182017, IMG submission 120492) | Permafrost microbial communities from Stordalen Mire, Sweden - 712E3D metaG | ecosystem: Environmental > Terrestrial > Soil > Wetlands > Permafrost | place: Sweden: Stordalen | collected... | reverse complement strand
TACGCCCCTTATCCTGGGCAATAAAAGTGCGGAGCTTTGCGTCCTTGATGGCAACTTTTTCCACCCTGAAATTCTCATTCATAATCGTGTTGAGTAATTCCGGAGTAAGATTAGTCCCTGCTTCAAGGATTTTTTTCTTCTTTTTCTCAATGAGAAAGTCCTCCATGCCTTTGATCATCCCATAAAAGGCCGATTCGGCAGTGTTCGGTATATAAGAGAATACGGTATGGTCAAGGTCGTAATTTACAGCCTTCAGGATATCGGGAATCAGTAATTCGCCGAGTTTTTTTCGTTCGCGATAAATATCACTATTGTTTCCACGCGAAAAATAAATACGTTCAAATGAACAGGAACGGCGGGGCTGAGTTTCCCTTATCGATTTTTCCGAAACTTTGCCATTTTTCTTGATAATGACCGCATGACCTGGTTTTACCTCATGAATATCTTTTGACTTCAGGTTGAAAGCTGTTTGAATCACAGGCCTTTCCGAGGCTACAACAGCCACCTCGTCGTCGTAATAATAGAAAGCAGGACGGATACCCCATGGGTCGCGACACACAAAAGCATCGCCATGTCCAATAATTCCAGCAATAGCATAACCACCATCCCATCTCTTGCTCGATTCCTTTAAAATCGCTTGAACATCCATGCGCTCTGCAATAAGCTTAGTTATTTCAACATTCTCTTTGCCTTCGGCTTTAAAAATATCGAATAAACGTTGTACTTCACGGTCGAGGAAGTGTCCTACATTTTCCAGGATAGTAACAGTATCGGAAAAATCTTTTGGATGCTGACCAAGTTGAATAAGAATGTCAAAAAGTTCTTCAACATTGGTAAGGTTGAAGTTACCTGCCATCACCAGGTTACGGGTTATCCAGTTGTTTGCCCGCATTACCGGATGAACGTTGTTGATGCCATTGTTTCCGTAAGTTCCGTATCGCAAATGCCCTAAGTATATTTCACCGGCAAAAGGCAATTTCTGTTTTGCTGAATGAGGATCGTCGAGTATTCCGGGGTAATCCTTGGACACCTCTTCAAAGTCGTCATATACTTTGTCAAAAACATGGTCTAATGAATTGTCATGAACTGATCTGTGGCGAAAAATAAACTCGTGACCAGGTTCAGGGTCAAACTTTATACATGCTACGCCAGCGCCATCCTGCCCTCTGTTTCGTTGTTTTTCCATTAACAGGAACAATTTTTGTAATCCATACATCCATGTTCCATATTTTAGCTGATAATGCTCCAATGGTTTTAGCAGTCTTACTAAAGCAATACCACAATCATGATGCAAAGCATCGGTCATCTAATACTCCTTCCTTCAAAGTTTCGTATATTCAATATTTGTTTGTACAATAAAGGCATTGGGAAATAAATTTTCAATTTGTTTTTTCAACCGAAAAGCATCCGTAAGGGTGCGGAAATATCCTACATACACCTTCCAGTCTGGCGGCTCATATTGAACGTCTGCTTCTGTTGCAGGAAAATTGCTCATAAACTTCTGTATAATATCATAAGCGTTTTTCCTACCTGCATCCCGATTGTTTTGAGAAAAAATCCTGATTCGAAAACCCGGAATTGCCTTTTTGATCGCATTGTTATCAATGCATTTATTTAGCAAATCGTCAATGCGTTTATCTTCGATGATCTGAACCTGGCCTTCTGTATTTTCGTACTGTTGAAGTTGTCTGATAATTGCAGGGCGCTTTGCGGTGGAGTTTGTTTGCCCATAAGAATAAACAGGAATGTAAAATAACAGAAAGCTAAATATTATCAAATTTTTCATCACTTAACCTTACTTCAAATTTCGGCACAAAAATACATAAAATTTAGATGAATTTGGTACATTTAATTAGAGGTGATTTTACTTAAAGCCTATCTTTTAAACAGGTACCCACTTTACTTCATCAATTCATATCCCTCAACTTTAAAGGTTTTCCCATAGAGAAACGAACAAACCTTTATGGTACCGTTAAACCGTATGTCAGGTTTTTTCCCTGAAAATATACTGAAAGCCGATACAAAACTATTTTTTACATCGGTAATCTCTACCAATATGCGCATGGTATATTCTTTAGTCGATTTCCTGGAAATCACCAGATCATCCATCTGTTTTACCTTGCCCAGCTCATTTGCACCAAGCATTACTTTTAAGTCGGAAAGCTTTACCTTTACGCTGAAGGCGTTTGGGTTCTCAATAGGTATAGTTAAATCAAGCGTTAAAACATTATTATTTATACTTATAAGATCAACCTTACGTACATCGCCAATTTTAATTTCCTGGATGGTCGAACAACCTGTCAACGCTAAGACCATTATGACAAGAACAAAATAATTGAATTGATTGTTAAATATTTTCATAGTGCTATATTATTAAGCTCGTTACTTTTTTTGAAGAAAAAATGATAAATTTATCATTACAATAATAATGCTAAAAATCATGAATAGGAATATATTTTATTTTTTACTTTTTTTGTCGGTTTTAATATGCTCGTGCAACTCTAAGACCGATAAAACAGATCAATCAACAATGAACCAGATGAATAGTATAGACTCAATAACTGTAAAAGCCACCATTGATTCGCTAGCAGCTAAATATCCTAACGCCAACCCAAGCGATATTAATGCGGGGGTTAAGCAAGTGGCTATATTTTGGATGAAAAGTGACGGAACAAAAGAGCAATTCGCCAGATTTTGTTTAGACAACTATATAACAGACGAAAGCCAAAAGCAAGTTGTTTTCGAAAAAATATCACGAAACCTCGAAATACTTGATGGTTATTTCAATAAGATGACCGTTGGGTTAAAAGAGCCCATTGATATGAATCTTGGTGCTATTACCCCCATCGACCAGATGTTTGGCGGTTACAATCCGATAAGTCACCTTAGCGACGATTTATTTAACAACAAAATCGCCTTTTACATTCTACTTAATTTCAAATATTATACCCTTGCTGAAAAAACTTCACTCGGAGCATCTTGGAACCGAACGCAATGGGCATTGGCACGACTGGGCGGACTGACCGATTCAAGAGTACCGGGCGAACTTATGCTAAAAACCAGTGTTATCGGAGCTAAAACCGATGCCTATATCAATCAGTACAATATTTTTATGGGCAATCTGGTGAACAATAAAAACGAAAAGCTTTTCCCATCTGATATGAAATTAATTTCTCATTGGGGATTGCGTGATCAATTGAAAGCTAATTACAATGATAGGCAAGGACTTGAGAAACAAAAGATGATCTATGCTGTAATGAAACACATTATCAACCAAGACATTCCATCTGAAGTAATCAACTCAGGAAAATATCTCTGGAATCCACTTTCTAACAGGCTTTTAAGTAATGGCAAAGATACCAGCTTCAAACCCGAACCTGACACCAGGTATGAATGGCTTCTCAAAAACTTTAAGGCTTTGAAAGCAATGGATACATACTATCCCTTATTTCCAACCTATATTCAGTTAAAGTTCGACAACGAAATGGAAATACCCCAGCCTGATGTTGAAAAATTGTTTATAGACCTGGTAAGCTCTGGGGAGGTTAAAAAGGTAGCTGGTCTCATTGAAAAACGTCTGGGCCGTAAGCTGGAACCTTTCGACATTTGGTACGACGGCTTTACATCAAGTAACGATGTGAATACTGATGAATTGGATAAGATCATCGAAAAAAAATATCCAAACAGTAATGCGTTTCAGAAAGATATTCCAAACATACTTATAAAACTTGGCTTTAAGCCGGACAAAGCCGAATATATTGCATCGAAAATACAAACAGATGCCGGCAGAGGCGCTGGACATGCCTGGGGAGCGGAGATAAAGGGCGATAAGGCTCGACTACGCACCCGCATCGGCGAAAAGGGTATGAATTATCAAGGTTTCAACGTAGCTATGCACGAATTGGGACACTGTGTGGAACAAACAATCTCACTCTACGACATAGATTATTATATGCTAAAAGGGGTTCCAAACACAGCTTTTACCGAGGCACTTGCTTTCATTTTCCAAGGCCGGGACCTTGATATGCTTGGTATTAAAAATAACCAAACTGATAAATCCGAATTGATGGCGCTCGACATCTTTTGGTCAAATTACGAAATTATGGGTGTGTCGTTGGTTGATATGAACGTTTGGAAATGGCTGTATCAGCATCCCGATGCTACCAAAGAAGAGCTAAAGGAAGCCGTTATAAAAATTGCCAAAGAAATATGGAACAAATATTATGCTGATGTGTTTGGGGTAAAAGATCAGCCAATATTAGCCATCTATTCGCACATGATCAATTTTCCACTGTACCTCTCAGCATATCCGATTGGTTACCTGATCAACTTCCAGATTGAAAAATACATGGAAGGTAAAAACTTTGCAGATGAAGTAATGCGTATATATAGCAAAGGGCGCCTTATTCCCCAACTATGGATGAAGGAAGCAGTAGGTGAAGAATTGTCAAACAAACCGCTGCTTGAGGCTGTGGATAAAGCTCTGGTAAAAATAAAATAACATTTCCATAATAAACGGCATAATTACTTTACATTAATGAATCCTCAAGTCATTATGAACTATTATTTTGTCTTGGTTCCCGCCTATATTTGTGCCAATTGGAACATTTAAAATATGAGCATTATCTTCGGATACATAAACCTAAACGGTAAGCCAGTTGAGCGCGGGACGCTCGAATCCATGAAACATGCCATGGATTTTTGGGGGCCTGACAAAGACGGTTTGTGGCATGAAGGTGCCTGTGGTTTGGGCAACCTGCTCCTGTACAATACACCCGAGGCGCTTTATGAAAATCTTCCCATGACCGATGCTTCCGGCAATCTTGTATTAACTGCCGGAGCACGTATAGATAACCGAGACGAACTTTTCCGAATATTTGATATACCCCTTGGGCAGCGCCTTACCATGCCCGATTCTGCTCTGATGCTGAAAGCCTATGAAAAATGGGGCGAAGCTTGCGCCAATTATCTTATTGGCGATTGGGCTTTTGCCGTGTGGGACAAAAAGCTCCAAAAACTCTTCCTGGCCCGCGACCACCATGGTATAACAGCTTTGTACTATTACAAAGGCAGTGATTTTTTTGTGTTCTCTTCTTCCCTCAAAGGTATTTTGTGCCTGCCCCAGGTTCCCAAAAAAATTAACGAATTTAAAATAGCCCAGTTATTGGTTAACTGGAACGAGGGTGGCCCTGAGACCTGTTATTTGGATATCCTTCGCTTACCTCCTGCCCATACGCTTACTATGCACGAAAGCAAAGTTACCACCAACCGGTATTGGTTTCTGGAACATACCCCGGAGGTAAGACTAAAGAACGATCAGGAATACATAGATATGTTCCTCGATTTATACACCGAGGCCGTTCGCTGCCGCTTACGCAGCTACAGGCCGGTAGGTGCAACGTTAAGTGGGGGTTTGGATTCCGGCTCTGTTTGTGTATTGGCAGCCCGCGAGCTTGCCAAAGAGAGTAAGCGCCTGCAAGCCTATACTGCAGTGCCTTTGTATGATATTACAGGGTTGGTTCCCAAAAATCGTATAGGTGACGAGGGCCCGCTTGCTCAGGCTTTGGCTGACAAAATGGGTAATATTGATATTACTTTTTGCAGGGCTGAGAATATAAGTCCGTTGGAAGGAGTTGAAAAAGTATTTAAGATTCACGACCAACCTGGTTTTGCTACGGGGAATGCCTATTGGCTAGTTAATATTTTTACAGAAAGCCAAAATTTTGGCATTGGCACGTTATTAGTTGGTCAAAATGGAAATGGTACGGTAAGTTGGCCAACAAGGGGATTAATGTCTAAGATGCGCCACCCATTTATTCAAATGTTACGTGGATATAAACATAATTTCAAGTTTTTGATCGGTAACTGGAAGGATGATTTTTTTATTAATGCAACATTACTTGAAAAGTATAACTTAAAACAATTAATAAAGGAGGCAAGGTTACGTCCTTATTTTATGAATCAACTTAGTCTCTCAGATATTAGATTACAAATAATAATGCCCGGAGAAAGCTCAATTGGTAATCTTTTGCATGAAAATGGAATATACTATAGGTTTGAACTTCGAGATCCCACTATAGATGTATGTTTACTAAAATTTTTATTTGGTATACACCCGAATTCAAATTTTTATAATAATCGACAATTATTTGCAATAAATTTTAAGAAATGCTTTCCTGATTATTTAATAAATGGAACAATAAGAGGAATTCAAGCTTTTGATTTAATCCAAAGGTTGAATAATAATAAGTATTCTATTAAATATGTCTTAACAAAACCTGGGAGTAAATTAATCCTTTTAAATCAATATGTTGCACTAAGAAAATTGTTAGATTGTAACGAAAGCAGTTATGTGAAAGAATTGTTAAAAATTTATTCAATAAAAATATTCCTTGAATCTCATTTAAGAATTAATTAAACTACTCAGGAGCCCGACGGAGGAGGAGCCATCCCATCGTTTCCATCATTTCCACCATCAAAAGTATTTGTTATAATATTAAGAACTTGAAGTTTTGGTTTTCTCCAGTACTTTTTATTTTTAGTCTCAATATCCATATCGGCTTTCTTAACAAAGAATTTATACGCAAAGGTAGGGATTTAGTTTTAATATGAACATGTTGGATGACATATTTATTTGGTTGGCAGTCAGTATGGATTGATTTGCTAATCAACCAGTTATTGCTTCTTTTTTAAGGGGTTGGGCCTAAAAATGATATTAATTTATTCCATAAAATGTTAACAGTTAATTAAATAATATAAGTTATTAAACGAAAATTCTGTTAATTTTATCTAACTATTCTTGTTTTTATTCGTAAAAACGGGATAAAGATTATCTATCCTTTTAAATTTTAACGATTTAATCCAATGTTGACATAGGAGGATTGAAATTAATAGCTAATTTACTAAATATAATATAGTTACAATATTACTATTTTTACCTAATTCTTATTGCTTAAACGTCACAAAAATAAATGAGTGAATTGGCTTAAAAAAAAGGTGTAATGCCAATATAAATTTGGATGAGATAAAACAGAAACAAAGCAAATGAAAGCCAAACGTTACATTACTGATGAATATCAGCAGAAGGGAGAGGATATGAACACAAAATATATTAAGGTAAGCATGGCAATAGGGCTGTTGCTATGTTTTTTCCCCATATATCATTTAGACGCTCAAAAATTGCTATGGAAGGCTAATTTTACGGGTAATGGAAATAATTATCCGTCAAAATCTATCATCGATTCTCAAGACAATATTTATATAATTGGTACATTTAATGATACTTGTGATTTACCTGCTAAAATAAAGACTAAAGGTGGAAATGATATCTATATTGTAAAATATAATTCTAGTGGTAACCTGCTTTGGACAAAGCAAATAGGAAGTACAACAAGTGATTTTGCTACTGGTATAGTTATCAGCCCTGATGATAAATATATATATGTAACTGGAAGTTTTCAGGGACCTACTCTTTATGCCAATAATCTGTCAATTACTAACAGTTCATCTGGAACTCTCGACGGATTTCTTGCCAAATACAATAATAATGGGGATATTATTTGGTTAAAAAGTATTGCAAGTGGTATAGGGGCGACCAATCAAAGGGCTAATGATATAAAAATTGACAAAAATAATCATTTAGTTCTTGGGGGCTATTTTTATACCAATGTAGTATTAATTGATACTACATTAACAACTACACAACCAATAGGTATGTTTATAGCTCAATTTGATACTTCTGGTTATAGAATTAAAGCAAAAAAATATGATTCTTCAAGTGGTTCTTCAGTATTATATACATTTGATATTGATACCAGTGGTTATTATTTATGTGGGTCGTTTGGTAAAAATTTGTATATTGATTTAGGTACCAAAACAAGTGTCAGCCCTGCAAATGATTCAACAGATATGTTTCTTTATAAGCTGAATTTTAATTTGGAAGGCGAATGGTTTATTAAGATTGCAGGCACTAAAGATGATAATTTATTTTCATGCTCTGCAGATAATAAAGGTTATGTATATATTGGAGGTCATTTTAAAAGTCCCACTTTAACCGTTGATTCCAACAGATTTGCCATTCCTTCGCAAAGGATAGCCCATAATACCACCACTGACGGTAAAACTGATGTGTTTTTTGCCAAATATAGCCACGATGGCGTTTTACAATGGTTTAATAACTTTGGCAGTAAACAAAACGATTTATTATACAGAGCCTTATATAAAAACGGCGATTTTATTATGGCAGGCCAGTATGGCGATACCATTAGGTTTAGCAATCAAATGATAACAAGCAAAAATACTGCCGATGCCTTTGCAATTGTACAGGATGAGAATAATAATCTTGTATATTTAATACCTATTGGTGGACATGGTGATGATTTAGGTGAAACCTCAGTTGTTGACAATAAAGGTAATTTTATTGTAATAGGCGATTACAAATCAACAAAAATTTATTTTTCAGGTGATTCTTTAATAAATTCGCAATCGGACAATACCAGAGATATGTTCGTAGCCAAGTACGATAAAGGCAGCATTTCCATATCGAAAACGGATATTTCCTGTACCGGGTATAATAATGGTATAGCCATAGCACACCCCAAAGGCGCTTTGGTGTACCCGCTTACCTACCAATGGACAAAGAAAAACGATGCCACATTCACTGCTGCCACACAAATGATTTCTAATGTAAGCCCTGGCACCTATTATGTTCAGGTAACTGATGCCATCAATTACGTGTTGCACGATTCGGTTGAATTTACTGCTCCTGTCGCCCTGACCCTTACTGTCAACAGCGCTATAGATGTAAAGTGTTACGGAGGTACCAATGGAGCAATTAATATTACAGCATCAGAGGGCACATTACCATATCACTATTTATGGCACAGCACAAATGGATCGGGTCTGAAAACAATTTCTAAGGATCAGGACTCTCTTAGTGCAGGCACATACTATGCTACAGTTACAGATAACAAAGGATGTACAGCGGCTATTTCAGGAGTTACCATAGGCCAGCCTACACCAATGACCACAAGCGCAATTGTTACGCCAACAACACCCGGTTCCAGTGTGGGAGCAATCGATTTATCTGTATCTGGTGGTGTATATGATTATACTTATTTGTGGTCGAATGCTGCAACAGCCCAGGATATAAACAGCTTGGGTGAAGGTAACTACTTTGTTACCATTACTGATGCCAGGCTTTGTACCAAAATAACAAGCTTTTATGTGCCCATTATGGATTCGGTTGCAATATCATATACCTCTACCAATGTTTCGTGCCATGGAGGAAGTAATGGCGTTATCGATCTTACCGTAACTGGAGGAACTGGCGGCTATACTTATTCATGGAGTAGAAACGGTGTACCTCTTTCGGGTCGTTACAATGATAGTATTAATAGTTTAGATTCTGCACGTTACACGGTTACGGTTAAAGATAGGAATGGCTCCGGCCTGCCCCGTACTATATATTTCGATATTAGCCAACCTAAGGTATTGACAAGTTCGATTGTTAAAGCTGATATCAATTGTTTTGGCCAGGATACCGGTGTAGCCGATTTGAAGGTAAAAGGAGGTACCCTTCCTTATTCGTATGCATGGATTGGACCATTGGGCTATACCAGTAATATAGAAGATATTTCCGGCCTTGACATAGGAGTATATAATGTTACGGTAACTGATATTAACAATTGCACAACAACCAATAGTACTAGCATAACCGAACCAACGGCATTATCAGTTACAACTATTATAACCACTATAAGTTGCTATGGAGAAAAAAATAACGGATCTATAGCCTTAAATGTATCGGGTGGTGTTAGTCCCTATGCATATACATGGTCAAATGGACCAACTACAGCATCTATGAGTTTGCTCCCATCGGGTATTTACCGGTGCACGGTTACAGATGGAAACAATTGTATGCATACCACTACACAAAATCTCAGTCTGCCTTTACCAATCACGGCAACCTTTACAAATAATAATATTACATGTTATGGTGCACATGATGGAATATTGACCGTTAACCCTTCGGGTGGAAATGATGGTTTCACTTATCTATGGAGCAATAGCCAAACATCCAGAGTTATCTCATCACTTGCTTCAGGCACTTATTTGGTAACTGTAACAGATATTAAAAATTGTACAGGTATATTTGATACTATTGTTCCCCCACAACCCGACAGTTTATCAGTATCACTGTTAGCAAAACAAGATGCTGATTGCAAAGGTAGCACTAATGGGTATATACATATTAACGTTGGCGGAGGAACAACAACTTATCAGTATGCATGGTCGAATGGGGTGACGATAAAGGATAATGACGGAATAAAGCCAAATACCTATACACTGACTGTTACTGATCAAAACAATTGTACTAAATCATTTGGCGAAGTAGTGAATGATTTACATAAATCGTATGTCAATATTAGTATTTCCACAATCACTAATGTAAAATGTAATGGTTCTGCAGATGGATCGATATCAGCGGCAGCATCTGGCGGTGCAGAGCCCTATAAGTTTTATTTAAAACTCAACGGAGTTGCCACAGGAGATACTACAGGAATATCATCAGGAAGCTTTACGGGATTGGAACCGGTTTCAGGATATACTATCGAGGCGTATGATAAAAATGAATGCGGTCCGGATACCAGCGAAACTGTTAGTATTACAGAACCAATTGCTCTTAGTATTACAGGTGAATCTGCTCAAAATGCGACAGCCAAATATCCATGGAACGGCTCCCTCACAGTAGTAGCCTCAGGAGGTACAGGGAGGCTTACTTATACCCTCGACACTTTGTCACAAGACGACGGATTATTTACTAATCTTAGTCCGGGATCATATAAAGTTACTGTTATTGATCAAAATGCCTGTGGTCCTGACACTAGTAGCATTCTTACTATTTCAGACGCGACGGATATCCCAGGCTTAGTTCAGGGTACAATAAGGATGTATCCAAATCCTGCTCGCGATAACCTGATCATTGAATTTGGGGAAGAGGTGACCAAAGATGTTTTGATTGAGATCATGTCGATGACTGGACAAGTAGTTTTCAAGGTCAAGCTAAATAAAGACGTGCTTCGGGATGGACGATATACCTTTGATCTTGCTTCTCAACCACGGGGGGTGTATTTGTTAAAGATTAACAACCAGGTAGTAAAAGAAAAAATCGTTTTACAATAAATTTTCTCGCCCTTTTCTTAAGTAGGGCTGTTATGTTCTAATTGTGAAACCCATATTCGTAGGGGTTTTAGTATTGTAGTTGAAATGTAAACACCAAGTTTCAAACCTCGTATGCCAAAGGCATCCCTTTGGGAGAGGTTTTACCCTTCAAGAATTTAAATCGGAACTTATCAGACCTCCTCTTCCCATGGACGAGGGGCATATCACTCCTCTGCCTGGAGAAAACTTGAATGAGGCCACTAAGAATTTTACTTAGTGATCTTGGTGCCTTAGTGGTTTATTTTTTTATTTTTGACAAATATTCAAAAATTTCAAATGAACATTTTACTAATTGGATCGGGTGGAAGAGAACATGCGATTGCTTGGAAGTTAAGCCAGAGCAAAAAGCTTGATAAACTGTTTATTGCGCCCGGAAATGCAGGTACACAACAGGTCGGGATTAATGTTGATATCAAGGTAAATGATTTTGCGCAGCTTGGTCAATTAGTACTGAAGGAACGGATTGGCATGGTGGTAGTTGGCCCTGAAGAGCCATTGGTTAAGGGGCTTCATGACTATTTTCTTGAAAACAAAGATTTACGAGATATACCAGTGATTGGCCCTACCAGCAAAGGGGCAATGCTTGAAGGCAGTAAGGATTTTGCCAAACAATTTATGGTTCGTCATGGCATACCCACTGCCAGGTACAAAAGTTTTACAACAACCGGTTTAAGTGATGCGTATAGTTTTCTCGAAACCCTGAAACCACCTTACGTACTGAAGGCCGATGGACTGGCAGCTGGTAAGGGCGTGCTTATACTCAATGATATTAATGAGGCTAACAAGGAGCTTGAAATAATGTTTGCCGGAAAATTTGGCCAGGCAAGTGCTACTGTGGTTATTGAAGAATTTTTAAAGGGTATTGAACTTTCGGTATTTGTTCTTACCGATGGCATTTCATATATACTTCTCCCGGAGGCTAAAGATTATAAGCGTGTTGGCGATGGCGATACAGGTCCAAACACCGGCGGTATGGGCGCTGTTTCGCCAGTCCCTTTTGCCGATGCGGTTTTTATGAAGAAAGTTGAAGACCGGATCATTAAGCCTACCATACATGGGCTTCAATACGATAATATCCCTTTTAGGGGTTTTATTTTTTTTGGTTTAATGAATGTATCTGGCGATCCCTTTTTAATCGAATATAACGTTCGTATGGGAGACCCTGAAACAGAGGTTGTTGTACCTAGAATAAAGACCGATTTGATAGATTTGTTTGAAGCTGTTGCTAACGGAGAACTATCGGAAAAGCGGCTTGAAATTGATAGCCGGACGGTTACTACAGTAATGTTAGTATCTGGAGGATATCCCGGAGGGTACACAAATGGTAAGGAAATGCTTAATCTCGAGAAAGTGAAGGATAGCATCCTATTCCATGCAGGTACCAAAGCCGGGGGCAATAAAGTTTTAACTAATGGAGGACGTGTACTGGCCGTTAGTTCTTATGGCGACAATATTAAGGAAGCGTTGACTTTATCGAATAAAAATGCTTCACTTATCAATTTCGAAGGAAAATATTATCGAAAGGATATCGGTTTTGATTTGTAGAAATTTTTAAATTACGATTCATGCTACTTCGTTTCTTCCGTTCTACAGGTGCACAGATTATTTTTTTTATCCCGTTTGTTGGGATATTGTTGTGGCTGCATTCGTTAATAAAAGCTCCCGCTGCTTTATTTTTATTTGACAAGCATCCTATGCTGCTCTATAAATTGATTACCGATTTATTGCCTGCAACGTCGATTATGGCCACGATTCTTACTTTATCTTTCGTGATTATCCAGGGTTTTTGGCTGGTAAGGCTTAATACCAGGTTTATTTTTATCAACAACCGCACGTACATGCCTGCTTTGCTGTTTGTATTGCTTTGCACCTCCATTCCTGATCTTCAGCGATTAAATCCTGTCATATTATCGGGCTTTTTTCTCTTACTAGCGCTCGAAAAAATTTTTGAATCATATCGGACTGATAAGCTTGCTTATGAATATTTTGTGGCAGGCTTTTATATTTCTATTGGGTCGCTTCTTTATCCTTATCTGATTTTTTTTATGTTTTTTATTTGGGTGGGGCATGCCATCCTAAAATCTTATAATTGGCGCGAATGGATGTTTACAATTCTGGGTTTTTTAACGCCTTTATTATTTGTTTTTAGTTACTATTACATGGTACACGACGATCCTTTGCGTTTATATAATGATTATAAAGAGGCCTTTAGTATTGATTATCATTATCCGTTTTATCATTCCTCTATTGTAGTTTTTGCAGGTTTTATCATACTTCTAATCATGTTGGCAAGTCAGTTTATGCTTAGAACCTTTCAAAGCAAGAAAATTCTCCCACGCAAAGCTTTTACCGTTATTTTTTGGTTATTTATCAATACTCTGGCAGTTTTTGTTTTAGTTCATCAGGCTTCTGTTGATTTGATATTTTTGGCCGCTATCCCCGTATCGTACCTGTTAGCTAACTATTTTACTTTCATGCGATCGAATGCATGGGGTAATTTATTTTTGCTTATACTGATGATATTGATTATTTGGATACAGATATAACTATACAGATAGATAGGACGTAGGCTATTAGGCCGGAGAAAAATTTCTTAAGATGTTTTTATCGTTCAGGGATTAATAGAAATTGATGCGCTGATTGATTTTCATTTTTTTTAACTCCTGACAGTCTATAGCCTAAATAACCTAAAAAGTTACAATATTCTAATATAGGTCTTTACAACTTCTTTAAAAACGAAACAATCACCACTGCTTTACCTGCCTTACCTTCGAGAAATTGAATAATGAAATGATAGGCCCCGGTTTTTTGGCAATCGAAATCGAAGCTTTTAAATTCCTTACCAGTGGTGGCATTATAACTACTGCCAAGCATGGTTTGGTTGTCAAATAATTGGACGTAACCTTTACCAGGCGAATCATCGTCCGTACAAATAGTTACTCTATATTTATTATCTTTTCTCATAATAAACGTGTTTTTTGACGAGGGTATTTTTTCATTTCCCTGGGCGGCTGGTAAATCTACAATAATGTCTTTTACATAAGTTGCTTCAGGGCCAGCAATGCGTGAACACATCTCAACTTTTTGCGCTTCTGTTTGTGCTTTTACTGTATAGCCCAATGTCAGAAAAATAATTGCCAGATAAAAGGTAATATTCTTCATTTCTAATTGTTTTATTTTGTTAAGTATGAGTCGTTAAGAATCGATTTACCGTCAGCGTAATCCAAAAAACACGAAGTATCAATCCCAAGTATCATACGTTTTACTTTATTAACTTATTTCGAATTATTTCAGTTTGTTTGATAATATGTTTGAGGGTATCGTCGCTCATATCGACTATACTCTTACTTGTTTGAATAATGGTTAGCTGACCGTTTTTTTCTATAGATTTTGGCTCGCCTACTTCGAAGGTAATTTTTACAGCATCGAACTCTTTTTTAATGGTTTCTAAGTCGGCGATCAAACTGGCAAAATACGGATCTTTTCTGTAGTTCTTAAGGATCAGCATTAATTCACTAAAGATGGTTTTTTGTTCACCGATGCTCTCCGTAAGTTGTTTATTTGGTTTTTCTTTTGCTACCTGGGTAGTGAGGTACAAACCTTCCACATAAACTCCTGCTATCATTAGTGCACTGAGGTTGCTTCGGTCGTTTTTGCGCAGGTATTCGTCCATTACATTGAAACTATGAATGGAAATGTACATTAAAGAGTCGATATTTTCATTGTTAGTTACAAGACGTTTCAAAGTGGTAAAATCGAAAAACTGGCCTACACTAATACCATCTGCTAAGTTTTTAATTGCTGTAATGTATTGAATTACCGACGATGTTTTGTTGTACATATTCATGTAACCGAGATCGGCCCCGAAAACGCCAAGGTTAAAGGCTTTGGAAAAGTTAGTATTGAAGTTGTCAATTTTAGTCGGTGCCAGGTATTTCTGAGAATAAGGTGCCCCAATGCTTTTAATTAGCGCGGCCATTTCAACCGGAGAAGAGATATTTTGTACTAAGTTCTCCATGGTTTTTTTTGGAACTGGCAAAGCACTGTCAATAGCCGCTGTATCGCTCTCTGACCCAAAAATGCCAGAAGTTTTTGATTTATTTGAGCATCTACTGCATGAATTCAGCGCAACTAAACCAACGAGCATAATTACAGCTACACCAACGAGTAGATAATGTAATTTTTTAATCATATCCAGTGAATTAAAATTATTGGTTTATATTTTATTTCTACTATGGTATTATACAAAATTAATAATCTATTCAAGTTATAAAAAAAAATTGTATCATTTAAAAACTATTCTGCATTTTCTTTTTTGAATTTAAACTTGCTAAAAAAGTCCAGCGTTTTCTTCACCGACTCATAATATAGTGTTATATAGAGAAGCAAAGTATATATCCAAATAAACGTGATATTGTACCAGTAGGTGTCAATATATTTTCCGAAAAATGGTTTGCGTGGAGCATAAAAATGTGATCGCCAGCTCAGTACACTTCTAATAGGTGGATCCAAGTATATGGGATGGTATTGTTGAACCAGTTCATGATTGTATTCCAGGATTTTATTCTTTTCAATTACCTTTTTAACCGCATCAGAAAGATTATCATTGAGATAGATGTCTTTTAAATAATTATACTGTTTTTCGTTTTTTTTAAGGGCATAGTTTATTTTATTTTGAAGCCCTTGGTCTGCTATATTGAATTGTTTTGAATAGTAACCTGTCATTGTATCAATAAGTGACTGGATAGCCATTGTCATTTTTATGTTATATTTTTCAGGAACAATACCATCAGGATTTCTAAAAGGTAAATTTTGGTTTATATTTAGTTCCTTTGTAAACTCGTTTTTCAGAAGCTCAAGTTGGTTTACCGTTTTAGCTATTTTTCCTGTTTCGTTATATTCGGCTGCACAGGCATCGAGCCTCTTTTGAAGTTCGGGAATAATATATACTACTTTAAAATCGGCAATACTTTTCTGTTTTTCAATATTGTAGAATATTTTCTCAAACTCGTTATCTTTAAATTGATGTACCATTAATGCCTCATACGACCACTTGGTAACCATAAATTCGGCTAGCAGTGGTACTTTATCTACGCTCCCCACATTACGGTTCAGTTTGTCAAAGCTGAACATGGCCCCGCTTAAAATCATCATGGGGATCATAAGTAACGGTATAAGGATGTAAATAGTGACTGCCGAGTTGAACGATGCTGAAACATTAAGGCCCAGCATATTGGCAAATGCTGCTGTGGTGAATAAGGCCAGCCAATATGTGAAATACATGTCCTTAACACCAAGGATTGAATTGGCAATCAAAATGAAGGAAAGACTTTGAATGGCACTTATTGAAAACAGGATAAATATTTTTGAAATTAAATAACTTGTGCGGCTGAGATTAAGGAAAGCCTCGCGTTTAAGAATTTTACGGTCGCGAAAAATTTCTTCCGCACTCACAGTTAAGCCTAGGAAAAGTGCCACTATAAGGCTCATGAAAATGTAAATGGGAATATTTTCGTTCTCGCGGAAGATATATAAATTTGAATTGGGATCAGCTATATATCGGATGATGTAGGCGAGGATAAACCCCAATAAAGGTGCTTCGAGAAGGTTGAGCGCTATGTATTGTGTGTTGCTAATTTTTGAGAAAAAATCGCGGAGCGTATATATCTTAAATTGGTTGAGCCGGTTAGGGATATTAAGTGTTTTTGGAGGTTCCTCATCCACCGTGGGTAATTTCTCAGTTTTCAAATTTTCGATATAGAATTCTTCCCATTTCTGAGGTGTAACTTTTCGTTTGTCTTTATAGCGGCCAAATTCATCAACCACTTTGGCTTCGATAATGTTAAAAATTAGCTCAGGATTTACGTTACCGCAGACAGAACATTCCCCTACATCGCTGTTGATCTGGGCATCAATACGTTTGAAATACATTACAGCTTCAACAGGGTTGCCATAATATATCATGTACCCACCAGTATCGAGGATGATCATCTTGTCGAACATTTTGTAAATTTCAGATGACGGCTGGTGGATAACGACAAAGATGAGCTTACCTTTCAGCGCAAGTTCGCGGAGGAGGTCCATTACATTTTCAGAATCTCGTGATGAAAGTCCTGAGGTTGGTTCATCAACAAAAAGGATAGACGGCTCACGGATAAGCTCCAGAGCAATATTTAAACGCTTACGCTGACCGCCACTGATAGTTTTATTGAGGGGCGATCCTACTTTAAGGTCTTTACGTTCGAGTAGGCCAAGATTTGACAGGGTTTTTATTACCAAGTTGTTAATTTCGGCTTCAGACTTATCTTTAAAACAGAGCTTGGCATTATAATATAGGTTTTCGTAAACTGTAAGTTCTTCTATGAGTAAGTCATCCTGTGGGATGAGTCCGATAACGCCTTCGAGTTTATCTTTTTCGAAATGAAGGTTATGTCCGTTAATTACTACTTCTCCTTTCGAAGGTTTTTCGGTGCCGCATAATACATTGAGCAGTGTTGTTTTACCGGCTCCACTGGAGCCCATAATGCCAATGAGTTTGCCATGTCCTTCGGCAAAGTTGACGTTTCGTATTCCAATGTTACCATTTGGAAAACGGAATTCGAGATGGTTTACCTCGAATGATATTTTGCTTGAAGTAATGTCTGCCAGGAAGTGAGAAAGCACATCGCTGTAATAAACCGGTTTGCCCTTTGGCATTTTTACGGCGCTTCCGCTGGCAAACAGGTAAACGCGACGGTGGCTGATACCAAGACCGTTGAGAAATAAATCTTCGTTACCGGTATATTTCAGGAAATAAAGTTCAACACTTGGAACCCGGAGTATGTAAAGGTTACCAGTTAGTTTTTCGGTTAGAATAAATTTACTTTGCTGGTTAGCAACAGGTTCATCGGCTATAACTAAAATGCCGAGATGATCGAGTGCTTCGGGACGGTTTTTAATTACAAAGGTTTCTATGCTTTTAAATTCGTCTTTTCCTAAATTAAACACTTCGGCAACAGTGTTGATAATAGCCATGCGCTGGTCAGTGAATTTGCGATCGGCATCCACCAGTTCGAAAAGACGTACAAGAACAACTACTTTTTGTTCCTGGGTAAGGGTTTTGTTAATTTTTTTACAGATACCTAGGATTCGCACTGAATCCTTCACAGAGGTGAGTTTTCTCTTGTTGGTTTCTTCTCCATTTTCGTCAGATGACTTGCCAAGCCCGGCGTAGTCATCAAACAGTGTCAAGTATTCTTTTACAGTTTCATCATTCAATTGCTGCGTAAGAAAGGCCTTAACGTACTCTCGTTCGTTAAGTTCCACCCCTTCGTCCTGTTTGGCAATAATTGCAAACAGTTGCATCAATGCTTTAAGTATCTCTTCGCTCATAAATTAATTTGGAATGATGAAAAACCAATCTTGATCATGTGCTAAAATAAATAAAAAACAAGCCAAACCACAAAATCAAGCAACTGCTACCTGCTCGAACGGAACATCAACAATATCGGCATATTCTTCACCAGCTTCCTTCATGTCTTCATCATCCTCGGCGTAATGCCATTTTACCAGTACTTCCTTACCTGCATGAAAAAGCTCTTCGAGTTTCATCAGAACGTCAAGAAGCATCTTCGATGATGCGGTATTAAAGTAAACCAGTTTAAAATTGAAGACAGTTTTCACTTTAGGTGATTGATTATACTTATCCATCCAGTCAATGATAGGGTTATAGAAAGCAGCCACATCTTCTGGGAGCGAACGTCCCGATATTTCAAATAAATCGTTGGCAACATCGAGTATTACCGTGGGGGTATCGTCAGTACCCATAATTTTGATAACATCCATAGTATCAAATTTTATATAGAGAATTAAGCAACTCTTGAAATTGTCGAAGTTAATAAAAAGAATGAGGTGTCGTCATTGATAGGCAGAAAGTGATAATTAAGATTCCTGCCTGTTTTACGTTTAATATCGATAAAACCTAGCCCTGCGCCACCTTTTTCAGATAATCTTCCTTCTTTAATCTGTTTCTTGTAAAGTTCGGTCAGTTCTTCTTTATCGAGCCGGTTGACTTGTTCGAGCAGACTTTTTAGGTCAGGTATTTTTGAGTTATCTACCGCATTACCTGTGGTCACAGAATAATCATCTTTACCCTTGGCAACTAAGAAAATACCCCGACCGGAGAACATGAAATCGTTTGTCCCGAAATCATCTGCATGTTTGCTAATGTTTTGAAGACATTCGACCATTACATGGAATACTTTTTTCTGAACGGTATTCGATTCTTCTTCCTTAGCCATGTTTGATTCAGTTAACGAAGTAAATGCTTTTGTTATTTGGTGAGTAATTTCACCTTCGTAAACCAGGGAAATCTCGTGCTCTTTCATCGATTGGTAAAACTCATAGACAAATTCGAGAAAACCTTTTACATCTTTTTTACTATTTGTTCCCATATATCAATTGTTTTCGTTTGGTTTAGTAAAATTAGAATTCTATTCCAATTAATAAAACATCATCAATTTGTTTTTCTTTACCTTTCCAGTTATAAAATTCATCTTCGAAGAATTTGTCGAATTCTTCCATTGAGAGATTTTGATTGGCTACGATTAACTCACGCACCCGGGCTGGAGAATATTTTTTAAATTCAGGCCCGCCAAGTTGGTCAGTTAATCCGTCGGAGAAGAAGAAGATTTTATCACCTGGTTGAACCGAAATTGCATAATCAGTGAAGTTTTTTTCCGGTTTATTGCCCAGTGGTATTCCACCAATGGCTTTACGGTCGCCCTTATAATCAGTTAATTCACCGTTTCTCAGAAAATAAAGCGAACGATGGGCCCCGGCATAGTGGATTTCGTTCTTTTGCGGGTTGAATTTTACAAGTGCAATGTCCATACCATCCCGGCCTTGAGCGTCCTCGCGGTTTTGTTTGAGGGTATCACGAACGCCATTGTGCAATAGGTCACATACTTCACCGGAAGTATATTCACGTTCGTGATCAACAATGTTGTTAAGGAGGAAATACCCAATAAACGATAGCAATGCACCTGGAACACCATGGCCTGTACAGTCAACAACTGCAATATAAATTAGGCCCTCGTGTTTAAAGAACCAGGGGAAGTCACCACTAACCACATCACGAGGTTTGTAGAATATGAATGATTTGGGCAGATATTCGCGGATAAAGTCGTTGTTTGGCAGAATCGCTGATTGTATTCGCTGGGCATAGTTGATGCTGTCCTCAATTTTTCGGTTTTTGTCAGCTATTTCGAGTTCAATACGTTTGGCTTCAGTAATATCATGGCTCACAAAAAGCACTGTTTCAAGTTCATTTTCGTTAAATTCTGGTATAGCATCGATACTCATGATACGTTCCATAATTTTTTCGCCAAATTTGACAGGTATGGTAATTTGATTATTTTGTTTGTTGGGTGTAGTTTTAATTTCCGATAAGGCTGTTTTGAAATATTTAAGTAAGTCCTCTGGCATTTGAATGTCGTCGATTGTTTTGTTCATTAATTCGATACTCTTAACTCCTATGTAATCTTCAACCACAGGATTTGCATAAAAGAACATGCCATTTGTATTGAGACGCAAGATCAAATCGAGAGAATTTTCTGAGAGCGATTGCATTTTGCTCTTCATACGTTCTTCTTTCTCAGCGCGTTTACGTTCTGTAATGTCCTGCGAATTAAGAATGATTCCATTAATGGCGGGATCGGACAATAGGTTGCGACCAGTAGTTTCAAGGAATATTTTTTGCCCGTCTTTTTTCATATAAGTGTACTGGATAGCGACGGGTTCAGATGGGTGCTCGAGTAATTGTTTGAACATGCTTCGAACTTCGGCCTCACCTTTGCGGGTAAGCCGGTCTAAATCTTTGCCTTTCATCATTTCGTCGGGCGTAAATCCGAGGATGTTTGTTACCGAAGGACTGATGTAGGAAAGTTTAATGCCTTCGTCATAAATAGAAATTATTTCCGATGCATTATGAAGCAGAGAGTGCAGGCGTTTTTGGGCGTTCTCTACTTCATTGACTTGCATAGCCAACTTTTCATTCGAACGCTGCAATTCCTCTTGCGTAGCGCGCATTTCTTCAGCACTTTGACGCAACTGCTCTTCGTTTTCCTTTAGCTCAACAGTCATCTGACGAGATTCTTCAAGCAGTCGTTCGGTTTTTTTGTTCACACGAAGGTTGAAAATTGTACGTGCTATGATTTCAGCGAGCTCCTTCGTAAATTGCAGGGTAAGTTCTGGTAACTCATCAAGCAAAAAGGCGAATTCTATAACGCCCTGGAGCTTTTCGTCCGATACCAGTGGGACAATGAGAATACTTTTGGGTTTCCTGTCACCGAGAATACCTGATGTAATTGTAATATAGTCGTCAGGTATCTCAGTTCGGTATATTACATCCATCTCGTAGGCACATTCTCCTATAAGTCCCTGTCCGACGAGAAATTCCTGGGTTATAAATTTTTTGCGGTTAAAGGCGTAAGTTGCTACGTTGGTAAGTACTTTGCTCTCTTCATCAAAAAGATAAAAAACGCCTTGTACCGCGTTGGTGTATTTGATGAGTGAAATAAGGGTTTCGTACGCAAGAACATCAATTTGATTATGAATGCGAAGGATATTAGATATTTGTTCTTTGCCTGCAGCTATCCAGCTTTGTTCTGATTCCTTTTGTGTATTGAGTACAAGGTTATCGCGCATTAGAAGTAGCGATTTACCGAGGGGGTCTTCTTCTCCATAAGGCTCAAAAGGAGTTGTATAATCGCCTTTACCTATGCTTTTTGCAAAATCAGAGTTCTTGCGGATAAGCTCGTCACGGCGGTCTAATTTTTCTTGATAATAAAGTTGATATTTTTCGCGGGCAACGTTGACAAGATAGATTATAATACCTGTAGCCAAGGGGATTAAATCGATAATAAAAAGGCTGGGATGTGTAATATGAATATTGATGAATGACAGAATGCTAACACCATGATGACCTACAATGAATTCGATCATCCATGCACAAATAGGAATAATAAGGCTCACGGCCACTCCGGTTATGATGGCATGTACCTTATTATTATTAAGTTGAGTCAGCTTTACCGACATAGGTTTACTTTACTTTTTTAAGAGTTTTACAATAGTATCGGCAACTTTTTTCGAAATTTCATCCAGCGCCTTTTGGTGCTTTTCGGTGATAGGTTCGAATGTTGCATATTCAATTAGTCCCACAACCTCGTCTTGATTTTTCAATGGTACAAAGACCAATTGTCTGGGTTTACTTTTTCCTAGCCCTGACACTATGGTCATATAATTATCCGGAATGTTGTTCAACACTACGATAGTTTTGTTTTTAACTGCTTGGCCGGGAAGCGTTTCACCAGTTTTAAAGTTTTTAGGTTTAGTTTCTGAAAAATAAGCATATTGTGCGTTGCAGCTAAAACTATCTTTGGCTGGGCTTTTTATATAAAAAAGCGCTTGCATAATATTGAATTCATCAGCCATATTATGAAGCACTTCTTCGGCAAAACGATTCATTTCTGTTGGCTTTGCAGGTAAAAGCTTTTGAATATCAATTTCATTTTCGACTTCCTGTATTGTTTCTTCAGTAGTATTGATAATACCTAAATTTTGGGCTGTTTCAGTTTCTGCGTGGCCCACTCTTTTACTTTCATTTGTAGTTACCCTTGTGTTTATTATGGCCAAACTGAATAATGCTGTTCCAAGGATGAGTACAGCAAAGATAAATATGTAGAACGATGCAGATCCCGCTACAGTATTGCTCGCAACCGCAAACAGCATAATAACCGCTAGCAAGAAGAGGATATAGAAGATAATGTATGTCAGTTTTAAAGTAGAGTTCATATGCTTCAATTAAGCTTTAGAAGAAATTTAATTATTTGGTCTGTTGTAAATATGTAATCAATTTGAGTTTGTTTGATGGCAGCCTCAGTCATAGTTCGTACCTGGCACTCTTTGGGATCCTGCACAATTGTTATACCATTATGTTCCTTTACTTTTTGAAGACCAATAGCTCCGTCGCTGTTAGCCCCGGATAGAATGATAGCAATGAGCTTTTCGCGGTACGATTGTGCTGCAGTGATAAATGACAGGTCTATGGACGGTCTCGAATGGTTTAAGGGTTCTTCAGTTGAAAGTGCAATACGATTGCCCAGTTCAATATACATATGGTAATTGGCAGGGGCAAGATATGCCCTTCCAGGTTTAATTTGTTCTTTATCGTCGGGTTCGATTATAGGGAGGTTCGATTTAAGTGCCAAGGCTTCCAAGAAGCCCGAACGAACATGTTTAAGCCTATGCATACTTAATAATACCGGTATGCTAAGTGTTTTAGGCAAAGCACTCAGTATCTTTGTCACTACCTGGAAACTTCCAGCCGAACCACCAATTACAATCGCTTTGTACACTATATTTTTGGTTTATAAATACTTTCAGTTTGATTAATTGATATAAAGTCGGTGCTCCCGTAATGTGTGTTGAGTGATTCCTTAGTGCCAATCATTAAAAAACCACCGGATGATAAGACATTGTGAAGTGTCTTGAGGATACGGCCCTGCAATGTCTGGTTCAAATAAATCATTTTGTTGCGAAACAACACCAGTTTAATACTCTGTGGAACAGGATCAAGGAATACATTTTGTTTGAAAAAAGTAACATTTTGGATGAGCTTAGTATCCCGAATCAAACTGACATCTTTTGTTAAAATATAATTCGATAGTTCGTATTTTCCATTAGCACGGATATAATTGTCGCGGCTGATGTCGAATTTACCGTTTTGGAAAATACCTGATTTTATAATCTCTATACTTTTATTGCTCAGGCATGATACTAGGATTTCCACTTTATCGAGTAATCCTATTTCGCTGAGCAAGATGGTGAGAGAGAACAGTTCGTCGCCTGACACCGAATTAGGTAACCATATTTTAAAGCCAGCCCCTGCTTCATGGTAAAGGTCTGGAATTAAATCGTCGCGCATAATTCGCCATAATGAGGGATCGCGGAACATTTCCGTTGAAGGTACCGATAACTGGGAGAGAAAGGTGTCGAAGAATTCGCGGTTTTCCGATAACTTATTGATAAGTAAATCAGGATATTTAAGATTATAATATTCGATAATTTTTTCGAGCCTGCGTTTGAACGATATTAAAGCATAATCGGAAAAGTCGTAATTGTACTTTTCAACAATTGTATTAATAATATTTCTAGTATCGACTATTCCAATTTCGGACATGTCACTTTTTCCTTAGTTAGTTCAAACTTGGTTTTGAAGTCCCTTGAGCCGCTCAATTTCTTTATTGGCTTCCTCTAAAACTTGGTATTTCAGTTTTTTCTCAGTTATATCGTGGGCAAGGAAGTAAACTTTTTTAATGATCCCCCTGCTATCTTTAAAAGGGATAAGGCTTGTCATTAGCCAACTTTCATCCCCTGTAGGTTTTGTTCGTTTTACTACGCCCTTGTAAGTTTTATCCTTCATTACTTCATTCCAAATGACATCAAATTGTTTCAATTCATCAGGACGCAGAAATTTTCGGTAATCTTTGCCTACCAGTTCTTCAATGTGATATCCTGTTATTTCTGCATAGTTTTGGTTAACCACAGTGATGGTTTCGTCTGGTAATAGCTCGCAAGCAATGAATCCCTGTTTAATGAGGTCTTTGTAATTATTGAAAGAGAAGCTGAGCTCGCTAAGTTCCTCTTCTTTTGTTTTTAAGGTTTTTTCCAGGAGTTTGTGTTCAGTAATGTTAGTAGCAATACCCAATACTTTATAGGGTTTGCCGTCGTGGTCGAGAATGGGTGAGTAATGGATTTCGATGTATATACTGTGGCCTTCGTCAATATGAATTTCTTCATTTCGAGTGATAATCTTGCCATTTTTTAATTCATGGAGCAGATTGTAAAATTCGTCGGTTTCGGAATTAAAAACGAAGACGCCTTTTAGATAACGTCCTATCAATTCATCACGATGCAGTTTAATGGTAGAAGAAAATTTTTTGTTTATTTCAATGATGTGGCCTTCCATGTCACATTGAATAACGAGGGCAGAGGCATCGACAGCATTGGCCAGACTGTTTATCTCGGCTTCCCGGCGGGCCGATTCTTCTTGAGTTGTCTGAAGTTCTTCGAGATTTTGTCGCATTTCTTCTTCCTGCTGGGACATTTCTTCTGTTTGTTTTTTCGATTGTTCAAGCAGACGGGATGTATTGATGTTAATTTTCACTGTAGCATATGTTGTGGCAATACTTTGAGTGAGCTTTTCAACAAAATCGATTTCAAATGGTTCCAATATTGTAAAAGAAGCGATCTCGAGAATTCCGAAAATGTTTTCTTCAGTTTTTAGTGGGACGATAAGTATACACCGAGGAGGAGCATCGCCCAACCCAGATGAAATTTCAATATAGTTTGCAGGTATATCGGTGACAAAAATGGTTTGTTTTTCCTGGGCACACATTCCTACCAGTCCTTCGCCAATCTCGATGCGTTTTTTCAGGAATTTTTTGCGGTCGTAAGCAAAAGCAGAGATTAATTCAAGATGGATGTCATATTTATTATCGTCGTTATAAAGGAATATTCCGCCCTGATTGGCTTTTAGGTACTTTACTAAACTAATAATAATTTCGTCCGATAGTTTCGCCAGATTATCGGTTTGCATTCGCAAGATTTCGCCAAATTTTGCGAGTCCTTCATTAGTCCATGCGCGTTTTTGTTCTTCGATCTTGTATTTTTTATCTTCTTCGTTTGCCTTTTTTAGGCTTTTTTCCATGTCGAGTAATGCATTGGCCAGGGTATCGTCTTCACTGAGTGGTATGAGTGTAATGTCAGTTTGCCCTGATCCTAATTTTGAAGCGTAACGAATTTTTTCGTAAAGGCTGGTTACAAAATTGTTTAACAGGCCGGCGATATCAGCAAGTTCATTTTTTGCAGTAAGCATAATTGCAGAGGGCAATTTGCCGAGAACGAGATCGGAAGCAAATTGTTTTATTTGGGCAATGTCCTTGTAAATAGTCTGGGAAGCTCTGGTAATAAGTGCTATATAAAAAACAGCCAAAAGTATGATCAGAAAGGATTTTAATAAAAATGTTGTAAAAATTTTATGATTGATATTAGCCTTTATTTCACTATAAACATCGGTCGATTTATCCTGTAATATCCCTGATAATAAGTCAATTTCACCAAACAAACCTTCGCCTCCTGCAAGACCAAGTTTAATATCGCATTTTTGAACTGCAAATGTCAAAGAGGAAAACGATTCAAGTTCCTTGATAAACTTAATCCTGTCAACTTCGGTTATTCCTTTAGAACAGGCCTCGCTTGGAACATGTAATGAGACTATAAGGGCATTGATCTGATCTACAATCAGTTGAATTTTTTCATTAGTTTTATTGAATTGATATTCGTTTTTGAGCTTGTTGAGATTGGCAACATTTCGTGTGAGTGTCGGATTATTATAACTGGCAGCCAACTCTTCCAGGTATGTACCAAATCTATTCCACTCACCTGATTTTCCGGTAGAAAAGAGCCCTCTGTCAAAGACTCCCTGTTTAAGGGCAGAATATTTTTTCTTTAGTTTGTCGCACTCATCTTGTAAGCTTAAAATTTCAGTTTTGGTTTTGTATTTAAGCGGTAGAAAAGCCGAGCTGGTAATACTATCAAGGCTGGTTTTATACAAATCAATAAGATGGTTGATGCTATCGAGTAAAGCGCTTTTTTCGGAAGTATAAAATTTGTCGTTTATGATGTCATTTTGAAGAAAATGGTTGTGAAGCGTTTTCAGTTCGCTTGGGATTATAAGGGTTTGATTAATCTGGTTGTCGTAAGTCAGGGTTTTTTGTGTATAAAAGAAGTTATTGTACTGTAATATAAAAATTAGGATAAACAATAGGGCAATTATTGCTGTAAGTGAGACAAACTTAGTTTTTATGGATCCTATTATTCCTGTCATTTTTATGTCAACTATGTTTGAAAAAAATCATTATCGCAAAAAACTTAATTTTATAACTTTTTTTCTTATTTCTTCAAATATAATTTGTTATGTTATATTTTGAAAATTTTGAGGTTTAAAATACATAGAATTGTTTAATTAAAATTTAAAACGGGTGTTCTTTTTTCTGGTAGAAGTGTCCGTATTTTTCAAATTTTGAGGCATAGCTACCCATGATCGATTCGTGCATTCCAAGCCAGAGGTAGCCGTTGGGATAAAGATTGTTATAAAAAAAATCAAAAATTTTATTCTGGAGGTCGTAATTAAAGTAAATAATAACGTTGCGACATACAATGAGATCAAATTTGATATAGAAAATGTTACCTTCTTTTACCAGGTCGTGCTTTTTATAAGTCACTTTTTCGGTAAGAAAAGGCAGCATCTTAATGATGTCTTTGTCTTTGTCAATATCAAAATAATTAGAATATGGAATATCAAAGTATGCTTCATAATTATAAGGGTTTTTCTTTAAAGCCTTATCGAAGTTATCGAGGTAGGAGATGTTGAAACGGTATTTATACAATCCTTTTTTTGCAATTTGTAACACATCGTTATTAAGATCGGAGGCATAAATTTTAGTCTTTTCAAGCATGTTAAGCTCATGCAATGTCATAAGCATGGAATATACTTCCTGTCCTGTTGAACATCCTGCATGCCAGATATTGATTGATGCTTGGTTTTTAAACTTTGGTAACACTACATATTTCAGATACTGCCAGATGTGCGGATCACGGAATAGCTCGGTAGTATTGACGGTAAGGCGTTTTACCACTTGTTCAACAAACTGGCTGTCATTCCGCATTTGTAATATAAGGTTCGGAATGTCCAGTTTATAATCGATCAATAACTTCGCCAACCTTCGCTTTAACGATTTATCAGAATATTCGCTAAAATCATACGGGGAATTATTTCGAATTGTAGCTATAAATTGTTGTAAATCAAGGCTGCTTATTGTCATACCTTTTGGCGAAAATTCAAGTGTCCCTTCTCAATTTGAATAATAATATACAAAGCTATAAAATGTTTGCTAACCTAAAATATTTAGGATTCGCAATTTTATAGCTAAATGCTAAGGTTAATCTAAAATTAATAAAAAAAGAGAAATTTTCCGATTATCTCCGGTTTATTTCCCAATAAAAAGTTTTGACAGAATATATATACCTCATCCATAATGTCAGAACGTTTGGATATGCCTGACAAGGCTATTGTTTCTTATTAAACTTTTTCTTTATCCATGAAGGAAGAATAATAGTTCCAATCACTAAGTATGGGTAATAACTTACTATTCTCCATAATAAGGCTAGTACAGTTATAAAAGATATAGCTAAAGCAGGTGCTACAGGAATGAAATCGCGCAGATAATTCATAAATATGGCTTCTGCAAAACCACTACCACCTGGTGTTGGACTTAAAAGTAGCATATTTTGCATTACTAATTGCCGGGCAAATAAAAGAAAATGATCGGATACTGAAAAAAAAGCCAGTATTAGAGCGTTAGCCACAAGATATCGCGACGACCATGAAAAAAAAGTTGCCCCAAAAGCTTTCAACCAAAAAGCTAATTTTTGTTTTTTAAGTTCGCGTGAACTATTAATAATGTCAGTGCCAGTAATATGTGCTTCATACCTGAATTTTCGTAAAAATGGAAGTTTGAAGACCCCAAGCACGAGCGATTTTAATCCACGAGGATTTACAAAAAGGCCATAACTTAAAAATATAGTATAAATAAGTTTTATGGAATAACCGATTATGGCAAACCATAAAAATTCGTTTGTTAGCGAAAAAACTTCGCCGCCCTGACCATGCACCCCTATAGCAAAAAGCTTATGAACTTTGATGATTAATAATAGCAAGGGGAACATAAGAATAAAATATATTTCATCCAGAAAAGAAGTGGCCATTACCACTGCAGTGCTGCGCCCCAGATTAATCCCTTCTTTGTTAATATAGATCATAGCAACGGTAGTCCCACCAACTGCAGATGGCATAACAGCAGAGGTAAATTCCCAAAGCATAATTACACGGAATGCTTGTTTCCATGTCAAAGCCTTGTTTGTTAAAATACGGATACGCATCATATACCCAATATCGCGCATGGCCATAAACAATATGGCAAGAAGTAAAAACAAGCACATATTGGTATTGAATGTAAGTAAATCAAATGCTTTGGGATTGAAATCTTTCCTGTAAAAAAAATAACCAATTACCCCAAGCCCAATAATTACCGGGTAAATAACTCTTAATCCACTTAGTTTTTTAAATGGATTTTGTTCTTTTTTAGCCATATTTTAGCTTGATATAAAGCCCAAAGATATAATTTCCTGGGCTTATAAAATTAGTTCTGCGGAATCTAATATTAAAAGATTATTAAATTGTAACTGTTTAGGTAGATAGACTGCAGGTTATTAGGCCATAGAATAGGTTTCGTATGACTTATTAATGTTCCAGAATCAATAAAAATTGCCATGCTAATTGATTTTAATGTCCCTAAATTCCTACCAGTCTACAGTCTAAACAACCTAAATAGCTACATTAAATTTTACAAACACCGGCTTATTAGTGGAGATAAAAGATGATATTTATGACTTTAATTATTTCATTTTACCTTTGTTTTTTTAATTTTTTATGAATCGGTCGGAATTTCTAAAATCAATTGGGGCAGGTGTTGCTTTATGGTATGGCTATCCTTGGTTGTCCAAGGCAATGACTGAGCCAGAGCTTGCAAAAGTTTTGTTTGGGGAATCATTTGCCTGGGGGGCCGCTACTTCTGCTTACCAGAATGAAGGAGCGTGGAATGTTGATGGCAAAGGTGAGTCAAATTGGGACAGGTTTTCTGCCAGGGGTAAGATTAAGGATAAAAGCAATGGTAATATTGCCAGTGATTTTTATCATCAGTACGAAAGCGACTTGAAACTATTAAAAGATTTAAACTTTAAAAACTTTCGGTTTTCCCTCTCATGGTCGCGTATACTGCCAAAGGGAACAGGTGACATTAATCAAAAAGGCATTGATTTTTACAACCGTGTTATTAATACATGTCTTAATCTTGGGATAGAACCCTGGATTACTTTGTATCATTGGGATCTTCCCCAGGCACTTGAGGATAATGGAGGATGGACCAATCGCGACATTATCAATTGGTTTTCTGAGTATGCTAATATATGTACTAAAAGCTTTGGTGACAGGGTGCGTCATTGGTTGGTACTGAGCGAACCTCTTACCTTTACTACTTTGGGGTACTTTACAGGTTTGCATGCGCCGGGACGGATAGGCATCAATTCTTACCTGGCATCTATTCATCATGCAGCCTTATGCCAAGCCGAAGGTGGCAAAATTATCCGCCAGAATGTTACGAATGCTCATATTGGTACTGCTTTTTCGTGCTCTTTTATAGAGCCCCATAAGGCAAAACCTAGTTTCCAGAGAGCTGCCAAACGCCTCGATGTAATGATTAACAGGCTTTTTATAGAGCCATCCTTAGGCATGGGGTATCCTGTTAATGATTTGCCATTTTTGCATAAAATGGGAAAATTCATTCAAGCCGGTGATATGGAAAAGCTAAGGTTTGACTTTGATTTTATTGGGTTACAAAACTATTTCAAGATTGTTATTAAACCTGGAATAGTTCCTTTTGTTTGGGCTAACCAGGTTAAGCCGGACGACACTGTAGAGGAACTTACAGATATGGGCTGGGCTGTTGCACCCGAAGGGATATATAAGATTCTGATCCAATTTGCTAAATATCCCATAAAAGAGATTGTGATAACCGAAAATGGAGCAGCGTTTCACGATGTTGTTAGTAATGGTCGTGTAAATGATGCTCAAAGGATTTCTTTTTTTAAGGGTTACTTGAAAAATATATTAAGGGCTAAAAATGAAGGGGTTAATATTTCTGGTTACTTTGTGTGGACTTTGGTCGACAATTTTGAGTGGGCCGAGGGTTTTCGTCCCAGGTTTGGGATAGTTTATAATGATTTTACAACCCAGGAGCGTATTGTAAAAGATTCAGGTTTATGGTTTAAAGAATTCTTACAATAATACGCTAAATTTTGAAGTCGTCACAAAAAATATCTTATAAAAAGGTATCATCTAATTATTTTTTTATAATTTTAATTTTTTGTTGGTAAAATTATACAGACTTAAAACTAAAAAACCAATACCATGAAAAAGTTGCTCTTCACTACGGTGCTTGTGATGTTTATAGGGATTGTTTCCATAAAAGCACAGGATTGTACTTATTATTTCCCTGTAAAAGTTGGCTCAAGTATGGAAATAAAAAACTATAATGACAAAGACAAGCTCACTGGTAGCGCTAAATCGAAAGTCCTTGATCATACCGGTAATACAATAAAATATACCAGCGAAGTATTTGACAATAAAGATAAATCGATATCAAAAGGCAATTTCGAAATTCGTTGTGAGAATAACGAGGCTATAGTTGATATGAGTTCTTATATGAAGGGGTTTAATAAGGATGCTTTTAAGGGCATGGATGTAAAGGTTGACTCAAAAGCCATGTCAATACCACCGAGTCTTAAGGTGGGTCAAAAGCTCAACGATGGTGAAGTGACCATGAAAATTTCAAACCAGGGGGTTGATGTCATGACAATCTTTACCAAAATATACAACCGTAAAGTAGAAGCTTTAGAAGATATTACTACTCCTGCCGGTAAGTTTAAATGCGCAAAAATTACTTACGATATTGAATCCAAGTCAGTAATGCTTATGCGAACTAAAGGGATTGAATGGATTTCGACAAAGGTAGGAGCTGTACGCACCGAATCTTATGACCAAAAAGGCAAGCTTACAAGTTACTCGGTCCTATCATCCTTTAGTGAATAATTTTCATCTTTTTATGGATATTATCAATCCATTAAAATACGCTTAATCTTTTTCTCTATAATTGCTAACTAAACTACATGAACCCCGAAAGCCGTGAGGCTCCGGGGTTTTTCTTGTGAAAGTGTATAAAGAAAATGCTGGTTGCTATAAACCATTATCTTTAACCCCGATAAGCAATACGCCACCATTTGTATTAGCAAAAGCGACCAGGGTTTTAGCAATTTTCCGCGAATCTGAAATTTCAAACTTGAAATCTAATTGCTGGTGTTCCCCTTTTGCAATAAGTTTTTTTACATATTGTATGTCTTTATTAATCATCTTCTAAGCGAATGTACTAACTACCATAAATTTTCCCATTCCACGTTTACCTGTTACATAGATTGTACCACAACGTAACCATGCATGGGCTTTCATATTACCATTTTCCTTGGTAACGCCTAAGTAAAGCGTGCTCGTTATGCCCCTATGGTTCAATATTATTTTAACTGTTATTGCCTCAACCAAACAATTTGGGTTCCAGGGCAATAATTTTCTGCAACGTATCATTGCCTGCGATATTTTAAAAACTATATGATCGGTATTAATAGAATCCTCTGAAGAAACAGCATGTTCTATTCCCAAAATTTTTGCATACCAACGCAGTGGAAAAAACAATACAATGATTTTTATCCAAATTGAAGTGATAATAACATTGAAAAGTAATTTTTTTTCGAATGCGCTCAGTTGAAGTAATTTTTTGAAATTGTTCATACCATCTTCACATTGACCATCGCTAATCTATTAACTCATAAGCTGAACCAGCTCTTTGGAAAGCAGTTCTTCAAGAAATTCAAGGGTATCGTGTTCGCATTCCTGACGTTCAACTTCAAATTCATTTGTTAAAGAAGTTATTAATTCTTCAACAATTACTGGCTTTTCAAGAAATTCCCATATTCGTGTGCCTATCTCGTCCAAACCAAAGTATTCTCCATGTTCAACGCTCATCATAACAATTTCGCCATCTAGGTTGCTGGTAACCATATTAAGATTTCGTTGAACTTTGGATGTCAGGGAAAGGTTTCGTTTAATTTTCATGGAGAATACTTATAATGCAAAGTTGGGAATTTTTTTATAAATTTCTAGCAAGTGTCATTCTTAACAGACATTACTTCATGAATCCTAAAATTTGCTTAGTTTTGTGGCCCCAATTGCTCGGCATAATCTTATGTGTATGCAAGCATGTTGGCAAATTAGTCGTTACTTTATTGAATATTAGATATTAGAAACTGTTGATATGAAAAAAATTATTCCCCTTAAGAAATACGCTTGTTCATCTCCAGATAAAATTGATGCGAAAGAATCGGACTATTTGTATATAAATGAATCACAAATACCTGATTCTGGTAAAGGTTTATTCACATCGATCCCAATTTATAAAGATGAAGTAATATCTATTTTCAAAGGTGAAATATTGCTGGATGAGGAAGCTGAAATAAGGGCAAAAAAAGGAACAGACCGATATTTTATAAACATGCTGGATGGAACCATAATGGATTCTATGAAAGTAAAGTGTTTTGCGAAATATGCAAATGATGCTGAGGGTTTTGTAAAAACGAAGTTTATGATGAATTCCACCATTTCATTGGATGATGACGATCATGTTTGTCTTGTTGCAATTAGAGATATAATGATTGACGAAGAAGTTTTCTGTAGTTATGGCAAAAAGTATTGGGAAAAATATAAGAAGCAGTTTTCGTCAGAATACCTGGGCAAATAGAGCCTTATGATTAGTTGCAAATTCATTCATGAAAAAAACGTTACTTTGCCGAAATAAATAGGAAAGTATTTTATAATGAAAGGACAAAACAGAAGCGATATTAAGCCGGGAAAAGAAGTAGGTATCGTCACAAAAGAAAATCAGGTCTCTCGCACAATAACTGAAGGCATTGTTCAGGATATTCTTACGAAAAGTTTATTTCATCCGCATGGAATAAAAGTACGTCTTACATCCGGTGAAGTCGGCAGGGTGAAGGTTGTTAAATAGACTGGGATTCCATCGATTGTAAGTACACTTCTTTCTTTTTATATAAAGCCGAACTATGAGATTCGACAACTATAATTTTGCGCCTCAAATAAAGCAAAACCTCGAAAAGTTAGGTTACAAGAGGCCCACTGATATTCAATATAAATCAATTCCTCCTATATTGAAGGGCGAAGATGTATTGGCAATTGCTCAAACAGGCACAGGAAAAACAGCTGCTTATGCTATTCCTGTATTGCAATTGCTTTACAACCGGAAAATGAAACGTACCGACCACGAAATGAGGTGTGTGGTTATGGTTCCTACACACGAATTAGCCATTCAGGTTACCGAAGTGTTTGAGCAATTAGGACAGGATACCCATTTGAAAATGCTTGGTCTTTTTGGCGGTGTTGACCAGTCCCCTCAAATTGAAAAGTTAAAAAAAGGAATTGATATTCTTATAGCAACACCAGGCCGATTGTTCGATATAGAAAGTCAGGGACATGTTTCCTTTAAAGAGGTTGAAATTCTTATTCTCGATGAAGCCGACCACATGCTTGAGTTAGGCTTTATTCACGACATGCGTCAGCTCATCACAAAAATCCCCCGGCATCGCCAAACGCTGTTTTTCTCTGCAACCATCAACGAGCATATTAAAGATTTGGCTTATTCACTTGTTCAAAAAGCCGTCAGGATACATATTTCACCAAAAGACCCTGTCTCGAAAAACATCAATCATTCCGTCGCCTACATCGAAATGGACGATAAGCGTTTCTTCCTCGAACGCATCATTAGAGAAAACCCGGATAGCAAAATGTTGGTCTTCGTGCGCACAAAAGTACGTGCCGAACGGGTTTGTAAAGCCCTTGAACGGGTTGGTATCTGCAGCCAAACCATTCACGGTAACAAAGAACAGGACGAACGGGCCTTAGTGATGAAACATTTTAAGGAAGGCGCCAATAAAATATTAATTGCTACTGATATCAGTGCGCGCGGAATCGATATCCCCAATGTGGAATTTGTGATCAACTACGATCTGCCGGAAGAAGCAGAAAATTATGTTCATCGCGTTGGTCGTACCGGCCGCGGAACTCAAAAGGGCCTTGCTATATCATTCTGCAGCCCTGACGAAAAAGAAATACTCGCCGAAATCGAAGGTTTTTTGAATAAGGAGATTGTCGTAATGGTCATTAATCGCACGGATTATGAGGAAACGGTGGATTTGTCTGAAGCCAGTACCCACAACTGGCAGGCGCTGATTGACGAAGCCAATACGTATGAGCAGAAAAAGAAAAAAAAGAAATCTGGTAAATGAGAGGTGAATATGAAAGCTGCCACACTCAACGAGCTAAAAAGAGAATTGCAAACACTCACACCTGCTCGGGTTATAGAACTTTGTATGCATCTGGCGAAATATAAAAAGGAAAACAAAGAGATGCTTACTTACTTGCTGTTTGAGGCACAAGACGAACCAGCTTACATTAAAGATGTAAAAGATCAAATAGATGAACAATTCGAAGGTATGAACAAAAGCAATTTATACCTGACAAAAAAAATGCTGCGAAAAATTCTTAGAACTACCAATAAATACATCAAATACTCAGGTTCTAAGCAAACAGAAGCTGAATTGCTTATCTTTTTCTGTAAAAAACTTAAAAATTCATGTATTCCAATGCACACAAGTATTGCACTTAGCAATCTTTACCAGAGGCAAATTCAGAAAATAAATAAAGCATTAGCAACCTTGCATGAAGATTTGCAGTATGACTACTTAGAAGAATTGAAACCTTTGGTAAAGGTAAATATTACTTAATGACTTAAATAAAGGTTTATTTTAAATTTAATTCTTCGGAATTTACGTTAACATAACTGTAAAATTCCGGCACAAAGGAAATGTAAATCTGGGGCAAGCCAACAAAACTTTGCAAATAATCATCAATTCATAGTAAATTATATAAATAAAGGAGTTATCTTTGCATTCCTTTTCGTAATATTTTGAATAAACTGAAAATAAATAAAACAGACGACTTATGATGAAAGATGAAGGCAAATACTTGTACCTATGGATGAAGTATTCTGACGTAATTCGGTTACTATTAAAGAAAACCGACAATGAAAACCAGAAACTGCAACTGTATAAACATGAATTTGAAAATGGGGGCCGTAAAGCTAATTCTGACTATGCGTTTAGTTTTGAAGTGGTTAATGGCAGGGCAAAAACAATAAACACTACAGCTGTTGCACGTGACCTGGTAAAAATTTTGGATAGTGATACTGCAATAAAAACCTTCTTGAAAGATCGCAGTATAAAGGTCAGTATGGGCAAATCATTAGAATTGCAACTTGAAAAGTTGTAGTTTTTCAGCAAAATATTTCACATAATCTGCCGACTTTTTTCTATAACGAATCTAAAAAGGTTAACTCAATCCCTTTTAGCATTACGTTTTGCCTTTTTTTCGGCTCGTTTTTCTTTTAAATTTTTTTCCGGCGCTTTTTTGTTCTTGTCCTTTGATGGGCTTTTTTCTTTTGACATAATTTGGTATATTTAATTACTATTAGAATTTTTAACAGGTCAAAAAATTCACGGGTCCAATTAATTAATAAAAATATTTTCGGGTTAAATATACAAAAAATTTCTTTTATTCCGGAAATTCTCCCGGAGATTCTAACCGCCTAAATTTTCAGCTATCTTTACCTCTCAATTTATTAAAAAATCCGTAAATAATTGAACAAGCCTGTAATTAAGATTTATACCGATGGTAGTTGCCACACAAATTTCAAAATAGGGGCATGGGCTGCGATTTTGTTATTTGCAAACGAAAAAGTAGTGTTTAAAGGTGAAGCACAAAATACCACCCACAATAGAATGGAAATGTTAGCTGTAATTAAAGGCATTGAGTTTGCGGATAAAAAATATGATAAGGCATCGCTGGTCATTTATACTGATAGTCAATATGTATATCGAATTTCGGAAAGAAAAGAAAAACTAAAAGAAAAACATTTTCTCACCAAAAAAGGTATCCCAATACAAAACTCAGATTTAGTTAAAACATTAATTTTTCAGATTGAAACCCACGCTATCGAATTTATAAAGGTGAAAGCTCATCAGCAACCTGAAAAAGGTTTATTAAACGCTTCTGTAAAAGGTTATGTAAATTATAATTGTGAAGTGGATAAATTAGCCCGTGCAATGGTGAGGGAATGCATTAATCGAGGTTACCAGGATTAATCGCTAATACAAGAGAGGGCACATTTTGGAAATTAATTAAAACAACTTTACTTTTAAACTTGGTTATCGCTATTAAAAAAATTGATCGTTTCAATAAAATCTGAAAGGTTTATCAACCGATTCGACCCATCACCAATTTCAGGTAAAAGATTTACCACCAAACGATGGAATATCACATTGATAAAAAACAAATAATCCCTCGTTGAACAGAGCCCATCTATGGTTCGGCGCATGGCTCCCGTAATTTCGGGACAGGTCTGCCTCCGTCGAATATATCTATAAAGGCTGAGCCTGTATGCGTAAAACAGACAAGGCAAAGCCTCGTCTGAACAAGGATATATATCAATATTATTTGAAATGTATTTGAAAAATTACTAACTTTAACAAAGGTTCGTTAACCTGTAATCATAAAATTATAGTCATGAAAACAAGAAATAGATATGGAAGTACATTATTAACAGTAATTTATATATTTTTCATACATATTTTTCTTATTTTTTCAACAAGCTCATGTAATGATTCGAAAATGGCTGACAAGAAAAACAATAGCGTTGATGAAGTAAAATATAAAAGCCAGTTGAACTGGATGGGACATTATGAAGCCAATGAGAAATCGCGCCATAAGCTTATAAAAGAAGTTGAACGCGAATTTCGGTTAAGAAACCAGGAAATTGAATTGAAACTGGTTTTTCCATCACAAATATTTAAAAATTGGAACGAGCAAACTGATTATCTCGCGTCAATGGTAAAATCAGGAGATTATAAATATGACATCATTGAAATGGAACCTAACCGCTATCGCCAGATAGGAGGTTTATTGAACGATCCGGACTGGGGAGAAAAATATTTGGTGGATTTTAGTGAAATGGATTGGTTTAAAGAAAGGCACCAAAGTTTCATTTTTTCTAATAATCTGTTCCGGATAGCTACATCGAAAATAATGCCATGCCCTTATCTTGAAGGTGTATACGGCACTTTATGGATAAACACTAAGGTGCTGGCAAAAATTGGAGGTTCTTTAAAACAATTTAATCTCACCATTAATGATATTCACGATCTCATAAATAAGCTAAAAATATATAATGAAAGCGCGAAGGATAAAATTGCATTTATTGACGTGGAAAGAGGATATAATTCATGTTACGATTTGTCGCGGGTGCTATTTATGTCGGCTTACTTTGGAGAGACAGAAGATGAAGGAAACATGAAAGCTGGAATTAAAGCCCTGAAGAGAGTTGCAGAAGAATTTGAATATTTGCAGCAACAAACCCATTTGAGCAATCCGGTAATGTGGGGAGACTTATCCCTTAAGCCCATTATGGATGACAAGTCATTAATGGCCGCATTCCCAACTTATGCCTTTATAACCTGGCAAAGTCGGGATTCGGCCGATGTCCTAAAAATTGTTCCATGCGAATTGCCAATCTTTGAGCACGGCACTAAATATTATCCGGGTTATTATCAGGGAGCTTTTGGGGTCATGAAAAAATCTCCCAATGTTGAGAATTCGATTAAATTAATAAAATACTTATGTTCCGAATCGGTAGCAGAACGATGGTTAATGTATTCAAAATCGCCCACCGGCTTAAAGACCAGGATAACGAGTTCAGCATTTGACCAGAATAACTATGATAGGTTTTATAATTACATAGATAAAAAATATGTAAATACAATTTACGATTTTGATCCCTTGATTATTGCGTTTGGCGCAAAATACAATGGAAAATATTATGGGCATTTCGGCGATTTATATAAAGTTTTGTTTGGTGAAATGACGGCCAAAGAATACATGTCCCAATTTCAAAAATTTAAATAGTGCATAACGCTTACATACTTTAAAAAATATTTTATGAACAATTTATTATTTTAGCACCTATTTTAATCAACTAATTCTAAAATTATGCGTACCCCTTTTGTAATAAGCATGTTTTTATTATGTGCTTCCACTTATGCACAATATGATGACCTCTATGGTGTAACTCCCAGAGAAAGGAATATACCAAACGAGCATAAATGGACTATTAACAATAAGACAGATTCATTGGAATATGAGATCGCATATATGCGTTATTGTCTGGGTCATTTTCATAAACAGCATAATCTGGGTGTTACGATGCAGATAGTAGGCGCTACAACTGTTTCATTAGCTTATGTCATGGCTTCATCTTCATATTCGGGCAACTCAGGAGCAGGATTATTTGCTTTAGGAGGCTTTGTCGTTACAATAGTTGGCGTAGTTATAGAGTTGGATTCCTTCAGGTGGTTTAAACGAGCGTCTATCCGCCCTTCCCAATATGGCGTAGGCCTTTCGCTTTACTTCTAAATGGATACCCTCATGAAACCCAATGAATTTGCATACATCCATGAAATTTGGACAAAAGGGAAAGCCTTCTTTGGCAATTCGAGTCCACAACAATTGATAAAAAAATACGGAAGCCCCCTATACGTCTATAACGAAAGCATATTGAGAGCCCGTTGCCAGGAACTGAAAAATCTGATCAGCTATCCTCATTTTAGAATCAACTATTCTGCAAAAGCCAACACCAACCTTAGAATACTACAGATTATACATGAAGAAGGTTTTTCAGTAGATGCTATGTCT
>Ga0182017_10000276_pt1 | contig 39985 bp, 30 predicted proteins | sample 712E3DmetaG_FD_120492 | JGI IMG/M metagenome (GOLD analysis project Ga0182017, IMG submission 120492) | Permafrost microbial communities from Stordalen Mire, Sweden - 712E3D metaG | ecosystem: Environmental > Terrestrial > Soil > Wetlands > Permafrost | place: Sweden: Stordalen | collected... | reverse complement strand
GTCCAGCCGGAAAAAATTCTTGTTGGCCGTGACTGCCGCGTCGTCGAGGCTGGGCTTTCCCTTGTCGTCCAAATGCGTTTTCAAATTGATGGCGTAGGAACCGAAATCCGGCTCGCGCAGGAAAACGGTATACAGGTCGAAGAGGAAGTTGCTCCGGTAGCCGCTGATGGGCACGAGCACCGCGTCGTAGTTGCCCTGACGGATTTCCTCATTGCTGACCGCGGTCACCTTGATCTTGCCGTGGAATATGGCCGGATCGTTCATGATGGCCATGAGGTCGGCGAGCTCCTCGCGAAAGTCGAAATTCAGGCATGTTTGTATGCGCACGGTATCGGGCAGCGTCGCGAGATCGCCCTCGGTTTGTTCCTTGACCGGCGTGATGATCTTTTCTTCAACATAGTAGGAGGTGGTGGGGAATACGCTGTAGTTGAGATATTCATCGTAGTTGTCGCCCGGGCCAGCGTAATTGGCGATATGGCGCTGCTGCTGCGTTCCCATCTTGAAAAACCGGTTGAGGATCATCTGGTTATTGACCAGCTTGCGCAGGGCATGGCGCTGGGCGAGGTTGAGCTTCTGGCAATTGTGGAAGAGCGAGAAGAAACAGGTTCCGATACTTGACTTATGAAAGAAATCGGCGGTATCGCCCAAAATGGGCGAGATGCCGCCGAAGGGGGAACTGAGCAGCGTATTGATGTTTTTATTCTTGATTTCCGTGGTGAAGGTGCTGTTGTCGATGAAGGGCTTGAGAATGACGTTGGTGATGTTGGCGAGACCGTCGGGAACCTTATGGAAAAAGATAACGTCCTCGTAGTCGCCCGCCAACAGATAGGGACCGGTGCCGATAGTATAGCTTGGCGCGTCCATGGCGGAACCGGCGGGAAGGATTTTAAAGGACAAGACTTCTTTGATGTCGCCTTCGCTCCATTGACGGTCGGGCCGGAAGTGGAACTGGATCTGGTTGCTATTGTCCGGGCCTGTAAAGGTGAGCGGATTGAAGGCCTGCGACGTCAGGATGTAGTCGGGAGACAGGCTCCCTAGTTTCTGTATGCGGTCCAGGGTAAACTGCAGGTCCTTCGGGGAAAAAACCACGTCTTCTTTTTTGTCGATGGTGATCTTGTCCTTTTTCATGGACACGTTGAAGCTGTTGTGCCATTTCCGGTTCGGTGTGAGCCGAATGGTCACCACGCTGTTTTTATCGATGCCCATGTATTCGCCCAGCCCGTCTTCATAGGTGATGCCGCTGGCATTGGCCGATACGTTGAACAAACCGTCGAAGACGACTTCGTTGAGTTTATCCGTCAAGGGCACCGCGTGCGGTATGTGCGGATCGATATTCGGTTTTTGGTGGGCGATGTAGGGAATGACGATCTTATCGCCGAGATCTTTTCTGAAAACAAACCAATAGAGCAGTCCGGCTATCGCCAGCGCGGCAATAATAATGACGGTGGTAATCGCTGCTTTCATCCGAAATCCTCCTTTGTTAATAAATGTTTTGTGGAGACGCCCTACAATGGCGTCTCCACTGCCCGGATAGAAAGACGCCCGTACAGGGCGTCTCTACGAATTCATTCTGCTGATCCTTCAATTCTTTTTAATAATCGGCTTCTGCACCATAATGCTTACGGGAATTACCTTAAATCCGTTCGCGGTAAAAACCACCTCAAGGATATTGTTCCCGTCCTTGTTCATCTGCACCGGCGTGACCTGGCATTCATAGTCATTGGCCGCGCTGGGCGCGGTGATGCTGAAGCGGCCTTCATTTTTCAACAATTTTTTATTGCAGCTGATTTCGTCGTACCATTGGCTGCTTGCGGCGTTTTGCGCGAGTTCCTTGGGAAGCTTGATGTTGACGTCGTACACTGGAAAGGTCGCTTCGGTGGGAATTCTTACATTGAGGCGAAACATGTATTTGTTCTTTCCGTGACGGTTATCGCTTACCGGCAGGGCGAAAATGCGGCGGTAATCCTTGGGTTTGGTGATCCATTTTGCCGACAACGGATTGCATTCGGCGACGCGGATGCGTATCTCGTTTTCCTCGCCCTTTTTATCGGCAACCGTGTAATGGTTGCCGTGCGTGACGATGGCGCGCGCTTTGAGCACGCCGTTGTCCTCGGGATTGCGGATGAACTGCTCATAGAGCAGCTTGATCGCCTTGGCGGGGAACTCATTGGCCTTCATCTTGGCCAGGTCCGCGACGAGTTGGGTTTTTCTCTTGACAAGATCGGCCTTGGACCCCGAGGAAAAGGTGATGTTGTAGGCGGGCAGGAACACGGAATCGGCGTAGAGCGAATCCACGTTTTCCAGCGTATTGACCTTTTCATCGAGGAACTTGTTGACCTTGGCCCGCGTGAGGCGTTCGACCTTCATGTACAGGGTATCCTCCAGGTCAAGCACGGCGCCGGCCTTCATGGACTGGACCTCGGCGGGATTGAGGAACGTGGCGTCGGTATGCAGCCGCTGCAGGCCGCCCTCGGCTTCGGCCCACAGGCTCGCGCCCAGCGCGGAGCGAATGGCGCCGGCCTGCCTGGTTATTGACATTTTGTCAAGATCGCGGTATTTGTCGGATAAAAAGCCCAACTGGGGATATTGCTTGAGAATGCCGATCATGCCGCGGTAATCGTTTTGCGGTTTCAGGATGTTGACCTGGCTCACCGCCATGGCGGCCTGGCGATACTGATCGAGCCGGCCGGCAATCGCTCCGGCAAGCTTGAGGATTTCCTGGTTGAGCGCCACGGCGCACTGGTAATTCTGGTACTTTCCATAATGCTGGTCGAACTGTTTGGGAACCATGGCCTGCAAGGCTTCCGCCCGCGCTAGGGCTGTTTTAAAGGACTCGTCGGGGGGCATTTGCGGGATATTTTTGATATACTGCCCGAGCTTGTCGAGGGAGTCGGCCAGCGCGGAGGCGGCCCGGCTTTTATCCTGGAAATCGCCCATGAACTGGGAGAGGTCGCCGTATTCCTGCGATTTTTCGATTCCCGCGGTTTCGTAGAGTTTGCCCAGTTTGTTAAACGCGCTTAAACGGAAGAATTCTTCTTCAAGCGGTTTGATGTCGGATTTGGATCCAAGCCTCTGGTTGTAGAAGGCGGGCAGCATGTCAAGGTCGTTTTTCAACACCGATTTCGCCTCTTTACGCAGGTTTTCAGGGTACTTGTCCTTGCTTGAAAAGAACCCGATGAAATCGTCGGCCTTCGCCAGAAAATCAAGAGGGTTCGCGCGGCTCTGGAATTCCTTATAGAAATAGTCCAAGGCGTTTTTATAGTTGGTCTGAAAGCCGATTTCATCCTCGAGGTCTTTGCGAAGCGAAAGGTAGTTCTGGTAGGCCACATCCTTTGAATTGAGGATATTGGCGGGGAAGATGCTTTCGATGGCGAGAAGTTCCTTGTGAACTTTGTCAAGTTCACCCGTGTGTTTGGCTACCGTATCGATGACCAGCGCGAAATTGAACCCGTCCAATTTGACGCCCGCGCCGATGCCGTTATAGATTCCTCGGTCGACGCGATTCCTGGCCAAGGTGTTCTTGAACGTCGCGTAGTGCGTTTCGAACTTGTAGCGCCATTGCGGCGCATATCGGTAACGCAGGTTAAGGACCATGTTTTCCGGCACGTTATCGATGAGCCAGAAGTACATGGGCGTTTTTTTATCGATTGGATATGCGCTGACGCTGTCGGGATAGGGCGTTTCATCCTTGATTTTTTCGCCGTAACGTTTTTTATCGATGAGCGACGAAGTGAAAATCGTTTGGATCTTTTTCTTTTCAGGGATGTTCAGGATCAGGTAAAAATGGTCGTCCTGGGCGCCCGGAAACTGGATGAAATAGCGTTTTTCCTTTTTCAATTCGAAGTTTTTCGTGTCGTGTTTGAGTTCCAAATATCCTTGTTCGATCGGCGACGGTTCCGGTTTCGGTTTGAGTTGCTTGTAAGTCGCGCATCCGGTTGTTATCAAAAGGGCGCTTAATAAAATACATCTGATTTTCATTCCCTTCTCCTTTCCTATAGTAGATAGTAAAGACATATAACATTACATAGAGAATTCTGATTATATAATATAATGACCGGATTTTCAAAGGGAAAGCACGAAGTTATATGAAGGATAAAAAGATTATAATGCTAACTAATTTCACAACAATGCGAATACAACAAATATGTGAAAGTAAGCACATTATATAATGAAAGTGGGAATATAATGTGAAATAAGGTCTATTAATCAATTACTATAAATCCATCGTTCACTATATAAAATAGATATTTATTGTGATTTTTATCACTTTTCTCATTGACTTTTTGTTCATTTGATTGTATATTTACAGTGTAGATATGTGATAAAAGGAACATTATGAGTATTAATCCCAAATCGGTTTCGCGGCTTTCGCGGTACAGGAACGCATTGTATCGTTTTAAGTCGTTTAACGCGCCCTGGATTTATTCCGAGCAACTTGCTATGTCTCTGGGAGTTACGGCGGCGCAGGTGCGAAAGGATTTTTCTTTTTTCGGAGTTACCGGCAAGCGGAAAAGCGGCTATCAGGTCGAAGCGCTTATTGAAAAACTCGACGAAATTCTCGGCAAAAACGGGCGCAGCAAGGCGATCATCGCAGGGTTCGGTCCCATGGGGAAAACATTATACCAAGAGTATTTCATGAACGATCCGGGCATTGAAATCGTTGCGGCATTCGACAACCCCGCGCCCGGAAACGGCTCGATCGACCCCGAAACGCGCCTGCCGCTCATGCCGTTGTCTTCTCTTGTCAATTTCGCGTCCGCCAACCGGGTTCGCTACGGGATTATCGCATTCTCCGGCGGGGCGGCCCAGCAAGCCCTGGATTTCATGGTCCTTGCCGGCATCAAAGGTATTATAAGCCTTTCGGCGATCGACTTGAAATGCCCGAAAACTTGTGTCGTCAACGGCATCAATCCGCTGCGGGAAATGGAAAACGTCATGTATTTCAGCGAACGGCTGCCGAAAAACAAACGTGGCGCCGGCGAGGGAAAGGACGCGCGATGAAGACGCTGCGAACACGGCTGCTCCTTTCATTCCTGCTGGTCATTGCGGTCCTCGGCGTCATCAGCGGCCTGTTCGGGTACAATTTCATCAAATGCAACGTGGTCCAGCGGGCGCAGAGCCAGGTGCAAAACGACTTGAAGGCCGCCCGCGCCGTGTACGACGGCGAAATCGAACAAATGAAAAAATCCTTCGACCTTATATCCTCCATCGATAATCCGGCCCGCCTCAAGTCCCAACTAGGACTCGACTACCTTTTCGTGGTTGAGCGCCCGCAGATGGATTCGGCGTGCGCCATCGTCCGCGCGGCTTTCACGGGCAACAGCGGCGGCGGCACGCGCATCATCGACAGCGCGGAGCTGAAAAAAATGGGCGAGGATCTCTACCGGCGAAGTTGCATCGACATACAAAAAACGCGGCGCGCGAGGCCCACTGCCCAAACACGGTTGACCAGCGCCATGGCCATGGAATACGCGGTTCCTTTTTTCAACGCCGACGGGGAAGTGACGAGGGTCGTCTACGGCGGCAAAATCGTCAATTGTTATTTCGGCCTCATCGACAAGATTCACGATATAGTATACGAAAGCAAACTTTACCGTTCGAAACCGGTGGGTACGGTCACCATTTTTCAGGACGACGTTCGCATCGCCACCAATGTCTTGACCGACGAAGGCAAACGGGCGATAGGCACGCGCGTTTCCGCTCAGGTGTATGAAAACGTCGTAAAAAAGGGAGAGCCCTGGATCGACCGGGCATTCGTCGTTACCGATTGGTATCTTACCGCCTATGAGCCCATCAGGGACGTAAGCGGCGCCATCATAGGGATATTTTACGTGGGCATTTTGGAACAGCCGTTTACCGACATGATACGCTCCACGCTCTTTGGATATCTGCTCATTCTGGGTATCGCCGCCATATTCGCCGGCATCGTCGCTTTTCTTCTGGCCGCAGGCGTCGCGCAACCGCTTACACGATTCGTCCATGCCACCGACAATATAGCCGCGGGTGATTTGACCCATCGCGTTGAAATCAAACCTTCCATCAACGAAATCGCGCGGCTTGCGGAATCGTTCAACGAAATGGCGCGCAAGCTCCACGAGAGGGAATTATCGCTGAAACGCACCAACGATCAGCTCGGCGTCCTTAACTCCCGATACCTTGACCTTGTCGGAATGGTTACGCATGAACTCAAGGGCATCCTCTCCTCCGTCATGCTCAACGCCTGCTCGGTGCGCGACGGATACCTGGGGGAAGTAAACGAGCCGCAAAAGAAAGCAATGGCCTCGGTGGTGCGCAATTTGGAGTATTTCGACCTGACCGTGAAAAACTTCCTTAACCTCAGCCGCATTGAAAAAAACGAATTGACCCTTTCGCGCAGCGCCGTCGCGTTCAAGGAGGATATCGTCGACGAGTCCATCGACGCCTTCGCACGGCAGGCGCAGGAAAAGTTCATGACCATAAACAACCTGGTTCCTCAGGGAAGCGTTCTCCAGGCGGACCCATACCTCTTGCTCATGGTCATCAACAATATGATCGGCAACGCGATCAAATACGGGGATGCGGGAGGATCCATAACCATACGCATGCACAGCGACCATGCGATTGCTACCGTGGAGGTCTTCAACACGGGCCGCGGGCTTACCGAAGCGGAAGTCCAGCGGCTTTTCAAAAGGTTTTCCCGGCTCGATAACCCCGAAGGCCGGAAGGTGCGGGGAACGGGCTTGGGGCTTTTCCTGTGCAAGGAAACCGTGGAACAACACGGCGGAACCATGTGGTGCGAGCCGAGGGAAAACGGCAATGCCTTTATTTTTACCATTCCAAACGCGATTAGTGAAACGGTTGATAGGGAACATGCTGTAAAGGAGAACGATTATGCCTGAAACGGACGTGTGTTCGTGCAAAAACAACGTTACGGAAGAGGAACTCATGAGCAAGTTCGGCGACGTGCTTGCCGAGTACAAATCAAAACCCGGGGCGCTCATTCCGATATTGCAAATAGCGCAAACGATGTTCGGCTATCTGCCGAAAACGGTACTGCGGCGCATCGGGAAGGAACTTAACAAATCGTATAGCGAAGTGGCCGGCGTGGTCGGCTTCTATTCGTTTTTTTCCACGGTTCCGCGAGGCAAATACCTCGTGCGCGTTTGCCTCGGCACCGCCTGCTACGTGCGCGGCGGCAATGAAGTTCTCAGCGCAATGAAAAAGGCCTTGGGCATCGACGTGGGCCAAACCACAAGCGACAGGCTCTTTTCGCTCGGCGTCGGACGCTGTTTCGGGGCGTGCGGCCTGGCGCCCGTGATCATGGTCAACGACGACGTGCACCAGCGGGTAAAGCCCTCCAAGGTGGGGGAAATCCTCGCTACGTATCGCGTGAAAAACAAGGAGGAGAATTAATCATGACCTCGCCGCTCCATCGACTTAAGGACCCCGCCGCGCTTATCGCGCTGAGGGAAAGCCTTGCCGCTACAACCGCGGCAAAGAACAAAAAAATCCCCTCTAGGATACTCGTCTGCGCCGGCGGCGGCTGCCTTGCCTCAGGTTCCATGAAAGTCAAGGAAGCCTTGGAATCGGAATTAAAAAAGCAGGGCTGCTCCGACAAAGCCGCCATCATCACCACCGGCTGTTTGGGACCGTGCGTCATGGGCCCCGTTCTGCTCATCGCGCCCCAACGCGTTTTTTACCAGAACGTACGGCCCGACGACGCGGCTGAAATCGTTTCGAGCCATATTAAAAACGGCGTCATCGTCGAACGTCTGGTCAACAAAGAACCGGTTTCACAAAAACCCGTGCCTCTGCAGGACGACGTTTCCTTTTTCAGACGGCAAACCAAGATCGTTCTGCGTAACTGCGGCCTCATCGATCCGCTCGACATCGACCACTATATCGCGGCCGACGGCTATAAGGGCCTTGTCAAGGCGCTTTCCATGCAACCCGACGCCATCATCGCCGAAATGCTCGCGTCCGGCCTTCGCGGGAGGGGCGGCGCGGGGTTCCCAACGGGTCTCAAATGGAAATTTACCCGTCAATCTCCCGGCGAGGTTAAATACGTGCTGTGCAACGCCGACGAAGGCGATCCGGGCGCGTTCATGGACCGCAGCGTCCTGGAAGGCGACCCGCACAGCGTCATCGAAGGCATGGCCATCGCGGCCTTCGCCATCGGGGCGAAGCAGGGCTACGTTTACGTGCGGGCGGAATACCCGTTGGCGGTCCAGCGGCTGGGAGCGGCGCTTGCGCAGGCTCGCGAATACGGACTGCTCGGTAACAATATTCTCAACACCGGTTTTTCCTTCGACCTGGAAATCCGCATGGGTTCCGGGGCTTTCGTGTGCGGAGAAGAGACCGCGCTGATGACCTCCATTGAAGGCAACCGCGGCGAGCCGCGGCCCCGTCCCCCTTTCCCGGCGCAGAAGGGGTTGTGGGGAAAGCCCACGGTACTTAACAATGTTGAATCCTACGCCAACGTTCCGGTCATTCTGGACAAGGGCGCGGGGTGGTATGCCTCCTATGGCACCGAAAAGAGCAAGGGCACCAAGGTCTTCGCCCTCGCCGGCGCGGTGAACAATACCGGCCTGGTGGAAGTGCCGGTGGGAACGCCGCTGGGCGAACTGATCTACGATATCGGCGGCGGCATCCGTAACAACAAGCCCTACAAGGCCGCGCAGATAGGCGGGCCGTCGGGCGGCTGTATTCCCAAACAACACCTTAACGTGCCCCTCGATTACGAATCGCTCAACAGCCTCGGCGCCATTATGGGATCGGGCGGCCTCATCGTGATGGACGACGACACCTGCATGGTCGACGTGGCCCGATTTTTTCTGGAATTCGTCCAGGAGGAATCGTGCGGCAAGTGCGTTCCCTGCCGCGTGGGAACAAAACGCATGCTCGAACTTCTTAATCGTATTTGTGAAGGAAAAGGCGAGGAGGGCGACGTGGAGCGCCTTATCGATTTGGGCGAACAGATACGCGAAACCGCTCTGTGCGGGCTGGGCCAGACCGCCCCGAATCCCGTGTTGTCCACCATCAGGCATTTCCGGAAGGAATACGACGAACACATTCGCGACAAGCACTGCGACGCGGGCGTATGCGCGGGGCTCGTCCGCGCGCCGTGCCAAAGCGCCTGCCCCGCGGGCGTTGACATTCCCGGGTTCGTGTCGCTGACCGGCGAAAAGCGCTATGCCGAGGCGCTGCGTCTGCACCGCGAGCGCAACCCCTTCGCGTCGGTGTGCGCGCGAGTCTGTTTCCATACGTGCGAGTTCAAGTGCCGCAGATCGTCGCTCGACGCGGCCGTGTCCATCCGCGGCATCAAACGGTTCATGGCCGACCAGGAAATCGTGGCGCAGGTGCCCGATGTCATTGAAAACGAAAAGAACGCCGGCCGCAAGGTAGCCGTCATCGGCGCGGGCCCCGCGGGACTCTCCTGCGCGTATTTTCTCGCGCGCCTGGGATACCGGCCGTCGGTATTCGAATCCGAACCCCGGCCGGGCGGCATGCTCGTGCAGACCATACCGGCCTACCGCCTGCCGCGCGAAGCGCTCGCCCGCGAAGTGCGCATGATCGAAAAGATGGGCGTTGACATCAACACCGGAAAGCGGCTCGGCAAGGACTTTACGCTTGCAAGTCTGCGGGACGACGGTTACGAGGCCGTTTTCGTGGGCGTGGGGGCGCAGAAACCCGTTATGCTCAATATTCCAGGGGAAAACAGCGTGGGCGTGGTCGAGGCCCTGGCATTTTTACGCCAGTACAACCTCAAAGGCTCCGTGCCGGTTGGAAAAAAGGTAGTCGTCATCGGCGGCGGCAACGCGGCCATTGACGCGGCGCGGACCGCCATACGTTTGGGCGCCTCGTCGGTGACCATTCTGTACCGCCGCACGCGCGAAGAGATGCCCGCTTACGCCGAGGAGATCGAGGAGGCCCGGCAGGAAGGCGTTACCCTGAGCCTTCTTACCGCGCCCGTGGAAGTAATGGCTGTCAAGGGAGCGGTAACGGGCATTAAATGCAGGCCCATGCATTTGGGCGAATTCGACAGCTCCGGACGCCGCAGGCCCGAGGCGAAGGACGGAAAAGACTACATCGTGGAAGCCGACCAGATCATTGCCGCCATCGGACAGCGGGTCAATACCGATGAAGTATTCAACGGGGTTCGATTGGACCTTACGACTTCAAAGACCATTGCCGTCAACCACGCGACCGGGCAAACATCGGTTTCGTGGGTGTTTTCCGGCGGCGACGCGAGCAGCGGTCCGTCGAGCGTCGTGGAAGCCATCGCGGCCGGAGAGCGCGCCGCGACCGGCATCGATCTGTTTTTAACCGGCGAAAACCACGCGTTCTGGCGCGCGGAGCGCCAGACGCAGACCGCTTTTGATCCCGACGCCGATCCGGCGCCCTATCAGCGCGATACAATGCCGCTGATTAGTGTTGACAGGAGAAAGAACAACTTCGACGAAGTGGAACTGTCGTGGACCGAAAGCGTGACGCTGCGACAGGCAAAACGGTGCCTGCGCTGCGACTACGGCAAAAAAGTACCGGAAAGGAGATAACCGACAATGACGACCTTAACCATTAACGACATATCCGTTACCGTTCCCGAAGGGGGCACGGTCCTTGCCGCCGCCAAGGCGGCGGGCGTGAACATTCCAACGCTCTGTTACCTGGAAGGCCTCGACGCCATAGGCGCCTGCCGCGTGTGTGTGGTGGAAGTCGAAGGCGCGAAAAGCCTCGTGGCTTCGTGCTCGATGCCCGCGACGGAAGGAATGAAGGTTCATACCAATACTCCCCGGGTGCGAAAAGCCCGTCGTACGGTCGTGGAGCTGCTGCTCTCCGAGCACGACGGCGACTGTCAGACCTGCGAGCGCAATGAAGACTGCGAGTTGCAGGAAATCGCCTCCGATCTCGGCATAACCGGCGTTACGTATTCAGGCGAGCGGACCGCGGCCGGGATCGACGCGAGCACGGCCGCCTTGGTGCGCAACAACTCCAAATGCATCAAGTGCCGACGCTGCGTTACCGTATGCAACCAGATCCAGACCGTGGGCGCCTTGTTTCCGCAGGCGCGCGGGTTCAAGACCGTCATCGGCCCGGCCTTCGCCTCCACGCTCGATTCGGTCACGTGTGTGCAGTGCGGCCAGTGCGCGGCGGTATGCCCGGTGGGCGCCATCGTGGAACAGAGCCACATCCAGCGCACCTGGGACGCGCTTGACGATAAAAACAAAACCGTCGTCGTGCAGACCGCGCCCGCGGTGCGGGCGGCGCTGGGAGAGTGCTTCGGCTACGCGCCGGGTACTCTGGTCACGGGAAAAATGGTGTCGGCCCTTCGCCGCTTGGGATTCGGCACCGTGTTCGACACCAACTTCACCGCCGACCTCACCATCATCGAGGAAGGCACGGAACTGCTCATGCGCCTTAAGAAGGCGCTCGTGGACAAGCAGCCCGTTGCCCTGCCGCAGTTTACCAGTTGCTCGCCGGGCTGGATCAATTACATGGAACATTTCCATCCCGACATGCTGGCGACGCTGTCCACGTGCAAGTCTCCGCAGCAGATGTTCGGCGCGCTCGCGAAAACCTATTGGGCCCAAAAGGTCGGCAAGAAGCCCGAGGATATATTCGTCGTGTCGATTATGCCGTGCACGGCCAAGAAGTTCGAGAGCCAGAGGCCCGAAATGAACGCCAGCGGCATGCAGGACGTCGACGCCGTTCTAACGACCCGCGAGCTTGCGCGTATGATCAAGCAGGCGGGCATCGATTTTACAAGTCTGCCCGATGACGCCTTCGACAAGGTCATGGGCGTTTCCTCCGGGGCCGCGGATATTTTCGCCAATACCGGCGGCGTCATGGAGGCCGCGCTGCGCACGGCGTATGAAATCGTCACCGGACGGCCGTTGCCTTTCGAAGATCTGCACGTAGTGCCCATTGCCGGGCTGGAAGGGGTCAAGGAGGCCGCGCTTACCATTACCGGCACGGTGGAGGACTGGCGATTCCTGGAAAACGTTACGCTCAAGGTCGCGGTGGCGCACGGACTCGGCAATGCCCAAAAAGTCATCGATCGCATCAAGTCGGGGGAGGCTTCGTATCATTTCGTTGAAGTCATGACATGCCCGGGCGGATGCATCGGCGGCGGCGGCCAGCCCCGATTGACGAGCAATGCCGTCCGTAAGGAGCGCATCAAGGCGATTTACAAGGAGGATGAGAGTAAAAAGTTGCGAAAGTCGCACGACAACCCTAAAATCAAACAGGTGTACGGCGAATTCCTGACGATTCCCCTGGGAAAAAAGTCGCACCATTTGCTCCATACTTCCTATACGCCCAAAGAACGGGTGTAGCGCGCCGCTTATGGAGAATTCACCATTCAAACCAAAAGGAATTTTCATGAAAAACAAAATAGCGCTCGTTGACGATGACGTTGACTTTCTGGATGCAACGAAAAACCTGCTTGAAGCCAAAGGCTACGCGGTGGTTACCGCGACCAGCGGCGAGGAAGGCTATCAAAAGGCCAAGGCGGAGGCGCCCTCGCTCATGCTGCTGGATGTCATGATGGGTCATGACAGCGAAGGTTTCGACATTGCCCGGAAATTGAGCGAGGACCCGGCCACGAAAAATATTCCGGTCATCATGCTGACGGGAATACGAAAAGCCATGAAGCTGCCCTTCTCATTTGAGCCTGACCAGGATTGGCTTCCCGTTAAGGCCGTTCTTGAAAAACCCATCAAGCCCGATGAATTACTGAAACGAATCAAGGAGGTGATCGGGTAGGTCGTTTACATGAACCGCGAAATACGTTTTATTTTTTCATCGTCTCGATCAGTTCTTTATTTCATATCCGCGCAATTGGTGGTATACTTCTAGAGATTTCATGCCCCCGTGAGAGTCGTGCAAGGGAACATCGGTCTTCGGCCGAATGAGGTAACTCATGAATAGGTGAGTGCTATGGGTTTCTGCATAAAAAAAATCTCCATCGATGATTTGACCGCGGGAATGTACGTCGCGGACGTGTTCAATAAGGAAGACATTCTTTTACTTTCGGCCGACAGCGTCATCACAAGCAACGACCAGATCGCCGCGCTGCGCAGGCAGGGAGTGACCGGCGTTTATATCAATACGGGAAAGGGCAAGGACGTTCCCAAGGGGATTCCCGACGTCGAAGGTTCCGCTCAGGACGGCCGGCGCGAGGTGGAATATTATAAGGAGCTGGAGAGGGCGCGGGACATACATCGCCAGACGCTGGCCACCGCGAAGGAAGCGCTGGATTCCATTCGAAAAGGAAGGTCCTTTTCGATGTCGAAAATCGAAGAGGCCTCGCAAAACATCGTTGAAAGCGTCCTCAGAAATCCCGACGCGCTTATCAGTCTCTGCCAGATCAAGGGCTACGATGAATATACCTATACCCATTCCGTTAACGTAAGCGTATTGACGACGTCGATGGCCTATTCCCTCGGGTACAATCGTGACCGGCTTTTGGAAATAGGCGTGGGAGGGGTATTGCATGATATCGGCAAAATGCGGGTGCCCGAAAGCATATTGAACAAACCCGGCAAATATACCGAGTGGGAATTCAACATGATGAAAAAGCACCCGGAATACGGGATCGACATCGTTAAAGACAAGAAAAACATTTCCGAATTTTCAAAAACGCTCATCATTCAACACCATGAACGGTATAACGGCAAGGGGTATCCGCATCACCTTAAAGCGGGAGAGATTGCCGAAATCGGCCTGATCGGCGCCGTGGCGGACGTGTATGACGCGTTGACCTCGAACCGCGTCTATCGGGCGGCGTGGACGCCGCAAAAGGCCCTTGCGGTGATATTCCAGGGCTGCGACGAGGATTATTCGCGGAACATCGTCGAGCGTTTTACAAAACAGATGGGGATCTATCCGGTGGGCAGTTTCGTGCGGCTGCTTTCCGGGGAAATGGGCGTCGTCGTCAGAGTTGACAAGGGGCAGCTCCTGGCCCCGACCGTGCTTGTTCTTTTCGACAAAGCAGGGAAGCGCGGCGCGCGGCCCGTGGAATATGATTTGTCGAAAAAACAGAAGGAAAGCGGCGGCGCCGCGTATACGGTCGATGTGTCGCTCAACCCGCGGGCGTATGGCGTTGAGGTAGCCGAGTTCATCGACGAAAAGGCCTTGTAACCGACCTACTGGGCTATTGCCCGCCCTCGGTCAGGATGACGATTTCAACCCGCCGGTTATACGCCCTGCCTTCGTAGGTATCGTTGGGCTTGGCGGGGCGCGTGTCGGCATAGGCGATCGCCGAGAGGCGTTTGCGGTCGATGCCGAGTTTTTCCAAAAGCTTCAGTACGTTGACGGACCGCTGCGACGACAGTTCCCAGTTTGAGGGAAAGCGCTGGGCAAGCGAACTTCCCAGGACAATGGGTATATCGTCGGTATGGCCTTCGACGCGGATATTGTTGGGCGTGGCGCTGAAGATGCCGTAGAGTTTTCTAAGGACCGCCTCCGTGCTGTCGCCGAAGTCCGCCTTGCCGGAACCGAAAAAAAAGTCGGAGGCCAGGCTTATGACGATGCCGCGTTCGTCTTCCTTGACGCGCACTTCCTTGGCGGAAATTTCCTTTTGAAGCTGTTCCACGGTTTTTACGTATAACTGCCTTTGCTTTCGACGCGCCTCACCCGACCGTGTTATCTGCTGCGGCAGCAGTCCGGCGTTGTCCAGTTTAATGACGGAGCTTTGTCCTCCGAACGTTTTTTCGAGGACGGTCACCATTTGATTGAACTTCGTGACGTTTACCTTGCTCATCGAGTACATGATGATGAAAAACACGAGAAGCAGTGTAATAAAATCGGCGTAGGAAAGGAGCCATCGCTCGGCGCTCGGTTCCTTTTCGGGCTCTTTTGGTTTCGCCATAATTGTGCGCTTCACCCGCTAAAATGGATATTATTTCGACAAAAAGACTTCCAATTTTTCCTTGAGGGTCCGCGGATTCTCACCGGCTTGTATGGACATGACTCCTTCAACGATCAATTCCTTTTGCACGACTTCAAGTTTCGTCTTCAGCTTGATTTTAGCGCCCACGGGCAGCCAAAAAAGATTGGCGCTGCCTATTCCCCACAGGGTCGCGACGAATGCCATCGCCACGGCCGGACCAAGTTCGTCGGGGTTCGCGAGGTTGCCCAGAACGTTAATGAGCCCCATGACCGTTCCGATGATCCCCATGGTCGGCGCATACCCTCCGGCGGCTTCAAACATGGAAGCGTTTTTTTTCTGATGTTCCTCGTAAAAGGAAATCTCGTTTTCCAGCATGTGTTTTATAAGCTCGGGCTCCGAACCGTCAACGGTCAGGCGCAGACCCTTGCGAAGCATGGGGTCGTATTTTTTATCGGAAAGTTCCCCCTGAATATCGGATTCCAGACTCAGCACTCCCTCACGGCGCGCCTTTTCCGCGATGTTTACCATGACCTCGATAAGTTGCTTGATCGACGATTCATTCCCCTTTGCCAACATGCAAGCGTTAAGGAAAAGCGAGGGAAGGCTGAAAATTTCCTTGAGGGTAAATGACGTGGTCAGGGCGCCGAACGTTCCCCCGAACACGATCATGAAAGGGCTTACGAGAAAGACCGCGGCCGGGTTTCCGCCTTCGATCATGAATGCCCCGAAAATCATGCCAACGCTTAAAACTATGCCGATGATCGTCGCAAAATCCATGAATATAATCCTCCTGAAAAACGCCGCGGTAAATCCGGTCTATCATAGTTACGGTCCAATATGATGATAACATTTTATCATGAAAAAAAACACTATCTATGTTTTTTAGGCAAAGAAAAAGTATTTATATTCGCGCCTACCAAAACTATTGCACCCGCGCGTACGCTACTTTATAATAAGGAAGTATGAACGCGCACTATCAAACATCATGGTTTTCACTTCCCTTTGCGGATGCGCAACAGCAATTTTTTTCGCAGCTTCATTCGGTGTTTTCCGAAGGCAGCCTGTTAGACCGGCTTGGTTGGGGCACGCCTCGTTTTTGGGCCAATAGCGCGATGCTTACGGTCATGGCGGCCGTGACCGTGGCGCTTGTCATCCTCGGCCTGCGGAGAATGCTTCGTCGGGGCAGGGAGGCGCTGGGGCGCGCGGAGGAGTTGTTTTCGGAGAACGCGTTGCGCTGCAAGCTCAATGAAACGGAAATTGAATTCGTCAAATCGCTGTCGCGCGTGCGCGCCGTCGCGGAGCCGCATGTCCTATTTCAGTCGCTGCCGCTGTTTGAGCAATGCGTGGACGGGTATGTACGCGAATTCCTCGAAACACGGCCGGGGCCGGAGGAATTGGAGCGGCAAGGGGCGCTGCTTACCGAGCTGCGCGACAAACTCGGGTTTCACCATTTGCCGCTGGAACACCCCTTGGCCTCAACGCGTAATATTTCGGTGGGGCAGGCCGGAACCTTGTTTTCCATGAACTCCAACCGGCCCCTTTTTCGCAAGGTGTCGGTTTCCGGCTCGACTCCCTTTTTATTAACGTTGCGCTATAATGTAGAAAAAGAAGAAATCAACCGCCTTGAGCGGGGGCGCATCGTCCGTTTCGCCTTCGCCCGGCAAAGCGACGGGCTTTACGGCTTCCAGTCGGCGGTCGCGAATGCGGATCGGGCCGGGTCCATCGATGTGCTTCATACGACCGAACTCAAGCGCAACCAGCTTCGGCAGTATGTGCGCATCGAAACCAGTCTGCCGCTGCGTTTCCGGCTCATCCAAACCCAGGATCCCGAAAAAAGCGACGTTAAACCGGGCGAACAGCATACCGCTAAAATGTCCGACGTCAGCGGCGGGGGTCTGAGCTTCCTGCATGAAAAATCGCTCAGGTTGGGCGACCTGGTATCGCTCAATTTCGACTTGCCGGGAGCGGCCTGCGCGGGGGTCATGGGAAAAATCGTCCATTTAAGTCTTCGGGAGGGAAAAGGGGGCTCGCTGTTCAAGAATCATGTCCAGTTTGTAAACATTGAGCCGCGAAAGCGGGAAAAAATCATTTCATATATTTTTGAAAAAGAACGTCAACTGAGTCAATGGAGATGATGTTTCAGCACATAAGGAGCGTCGTATGGCACTCGATATGAAAGTCCGGGAAAAAAAGGAAAGTACGGTCATTCAGCTCATCGGGAGGGTGATCGGGGTGGACGGTGAGAAATTTTCAAAAAAATTGGATGGCGTTTATTCCAAAAGGAAAAAACGATTAATTCTGGATATGAGCAACGTAACCTTTCTGGATAGTCATGGTCTGGGAACGATCGTGTATTATTTCCACAGTATGCAAAAGGAAAAAAGGGACTTCGTTATTCTCAACACGAATCCCGATCCCACGACGTATGTAAAGCGGCTTTTTGAGCTGACGAATCTGGATAAAATATTAACGATCGTCAGCACGGTTGATGAGGCGTAATAAAAAACCTTCGGCGCCCCCCTTAATAAGCGGGGGGGTTAGCGTTGCAGCGCCTTACCGAGCCGTTCCAAACCCTTCCGGACATTTTCGTAACTGTTAAAGGCGCTCATCCGCACGAATCCTTCGCCGCATTTGCCGAATCCCGCGCCGGGGGTGCAGACGACTCCGGCTTTTTCCAAAAGCATATCGAAGAATTTCCAGGAATCGGTTTGGGCGTCCACCCAAACATAGGGGGCGTTTTCCCCGCCCGTGCAGGAAAAGCCGAGGGCCGACAGTTCTTTCCGGATAAGATTAGCGTTACGTAAATAGTAGTCGATGGTTTCGGTTACCTGCCTTTGGCCTTCCTCGGAATAGATGGCCTCCGCGGCCCGCTGGACCATGTAGCAAACGCCGTTGAACTTCGTGGTATGGCGGCGATGCCAGAGTTTGTGCAATGCGTGGCCGTTGCCCTTTGCGTCGTAAGCGATGCAGGATTTGGGAATGACCGTATAGGCGCATCGCGTTCCCGTGAACCCGGCGGTTTTTGAATAGCTTCTGAATTCCACGGCAACGTCGCGCGCCCCCGGAATTTCAAAAATACTCAGGGGAAGCTTGGGATCGCGGATGAAGGCGACATACGCCGCGTCGTACAACAAGAGCGCCTTGTTGCGCCGCGCGTAGTCTACCCATTGAGTCAACTGGTCCCTGGTAATCACGGCGCCCGTGGGATTATTGGGAAAACACAAATAAACGCAATCGACCTTGGTTTCCGGAACCTTTGGAACGAACCCGTTGTCGCGATTGCATTCAAGGTACGTCAGTCCGCCATAGCGCCCCTGGGTAAATTCTCCCGTGCGGCCGGCCATGACATTGGTATCCACATACACCGGATACACCGGGTCGGGCAGGGCGATGCTCAGGGTTTGCGAAAACAACTCCTGGAAATTTCCCGTATCGCATTTGGCGCCGTCGCTGACGAAAACCTCGTCAGCCGAAATATCCGCGCCATGCGCCTGGTAGTCCCATTGCGCTATTTTTTCCCGCAAAAACGCGTATCCTTGTTCATCGCCGTAGCCATGGAACGAAGCCTCGCTCGCCATTTCATCGGTGGCCTTGTGGAAGGCCTCTATGCAAACCTTGGGAAGCGCACGGGTGACGTCGCCGATGCCGAATTTGATGATTTCCTTGGAGGGATTGCTTTTTTGGAACGACGCCACGCGTTTGGCGATTTCCGAAAAGAGATAGGAGGCGTTGAGTTTGAGATAGTTTTCGTTGATGGTGATCATCTGGTTCTCCGGTCCAAAAAAGGTTCATTGTCAGCGTAAAATTAACGGACGATTAAAATAAATTTTATCCATCCTAAATGCCACCTTCGATATTCAATAAGCCCAGGTATGTGGTGTTTTCAGTCAGAAACCGGTATTTTTCAGGGGATATGATATCCTCAATAAAAACGAGTATATTTACTGATGAATACGGAAACGGATGAATTTCTTACCAGCCAAGGCGGACTCGCGATGATCGGAATAGAAAAGGGAACCGGGCGAGTTGAAGTCAACAATTCCGAGAAAGAATAGGGGACTATGAAAAACCGACGGATTCGAAGGACAGCACTGTCGTTCTGGTTATTAGAAACCCCCGTTTGTGCATTCAGCGGAGCGATCAGGGCGCCGAAGATTGAAGTGGCGAGGAGTTATCACACAGTGAGGAATTAACTAAACAATGGAGATAAAAATGATAAATTGGAAAAAATTAATTCGTCAAATTTATCTGGGTAAAAGAATACTTTTTATTGCCGAAGTATTAACCATATTCCAGATGACACCTCTATTAAGTCAAGAATGGATACCTTCAGGTCCTGATGGGGGATGGATTACGGCAGCCGAAAAATGCGGCGCCACAATTATCGTCGGAACATATACAGGTGATCTCTACCGATCGGATGAATCTTTAAAAAAATGGTCCCATGTCGTTCCCTCTTTCTCAAAGATAAGAATAAACCAAATCGTAAATTGTAAGGGTCACCTTTACGCTACGAATTGGAATTCCTGGAATCTTTTTACTTCATTGGATACGGGAAAAACCTGGAAAAGGGTTAGTTATGGCAAGGATACAATCTGGGCTGTTGCTACCATTGTTAATGTAAACGATACCGTTATTGTTGTCGGCTATACTGGTATATTGTATAAATCATTAAACAACGGAATTTCTTGGGAACCCCCTGACAGTTCGCTGCAAAAAAATGCACCAGATGGCATATCGGTACATGATGCAGGAGTGGGCAGAAACAATATTTTTATTGCTACTAATTTTGGAATATACAGGAGCGATAACGGCACGAATTGGCAATGCGTGAGGAAGGTTGATCATGGGAAAATATTTGTAAAAGATGATACTCTTTTTGCCGGTCAGGATCAAGGTTGTGCTGTTGAAGATTGTGGTTTAGCAATTTCATACGATGGGGGACAGAATTGGACAGTTAACGATTATCTATTCATGGTTCATGTGACTTCGTTTAGTAATGGCATGTTAATCGCAAAACCGACTGATTTTAGTTTGGGGCGTAATTCAACAATATTTGAATCTTTTAACACTGGGCGGACATGGCAACAAGTAGAAGGTACCATCAACGAGACAAAAATATGGTGGCTATGGGGATACGATTCGACAATTATCGCAAATACGACTTGCTGCAAACTTTTTCACTCAAACAGTAGCATGGGAAAATGGGAAGAATCTGATTCCGGTCTTAATAATATGTCGATATTAGGATTGGCGGTTCATGGCAATCAAACAGCCGTTGTTTCTTCACAATTTCTGGGTGATACCTTTCAAGTAATTACGACTGATACCGCGATGGCACAATGGAACCAGCAAAAAACTAAAAGCTACATATATACAGGTTTACAATCAAAGTCTTTTTTCGGTTCAACCGAAAGAACCTTATTTTATGCCAACTCGGCGATTTTATACCACCTTAACCAAGGAGACACCCTTTGGAGAGCAATTGATGCGCAAGGTTCCGGGGTTGAAGCTACATTTAGCGCCTTTACCATAAAAGATGATACCCTTTTTTATGCTTTGTCGATAAATAACAATAGTAAATCTATTGCAATAAAGCGTATCGTACAGCAAGAAAACGGCATTTCTTCACCTTCTGTGGCAGCTACTTTTTCTGATACATCCGCCACCATTCTTTCGCTGTATCCTTACATCCCATTTTTAGTCGGTACAAACAAAGGGATATATCGAATGGATTCATCCTTATCATATCCTAAGATTGCTTCTTCGGGAATAGAGGGAAGAAGTATCGTGGCAATAAATAAAATCAATGATATTGTTTTTGCGGGCAGCGATAAGGGAATGTATTGCTATTATCCTGATAAAAAAACATGGCTGCTGTCCAATAATGGGTTACCTGATACTGGCTTGATTAGCTTTATAAAAGTGAAAAATACCACCGTTTTTGCTGGTATATCCGGGTCTGGGGTTTATTTTTCGAAGGATTCTGGCGGTTTTTGGGAAAAAGTTACCACGGGGCTTGAATGTCTCCATTTAACCGGATTGGAGATTTGCGATAACAAACTGATTGCAGCAACAGGAAATAACAGTACATTTGTATTAAATATTTCCGGTATTGCAAATGCTATTCCCCTTAATTCTATACCCCGGATCCTTGCGCCTAAAACAATGGTTTTTAGGAACAATATGCGTAATTTCATTAAGGTAACCCTGACGCTTCCTGAAAAATCGTGTATAGAGGTAAGCATTTACAATGCAAAGGGTAGTCGAATTGCCCTTATCCGAAAAGCATTAGATAAAATCGGCAATAACACATTTTTATTCAACGAAAATATCTTCCCCAAAGGGGTATATTTAATTGCAGTTACATCAGAAAAATGGCGGCAAGTAGCCAAAATGGCAATTTATTAAAACATTTGAATTCGTCTCAAAGTTGGGGGATGTTCCCCGCCTGGAGGTAAAACGCCGCAGGCTTCGCAAGGTCATTCAGGATTTGATGTACACGGCGGTAATGGAGCTTTCAATTCCGGAGTATATATTGCCAAAGCGCAATTATCCGATAAAAGTACCGTCAGCCGGACATTCATGATTACGCGGTAGCAATTGTCGTCAAGATTGGCTAAAAACCGATTAAAAGGAAAATTTCATGACATTTCAGATTATTCCCGTTAAGGGTCTTACCCCTCAACCCGTCCACTGTCTCCCGTCTTTACTTCCCTTTTAACAGTTCCTTCCCCCCCCCGCCCCCCCCCAACATACTTACATAAATCGACTATTTTTGTTAATTATATATAAAAAAATGTGTATATTTAATACATGGAAACAATTAAAAGATCAATTAAATTACCGGATCATAAGACATTTTTCCTTTTTGGGCCCAGGCAAACCGGTAAAAGCACCTTACTCAGAGAAAAAATCAAAGGAAAAAAGAGTCTGATTTATGATTTACTTGATTCAGAAAACTTCCGGCGTCTAAACGCCAGACCGGAATTGCTGCGTGCAGAGCTGGCTGCAGCCCTTCTGAAAGGGCCGGTGACCCATGTAATGATAGATGAGATTCAGCGCGTTCCCGCCCTCCTCAACGAAGTCCATTCCCTTATTGAAACCCATAAGGATATCTGTTTTGCTCTCAGCGGATCCAGCGCCCGGAAGCTCAAACGCTCGCATGCGAATATGTTGGGCGGCAGGGCTTGGACTTTTCATTTGTATCCCCTCACTTGTCAAGAATTAGGCAAGCATTTCGACCTGGCCCGGACGCTTGGTTTCGGCACTCTCCCCGCTGTTTATCTTGCACAGGACAATGCCGACCGGATCGAAATCCTGAAATCCTACGTGGATACCTATATTCGTGAAGAGATAGAGGTTGAAGCCCAATTACGGAATATCGGCACCTTCCTAAGATTTCTTCCCATGGTGGCATCCGAAAACGGCGCACAAATCAATTTCCTCAATATTGCGAGGGAAATCTCGACATCCCACAATACCGTCAGGGCATATTACCAGATCCTCGAAGATACCCTTCTTGGTTTTTTCCTCTATCCTTTTACGAAATCTGTGCGGAAAAAAATTGCACGGCACCCAAAATTTTACCTTTTTGACTGTGGAATAGTCAGGGCAATCCTTAAAAAAACTTCTGCTCCGATGATTGAAGAAAGTGAGGAATTCGGTCGGGCCTTCGAACATTTTCTTATCTGTGAAATCCAGCGAATAAACGAGTATTTACGGCTGGATCTGGATATTTCTTTTTTCAGGACAGAATCGGGTTCGGAAGTTGATTGTGTTCTTCAATTCCCCTCAGGGGAAATATGGGCCATAGAAATAAAGTCCACAATAAACCCGTCTTCTTCCCACTGTTCCGGACTACGATCATTCCACGAACATTATCCCAAAGCGCAGTGCTTCCTTGCCTGCCGCACTCCCCGCGCGGTACAGGTTGGTTGCTTTATCGCCCTCCCCTGGCAGGAACTTCTCGACAAAATAGCAGAAAAGAAGACGCTTGACCGCGAGGCGCGGAACGAGATCCAGCGGTACGATGAGATCGTTCGAGAAGCGGGCATCAAGGCTCAGCTTTAGGGCGCTTTAAACGGCTTGATTTTCCCGGATGGCGGGAACATCCTGTATTGTCATTAAATCCGGATGCCGAATCCCCACTGTTTTTTTGGCCGAATATTCCGGTTCGATTTACCAATATGCTCTTGACATTACCTCGTCCACCCATCATTTTATAGGCCATGAAATACGTGGTTTTTTCAGCCGGAATAATCGTTTTTTTTGCCGGGACTTTGGCTAAGGAAGTTAAACCCTCCGTGGTTCCGGACCAAAAGCGATATATCGAGTATTTGGCGGGAACCGAACTTATCATTAACGACCAAAAGGGCGACAAAAAGGTCCACGCTGAAAAATACAGGAAATTGTGCGCTCTTACCGGGGTAAACGCCGCCATGGCGGAAACATTCATCAAGGGCTATAGTCAGCGGCCCGATGAATGGCGCAAAATCCAAAGCGCGGTGCTTGAATTACTGCAAACGATTAAATAATCCCGTGCGGGATTTAACGGATTATATCCATTCAACCGTTTTGTTACACAATGTCAAGGAGTTGCCTATGGCCGGAAATGATGTCGTGGATTTTACCTCCGCAAACTTTGAAACGGAAGTGCTTAAGTCGCCCATACCGGTGCTGGTGGATTTCTGGGCGGAATGGTGCGGCCCTTGTAAAATGCTTACGCCGACCATAGAATTATTAGCGGGGGAACAGAAGGGGAAAATAAAGATTGGAAAACTCAATGTGGATAATGCTCCGGAAATAGCCTCGCGATACGGCGTTTCCAGCATCCCGACCCTTCTCTTCATTAAAAACGGCAATGTCGTCGAGCAGCATGTCGGCATGTTGGCTAAAAAGGCGCTCGACTCGAAAATCGCGCAGTTTTTATTATGATTTTTGAAAAAGAATAAGGCGCTTTATCGTGATCATCGTGATCAAGTTGGTGTTTTGGACATCGCTTGCCCTGGTCGTGTATTCCTATTTGGTTTATCCGGTTATCCTCTCCCTGGCCGCGCGGATATTCGGCCGGTCCGTCCGGACGGACGAAGCGTATCGTCCCTCCATCGCGGTGCTGGTTCCCGTTTATAATGAGGAAAAAGTCATCCGGGCGAAATTGGAAAATATCACCGCCTTGCGGTATCCCTCCGATCGCCTTGAAATTTGGATCGGTTCCGATTGTTCCACCGACACTACGCATGACATCGTTCAAGGTTTTCCCGATAATCGGGTGCATCTTTGGATAGCGCCGGCGCGCGGCGGAAAGACCGAAGTGCTCAACCATATGATACCCCTGGTGCGCGCCGATATTTTAGTATTTACAGATGCAAATACCATGCATCATCCCGACGGCGTTGAAAAATTGGTGCGCTCCTTCGCCGACCCCGCGGTAGGCGGCGTTGCGGGGCTCATCAAGCACCAGTCGAGGAAAAAGGAATTGGCGGAGGTGCTCTACCGTTCCTTCGAATCGAACCAGAAATTCCTTGAGTCCCGTCTGCACAGCAGTATTTCCGCGTTCGGAGGATTTTATTCCATTCGCCGGAAACTCTTCAAGCCCCTGCCGTATAACGCCTATTCAAATGACGACGTTCTCATTCCCATGAACGTCATTCGACAAAAGTACAGAATTGTTTTCGATCCGGAAGCGGTTTCGGAAGAGGATATGACCGAGAGCATCGCGCATGAATTCACCCGCAGAATCCGCATCGGAGCGGGAAATTTTCAGGCCTTTTTCTGGCTGTTGGATTTTTTAAATCCCTTGCGCGGATGGCCGTGGTTCTGTTTTTTTTCCCATAAAGTCACGAGATGGTTTTCTCCGTTTTTAATCGGGACCGCGTTTTTGTGCGGGGCGGCGCTTGGGTTGGGGGATTGCCGGTCCATATATGGGGCTTTTTCCCTTGGATGCGTGGCGCTGACGGCCATAGGCCTGCTGTATCGGGTGATTCCGCTTCGCGTCCTCCGCCCGCCGTATTACTTTATGTTAATGAACGCGGCGCTGGCCCTCGGGTTTTTCAGGTTTTGCGCCGGCATCCAATCCGCCGCGTGGTCGCGCACCGAACGGGATGCGGACAAATTGCGATCCGTTTAGGCGTGCAAATCAACCATCGATCCCCGCGAAAGGGGTTTTCGGACGGACGCTACCGATAATCCCAATAATACCCGTTGCTTATTGCCGTAACCGTGCCCGTCGTCGCGGTTATATAAGGTCGGACCTTCATTTGATACAGCAGATCCATCACCTTTTTAGCGGGAAAACCATACGTGTTGCCGATACCGCAGGAAATGACCGCGACGTCGGGATTGACATATCCGTAAAATACATCGTCCGCGGACCCGGCGCTGCCGTGGTGCGGAACCACGATGATGTCGCTTGCGAGACGGTAACCGAAGCCTTCGGCAAGGGACCGCTCGGCCATGGTATCGATGTCGGAGGTAATGATAACCGTCGTGCCGCCATACCGCACCAAAAAACACAGGCTGAACCTGTTTTTCAGACTATCGGGCAGCGGCCGGACTTCGTTCAGCGCGCGGGGCGGCCATATGCACTCGATATGAACGCCGCTGAGTCCTTCAACGGTATCGCCTTGCGCAATGGTTGTAAAGGAAATGTCATCGCGCCATTGCACGGCCATTTTTCGTATATATGCCGTATCCTCAAACGGATGCGTGATCACTATTCCTGAAAAGTCCGTGGCTCGGGAAAGGTGTATGAGTCCGCCCATATGATCCCAATGGCTATGCGAAATAATAATGGCCTTTACGCGGGGTGAACCGAGCCGTTCATACTCATGGCGCCAATCGTTGCTTGAAAAGGTATCTCCCATGTCCCAAACGACGGCGTTTCCGTCCACAACACCCGCCTGGGACAAGCCCTGGCCCATGTCGAGCGCGGCGAAGGTAAATGCGGGCGACCGTTCTTCGATAGTTACCTTGGCGCACGTTAAAAGTAGACCGTAGGCGGCAATGGCCGACAATTTAAAAACAAAAATAGGCTTTTGCATTGATCATCCAATGGTCCTGAAAAGTGGTAAAAACCGGAATTTCCATAGTAACCTCGCTCCAAGTCCTTTCAAAAAAATGTTGTTTCCGCGTTACGCCCAGGGAAATCTCCCGTTTGCCGATTCCGGTATACGAAGCGATGAACGGCGAAATTTCCGATTGAGGAGAAGGAGATATTTCAGCGGTCAACCTGGCGGAAACGCTTTGAAAAGAACCGCCCGACGCGGTGGAGCGGCAATGCATTCTTCCCGAAAATCGGCGAGAAAACCGCCGGACGACAAAGGCGGTAATACCGTGATTGTCCAATAACCGCAGCGTTGACATGCGGTACGAATACCGCGCTTCATAGTCCATCCAACCTTCTCCCGAAATCATCGCGAAACCCTCCGATGCCGCCTTGCCGGTCGTATAATAATACGAGAGGCCGCAGGAGCTGCGGACGTTTGACCGGAGCGGTAGCCTGCATTGCAGGGAAACCACGCTCGCATCGCCGCGCAAGCTGTCGTTATTGTCTATTTTTTTGGAACAGGCGTCCCGTATTGCGCTGAATTGTCCTTTGTACGAAGCGGGTATCTTTGAATATGACGCGTCGATTCCCGCGTCCGCGCAAGCGTGTTTGATATACGCTGAAACCGGAATCGCCGAATAATCCGCGCGGTCCAACCCGGTGGAAATACCCGCTTCCCAGGAATGCGCGTTAACGGTCAATCCCGCGTGCGCGTAGGAGGCGGCGCCCGAAGCGCCGGACGCCGATAGGGCTGCGCGGGAGGCGCCCGCGATAAAGCGCAGATTTTTCCCCAGGCCGATGACGCTTCGGGCGCCATACGCGGTCTCGCTCGCGCGGGAATGATAAAACACCTCCCCCCGCGCATGACTCCCGGCGTTGAATTCGTATAAAACGCCGTCCCATGTGTTCGCCCCGGCCCGGCGCCAGTCGGGAGCCGGACCGGTATCGGGGGTGGAGGCCGGAAAGTAACCATAGAGCAGTCCTCGGTCGGTATTCAGGGCGAAATTTCCAACAGTCAACGTTCCCGCCGCGCCCATCCGCGCGCTCGCCGATCGGCGCCGCCACTGCGCCGAATTGCCTAAAAACCTCGCTTCACCCCGGGCAATGATCGTTGAACCCATGAAACAGGAAAATTGTGACGAAACCATGGGCAGACTATCGTTATACCTGGTAAGCGCGCATCCTATTCGCGCATGAGCGGGCTGTCGCGTTGTTTGGAAGGATAGGATTGGTTTCAGGTTGATGAGTTCCGGATAGTCATTGAAAAATCGGTCCACTTCCCGCTTGGACCATGGCTCGTAGGCGGCGAGCTCCTCGGCGGAAACGGGAAAAGACCCCATCGTGGGAAACAGTTCGGTAATATATTTCAACTCGCCGAGAGGCGCCGTAATCGGTTGGTCGTAATAGGGACGAACCATGTTCCACGTCGCCGAGTCCAAGGTTCCTTCCCTGAGCATGAATGCCGCTTCTTTCTCGTTTGCGGGCAAAGGATACGATAAAGATTGCGCTGATACCGGGCGCACGCTTATAAAAACAACCAACGTTATGCCGAATGCAAACCGTTCCATGAGAATAAATTATATAAGGCGTAAACGCGGGTACGTGACGGCGATCACAAAAAATCAAAATTTATCATTTAATTCGGGTGAAAGAAAAAGGACAAAATTAAGCTATTGTAGGGTTTACAATAGTCTCCATAGTATATTTTCCTTACTACCATAACCCATTCAAAAAAAAGCGCATAACCATGTCTCAACTTTCATCCTCATCAATAAATTCCTCCAACAAATCCGATCTCGTTGCCTATGCCCTTTTATCCGGCATTTTCATCCTCCGGCTGATCTACGTTTCCTTTATGGGCATTGTGCCCGACGAAGCCTACTACTGGGACTGGTCACGAAATCCGGCCTTCGGCTATTTCGACCATCCGCCCATGGTGGCGTGGCTGATATTTTTAGGCGCGCGTATTTTTGGAACAACGTTTCTGGGCGTTAAATTCATGGCGGTTGCCGGTTCTTTTTTTGCGTCATTATGCACCTATTACCTCGCGAAAAAGTACGTGCAAAAAACCTCATCCCTTATCATTCTTATTTTACTGTCAAGCTTTGTCATTCTCTTCGGAGTCGGCGGACTTATAGCGACACCCGATATCCCCATGGTCCTGTTTTGGTCAATCGGTTTATTGGTCGCCCACGCCTTTATTTTCGATAACCGTCGCTGGACATGGCTGCTCCTCGGAGCGGTGATGGGCTGCGGCATGCTTTCGAAATACCTGTTCGGCCTTTTCATTGTTTCGCTTTTGGTCTTTTTACTTTACTCAAAAGAGCATCGCCGGTTGCTTTTTTCAAAGCGGCTTTGGGGTGCGCTGCTCGTGGCCTTTATTTTTTTTCTGCCCAATCTTCTCTGGAATTCGCGACACCAATGGGTATCGGTCATGTACCAGATGCATCATGGCCTGGGCGCGCGGGAATTCCCGCACTTTGACTTTCTGGGCGAATTCATCGGCGGCCAGATCGGCGTGCTTTCCATTTTCCCCTTTTTCCTGTTGGTGATCGCCGTTATCAATGAAATGCGGTTTCATTTGAATAATCCGCGACGAATGTTTATCGCGGCTTTTTTCATCCTGCCTTTAGCCTTTTTCACTTTTTCAAGCTTGCAAAAACGGGTTGAACCGAATTGGCCCTGCGCCGCCTATGTCAGCGGGCTTATCCTTGTCGCGCTCCTCTGGGAAGAAGCCGGCTTAAAAAAAGTATTCCTGCGGCGGTTCATTCTTTTTTCAACGATCATTTCCTGCGCGGCCACGGCCGTGGTGCTGATACACGTCCAAACGCCCGTTCTTCCGCTCCCGCCGGGAAAGGACCCGACCGCGCAGATCCGCGGTTGGAAGCCTTGGGCAGCGGCAATCGATTCGGTGCGCGCGAAGGTCGATCCCGCTGAATCGATGCCTTTGTGCACGAAGTTTTACCAGGACGCGGCTTTTTTGGCGTTTTATTTGCCCGACCATCCCGGCGCGCGCGCTTTAAGGGTCAATAGCCGCCCAACCCAGTATTCCCTTTATGAAGCCGACGCCGGTCTGCGGGGGAAAAAAGTCATCATCGTGCTCCCCGGCCAAGACTCCCTTCCCCCGGAGTTCGCGCAACGCGTTGACGGTGTGGTAAAGGCGGCAACCGTTTTTCAATCGCCCGGTCGCCATACGCACAACCCCTACGGCGTATTCACCGCCGTACTGAAAACAACGCCATGATCCGCGCCAAGCTCGCCTCGCGCCTTGCAACGGTCTTTTGCCGCCGGGTCCTGCCCGTCATCCTGCTCTGCCTGTGCGGGGCGGCGGCCGATTCCTCTCGCCGTCAAGTAGCCCTGGTGTTAAGCGGCGGCGGAGCGCGCGGCCTCGCTCAAATCGGCGTTCTCAAGGCTTTGGACGAAGCGGGAATCAAGCCGGACCTGATCGTCGCCACGAGCATGGGCGCCATTGTCGGCAGTCTGTACGCCTGCGGATATTGCCCCGACAGCATCGCCGCCTTCGCGCGTTCCATCAATTGGGACGGCATTTTCACCAATGCCGCCAAACGAAACCAGCTTTTCGTAAGCCAGAAAGACGAAGCCGTCAACTACCTTCTGGAGCTTCGTTTCGACCGGAACCTTGCGTTCGTCGTACCCAATTCACTCTCGTACGGCCAGGCCTTTTATGATTATCTCGCTCCCAAACTCGCCTCGGCGCAGTATAAGGCGTCGGGGTCGTTCGACAATCTCCGGATCCCTTTACGGATCGTGGCGACCGACATCGTCTTAGGCCGGCGCGTCGTTTTCTCCAAGGGCAACTTGGCCGCCGTCATCAGGGCCTCATGCAGCATACCGTTGGCCTTTTCTCCCGTGAATTTTGAGGGCGCAATCCTGATGGACGGCGGCATGTCCGCCAATATTCCCGTGGAGCCGGTGATCGAGGAACGTCCGGATGATTACATCATCGCCGTGGACGTCACCTCTTCCCTGTGGGGCAAGGAAGACCTCGGCAATCCGGTAAGGCTCGTTGACCAGCTCGTGTCCATCGGCATTAAAAAGCAAAAAACATTTGAAAAGGAGCTCGCCCATACGGTCATCGCGCCGGCGCTCGAAGGCCGCCGCAACACCGATTTTTCGAACATCGATTCGCTTATCGCGAGCGGCTATGCCGCGGGACGTCTTTCAATCGCGAAAATTGAAAAGGACCTTTCGTCCGCGCCTCCGCGCCGAACGCCGGCGGTTGCCGCGGGCGAAGCCCCGCGGCCGCCCTTTCGATGGAAGGTCGAAAACGACGCCCTCGTCCCCGGGCTGGACAGCGCCATGCGCAGCGCCTCCGGGACCGGAGAAGGGCTTGCCGCTTTTCAATCGGCCGTGTACGCGTTCATGCGGGCGAAGGGATATCCCTTCGCCCGCATCTCCTCGATGGTCAGGGAAGATTCCGCGACCGTCGTGGCCATCGTATCGGGCAGGATCAGGAACATTTCCATCGAAGGCAACATCGTAACCTCGGCCCGGATCATTGCTTCGGCCATTCCACTTCGCCCGGGCGCATTGCCCACTGAGGAGCTTCTCTCCAAGACCATTTCCTCCCTCTACGCGACCGACCTTTTCAAAAATGTCAACGTAGAGATCGATTCATCGCAAACGCTGCGCATTATGGTGGAGGAAAAAGAATTTTGGCGAATGAGGATCGGCCTTCGATACGATGAATTTCATCTCGGCGAAGGATATATTCAACCCGCGTATACGAATTTTCTCGGTACGGGCGTTTCAGCCCTGCTGCACCTGCAATATGGACTTCGCAGGGAAAAATACGCGTTCGAACTGCTCGATAACCATCTTTTTTCCTCTTCCATGGCGCAGAAACTACAACTGCAAGCCTATCTTTCCCGGGAAATAATCCGAAAGGAAACCGACTATCGCGATACTACCGATACGACCGGAACCCAATATAGGCGAACCATCGATGAACAAGGCCTCAGAAAAGTAGGGCTGCTGTTCCTTGCGGGAACTCAAATCGGCAAGTTCGCGATGCTGGATTACGGAATAAAGTTGGAACGTTTCAGGCGCACGATATTGGAGCAAAGCGTCCTCAACGATCCTTTCAAGGATTTTGAAAAAGGCGTACCCTATTTTATGGTCCGGGGTATGATTGATAATCTTGATAAATTTCCCTTTCCTGAAAAAGGTCAAAAACACTATATTAGTATAGGAGGTACGCATAATAAAATCGGCGGGACCGAAAGCTTTTTAAAAATTGAAGGCGGTTCAAGCCAATATTATACATTCGCCGGCAAACATACATTTTTTCCTCAAGCCCAATTCATGTGGGCGACGGATTCGCTACCCGACGTTGAAAGAGTATATATAGGCGGCGCGATTCCGGAAGAAAAATACAAGGATATCGGCGTATTTAATTATATACCTTTTTTCGGATTACAGCCCCGCGCATTGCCGGGAGATATCGCGATGATTCTCCGCGGTAATTACCGTTTGCTCGCGCAACGGAATATGTATTTGACTTTTACGGTTGATTGCGGATATGCGTGGACGTGGAACAAGCAGTGGGCCTGGGACACGAAGAGTTTTTCAACCTTGAAAAACATATGCAATGATTTCTTCGACAAAGCCGCCATAGGGGTCGGTGTAAGCTTTGCCTACAACTCGATGTTCGGCCCGATCCGGTTTTCGTGGGGAAGGCTTCTGCGAAACCGTTTTGCTCCTGAATTGAATATCAATACGGAGAATCAGCTATATTTATCGGTGGGACATGATTTTTAATAGAAATAGCCGGAGAGATCGTTTCATTCATTATGCGCCTTAATATCGCCTTTAAATTGTTCCTCGGATTTTGCGCGGTCATTCTGCTCAATGTCTTTTATGTTTTCGTCGTCAATCAACTGACCGATCTGAACAGCATCGCCAATATTCTTAAAATACAGGAAGACGTAAAAAACAAATTGTTGAAAATCGACTCGTTCCAGAGTGATCGGAGAAGGAGCAGGACATCGTACGAAGCCATAGGAAAAGCCGAATCGATCCAGAATTTTATAAAGGCGGGCGTTGAAATCAATTCGCATGTCGATTCGGTGCATGATGCGCTCAACATGATTGCAAGTCTGAATTCGGCGATTTTCGGGAACGAATTATACCATGGTCCCTCTATCGACAACAGCAAAAAATTGCTCGCGCTCGTTACCGATATCGAAAAATACAGCAAGCTCTATGAAGATTCCTTCAAGGAACTTGAAAAAAACGCCGCGGATTCCACCAAACGCCTCGCCGGAAAAAAAAGCGGCGCAAAAGGGGATAAAAAAGTTATTGACAACACGGCCGCCATTTCACCCGTGCTTGATTTCGCCGATCAAAAAGTCTCCCAATCCCTCAAGGAAATAAACGTCGTAATCGACGATCAGACGAAAATCGTTATCAAAGAGGTCGAAAACAGGATCGATGAGGTCAAGCGGCAAACCATCATCATCCTCAGCGGCATCGTGACCATCGCGATAGGATTCGCGCTTTTTTTCTCGCGCGCGATCACCAATTCCATGCGCCGTCTCAAGGAATCCGCGGGGGTCATCGGAAAAGGCAATTTCGATTTCGACGCGTCGGGATATCCCAACGACGAGATCGGCGATCTCGCCGCCGCGTTTTTCGTTATGGCCACCGACCTCAAGACCGCGCAGGATGAGTTGGTGAAATCCAGGCGTTTGGCCGCCATCGGCGAGGTAGTAGCATCAGTCAATCACGAAATCAATAATCCGCTGATGATCATCTCGGGCAACGCCCAATTTCTTGAGATCTCGATGAAGGACTTCCCGGAGGAAATGAAGGAACGCGTCAGGACCATTTTGGAGGAAACCGACCGCATTTCGAAAGTCACGAAAAAATTGCGTGAAATTAAAAACCCCGTGGTCGAGGATTATACTTCGAGCGGCGAACAAATGATTAATCTTGACAAATCAACTTACGACTGACGAGGATGCCCATGAAAAAAAACGATGCCGTTGGTAACAAACCCGCCGCGGTCGCGCGGTATGGCGCCGGTATCCTCATTGCCGTTCTCTCGCTTAGTTTCGGAATAGGGGGGTGTTCCACGCGCATTGCCACCTCCTCCTATACCTTCGATAAGCAGCTCCTTGCGGAGGCCGATGGAAAATTCAGGGAAAGAAATTACCCCGAAGCATTGAAGAAATATAACGAAATAGTCAAGTCATTTCCGCGTTCGATGTCCGCTCGGTTCGCGCTGTACCGGATAGGGTACATCAATATTTATTATGACAACAATCAGGCGGATTGGACGGCCGCTCTCAACGCCTTTCAGCAGTTTAAAAGCACGTATCCCGACGATCCGAAAATCAATGAAGTATATACGTGGATACGGATTTTACTCTCCATGGATTTGTTCGCCTCGCAATATGGAGAAACCGCCACACGGCTTCAAAAATTGAAAACCACCTCCATTGAAAAAAGCGAAAACGCCGACCTGCTGCGCGAGGAAATTCGCCGGTGCACGGTTGAAAAAGACTCGCTGAGTTTGGAAAAAAACTTACTTGCCCAAAAAATCAAGGAACTGGAAGCGACCATTTTAAAAATCGAAAAAGCCCAATAATTCATAATGTCCCCCTTACCTTTTCGACCGGAAATTTCCCGCCTTTCCACCCTTGTCGTTAAAGTGGGCAGCAGAATCCTCTTGTCGGAGGAAAATGTTCCCGCGAGAAAGCGGATACGCGGACTGGTTGATTCCATCGCCCGGCTTCAACAGGCCGGAGTGCGTACCCTGCTTGTTTCCTCGGGGGCCATAGCGCACGGCATGCGCGCGCTGTCGCTTAAAAAGCGGCCCAAATCGATCCCCATGAAACAGGCCTGCGCCAGCATCGGGCAGATACGGCTCATGCACCTCTACGAAACGCTGTTTTCAAGGCATGGCATTCCTATAGGTCAAGTTCTCCTCACCTGGGACGATTTGCGCGATAAAAAAAGATACTTGAACCTGCGCAACACGTTTTTTCATCTCCTTGGTTGCGGCGCCGTTCCCATAATCAACGAAAACGACTCCGTGGGCGTGGAGGAAATACGGTTCGGCGAAAACGATACGCTCGCGGCCCAAATAGCGATGCTGGTCCAGGCCGAGGTCTTTGTGAATCTCACGGATATCAACGGGCTTTACGATAAGAACCCGAGATTGTGGAAAGACGCCCGGCAAATTCCTCTCGTCGACCGCTTTACGCCGTCACTCTATAAAAGCGCCATGGGAAGCGCCGGCGAAATCAGCGTCGGCGGCATGATCACTAAATTACGCGCCGCGGAAACCGTTACGAAGGCGGGTATTTGCGCGATCATCGGCGACGGTTTCCAGGCCACCCTTTTAGACGTCCTCACCATGCCTTCCGCCGGCACGGTTTTCCTGCCGTCAAAAAAAATCATGCCCGCCAGGCATCGCTGGATCGCCTTTACCGGAAAAAGCGAAGGGGTTCTTCTTGTCGACGATGGAGCGCGCAAGGCAATCGTCGAAAAGGGAAAGAGCCTGCTTCCGGCGGGAGTCATTAAAATTTCCGGGAGCTTTCATCCGGGCGCCATGGTGGACGTATGCGATGAACGGAAAAGTCCGGTGGCGCGCGGAATGGTGAATTATTCCTCGGAAGATATCCTGAAAATCGCCGGATGCAAAACCTCGGAAATCCAACAGCGCCTCGGGCAGAAGACCTTTGATGAGGTGATCCACCGGGACAACCTGGTGGTGCTATGAAGTATTTTTATCAACAGAGGCTCTTTTTTTAAATAGCATCATGAGACCTCGTTGCAAAACCGGTGGCACACAATCTTTTCGCGCCCCCTCAATCCCCCGAAGGGGGACGTTTAGGGAATACATTTTTAAATTCCCCCCCTGCCGGAGGAAATAAAAGGGGGCGTAACAAACGTGAGGTTTTTTAGTATGTCCGATGCCAAACTTATAAAAACCATCGACGCCATAACCGCCAACGCCAGAAAAGCCGCTTCCGCCCTTTTGGACGCGGCGCCGCGCGACATCGACCGATGCCTTCGCGGCATGGCCGCCCTGCTGGACGGCAATCGCGCGGGGCTCAAGAAAACCAATGCGATGGACGTGGCCGCGGCGCGGCGCAAAAACCTTTCCGCGCCGATGATCGAGCGGCTGGTCCTTTCCGACAAAGTCATCGATTCCATGATCAAGGGGCTCCTTGAAGTCAGCCGTCTGAAAAGCGCGATGGGGGAGCGTTTTGATTCGCGCCGGCGTCCTAATGGTCTTGTCATTTGCAAAGTACGCGCGCCCATCGGCGTGATCGGCATCATCTATGAGTCGCGGCCCAACGTTACGGTCGATTCGGCGGCCCTGTGCGTCAAATCCGGCAACGCCGTGATCCTTCGGGGAGGCAGCGAGGCCTTTCACACCAATACCGCGCTCGCCGGTCTATTTGTCAAGGCGCTCGCCGAAGCGTCGCTTCCCCGTCATGCGGTGCAGTTCATCCCCACCACCGATCGCGCGGCGATCGACCTGCTGCTTACCAAGAGCGACGCCGTGGACCTCATCATCCCGCGCGGGGGGGAATCGCTGATCCGGGCGGTGGTCGAAAAATCCCGTATCCCCGTTATCAAGCACTATAAGGGCGTATGCCACGTTTTCGTGTCGCGTCACGCGGACATGGAAAAGGCGGTTTCCATAGTCGTCAACGCGAAGGTCCAGCGGCCCTCGGTCTGTAACGCCATGGAAACGCTTTTGTTGGATGAAAAACTCGCCGCCGCGGACAAACGCCGAATCATCGAGGCGCTCCGGGAAAAGGACGTTTCGCTTTTCGGCGACGCGAAGGCGCGAAAGCTGTTCCCCGGCATGGCGAAGGCGACCGTTGACGATTGGTACGCCGAATACCTGGACCTGCGGCTGGCGGTGGCGGTCGTGGGCGGCATTGCCGAAGCCGTCGAACACATCAACACCTTCGGTTCGCGCCACACCGACGCCATCGTCACCGAATCCAAAAAAGAGGCCGCCATGTTTTGCAAGCTCGTGGATTCGTCATCGGTCATGGTCAACGCGAGCACGCGCTTTTCCGACGGCGGCGAATACGGTCTTGGATGCGAAATCGGGATTTCAACCGACAAACTCCATGCGCGCGGCCCCATGGGTATCGACGAGCTGCTCACGTATAAATGGATTGTTGAAGGCAGCGGACACATTCGAACGTAAACCAAACGGAGTAGCGCCCCATGAACATACTTGATTCCGTCAAATTCGACGACAAAGGCTTGGTCTGCGCCATCGCGCAGGACGCCGAAAGCAATGAAGTCCTTATGATCGCGTATATGAACAGGGAAACCCTCGCGGAAACGCTGGAAACCGGGAACATGGTCTATTTCAGCCGGAGCAGGCAAAAACGCTGGCTGAAGGGCGAAACCTCGGGCCACGTTCAAACCGTGCAAAGCGTTTATATCGACTGCGACGGCGACGCCTTGCTCTTTAAAATCAACCAAAAGGGCGCCGCGTGCCATGAGGGATATTTTTCCTGTTTTTTCCGCAAACGGGAACACGGCGCCTGGACCGTGGTTGGGACCAAGCCGTGAAACGCGCGCTCAGTCGCGCGCCGTCCGCCCTTGCCCTGCGCATCATTGACCTCGGCCTTATTCCCATCGTCCGTTTCGAACGATGGGACCAGGCCCAAAGAATCGTCGAGGCGCTTTTCGCCGCGAATGTCGGCATCGTTGAATTTCCCATGACCTCCCCGCAGGCCCTGAAGGCAATCGAAAAAATCTCCGACGCCTACGGCGATGCCATGGTCGTGGGCGCGGGAACGGTGCTTGACGTAAAAACCGTGCGCGCCTGCGCGCTCGCGGGAGCGAGGTTCATCGTAAGCCCCTGTGTCGATTATTCCGTCATCCGCGCGTGCCGCGCACGCGCCATTGTCGTCTGCCCCGGCGCGCTGACGCCCACCGAGGCGCAAAGCGCCTGGGAAGCCGGCGCCGACTTCGTTAAAATATTCCCGTGCGACAGCATGGGGGGCGTTGCCTATATCAAATCGCTTAAAACGCCGCTGCCCGACGTGGCGATGATTCCCGTGGGCGGAGTTACCGCGGAAAACGCCGGGGATTTTATCAGGGCGGGATGCGTTGCCGTGGGCGTGGGAAACGGGCTCATCGATAAAAAAGCGCTCGCGGCTTCACGGTATAAAAGCATTACGCTTTCGGCGTCGAAGTACCTGAAAGCCATCCGCGAAGCCCGGCGGGCGCGGACGGGGCGAAGCGCCGGTTTTCACCGTTAGCCGACAAAGGAAAAACAGCATCTATGCCCGATACCCTTGATGTCCCCGTTCCCTCCTCGCCCTTCGCCGAGATTTCTCTCGACAATCTTATTCATAATGTCAAACAAATCGAGGGCCTGCTGCCCCCATCCGTCGGCATAATGGCCGTTGTCAAGGACAACGCGTACGGCTGCGGCGGCGTCATGGTAAGCCGCGTTCTCGAGGAACGCGGCGTGGGCTTCTTCGCCGTCGCGCGGGTTGCCGAAGCCCGCGTGTTGCGCGAAGCCGGGATCCGGTCGCCCATCCTCGCGCTCGGCCCGGCCGGCCCCGATGACCTGCGATGGGGCGCCTCCGCGAACATACGGTTCTCCCTGAACGACCTTGACGACATCATGGTCTGGAAACAGTGCGGCGCGCCGGTCATCTTTCACGCCAATATCGACACGGGAATGGGCCGCATGGGAATACTCCCATCCGAAACCGCCGAGTTGATAAACGCCGTGCGCGGGGCCGCCGGCCTTACTTTTGAGGGTCTCTATACGCACCTCGCGAAAGCGGACGCGCCCGACCCCGGCGCCATAAGCCTTCAACTCGCGCATTTCAGAAAGGCCCTCAACGCGATACGGGCGTCCGGTTTGCGGCCTTCCGTCATCCATTACGGAAACAGCGCCGCGGTCATGCGGTATCCTTTGGAGGAATGCACCCTGGCGCGGCCGGGCGTCGCCCTTTACGGTTGCAAGCCCGACCCCGCCCAGGAGTTTCCGACGGCCCTTAAACCGGTCATGGGGCTCAAGGCGCGAATCGTGAAGATGAAGCGTGTAGCCGCGGGCGTTCCCATAAGCTACGGCGGAACCTACGTGACGACATCGGAAACCGTCATCGCCACCATCGCCCTGGGCTATGGGCAGGGCTTGCCGAGGCGACTGGGCAACCGGGGCAGCGTGTTGATACGGGGGCGACGCTACGGCATTGCCGGCAGAGTCACCATGGATTTCATCATGGTTGACGCCGGACCGAATTCGGACATTTCGGTCGGCGACGAGGTTGTCGCCATCGGCGGCCAGGGGGCGCAGTTCATCCTTCCCGACGACATCGCCCTCCTCTGCGACACCATCGGTTACGAAATCATGTGCGGCATAAGCCCGTATATTGACAGGCGCTACATTCTCGGCGGCAGAACCGAACGCTTTGAGCCGGGCAGGTCTTTTTAATCATGGACACGGATGAATTTCTCGAACTGCCCGAATTGGTGGACAAGATCCAGGAGCTTCTTGAAATGGGTCTGTTTGACGAAGGCTTGAAGCTTCTTGACCGTTACGCCGATTTTTATCAGGATGAATGGGAAATCCAGTACTTGTATTCACGCGTCCATTTGGAACAAAACGACCCCGCCGCGGCTATCGGCTATTTGCATAAAAGTCTTAAAATCGACCGAAACAACCTTGATTGCCTTTTAGGGCTTTTCTACGCCCACTCCCAGATGGGACAGTTGAAAAAAAGCGGCAAATTTCTTTTAAAGGCCGAAAAATATCATCCTGAAAGCGAGCCGGTCCTCAGCGCCCTGATCTGGTATTACACTGAAATCAACGATCTGGAAACGGCCGTCGCGTATTTCGAAAAGGCCCGGAAAATGGCCACCGATAATCCGGAAACCTTCCGCAACGGCGGCATCGCCTTCGAGCGCATAGGCGATTACGAGGCCGCGGAGTCGTGTTTTTTACAGGCCTTGCGGCTCAACCCCGCCTTCGACGACGTGCGCGACCTGCTCGCCGACCATTATATCCTTATCGGTCAAATTGACAAAGGTATTCAATTGTACCGGGACTACCTCACGGTCTCGCCCAACAACATCAGGGCGCTGTCGCGGCTGGTCTTCTGTCTGTCGCAGAACAACCTTTTCAAGGAAGCCGTCGCGCAAGCCGAGGCGACGATACGGCTCTACCCCAATTCGCCGGTCGGCTACGTCGATTGCGCCTACGTGCACCTCAACGCGGGCAAATACGACGACGCTCTGGCCTTCGCGGATAAGGCGCTGGACGTGTCCCCCATCGACGCCGAGGCGCTGCGCGTCAAGGGCATCGCCTATTCCGAAAAACATTTGGACGACGAGTCCCGCGGCGCCTTCGAAGCGGCGCTTCGCCTGGAACCGAGCAACCCGGAGATCATGCGGGACTACTATCATCACTTGCGCAGCGTGGGTAAATTCCAGGCAATGGAAAAAATGGTAAACCGCGTCATCAGGCAGGAGTATCCCTATTGCATTGAGGACTTCTGGTTCCTCGCCGATTACTACCGCGACAACGGCGACAACCTGAAGGCGTTCCACTTCCTGCACAAGGCATACACGAGCATGCCCGGCGAAAAGGAGCTCATTCCCCCCATGCTCAACATTCTTCTTGACGAAGGCCACGTCCTCTACTCCGTGCCGTTCATGATGCGCTACATCGAGCGAAGCGGCTGGAACGACACCATGAACCAGTTCGCCCGGCACAACCGGCTCAAGGGAAAATGGCCCCAGGAAGGCCTGCGCTTCCTGCGTTTTTACGGGCAGGACTCTCCGCGGTTCCGCAGGTACATTTTCCTGGTGTATGTCGAAAAGTTCCTCTTCGGGTCCCTGTGCGCCTTTCTGCCGCTTGTCATGCTTGTCTTGTACATGTACAAAGGATGGTTGGCCGCCGCCTGCGGTTTTCTGGCAGGGGCCGCGCTCTTCGGCGGCTGGGTCGGCGTCAAGGCGATCCTGAGGAAAAGAGCCTCGGAAGACGAGCAAAGCGAGGGTTGACCTCGCTCCTCTTGATGTAGCCCCTCTGACCTCACCCC